>Ga0172372_10008866_pt1 | contig 13169 bp, 11 predicted proteins | sample LakKiv5m_2_FD_114544 | JGI IMG/M metagenome (GOLD analysis project Ga0172372, IMG submission 114544) | Freshwater microbial communities from Kabuno Bay, South-Kivu, Congo - kab_092012_9.5m | ecosystem: Environmental > Aquatic > Freshwater > Lake | place: Democratic Republic of the Congo...
GCGTGCCCGCGCGCGTACGCACGCCGGCGCCGCGCGCCGACGTGGACGGGATCACACGGCCGGTGGGCAGCGTCGACCGGCAGACCGGCGAACCGGCCTGTCAGGATCGAGCTCGGGCTGGAGTCAGCCGCGGCGGTCGGTGTAGTCCGACCACTCGTCAGGCTCCTCGGAGTCACGCTCGTCGGAACCATCGCTCGCATTGCCGCCATGCAGCTCCCGGGCCAGCGCGCCGAAGTCCGTCTCGTGGGAGCGGTACTTCAGCTCACGTGCCACCTTGGTCTGCTTGGCCTTCGCTCGGCCGCGCCCCATAGGGTCCGACCCCCTCGCTCGTCGTCGCTCTCGTGGGACCAACCGTACCGGGCAGGTGGTCATTCCCGCACGTCGAGCACGCGATCTGGACCAAACCTCGCGCTCAGCGGGCGTGCGACCCCACCAGCGTGACCGACCCGCCCGCCCGGTCCCCCGCGGGCTGGACCTCGCCGCAGACCCACGCGGGGACACCCTGGTCGGCCAGGAGCGCGACGGCGCGGTCGGCGTCGGCCGGGTCGAGGACCGCGACCATCCCGACACCGCAGTTCAGCGTCTTCTCCAGATCGGGCTCCGCGACGGCGCCGACCTCGCGGACGAGCTCGAAGACCGCGGGCCGCTGCCAGGTCGACCGGTCGATCGTCACCGCGAGCTCCTCGGGCAGGACGCGCTCCAGGTTGGCCGCGAGGCCACCGCCCGTGACGTGCGACATCACGCGGACCTCGGTGGCGCGCGCCAGCTCGAGGCACGGGCGGGCGTAGATCCGCGTCGGCTCGAGCAGCTCCTCACCGAGCGTACGACCGAGCTCCGGGACGTCACGGTCCAGCGCCCACCCCGCCCGCTCGAGCAGCACGTGACGCACCAGGGAGTAGCCGTTGGAGTGCAGGCCGGAGGCCGCCATCGCGACGACCACGTCGCCCGGTCGCACCCGACCGGGCCCGAGCAGCTGGCCCGCCTCGACCACGCCCGTGGTCGAGCCGGCGACGTCGTACTCGTCGGGCTCCAGCAGGCCCGGGTGCTCGGCGGTCTCACCGCCCAGCAGGGCGCACCCGGCCACCACGCAGGCCTCCGCGATGCCCTTGACGATCTGGGCGATGCGCTCGGGGACGACGCGGCCGGTGGCGATGTAGTCGGTCAGGAAGAGCGGCTCGGCACCGCACACCACCAGATCGTCGACCAGCATCCCGACGAGGTCGAAGCCGATCGTGTCGTGCTTGTCCATCGCCTGCGCGATCGCGACCTTGGTGCCGACGCCGTCGGCCGAGGTCGCCAGCAGCGGGCGGTCGTACGCCTTGAGCGCCGAGGCGTCGAAGAGCCCGGCGAACCCGCCGATGCCGCCGACCATCTCGGGGCGCTTGGCCTTGTCGACCCAGACCTTGATGAGCTCGACGGCGCGGTCCCCGGCCTCGATGTTCACCCCGGCGGCCTCGTAGGTGGCCCCCTGGGCGGCGTGGTCGGTCATCGCAACGGCTCCTGGTGGATCGGGGTCGACGGTGAGATCGATGGTGGGGTCGGCGGGCGTCAGGGTCGGTCGAGCGCGTCGGCGGCGCCGCCGCCCGTCAGCGAGGTCACCAGGCCGTCGACGTCGGTGCGGACGGGCGTGGCGAGGTCCGCGCGGGCGCCGGTGGGCTCGAGGAGGTGCTTGCCGAGGTGCTGCGGGTCCGGGAGCGGGATGGGGTACTCGCCGTCGAAGCAGGCCCGGCAGAGGCTGTCCGCGGGCACCGTCGTCGCCTCGGTGAGCTGCTCGAGCGAGATGTAGCCCAGCGAGTCGGCGTCGATGCTGCGGCAGATCTCGTCGGTGGTCAGGCCGTTGGCGATGAGCTCGGCGCGGCTGGCGAAGTCGATGCCGTAGAAGCAGGGCCACTTCACCGGCGGTGAGGAGATCCGGACGTGCACCTCGCGGGCTCCGGCCTCGCGGAGCATCCGGACGAGCGCACGCTGGGTGTTGCCCCGCACGATCGAGTCGTCGACGACGACGAGTCGCTTGCCCTCGATGACGTCGCGCAGCGGGTTGAGCTTGAGCCGGATGCCGAGCTGGCGGATCGTCTGGGACGGCTGGATGAAGGTCCTGCCGACGTAGGAGTTCTTCACCAGGCCGGTGCCGTAGGGGATGCCGGACGCCTCGGCGTAGCCGATCGCGGCGGGCGTGCCGGACTCCGGCACCGGCATCACCAGGTCGGCGTCGGCGGGGAACTCGCGCGCGAGGCGACGCCCGATCTCGACCCGCACGCTGTGCACGCGCTGGGAGCTGATGAGGGTGTCCGGCCGCGCGAGGTAGACGAACTCGAACAGGCAGTGCTTCGGCGCGGCCTCCGCGAAGCGCCGCGAGCGCAGACCGTCCTCGTCGACGACGACCATCTCGCCCGGCTCCACCTCCCGGATGAAGGAGGCACCCACGATGTCGAGGGCGGCCGTCTCCGAGGCGATCACCCAGCCGCGCTCGAGCCGGCCGATCACCAGCGGGCGGATGCCCTGCGGGTCGCGCGCGGCGTACAGCGTCGACTCGGTCATCCAGACGAAGGAGAAGGCGCCGCGGACCTGCGGGAGCAGGGCGGCGGCCCGCTCCTCCAGCGTCTCCGCCGGGTGGGAGGCGAGGAGCGCGGTGACCAGGCTGGTGTCGTTGGTCGCCGTCTCGACCCCGCGGCGCGGGATCTCGAGCTCACCGGCCGCGCTCGGGAGCTCGGAGACCAGCTCGGCGAGGTCGCGGGTGTTGATGAGGTTGCCGTTGTGGGCCAGCGCGATCGAGCCCTCGGCCGTGGGCCGGAAGGTCGGCTGGGCGTTGTGCCACGTGCTGGCGCCGGTGGTCGAGTAGCGGGCGTGGCCGATGGCGACGTGGCCGGTCAGCGACTCGAGCGTGGCCTCGTCGAAGACCTGGGAGACCAGGCCCATGTCCTTGTAGACCAGGATCTGGCGCCCGTTGCCGACCGCGATGCCCGCCGACTCCTGGCCGCGGTGCTGGAGGGCGTAGATGCCGTAGTAGCTGAGCTTGGCGACGTCCTCGCCCGGGGCCCAGACCCCGAAGACGCCACAGGCGTCCTGCGGGCCGAGGTCCTGGGGGTCGAGGTGATGGTTCAGGCGGCCATCGCCGCCACGGCGGCGCGCGTTGCTGGGCACGCCTGCGAGTGTACGGTCCCCCCGCGGGGTCAGTCGCGCGGTCCCATGCGCCGGGCGCCGTCCTTGATCGCCTCGCGGATCCGGAAGTACGTCCCGCAGCGGCAGATGTTGCGGATCTCGTCCAGGTCGGCGTCGCTGATCCGGCGTCCCTCCCGTCGCGCCTCGCGCACCTTGGCCACGGCCGCCATGATCTGGCCGGGCTGGCAGTAGCCGCACTGCGCGACGTCCTGGTCGATCCACGCCTCCTGCATGGGGTGCAGCTCGCCCTTCGGGCGCTTCGGGCCGACCTTCGCCAGGCCCTCGATCGTGGTGACCTCGTCGTTGCGCTTCAGGTCGCCCACGCGGACGGCGCACGGGTTGAACGCCTTGCCGTTGATGTGGGACGTGCAGGCCTTGCAGACGTTGATCCCGCAGCCGTACTTCGGCCCGGTGATGCCGAGCCGGTCGCGCAGGATCCACAGCAGCCGCACGTCGGAGTCGGAGTTCACCGAGACGCGGCGGCCGTTGACCAGGAAGGTGTGCTGGGGCATGGAGGGCTCCTCGCTCAGAGGTCGGGCGGTCTCAGAAGGTGAAGCGCAGGCCGTTGCGCGGCGACTGCGGGACGGGCGGGACGAAGGGCTTGGTCCGGAAGTGCAGGGCCTGCTGGTGGTTGATCGGGAACTCCTTCGGCATCGTCCCGGTCGCCCGCCAGTACGCCGTCGCCACGGCCGCGCAGGTGGCGGCGACGCCCGCCTCGCCGGCCCCGCCGGGTTGGTCGACACCGCTGTCGACGATGACCACCTTCATCTTCGGCGGGACGTTCCACTGCCGGGTGTAGGCGTAGTTGTCCCAGCTCGCCTCGAGGAAGCGGCCGTTGCGCAGGTGCAGCGACGAGGTCAGCGCCAGGGCGATCCCGTCCATCATCCCGCCCTGCATCTGGGCCTCGAGGTGGTTCGGGTTGATCACGAGGCCGGCATCCACGGCGAAGGTCGCCCGCATGACCCGCGGGCCGGTGCGGGCCTCGCGGATCCTCCGGTTGACCGTCCGCGGCCGGCAGTCGAGCTCCACCACGCAGGCGGTGACGCCCTTGTACTCGCGGTGGATCGCGATGCCCTGAGCCGTGCCCGGCGCCATCGTCTTGCCCCAGTTCGCCGCCTTCGCCACGGCGTCGAGGACGGCCTTCGTCCGGGCGTTCTTGGCGAACTCCCGCCGGAACTCGTACGGGTCCTTCTTCATCTTCCGCGCGAGGTCCTCGACGGTGAGCTCGATCGCGGTCCGGGTGTCCGGCGAGTAGATGTTGCGCATGCTGCCGGTGTTGAACCGCTCGTCGACCTCGTTGAGGAGGCTGTCGACCACGCCGAAGTCGTAGCCGAGCTCCTGGGTCAGCAGGTAGATGCTCTGGGCGAAGGAGTAGTTGCCGCCGAAGGGCAGCTTGGCGGCCGTCGCGGAGAGGATCTCGCCGAGCCCGTGGCGGTAGTCGGTCGACACGCTCGCGTGCCGCTGCTCGAAGGAGAGCACGTTGCCGCCGAGGTAGGTCGCGCGGGTGCGCGAGACCGCCATCGGATGCACCCGGCCCTGACGCGTGTCGTCGGCGCGGTGCCACATCAGCTTGACCGGCACGCCCATCGCCTTCGAGATCTTCGCGGCCTCGAGCGCGCCGTCGAAGAACAGCTTGCGACCGAACGACCCGCCGCCCTGGATGACGTGCACCTTCACCGCGTCCTGCGGAAGCCCGACGGCCTGGGCGATCTCCTGCTGGGCGATGATCGGGTTCTTCAGACCGGACCAGATCTCGGCCCGGTCGGCGCGCACGTCGGCGATCGCGGCGTTGGGCTCCAGCGCGGAGTTGCCCTTGAACCAGAAGGTGAACTCGTGCTCGACCGTCGAGGCCAGGACGTCGACCCGCGGGACGACGAAGGGGAGCTGGGCGGCGCGCAGCTTGGTGCGGATGTCGCCGTCGGAGTCTCCGACGACCGGACCGTCCTTCCACTGCACCTCGAGCGCGCGGATCGCGTCGATGCACTGCCCGAAGGTGCGGGCCCGCACCGCGACGCCGGTGTCGATCTGGAGCACGTGCGTGACGCCGGGCATGCGGCGTACGGCGCGCAGGTTGCGAACGCTGATCGGCTCACCGTTGAGGGACGGCGGGCGGCAGACCATCGTCGGCAGGGCACCCGGCACCTTGAGGTCGAGGGTGTACTTCTTGCGCCCCGTCACGGCCGCACGCGCGTCGCTGCGCTTCACGGGCGTCCCGATCACGCGGTAGCCCGACGACTTCAGGTCGACCGCCACCTGACGGTCCCGGCCGCTCGCCGCGCGGGTCGCGAGCTCGCCGTAGGTCACGCTGCGACCGCTCGGCGCGGTGATCACGCCACCCTTGCTCTGGAGCAGGGCGACGGTGTCGCCGAGCACGATGGCGGCGGCATCGAGCAGAGCACCCTTGGCGATCGCGGCGGCGACCCGGATCGGGGTGAAGGTGCTGGTCGTGGTGGTCGACCCGCCGGTGAGCTGGTTGAACAGCAGCTCGGGTCGGGCGTCGGCCAGCGTGACCTTGACCTTCGACACCGGCAGGTCGAGCTCCTCGGCGATGAGCATCGCGGTGGAGTCCACGATGCCCTGGCCGTTCTCCGACCGCGGCAGGGCGAAGGACGCGGTGCCGTCGCGGTTGATCGTGATCGAGATCAGGTTGGCCGTCGGACGGGCGGCGTCGGTGATCAGGTCGTTGAGGTCGTACAGCTCCGCGGGCTGCGGGAGCGAGGGGATCTTGGCGTGTGCCGGTGTCCCGCCCGCCACGAGGTCGGCGGCTGTCACCAGCGTCGCACCGGCCAGGACGTAGCCGAGGAAGCGCCGCCGTCCCGGACCCTCGAGGCCCCCGTCCGCCGGGAGGCTCACGTCGAGCCCCTCGTCCTCGTCCTGGGCACGGTCGGGCCGGACCTGCTCGTCGGCGGTCATCCGAGACTCCTCTACTCAGCTGGCGGGCTTCCCTCCCCGACTGCCAAGCGTGACAGCGGTCACATGCTCCCCCAATGCCCCGGGGCCCACACGTCACCGGATTCGTTGGGCAGGCTGCACAACCCGACCACGTACGTCCCTCCGCCTCAGCTGCGCAGAGCGAGGGCCCGCAGGGCCAGGTCGACCTCGGCCGGGACCCTGCCCTCGCGCAGATCGTCGCGACCGGTGAGCTCGCGCAGCCGGCGGAGCCGGTTGAGCACGGTGTTGCGATGGCAGTGCGCCAGGTCGGCGGCGCCGGTGACCGATCCGGCGGCGGCGACCCACGCCTCGAGCGTCTCCAGCAGCGCGACGCGCTCCACGTCGGGACGCGCGAGGACGGGACCGAGGACGAGGTCGACCAGGCGGTCGGCGAGAGCGGGCGAGCGCAGCAGCAACGCCTCGGGGAGGCAGGCGTCCAGCGTGAGTGCGGCGGGGCCGGCCGCGCGGGCCGCGGCATGGGCCAGTCCCGCCGACCGATGCGCCTCTCCGGTCTCCCGCAGGTGCCCGAAGGGCGCGGAGACGCCCGCGGCCGCGCGGGTCTCCCCCGCCAGCACCGCCGCCACGTGGGCAGCCGCCTCCCCTGGCTCGAGCGCCGAGGCGTCGACGATGCCCACGCACGTGCCCGCCCGGCGCTGCCACGCGGACGGCAGCCGCTGCCCGGCCAGGTGCCGCTGGACGCCGGCGGAGCCGAAGGCGTCGGCCGACCCGTCCTCGTCGCTCACCACGGCGACCACGAAGCGGCCCTCGGTCGGCAGTCCGAGCGCGCGGCCGGCGTCGGCGGCGCCCTCGGGCGAGCCCGTCAGGAGGTCCTCCCACAGTGCCGCGCGGCGCTGCTCGTCGGCCCGGACCCGTTCGGTCTCGACCCGGTGGTAGGCGGCGGCCACCTCCGCGGACGTGGCGTCGACGATCTCCCACAGCCGCGACCCGACCTCCGTCATCCCCGCGGCGTCGAGCGCCCCCGCCTCCTGCGCCCGTGCGATCAGCGTGCCCCAGATGAGCCGCCCACCGAGGCGGAACGAGCCGAGCACCTCGTCGAGGGCCAGCTGCTGCACCGCCCGACGGGTGCCGGTGGCCCGCGCCGCGTCGTAGGAGCTGTCGGGGAGGTCGTCGATCGGAGACCGCAGCGTCAGGGCGAGCAGCTGCAGGATGCGGGCCACGTTGTCGCGGCACGAGACGAACAGGTCCTCGCGGCTCACCGGGCCGGCGTCGCCGTACGCGGGGTTGCGGGCGCGGATCTGCTCGACCAGCTCCTCCGCGATCGCCGGCACGAGCTCGGCGCCGTGCTCGTCGACGAAGGCCACGAGGCCCTGCGCGTGGGGCCGCATGGCTAGTCGGCCGAGGTCCCGTCGGCCAGCCCCTGCAGCAGCAGGGTCTCGGCCAGGCAGACGCGCGCGAACTCCGCGAGGTGGAGGCCCTCGTTGGCCCCGTGCGCGCGGGTGTCGGGGTCCTCGACCCCGGTCACCAGCACGGCGGCGTCGGGGAACGCACGCTGGAAGGAGGCGATGAACGGGATCGACCCGCCGACGCCGATGTCCACGGGGCGTACGCCGTCCCAGGCCTGCGCGAACGCGTCGCGCGCGACGTCGTAGATCGGCCCCCGCGCGTCGATGACCCCCGGCTCTCCCGCCTCGCGGCCGGGCGTGATGGTCAGCCGCGCGCCGAACGGGACGTGGGCCTCGAGGTGGCGGACCAGCGCGGCCATGCCCGAGGCGGCGGTGTCACCGGGCGCCAGCCGGAGCGACACCTTGGCCCGGGCGCGCGGGATCAGCGTGTTGCTGGCCTCCGCGACCGAGGTCGTGTCGATGCCGACGACGGTGATCGCGGGCTGGGTCCACAGCCGCTCGACCGCCGGACCGCGGCCGATCAGCGCCACGCCGTCGAGCACCGACGACTCGGCCCGCAGCCGGTCCTCGGGGTAGTCCAGGTCGCTGGCCGGGCCGCGGACCAGACCGTCGACCGCGACGCCTCCCTCCTCGTCGTGCAGCGAGGCGAGCAGGCGTGTCAGCGCCATCAGGGCGTCGGGGACGACCCCGCCCCACATGCCGGAGTGCACGCCGTGGGCGAGCGTCTCGACCTCGATGGTCACGTCGATGTTGCCGCGCAGGGTCGTCGTCAGCGCCGGGACGCCGATGTCCCAGTTCGTCGAGTCGGCGATGACGATCGCGTCCGCCGCCAAGCGCTTTCCGTGAGCGGCCAGGAACGCCTCCAACGTCGGGGAGCCGACCTCCTCCTCACCCTCGACGAACACCGTGACGCCGACCGGGAGACGACCGTCGTGGATCCGGCGCAGCGCGCGGACCGCGGCGAGGTGGGCCGCGATGCCGGCCTTGTCGTCGGCGGCGCCGCGGCCGTAGAGCCGCTCGCCCCGCTCGGTCGGCTCGAACGGCTCGGACTCCCACGCCTCCCGGGGGCCGGTGGGCTGGACGTCGTGGTGGGCGTAGAGCAGCACCGTCGGTGCGCCGTCCGGGGCCGGCGTCCGGGCGATCACCGCCGGGGCGCCCCCCTCGACGCTGAGGATCTCGACGTCGGGGAAGCCCTCGCCGGCGAAGAGGTCGGCGGTCGCCTCGGCGGACCTCCGGACGTCGGCCGCCCGAGCGGGATCGGCGCTCACCGAGGGGATCCGGACCAGCGCCTCGAGGTCGGCGCGGATCCCGGGCAGGACCGCGGCGACCGCGGCGCGCAGGTCGCCGGCGGGCCCGTCGCCGACCGAGTGGTCGGCCGGAGGGCTGGCGGAGGAGCCGGTGGGGGCGGAAGGCGGCACGCTCATGCTCCCGACCCTAGGACCCGCGCCCGAGCCGTGCGCCGCGACCGCACCCGAGCCCGTGCGGCGCGCGGTCGCCGCCACCTCGACGGCGTACGCCGCGAAGGACCGGGCGTCGGCGGCCGCGCGATGCAGCGCCCGGACGGAGACGGGTCCGGGCGGGGAGTCGATGCGGGCCGTGGCGAGGCCGAGCTGTCGCTGGAGGGGACCCTGGGTGACACCCACCGACTGGACCCGGCTGGTCGGCACCACGTGAAGCCGCCGGGTCAGCAGGCCGTGGCGGCTGACGAGCAGCACCCGGTCGGCGCCCGCGGCCAGCCAGCGGGCCTGGAGCGGCGCGAGCCAGCGGGCGTCGCGGGGTGCGGGGTGCAGCGGCACCGCGTCGGGGTCGAGGCCCTGGAGCACCGTCCGCGCCAGCCACAGGATCTCGGCGCGCGGCCCGACCGGGTGGAGCGTGGTCGGGGAGCTCTCGGAGCCGCTGGCGACCTCGGAGCCGACACCGGCGACCGCGACGTCGAGCCGCGCCCAGCCCATCCGGCGCCACAGCCACGGCTCGGTGATGACGACCCCCTGGACGCGGGGCAGAGCGAGCGTCTGCGAGGTCAGGTCGAACAGACCGCGCCGCACCTGGAGGCCGGCGACGGTGTCGGAGACGGTGAAGCGGTAGTTGCCCGAGACCCGGTTGAGGACCACGAGGGCGAGACCGCCGACGGCCGGCCCCGCCGCGGCCAGGACGGCCCAGAGCTGGCCCGAGGCGAGGACCGAGACCCCGACGATCACCGTGCCGACCGCGAGCGCCACGGTCTCACCCGAGAGCAGCGAGGCGGCGACCAGCCGCCCGAGCGGGACGCGGTGGAGGACGCGGTCCGGGGCCGCGGGGTCCGCGGCCGACCCCCCGGCCGAGTCGAGCGGGGATCCGTCCGCCCCGACACCGGACCGATGGGCGCGCGCGGCGTCGCGGCGGGCGAGGAGGGTGCGCCGGACCTGCTCGGCCTCGGCCAGCGGCAGGTACGCCAGGCTCGCCTCGCGGTCGCCGCCGGCGGTGTCCACCTTGACCTCGGCGAGCCGGAAGAGCCGCGCGACGAACGGTTGGACGATGTCGACCCCCTGGATCCGGTCGAGCCGGACCCGGCGCGACTGCCGGTTGACCACGCCGGTGTCGACCCGCAGCTCGCGCTCGCCGATGCGGTAGCGCGTCATCAGCCACGAGGCGGTGCCGTACACCACCCCGACGAGCAGCGCCCCGCCGAACGCGACCGCCGCGAACCCGCGCTCCTCACGCAGGACGTCGCGCCAGGTCGCGAGCAGCGCGGCGACGAGGAAGATGAAGCCGCGCACCAGCGGCGTCAGCGGCGAGACCCGGCGGAAGGGCGCGTCCTCCACGGCCGGCTCGTCGGCGACCTCCGCGGGCGGCGGTACGAGCGGGTCGCTCACAGGCCCGACCCCGTCGCCTCCCCCAGCTCGGTGAGCCGGTCGCGCAGGCGGGCGGCCTCGTCCGCCGGGACTCCGGGCACCACCGCGCTGGTCCCCGGCGCGGCGGTGTGCAGGCGCAGCGTCGCCACGCCGAAGTGCCGGTCGAGTGGCCCCGAGGCCACGTCGACGAACTGCATCCGCCCGTACGGCACCGCCACCAGGCGACGGAACAGCGCACCGCTGCGGATGTAGAGGTCGTCCTCGCGCTCGGCGTACGCCCAGCGGCGGGTCTGGATCCCGATGACGACCCACGACACCGCCGTGTAGACGACCGTCAGACCGGCGACCAGCACGACCAGCCAGGTCGGCAGACGCAGCACCAGCCCCACCACCACGACCACGGCGAGCAGCGGCACCTGCGTCAGGAGCAGGGCGACGCGGCGCGCGGACGTCAGGCGCGGTGAGATCGGGGTCCAGGGCACGCCCGGAGGGGCGAAGGGGTCGCTCACGTCGATCAGGCTACGGGCGGGGCGCGACCGGCACCGACTAGCCTGCCCGGCATGGTCGAGTGCATCGCCGTCGTGCTGGCCGGCGGGACCGGGTCACGGATGGGCGACGGGCCGCCGAAGCAGCTGCGCACCCTCGGCGACCGCACCGTGCTCGAGCACAGCATCGCCGCCTTCGCGACGCACCCGGGGATCACCGGGGTGCTCGTGATGACCGACGAGGCGTCGGCCGAGCGGGTGGCCGAGCTCGTCGCGGCCGGGCCTGCCGACCGGGTGCTCGCGGTCCTGCCCGGCGGTCCGACCCGGTTCGCGACCACCCGCGCGGCGGTCGCGGGGCTGGCGAGGTTCTCCGACGACGCCAAGGTCCTGCTGCACGACGCCGCGCGGCCCCTCGTCCCCGCGGATCTAGTGGACGCCTGCCTGGCCGGCCTCGACGACCACGACGGCGTCGTCCCGGTCCTGCCCGCCACCGACACCCTGCTCGCGGTCGATGCCGGCGGCGTGATGGAGCGCAGCCTCGATCGCTCGGTGGTGCGTCTCGCCCAGACGCCCCAGGCCTTCCGTCTCGGCACCCTGCGCTCCAGCCACCTGCCGGCGGCCGACGGCGCCGAGGACGACCCGACCGACGACGGCACCGCCGTGCTCCGCGCCCTCCCGGGCGCGCGCATCGCGACGGTCCCGGGCGATCGGCGCAACCGGAAGGTCACCTACCCCGAGGACCTCGAGCTGCTCGGACGGTGGCTCGCAGCCGAGGCCACCGCGCGGACGGCCGACTGACCCGGCGGGCCGGCCCGGGTCAGGGCCTGCGGCCCAGCGAGACCACCCAGCGGTCGAGGCCGTCGTCGACCTCGTGCGTCACCAGCTCGATCCCGGCTGCGGCCGGGACCTCGAGTCCGTGCGCGCGCAGCCAGGACCCGACGGAGCCGTCGGTCGCCTTCACCGCGCACTCCATGCGGGTCCAGCGCCGCCAGAAGTCCTCGTCGCCGTACGCCGCGCGCAACCGCTCCGGCACCGCCTGGTCCGCGAGCTCCGCGTCGAGGACCACGCCCGCGTCGCGGTCCATCCCCGCGAGCCAGACGACGGTGCCGTCGGCGAGGTGGCTGCGCACCGGACCGGCCTCGGCCCGCGGGCCGCGTCGCAGGCGCGGCAGCAGGTCGACGAGCGCGACCGGCTCCGACGTCGCGTCGTCGTCAGATCGAGCCGGCACCGTCGACGACCAGGCTCTGGCCGTTGATGTTGGTGTGCTCGAGCAGCAGCATGAGCACGACCGGCACGACGTCGTCGGCGGTCGTGAGGCGACCCGACGGGGTGCGGCGCAGGATCTGGTCCAGCTGGGTCTGACCCAGCACGGCCGACATCTCGGAGTCGAAGAATCCGGGGGCGACGGAGTTCACGAGCGCCCGCCCGGTGAACTCGCGCGCGAGGGACCGGGTGGCGGCGTCCATGCCGCCCTTGGTGGCGGAGTAGGCCACGAGGCCGGGGTATCCGCGCTGCCCGCAGATCGAGGTGACGTTGACGACCCGGGACCGTACGCCCTTGGCCATCGCGCGCCGCAGCATCAGTCGCGTCAGCAGCAGCGGAGCGGTCAGGTTGGTCCCGATGATCTGCTCGATGCGCTCGGCGGAGGTGTGGACGTGCAACGAGTCCTGGCCGATGGCGGCGTTGTTGACGAGTCCGTCGACGACGCCGAGCCGCTGCTCGACCTCCTTGAGGAAGGCCGTGCAGGCGGCCGTGTCGGTCAGGTCGACCCCACCCACGTGACAGCGGTCCGGGTAGGCGTCGGCGAGCTCCTGGAGACCCGGCGAGACCGACCGCGCGAAGGCCGCGACGTTGACGCCGCGCTCGAGGAGGCCGGAGACGATCGCGAGGCCCAGGCCGCGCGAGGCGCCCGAGACGAGGACGGTGCTGGCCGGGGGGTAGGTGCCGACCGGGGGCGGGGTCTCAGACATCACTCTTCAGCGTCTCCTTCAGCGGGATCTCGGGACGGACGGCGATGCGGCGGGGCACCGCGGCGTCCGGGAGCCGGTCGGCGCACCAGTCACGCAGCGCCTGGCCGGCCGTCGTCTCATCGGCGGTGTCGTGCAGCACCACCTCCGCGACGACGACGGAGCCCACCATGGGCGCCGTGCGGCCGCGGACGGCGGCCCACCGCACGTCCGGGTGGGCGAGCAGGGTCTCACGCACGACGCCGGCGGAGATCTTCGTCCCGCCGACGTTGATCTCGTCGCGGTCGATGCGGCCGACGATGCGGACCCGGCCGTCGGCGACCTCGACCCGGTCGCCGGTCCGCAGCGGGCCGGTCAGACCCTCCGCGCCGTGCGGGGAGGTGAGGACCAGCTCCTCGCCCTCGATCTCGATCGCGACGCGGCCGGGCGTCC
>Ga0172372_10008867_pt1 | contig 13169 bp, 15 predicted proteins | sample LakKiv5m_2_FD_114544 | JGI IMG/M metagenome (GOLD analysis project Ga0172372, IMG submission 114544) | Freshwater microbial communities from Kabuno Bay, South-Kivu, Congo - kab_092012_9.5m | ecosystem: Environmental > Aquatic > Freshwater > Lake | place: Democratic Republic of the Congo...
AGTCATGATTTTAGAAAATCAAAAGGATTCAATATTATTACCGCACAGGATTGTATGTTGTTATTTTTTTGGAACAATCAATTATTATGCTGCATCAAGCAATTTAATCATTGGTTTGTCTGATTTAACATTTGGACTGCTTGATCCTGGTATCTTTTCCAGTAATGTCAATTCTTCTTCTTTAATTAATGTTTCTGATTGTCAAAAAGTCATAACAGATACTCTGATTAATCAACCTCTTTTTTTTAAGAATTTAGGACAAGACCTTTCTAACGGAAATGGAAGCTTAAAAATGTTTGTTTGGTACTCAACGATTGCTTTTTAAAAAATAGAAAAATGGATAATAATTATGAAGATTAAAGATACAAGTTCTATAATACCTATAAATTATGATGCTCTTATGTATATTAAATGGCTTTCAACTGATGCAATGAATACTTCGCAAACTGCAAGAGAATTATTTAACGGATATTATGATACAACAAATCCTAGTTACTCTAATCTAGTTGCGCAAATTAATACTTATATAGACCAAGTTACAATAGATATTACAAAAATTAAAGAATATATGGCAAGCCTACCTGCTACAGGTAGTGCTATTTTATTAACGGATTAAATTAATTAAAAACTATAAAAATGGATAATTTAGAAACCCCTCAGGAAATATTAGATCTTTTACCAAAACAAATTCAAGCTTTGTTTTCTGATGCTACATTTTATTTTGCAGGCCAGAAATTAATCAAAATTTCAGAACGTAAAATTTTAATAGAAAAAGATATAGAACTTATACGTGAAAATTTAACAAAAATAGAAATGATTTTAAATAAAACATGAATTTTATCAATTATTCTACAGTATCGTTTCCGAATTTGACCTATGATAAGCAAGTCATTCTAAAGTCAACTACTCATACTATGTATGTTAATTCTATAACCGTCTGTAATATAAGTAGTAACGATATTAGAATCAATTTAATTAAAAAAATTATAGGTAGCGACCTAAGTACTAAAGAAACTTTCCTAGTAAAAAATATTGAAGTTCAAGCACCTGTGACAGGTAAAACTTGTAGCACAAGCACGATTAATTTGGTATCATTATTTGGTTTACAAATATTTTTACCCGTAAATACCATAAACGGAATAACTTATACTAGTGAACTAATTATTTACTCCAATGGAATCAATCAAAACTATGATTGTTCTGTTGATTATAGCGAATTTATAGAAACACCGATAACATCTTAAAAATGAAAGACAGATATATTAATGACCTCTTATCTAGGCAAGCTTATATTTCAGAGAATATGCCAAAAAAAGATCCTTTTGACAAAGCGATTATGAAAGCTATTTCGAGTGCCAAAGAATCAATAGGAATGGATAGTGATCAAGAGGATAGGGCTCTTCGCAACAGTATTTTGAGTTTTGGTGAAGAAATGAGTAAAATGCCAAAAAGAAAAGGCTTTATGGCTAATTTTGCCCAAGCAGGAAGAGCGCTTGCTCCAGCTCTTAGAACTCATGATGCATATGAGCAAAAAGCTCAGGAAGAAAATAAAAGAATGCTTGAGTATGCTCAAAATCTTAGAGCTGCAGAAGAAGCAAAGATAGCACAATTAGAAGCTAATGCTTATCAAAGAGAAATGACTGATAAACAACTGTCTCATCAACAAGAAATGCTAAACGAGCAGAAGAGATATCATCAAGGGTTATTAGACATGAAATCGTCAAAATACAAATCTGATTCAGAACTGGATAGAATAGCGCCAAAAATTAGAACAGATTCAGCTTTTGACAAAGTCGGATTACAAACAAGAAAAGCAGCTGAGTTTTACGATGAAGTAAAACAAATGGAAGCAAAATATAATGACTTAAAAACTATAATGCAAAAAGCAGGAATAGATACTACCGATCCTTTAATTTTTAACAAATATCTAAGACAAGCATCAGGTTTTTTTAGCTCATTCTCTAAAGATCCTATACAAAGAGAAATTGCTAGTAAATATGCTGATTTGCTGGCAGCCAACAAACGAGCGATGCAAACTGCAGAAAAAGCATTAAAAGAAGGAGCGCTCACTAATTTTACAGTGAAGTACGGTGATGACAATAAATTATATCCATCTTTTGGAAGTGAAAATTATGATGAGTATGAAAGAAAACTACACGACATGCTCGATAATGCAAAAAGAGGGTACGAAACATCAAGCTTAGCATTACAAACCGGACGTCATATTGATAAACATAATTACTCGACAATCAAAGAGTTAGAAAAAAATCAAAGAATGAGAGTTCCTGAGACAATAGTTGATATAAACGAAGGTAATGAAGATAGTAATCCATCTACACAAGAAGAATGGATTACTATTCAAGGTCCTTCTGGTCAGATAGAAGATGTCTATTTCGAAGACGCAGCAAAATTTTTAAATAGACCTGGTTATAGTCGAGTAAATTATGAATGATTTTGAAGGGGCTAGAACTCGTTCTAGAAGTAATGGATTTAATTTAGGAAAGAACGATTTTGATAACGTTAGAATTCGTCCAAAAACTTCAGTTTATCAAAATACCGGAGATGATTGGTTACCTTTTATAGGTAAAAAAACGGCTTCAACACTTGCAGAGCTTCCTGACCTCCCTGCTAATCTAGCAAACCTTGGTGAAAGCGGAATAAAGTGGATAGCTGGTAAAGCTGCTAAGAATTTACCGCTTGAACAAACAGAGCAGTTAGAAGAATTTAGTAATAAGCCTAATTATTTTCGCGAAGAAAATGTAGATCGTCCTTCTAAATGGATAAAAAAGGGTCTAGATCATATGGGAATTGATATTACTCCAAAACCCAAGGATGGATTACAGGAAATTGTAGGTCACGGCATAGAGTGGGCAGCTCCAGGTGGTTTGTGGGGTAAACTTAGTAAAGCAGGTAGCACAAGTAAAGCAATTAAAATGGCAGCTGGACAAGGCGCATTAGGTACTGCTAGCGGTAGTGCTCAGGAATTACTTGGTGTTGATCCGTTAACAGCTGATTTAGCTACTATCGGTACGCAAGCAATTCTTCCTAATCCAATTTCTTTATTAAGTAGATTTTCTAAACAGGGAAAAATAGCCACCCAAGAAAAAGTCGTATCAAAGTTATTAAAAGATATTACCAAAGAACAAGATTTGGAAAGGTTAAAAAACTTTAACCCAGAATCACTTGATGTTATACCTGTTACTGCAGAAGTAGCTTTAAATAAAAATATATCAAATCTACATAATGCTTATGCTCCAAATTTTACAGGAATACAAACCAAACAAGTCGCTAATGATGAAGTTTTACGAAAAAAGCTAAATGCTCTTGGTGCTGAGTTAAACCCAAATAGTAGAGAAGTTGGAGAAGCCGGAAGAGAGGTTATTAAGAAAAAGCTAGATAACTTAGAAAAAATTAGAGAAAAGGCTTCTGCTCCATTATATGCCAAGCTAGAAGAATCGTCCAATACATATCCTGTTTCAAATTTTAACAATTACACCGATCAAGCTATTATTAGAGAACTTGGCGATATAGAAAAAGGTTTGTTAAAACATAAGAATATATTGCCAGAAAAATACAAGAAATTAGCAGCTAAATCTAAGACTGAGTTATTGCAATTAGAAAAAGAATTTAATAAAGAAGCTGTTAAATTAGATAAGAAATATTCTAATTTAAGTCCGCAAGCCAAAGAACAAATACTTGATCAGTTAGTTCCTGAATTTAGCAAAAAAGCAGAAAAAATAAATACTTTAAAAACAGAAATTGCTAAATTAGAAAGTGGCCAATATAAACCAGGTCACATTGATAAAGCAATTACCGAAATTGGAAATAATATCACTGAATTAAAAAGATCTCAAAAAGGCGGTAACGAATCTCTAATTAGACATTTTAAGAATCAAAAGAAAACCTTAAAAGCAGATTTAGAAGCAACACCTGAGGGATCAGCGCATAGAGAAGTTTATTACCAGCATTCGCCAGGCATTAATAATATTAATCGAGATAAGTTACTGAAGAAATTTGTCTCAAAAAATGAATGGAATAATTATAGAGTACCTGATGAAGATTTACCTCTTAATCTAATGAAATCACCTAGGAAAAACATAAGCAATTATATGGCGCATGTAAAAGGAACTGATGCAGAAAAATTAACCAAAGCTTATATAAGAGATATGTATCTTGGCAAAGCTATCGATCATAATTTACCAACTTATGACAAATCAAGCCAGTTCTTAAGACAAAGGAAAGATAAGCTAGCAGCTATATATTCTCCAGAAGAATTAGATACTTTTAATAATATCAACAATTACCTAAAGAATAGAGCAGAGGTTACAGCAGGTAATTCAGCATTAGGTTCTGCAACTGCTGCAAAAAAACAATTAAAAGAAAATGTAGCAAAATATTTAGGTCAAGAAGTAACAAAACCATTACATTTGGCAAAACATATTCCTTGGCTGCCATTTAAACATGATATAGCCAATTTTACTAAGTTAAACCCAAAATACGAAATATTAGAACTAGCATTAACCGATCCAGTATACGCTAAAAAGTTACTTACAAGACAGCCTTTAGTGCACAGCAAAATTGATAAATATGCTCCAAGTCTTTTACCTATCTTAAATCAATAATACTCGTAAAGTAACTTTTGAGGTTATTAATTAAGAATTGGCCTAATTTTTGCTTATCTACTTAAACTATAAGTAATACTCAAAAAACAATACGGAGTTTTAATATGAAAAAATATCTTCCTAGTTCACACGATATACTTTACGGACAATATAATCCTTCTCAAGATAATCAAGCTGAAGAACAAGAACGGATTCATAAAAAGTATGGAATATTTCCTCATCAAAATGAATATAACACTTTAAGCCTATATCAGAAAGAAGCAGAAGCCTTGTTTAACAACACACTAGAGAAAAAGAAACAAATTATAGACGATGCAGTTTCTAAAAAAGGTGGTAGAGCTAAAAAAGACTGGACTGGAGAGGATGATGAAGTACGATATAAAATCACTAGCGATGATAGTAAACAAAATATTGTTAGACCTTTTTTAGCTAAATTAGAAGAATATAAAAATAAACTTCTAACATTCACTGATAAAATAGCTTACTCTACTACCATGAAAGAAGCAGATAGTTTTGCATTAGAAGCTACAATGTTACATGATAATCTTCATGACGGTTTTCATGATCTTGAACACCAAAGTGTTCAGTGTTTAGGTGAATTTGAAAACGCTTTAAAATGAATTATACCACCAAATAACAAATAGGAGATTGAAAATGACTAATACTATTACGACCTCTTCCAGAGAGATATTATATGGCTGCAATAACTACAATACTCATGGTTCTAAAGAAATAATAAATTCATCCAGTAATCATTTAAGTGTCGGCGATACAGCAGATGCTTTAAATAATGCCCTTGATAATATTGTAAAAAATCAAAAATTTCCTGATAGAGCATCTCTTGATGCCTCAGGTAAAGGAAGAAAATTTGATGAAGCTCAAGCTACAGCACTTAATATTAAAGTTAATCAAACTATAACTAAAGAAATTAGATCAAAACTTACTATTCAAAAACAAACAATGGATAAAATAAATGATGTTATGGTAGATTTTGAGAGTAAAATGAAAGCAGATGGAGGTAATCACATGGGAACTCCAGCCGATAAAGCTGACCAAGCTTTGGTTAAAATAGAAACTATTTTACGCTCAACATATCCAAATGGTGAGTATATTTTTGGCGGTGATGATCCACTTACTGATCCTTTATCAATAATTGATCCAATAACTGGAGAAAGAGTTTATTCAAATATAAGAACTCAAAGTAACGTAGTAAATGGTAATGTTTTAATAAATAATTTTTCAAGGAGTGGAGTAAATAATAACACTTCTAATATATCCTCACAACATAAGGTAAATCATAATTTTTTGTCTGCTGGAATGGATTCAATTATAAAAACTGTTGGTTATTTAAATATGATTAAGGCGGGTGCTGCAGAACAAGAGATTGAGGTTTCAGAAAAAGATCAATTAAAATCTAGAAATGAGATATCAATAAAAATTGCATATGAAATTGAAGTTACTAACAAAGCTGATGAAGTAAATAAACTCGATAGCGAAGAAAATGAAAAAATATTAAAGCAGTTTGATGGTGATATCATAGAATTAACTCAAAATGCTCGAAATTTATTAAATTCTTTGTTAGCACAAGTATCAATTGCTGCTGCTAGTAATAAAGCTTTTGATAGTCTAATCAATAATTACAAGTAAGTACCCATTTATTCTTAACCTAGTTTCTTGACTTTAGCGCAAACTACCTCAATTATCTTGCTAGATTATAGGGTAGTTTTGCTTTTTTATCCCTTGAATGACGTTTTTCTTCTATCTTTTCAACTTCGTATTCTACTACTTCTTCTATTACTTCTTCAGCACCTTTCTCAACTGCCATTCCAAGTAAAGTACTGCAAGAACTTAAAGCAAAAAATAAACCTAAAAACGTTACTATCTTGTTTTTCTTCTTTCTCTGTTTGGCTACCAAGATAAATTACTCCTTTGTAGCCATTCTTTTGCAACGTTAACATTATTAAAGTTTGGGTTTAATTTCCTTCTTAATATAATCTGTGGATGATTCAAAATACGATAAATCTCATTACTTCCACTATTACTTGCATTGGCTGAATTACTAATTTCCTGAGATCTTTTATATTCTTGTTGCTGTTTTTCAAAATTTAGTAGATCTGATATTCTTTTTTGTTCTTTTATTTTATTTAATTCATTTTGCTGCCTTACTTTGTCCATCTCTTGTTTTCTTTGTTCTTCATTTAGTCCTTGCTGAAAAAGATTATATTCTTTTATTTTATCATCCCACATCTGTACCTTGTCCCATTCATCAAGCTTTCCTGTGGAATATAGTTGGGAACCATAACGGTTCCAATAATCTACTGCTTTTTGTCTTTCAGCTTTTAATCTCTCTCCGTCTTGCTTTCTTTGCTTTTCTTCTTCTACTTTCTTCTGCACTTGATAATCTTCTTGGTTTTTGATTCTATCATTAGCAACTTGTAACTCTTTTTCTAAGTTGCTATATCTATTTTGTAAATCTGAAATTGAATTTAAATCTATCCCTTGATTTGAAAAATGTCCTAGCATACCATTTATACCTATTTCAGCTCCTGCTGCTCTTGCATTGTTAAGTAGTCTAGGTTGTTGATAGCCTTTTTCATTTTGGTAAGCTTTATACAATTGCTCATTAGATGCTTGATCGTTTTTCCATTGCTCTAATCCGCTAGTATTAGTTCTTTTTATATCACTTAACATATCATTAAATTCAGTATTAGCTAATTGATCATACTGATTTAATTTTCCTATTTTGTTAATAGCATCCGTATTCACAGAGTTAATACCCTGTTCTAATTCATTCTTAAGAGTATTAGATCTTGCAGCTAAACTAGCATCATTTATCTCACGCATACGATCACTTGCAGATTGTATGTGTGATTGACCTCCATACATGCCGCGCTTTATATATTTTGCATTTAGAGCAGTTAAATCTGCCTTTGCTTTCTTTTTTGCCTCAGCATCTAATAATTCAAATCTTGACCTTAATTGCTCAGGTATCCTTCCTACAAATCCGCTCATAGAACCCGATGAATCAGCTAATTCATTCCTAATTTGTTTACGGGCGTTATAATTTTTATCTTGATATGACGGACTTATTTCTTCAATTAACTTATACGATGTATTCATATCAGAGTTAATCGGTTCCATAATTTTACCCTGATAGACAGGCATATGTAGCTTATCTCCATAACCCCATTCGTTTACAGGTTTACCGACATCTATTCCATACACGATTAAAGCTTTTTTTAAGTTCTCAGCATTAGAAGCAGATAAATCAGGATGATTTTCTTCTCCATTAATACCATTTAAAGCTTGTTGTAAATTATATAATCTTTCATATGGTTCATTTCTTTCTGCTTCAAATCTTGCTCTATCGGCAGTCAAATTTTTATTTGTAATGCCGTGTTTCTGCTCTCCATATTTATAAAGATCATTTATTAATCTAGTTTGACGTGCATTCTTACTTTTTGAAGAGTTAGCAATAGCATCAAACGTAACACTATTCTGCCTACCTTCAAGTTGTTTTATAAACCTATTTAAATTATTAACATCGCTTCTAGTATCATTTAATCGTAAATCTGTATCTTTAGTTAATTTCCTTTCATAATTATCCCTATAAGGACTAAAAGCTCTACCAAATTGGTTAGATAATCCCCCACCTACAACATTTCTACCAAAGTCAATTTGTTTATTTTTCAATTGACTGAGCATGCTTTCTAAATCATTTGGCGAAATACCTCCAATTTCTGTGTTTGCAACCTTATCTAAGGCGCTTTTATAAGGCATACCCTTTCTTGATCTTTGCTCATCTAACATTTGTGCTCTTTGCGTTAGAGAAGACATTGGAGATATTGTTTTTCCAGGATAAGGCAAGTAACCGGTATTAGCCAATCTTGCACTATCACGCGCTATTATCTGTTTAATTTTATCTCTAAGCTCATCTTGAGATAATTGGTTATAGTATGTCATATATTCTAAAATCTAACTGGTTGTCCTGAAAATCTTGGATTATCGTAATAATTTATCCATCTACCCGTTTGTGCATATTCTTCAGGCGAACTTACTCTATTGTATAAAGGAGTAATGTCTATTCTTTCTTCCGGCAAGAACTTTTTACGAGCATTTCTTCTTTTTGATTGTTCTAACATCAGTTCATATTCTTCTTGCGCTGCTATCTCAGCAGGAGTAAGTCTCATAGCTAACATCTCCTCTTTAGCTGCCCTTCCTTTTTGTGCAGGAGTTAAAGGTTTAGGTTGATTCATTCTATCATATAAACTAAGACCTAGACTGCCAACTGCTAATAAATTCTTAGGTTTTGTTAAGAAATCACTTGTATTTTTCCCAAGTTTATCAAGAAAAGTTAGCTCTTCTTCCTGCTTATTCTTATTACTCTCGTAGTCTTCATAATCATCTCCTGCATTAACTCCTGATGTCTTACCGGAACCAAGAGTAGATAAAAGAACATTACTACCGGCAGCTCCTTTTAACGTACTAGCTGTCTTTTCACCAAGACCTAAAGAAGGTAATATAGCGTTAGTATTACCGTAATTAGTCAGAGTAGTACCAAGTCCTTTTGCTCCCACCGCATTAGCTCCCCATCCGGCAGCAGATGCAGCTGTAGGTGTCACTGTTCCAGCTACTGCTCCTTTAATCATAGCAGGTGCATAATCTTTTCGTCCTCTGATTATAGTTCCAGCTCCCCCGCCAAGGGCGCCTCCTACAACTCCTCCAATACCTGGCAAAATTGCATTCCCCGCAATAACCCCTACAGCTGTAGCTAAATCTCTTTTCCAAGCTCCTTTCTTCCAATATCTCTTACTAAAAATTCCACCAAATTCAAGCAGTCCTGTTTTAGGATTAATTGTCCCGCTACCTCCTGCTTTTTTTAACATTATAGCCTCTATCGGATTAATATGAGCAAGTATGGTATCTCCATTCCTACCTTTTTTTCTTACCTCTTCTAATATGCAATTTAATTTATCCTTCTTCATTCAATTATCTTTCACCTTAATCATTATTATATATACGGCTTTAGCCCACTCTTCCCAATTCTTAAAACTATTTGTTTTTTGAGAGTTTTTTACGTTCGTTGCCGATGGAATACCATTCGTTCTAAACTTTCCGCTACCTGCAACTATATTTGCCCATTCTTGCCATTTATTTTCATCGTATAAAACAGGCAATCTATCAGACTTATATATTCTTACTAACTCTGCTGCCCATTGCTTTACTGATATAAACTTTGGAAAAGGTAATTGTGACATCTACTGGCTATCACCCTCCCTAAAGTTTAGCAAAATTGTCCCTACATTATAAGGATAATTACAAGAAAATGTAATATTTATAAATCTACCTTGTACTCTAAAATCTATTTTACCTAAGTTAGGTGCTTCAGGCAAGTTAGCCAATTTAAAAACTACTGGTTCGGTACTTATAAGAGTAGTACCTGCATATTTTTTATAATTTACAGTAATAATAAGCTCATCTGCCTCTGTTCTGGTATATGAAGTTGGAAAATCAGGCTCTATTTGATCTAGTACTATATACTTGTCAAAAACAGTACCGCTCTTAGTAGGATTAAATGTTACAAAACCATAAAACGGCGTAGTAAAAAATGATGGAATATTAACATTAAGGCCGTTTCTTATTTCTGTGCTACCTACCTCATGTTTCCATATTCTTTTATAACTATTACCTAAATTTAGCGGATAATTAGAACAAGCATCTCCATAACTAAAAATATCACCCGTCGTTTCAAAAACAGTTACGCAATCCCTTTGAATAACACTGTCATACCAGCTATTTTCTCTGACATTATAAACCAGTTCTCTTGTACATCCTATATCAGGATTATCGGCATATGCTCTTTCCGGATATGCCCATCTTAACTCTCCATACCTAGCTATTTTATAACCAAATATTTTTTGACGCTTATTTAAATCAACATTATCAAAAAAATACTCCAAATTAATTGTATTCGGTACACTGTCAACTATACCGTTATAAACAAACACGCGATCAGTGCCAAGCCAAAAAAACAAGCTATCATATTGAATGATAGCTCTAGACGACATTAAGGAAGAGTTATTTGTAATCACCTCTTTTTGAAAATCTACAGCTAAGTTACCGTCAGCAACGTTAGTCAAGTATATTACTGAGTTTGCCGTCCAAAATAGTAAACTAGGAGAATTAGTACCTCCTCTGATGTTAGCTCCAAAAATAAGTTTGTCAGCGCTAATATTGTATGTCCCAGAATCCTCTCCCTCAAAATTTAAAGGGTCATTCGTTCTACTTCTTACTATAGTTCCATTCTTGCCGTATAAATACAAACAAGGATTAGAATATAGTATACCGCCTGAAGCAATATTTGCTACTCCACCAATATTAGCATCTACAAGATTCTCGTTATCAGTAAGCTGTTTCCAATATAATACTCCTCCATTTTCATTAGACATGTTACTAGCATTGCTTGTTTTTAAAAAAGCAATACATGCAACTTGATCTCTAATAAATCTTACAGATTGCCAAGTAGTCTCAGGGTTATTAGCTATAGTAAGCAATGTTTCTATGTTTGTAATATTATACTGATCATTAAATATTCCCCATCTTATTTGATATTGATTAGCAAAAAATAATCTATTCCCTTGGGAATATTGTGCATCTAGGTATATCGTATTATTTACAACGTTAGGATTAACACCTTGAACAATCAGCTCTTGTTGGCCGTTCATTTTCTTTATTTTACCGCCAACAAATCTTATCCATTGACCGTCAATGCAATACTCATCCTGAAAATCAGTACCGTCTCTTTGAATGCCCGCTTTATAAAGAAAAGGAACTCTCATTAATTGTTCTCTCTTATTATCGTTCTATCAGCACTTCTACTTCTATTAATATTGTTTATAATCTCTAGCTCCTTACTAAACATAGCTTCGTATTTATTTCTTTTTTCTTCATTATCAAGAAATAAACAAGCTTCAATCAAACATGAATATAAAAGTAAGTCAGGGTATCTTTGTGTTAAAAAGTTAGTAGAATTCTCTGCGTTAAATAATGGAATTCCTAAGTAAATAATAACAAAGCTATAAACTTGATCAGAAGTTGGAGCAATAAGCCACTTACTACTACCGTAAGTATTATCTAAATGAATATTGTTGAGATTTGCTACCACATCACTATAATACTTAGGTTGTGCCGTTAAGTTAATATTAGGCCAATAAGTTCTAGAAAATTCAATTGATCTAGGCAGTAAGAAAATACTATTATTTTGTGCATCTATCATTTGAATACTTATAGTTTCTCTCCAATTACCTGGCTTGTCAATAGTTGCTTGGTTAGCCTGAACATCATTTATATTGAGGGTAATTTCAAAACCTAAATCTTTAGCGTTATTATAGACCCTAATAATACCTTGCTGGATAAGGTCGGGTATTTTAGTTAAATACGGAGGATCGGTACGTAACATATAAGTCTTCATATCCGATATTAAGCTAGTGTAATCCATAAATTATGCTTCTATACAATACTTATTAAGATTATAGTATTATACTTTAATATTAACTGGCAATCAAAGACTTAAGCAAAAATCACCTCTTAAAGACAATGTTTCTATATTGGACCAACAATCACAAATACTATAAATTATTTCAGCAAAAAACTTTGTTTAATACTATCGATGTTATTTGCATCTGGGGAAGAATCGGCGGAAACCTTGGTAATTACAAAATAATTTCTTGTAATGATAAAAAAGATGTTGAAAAAATTATCGAGCAAATAAAAAGAAAAAGGCTAAGCAGAAATTATGAATTAAGTGTTGTTTCTTTTTAAAATGTTATTTTGATGCTTGCAAATTTTTTTACTTAAGTTTATCGTCTCTGTATGTTTATTTCTCATAATTTTAAACTATACTTAAGTGTGAGAGCTGCGTCCCCATGCGTAACTCTCTAGCTTGAGTATCTAAGAATCACATAACTTATGTTACAACAGTTAAATACTAATACTACACCTATTATACAGCAACCAGAGGGTACTCTAGCAAAGAATGAGATACTAAACTGGCTGTTTCTCACAGACAGACAAGTATCAATAGAAAAGCTAGGCAAATGGCTAGAAACTGCTACTAGCGGCGAATATAAAATAGTCAGAACAGTTACAAGATAACTCAACAAACAGAGAAAAAGCAGAAACTAGAAGTTATATTCAACTTGTCATAACCAACAATTAGTGATAGCGTCAATTGATAAGTTAATTAAAATTATTAGGTTAATTATGAAACAAAGCGGTTATGGAGATAATACTTATGGAACTGTAAAACCTCAGTCTTATAGTAGTTTTGGAGTAACACTGCCAAACACTAATAGTCAATCAACTAGCTCTTTCCACTGGAATAACTCCACTAGCAATAGTGGGTACTCTGGAGGTATTTCGTATAGCTCTCAAGAAACCCATATTCAACAAGTTAATAGTGCATTAGCTGGTAATGTTCTAGGTGGTGCTTATAATGATCAAAGACAAAAAAGAGATATGAATGATGGAATTAATTATCAAGTTAAA
>Ga0172372_10008868_pt1 | contig 13168 bp, 9 predicted proteins | sample LakKiv5m_2_FD_114544 | JGI IMG/M metagenome (GOLD analysis project Ga0172372, IMG submission 114544) | Freshwater microbial communities from Kabuno Bay, South-Kivu, Congo - kab_092012_9.5m | ecosystem: Environmental > Aquatic > Freshwater > Lake | place: Democratic Republic of the Congo...
CCAGAAGGCGGGAGGCGGGGTCGCGACCTCGTGCGGGACATTCCGATGTCCGTCGCACGAGAGTTGTGACCGAATCCCTCTCTCAGCAAAAGGACCCCTGAACGGGGTTCCGATTTTTTTCGGCATCATTCCTTTTCCTTCGGCTTGATACCGAGGAACTTGAGTGCCTCCTCGGTCTTCGGGAAGATCATGCCTTCTTCTTCCAGCCGGTCAAAGCCCTCGATTCCCTCCCTGAGGGCCTCCAGCACGTTCGGATCGATGCTTGAAAGGATGACTTTTTGCCCGCGTGACCCGATGATGGAAATGATCTCGTTGAGCGCCTCGACACCGTCGATATCGACATAATACACCTCGCGAAGCCGCAGGATGATGCACTTGTATTGTGAGAGACCCGTCTCGAATCGGCTGATATGCGCCCGACTGTTGAAATAGCAGAGTCTTCCGCGGAAGGAATACATGAGAACATCCGCATTCTCCTCGATCTCTTTCCCCTTCCCGTCCTCGGACTCGACGACGGCTCCGGAATCGGACCGGTTCGGACGCATGTCGTAATGACCATGAGACATCTTGTCCACCGAAACGAGGAGCGACAGCACGACGCCGAGCAGGATACCGACGATCGGATCCTCGACGACCGTCACGACCGCGACGACCATGGAGATGCCGAAGATGGTCTTGTCGAAACGGAAAAACCGGAAGAAGTGTTCCGTCTCGACCATCTGGATCGCGACGAAGACAAGGATGGACGCGATGACCGCCATCGGGATGAACTGGAAATACCGGAGGAGGAACAGGGAGATGGTCGCGACGAAAACGGCATTGATGGCGGACGATGTCCTGTGTTCCGCGCCGCTCTTGATATTGAGTGATGTCCGGGCCAGGGCGGCGGTCGCCGGCATCCCGCCGAACAATCCGGAAACGATGTTCGCCAGACCGAGTCCGAGCATCTCCTTACGCTCGTCGTGTTTCGTTTTGGTCATGCCGTCGGCGATCTTGGCGGAAAGCATCGTCTCAAGGATCGCGATGAGCGCGATCACCAGCGAGGACTTGAGGAGCTGCGCGGAATAGAAGAAATGGGGAAACGAAAAAAGATGGAAATCCATGTCCCCGTACTTCATTCCGAGCGTCTCGAGCTGGAGCGGAATGGCATGCGTCTGCCCGAGATACCCGAGCAGGATTCCGACCGGGGCGAGAAAAATCGCGCCGGGAAGCTTCGGAACGAACCGCTTGAACGCGATAAGGGCCGCGAGGAAGATCGCGAAGATCGCGAAAGCCGGGACGGACATCTCCGGGAGATGTCGGAACGACTCGAGAAGGTTCTCGGAAAATTTCTCGTGCGCCGGCAATCCCTTCAGACCGAACGCGAAATTGAACTGGTTCAATCCGATGATGAACGCGACCCCGAGGGTGAATCCGTGGATGACGCTCGACGGCACGAGGATGAGATACCGTTCAAGCCGGAAAAAATATGCCGCCAGGATAGCCACGCCGGCGACGATGGCCAGCATCGGAACGCTTCCGATCCCCTGGGCGAAGACGAAGGTCGCGATAATTCCGGACAGCGCGCCGGTCGGGCCGACGATGTTGAAATTGCTCCCTCCGAAAATGGCCGCCACGAGGCCGGCCCAGATCGCGGTAACCACACCGATGAGCGGGGTGACGCCGGACGCGACCGCAAGCGACACGGACAGCGGAATGGAGATGAGCGACACCGTCATTCCCGACTTGAGATTCTTCCTGATGTTTTCGGAAAACATATTCCTGATTCCTTAGGCTTATGGATAAAATAAAAAGACCCCGACGCCGGAATCCTTTCATGGAAAGGATGTTCCGGTCCCGGACGGCCTTGTTCCCGCCTTCATTCAAACAACTCGACCCCTTCCCGTCATGGAAGTGCGACGGATTTCAGGATAACATATGCGTATCGTAGAGGCAAAAGGACGCATGGGAAACATCGGGTCACCGATCCGAAAAAACTTCTTGACACCGCTATTCCGGAGGAGTAGAAAATATACAGCCCGAAGAAGTTTTTTGTTTTTTCAAAACCCCAACGGAACGAACCCATGATACTTACCCCTCAGGAATACAAGCGGGTCCGCGATCTCAAACACCGGAAGGCGCTCATACACATACCGCCCGGAGGCTTTGCAAAGAACGGCGGTGTCGCCTTCATGTGTGGGGACGGCGATATGGACATACCCAAGTATCACCGGGAAATAGTGAGTGCGCGACCCCACCTCAAGACGGATTTCGGAGGAAGCATCCTCCTCTCTCCGTCCTTTCGCGGATACGACGAGACTCATGCCGACCTGATCATGGAAAACATCATCACCGGGATGACCTCGAAACAGACGTCGACTTTTTTTTGTTATTTTCACTATCCGTGCGCGATGGCGAAAAAACACGGACATTCCATAGAAGACATCTTCAGGATGATTCCCGAGGTGCGGGATATCCTTCTGACGAGATATGGGATGCGGAAAATCGTCTTTTTTTTCCACGTAAAACGGCTCAACCAAGCACAAAAGGAGGAGCAAAACTCGTACCTCGTGAACGTGAGCCTACTGGAAGCCCTGCTTGAACAGGATATTTTTCAGGAGGTTTCGACATGAAAAACCGCAAAGAGGGAGAACCCGCGTTCCCCCTCTTTTTTCCTTTACATACGCCGCTTCCCGTGCTAGGCTTGAAATGCTTATTTTTTCCATATGGAAGGACTGCTCCCCCCTTCGTACGTCGTTTCACTCGCGCTCGGCGCCGCGATTCTCGGCTTGTTCGGATTCGTGACCGCATCCGTCCTCCTTTTCCGCCTCCGAAAGCTCAGGAAAGACCTTTCCACGCTTTTTGCGGGAAAATCCGGTGCCGACCTCGAGGAAATCGTCATGAAGCAGCGGGAGGGACTCACCGCGCTCGACGAAGAGATCCGCAAACTCTACAAGATCGCCGAACAGCTTTACCGGCTTGGGAACGAAAGCATCCACAAGACGGAACTCCTCCGGTTCAACCCGTTCAAAGAGGTCGGGGGGAACCAGAGTTTCGCGGTTGCGCTCCTGAACGGGAAGAATACGGGCTTCGTGATTTCCTCGATCCATACCCGCGAAGGGACGCGCGTCTACGCGAAACCCGTCGAGAACGGGGCCGAGGCGAAAGAATACCCGCTCTCGGAAGAAGAAAAACATGTGATCGGTCTGGCGGTGCGGAAGCGCTCGACCGCGCTCACGCGAAAAGAGACGAAATAACCGACCCATAAGGATACGATCATGAACGAGACGAACCAGAACGCGACGCTTCCGCAGGTAGCCATCGCGCCGACCATCACCGTGAAAGACTTTTCCGACCGCCTGGACTTGCCGGTCGGACGCGTCATCACGGAACTCATGAAAAACGGCATCCTCGCGACCATCAACGAGGAAATCGACTTCGAGACCGCGAGCGTCATCGCTTCCGATCTCGGATTCGAGGCGGTTCCGGCCGAAGAGACGGGCCAGGGCGACAAGCCGCTCGACCTCGAAGGACTCCTCGCCCTCTGTGCGAAGGAAAAGGACGGCGACAAAAAGCTCCCGTCCCGGGCACCGATCGTGACCATCCTCGGACATGTCGACCACGGCAAGACAACCCTCCTCGACACGCTCCGCAAGGCGAGCGTCGCCTCGGGCGAAGCCGGCGGCATCACGCAGCATCTCGGCACCTACCAGGTGAAGAAGCGCGGGAAACTCATCACCTTCATCGACACTCCGGGACACGAGGCGTTCTCCGCGATGCGTAAGCGCGGTGTCTCCATCGCCGATATCGCGATTCTCGTCGTCGCAGCCGACGACGGCATCCAGAAACAGACCAAGGAAGTCATCTCCTACCTCAAGGAGCGCGGCCTCCCCGTCATCGTGGCCATAAACAAGATCGACAAGCCCGAGGCGAACATCGCCCGCGTGAAGCAGGAACTCGCCGAGCACGACATCCTCATCGAGGAATACGGCGGCAAGATCCTCTCGTCCGAGATAAGTGCCAAGAAGAACATCGGAATCGACTCGCTGCTCGAGAACATCATCCTCCTGACCGACGTCGAGGAATTCGTCGCCGACCCGAAACGCGACGGGCTCGCCGTCGTCCTCGAATCGCACCTCGACAAGCAGAAGGGGCCGGTCGCGACCGTCCTCGTCCGGACGGGAACCCTCAAAGTCGGGCAGGATGTCATCGCCGGATCCGCCTTCGGGCGTATCCGCCGCATGGAGGACTATACGGGCAAGAGTCTTGAAACGGCGACACCGTCCACTCCGGCGGTCATCTACGGCTTCCACGAGGCCCCGCAGACGAACGATGTCGTCCAGGTCGCAAGCGGCAAGTCCGCCGCCCGTGCCCGCTCGCAGGCGGTCGTCTCGGCAAAGGGATTCAAAACGAAGTCCGAGGGGGAAGACGAACGGAAAAAGCTGTCCTACATACTCAAGGCCGACGTCCAAGGCTCCCTGGAAGCCATCGGGCAGATCCTGGGCGCCGTCGGTTCGGACGAGGTCGCCCTCGACGAGATCTCATCCGATGTCGGAGCGGTCACCGAATCCGACGTGAAAATGGCGGCAGGAGCGGATGCGGTCATCTTCGCTTTCAATGTGGAACCGACACCGGTCGCGAAACGTCTTGCCGAAAAGAACGGCGTTTCGATCGAGACCTTCAACATCATCTACAAACTCGTCGATCGCGCGAAGGAACGGCTTGCCGATCTTCTTCCGCCGGAAACCGTCCGGACCGATCTCGGGCTCCTTTCCGTACTCGCCGTCTTCAAGACCGGCAAGCGGGATCAGATCGTCGGCGGCCGCGTGAGCGAAGGCAAGATCCTCAGAAACTCGCTCATCGAGATCCGTCGCGGCGGGGAAATCATCGGCCAAGGAAAACTTCTCAATCTCCAGCAGAACAAGCAGAACGTCGACGAAGTCGGACAGGGAAACGAATGCGGTCTCGTCTTCGAGGGAGGAGAGAAGGTCCAGGCCGGCGATACGCTCGCGTGCTACAAGGAAGAAACCCGGCGCCGGACACTCTAGAACAAGTCCGGAGCCTGTTCAGGGACCCGTTTCTCGACAAGAGATCGGGTCCCTGAAATTTCCCGGAAAACACTCCCGCTTGGGAAAGCGTTTTCGGGAATGGTATAATTCGGTATCCGTTTCCCACCGACCGTCACTCGTCGATCATTGATCCCTATCCCCCGATTTCCCTTATGGATTATTCCGTCATCCCCTCCCCGGTCCTCTCCGTCCTCGATACCCTGAAAAAACACGGGGATCAGGGGCATATTGTCGGCGGTTGCGTCCGTGACATCTTTCTCGGACGCGAACCGAAAGACTGGGACGTCACCACGGACGCGAAACCCGAGGAGGTACTCGGACTTTTCCCCGACAGCTTCTACGAGAACGACTTCGGGACGGTCGGCGTGAAGGTGACCCCGTTCCACAAGGACGGCCGGCCGGACCGCGAACACGATGTGATCGAGGTCACGACCTATCGGATGGAGTCCGAATACTCCGACCGCAGACGGCCCGACCAGGTCTCTTTCGTTTCCTCCCTTCCCGAAGACCTCTCCCGGCGCGATTTCACCATGAACGCGATCGCCCTCGAAGTCATCGGATCCGAATCCTCGTCTCCGGAAGATCGGACGATCGACATCATCGATCCTTTCCATGGGCAGGAAGACATACGGCGGAAGCTCATCCGGACGGTCGGAAATCCGGAACAGCGCTTCGGCGAGGACGCTCTCCGCATGATGCGGGCGATCAGACTCTATGCCGAGCTTCGCGAACCGGGCATCGAAGGGCCGGAGAACTGGCGGATCGAAGGTCCGACGCTCGAAGCGGCAAAAAAGCATGCGGAACTCCTCTCCCATGTTTCCCGCGAACGGGTCCGCGACGAGTTCTCGCGGATCATCCTTTCCGGAAGCCCTTCCGAGGGAGTGGAACTGCTCCGGACGACCGGACTTCTCCGGGATATCATCCCCGAACTCGAGGAAGGGGTCGGGGTCGGACAGAACCTGCATCACACGTACGAGGTCTACGAACACAATCTCCTCGCGCTCCGGACATGCCCTTCCCGGAAGCTCGAAGTCCGGCTCGCATCGCTTCTGCACGACATAGGAAAGCCGAAAACGAAGCGTGGCGAGGGCTATCGCTCGACCTTCCACAATCATGACCATGTCGGGGCCCGCATGACGCGGGACATACTCCGCCGACTCCGCTACCCCGTTTCCGTGGTCGACAAGGCGACACTTCTCGTGGACAACCATCTCTTCTACTACAACGTCGGAGAGGTGACCGAAGCCTCGGTACGGCGGCTCATCCGAAGGGTCGGGCTCGAGAATATGAAGGACCTCATGGACGTCCGAATCGCCGACCGGCTCGGTTCCGGAGTGCCGAAGGCGAAGCCGTACAAGCTCCGTCATCTCGAGTACATGATCGAGAAGGTCTCCCATGACCCCGTCTCGGTGAAAATGCTTGCCATAAACGGCACGGATCTCATAAAGAGCCTCGGGCTGAAACCGGGCCCGAAGATCGGAGCCATCCTCGACGTCCTGCTCTCCGAAGTGATCGAGGATCCGTCTTTGAATCTTCGCGAGACACTCCTTTCCCGCGCGGAAGCCCTTTCGACCGAGAATCTCGAAACGCTTCGCGACAAGGCGAAGGAAGCCATAGAAGAAAAACGGGAAGAGGACGACAAAAACATAAAAAGCCGACACAAGGTCTCCTAAAAGAGAGCCGGCCAACGGATGACATCGGTCAAATGCCGACCAAAATCGGGATAGGTACGTCTTTTAAAGAACGTCATACGGACGCATCCGCATCAACTGCGTATCATCCGTATCCCCGTTATCCGTTCATCGCTCCCTGTTATCCGACAGTTCGGCCCTTCCCTTTTTCCGGAAACCTGCTAGAATGAGTCCTATCGTGATAAAGGGGCCTTTTTTCGGCTTCAATCGCGAAAATCGGAGTGTGGTATAGTGGTATTACGCACGATTCGGGTTCGTGTAATCCGGGTTCGATTCCCGGCACTCCGACATCTATGAAAATCACCGTCGACAATCTTCCGGCCGATCCGGTGACCACGCTCCGCCGACTCGGCTACGCGTTTCAACGGAAGGAAGGGAACGAGATGAGTTTCGTCAGGCCCTTGGCACAGTCCGGGTTCCCCCGATTTCACTGCTATGCGAAAGTCGAGGGATTCGGGCTTTCCATCAATTTCCATCTCGACCAAAAGAAGGAAACGTACGGCGACTCGACCCGACACCACGGCGAGTACGCGTCGAACGGTCCGCTGAAGGAGGAGGCGGACCGGATGATCGGACTTCTCGGTCCGACCGCCCGTATCACGGGGTGACCGTCCGTATTGCCGAAGTGGCGGAATTGGCAGACGCACCAGGTTTAGGTCCTGGCGGGAGCGATCCTATGGGAGTTCGAGTCTCCCCTTCGGCACGGCATCATGCAACAAAATCCGCCCCTTATCGGGGCGGATTTTCTGTTCCGATAGCTCTTTCCGGTTTCCTATCGCTCATCCCGTCGTCGCACCGGATCGGATGCCGTCTCCGGTATGAGCGAGAAGACGAAACCGACCGTAAAGAGAAGCAGCCCTCCCGAAAGGATCATACGGATCACGAACGACACGGCCGGCGGAACGTACCCGGACAGGGCCGCGTAGAATTTCTTCACACCCGAATCGGCCGTTGTCGCGGATGCGACATTCGTCACTTGGACGGATTTCGTGATGGTCGTTTCCGCTGATTGCGAGGCGTCGATCCCCCAAATATCCCTCAAAGCCTTCCGCTTCTCGACGGGCTGTATCAATGTGGCCGACACCGAGACGGTGGATATATCCCCGACCGCCTGCCCTGTTGGGACATAATCGACTCCGGGGAAATTCCCATCCGGGGTATTCCAGACCGTCTCGTCCGTCGGCAGACCGTCTATCCTCCACTGTTGTGTCGAGATCCGCCCCGCGAATGTCGGGATGAACCTGGCCCTCATCTGTATCTTCGAATCGGGAGCCTTCTCGAAAAAATTCCCGCTGAAATCATCGTGTGTCGCACCGTCCAAGTCGACATACTGTCCGACCACGCGCGGCCACAGGACCGTCTTATCGACCGGTTCGAAGGCGATGTCGGGCGTCACTATGTTGAAGGAACGGGTAAGCGTGACCGCCTTCCCCTTCACGACATCCACGGCATCGAGCTGCACATTGATGGCCGTTCCGGGTTCTCCGCTCACCGCGAAAAAGACCTCGTTCCCTTTTGCACAATCCGCGTCCCCCGAAACGGAGGCATCGCAGGAAAGATCCTGTCCGCCGATCGTCCAATGAAAATTCGAGAGTCCCGCAGGATCGACTCTCACCCCGATGATTTCGTTCTTCATGACCCGGCACGAGACCTTGTCAAGATTCTCCATCGCTTCCCCGACGGTTGCCGGGGTCGGATGGAATACGTTGCAGATAGACTGGTCGAGCGCGACCCGGGAACCGGCCGAGGTATCCGAGGCTGTCGTACCGTATGCGATGATCTTCTTGTTGGAATTGGAAATCTTGACGATCACGTCACTCTTTCCCTTCCGGGCGACATCCTCGCCGAAGTTCTCCTTCGCGGTGGAAGATATGCGCATATAGAGCGGATCGACACCGGACAGGCCGCCAAGGATGCTATTTCCCATGTTGAGCGATACCGATATCGAATTCAGGCCGTTTCCCTTGCTCGAAGAGAGGAGACCCGCCGATCTCAGGTCGCCGGTGATATCTTTCGGCGAAGTCATTCCGGAATCGTCACCGACTTCAACCGTCCATTCGTAGGAGATTTCCGAATCGGAACGGGCGGCGTTCGAGATGGAAGCCACCGCGGTGACGATGTCGCCCAGTTTTTCCCCGCTCTGGTCGTTCATCGGATTCTCCGGCGTAGCCGTCACGTCGAGCTCAAGCTTTTTCGCCTGTCCGCCCTGGATCGGATCGACGAGATTTTTCTCCAGACACGCGTCCAATTGGGTTCTTCCCATGCCCGTTGTCGGAAAATTGACGCTTTGCCCCTTGACCGTCATATTGTAACTTCCCGTATCGGTAACGTCACACCCCTTCCCCGAAAACGCCCACATGATCATATTCGAAGAATCGTCGTGTTTCGTCGGCACCATGGACGTTCCTTCCACCACCACGCCGACCTGATCGCCGGCGCGATAGTTCCATGTGAAGCTGTTGAGACCGAGACCGACCACGTTCGCCTCGTCCTTGTTTCCGTTATCGGCCGTGTCGGGATCGTGCGGATCGGTTCCCCAGAATTTTTCCTCGGACAAAGAAAACTTCCCATCTCCGCTCTCCGACCCGCCCGTATTCTTCGGATCAGGGAAAAGACGCGGGCATCTCCCCGTCGAAGCGACATACGCCGAACAGGTCATCTCGCCACTCCTTATCACGGGAACGACCTCGCAATTCGGATCCGCTATCGGCAAACCGGTGACCGGATCGGCTATCATGGGACACGAAGACTGACGCGTGCCATTGAACAGGTTCCCGGTAGCGATATTGACAGCTATCGTCTCGTTGAGTCCGAAGGAGGAGTCTGCTACGGACTTATGGACACAGTACGGATTTCCGATGGAGGCGCAGGAAGTCGCACCGTTGCCGCACACAAGCGCTCCGTTTTTCGCATAAGACCCTGAATTTTGGGAATCTTCCAATATGCAGGTCGCGACATAATTCCTTGCATCACAGGAAATCGAGTCGGAAGCGGAAGAATCCGGACCAAGCTCGTAAAATATCCCGCTCGAAGCATCACGAAGATAGCACCAGTCATGCTTATCGGCCGCTTCCGATCCACCGCCGATCGGCGCCTTGAATCCGTCGCCGTCATCGTCTCCGTCGTATTTGAACCCGCTCGTATCCACGTCGCCGGTCAATATGATCTTCGTCGCGGCGACCTTCCAATCGTTTACCGTGACTCTTCCATCACCATCATCATCACAGCCTTTCGTGTTACCGCCGATATCGCATCCTTTCCGCTTCAGGAACCAGGCGTAATACAGCTGCTCCGCCGGATTCGTAAAATACACCGGGAGCGCCTTGGCGGAGATCTTCTGGCCTTCCTTCGGATCCGACGGACTGAAATACAGCGATACTTCCGGAGAATATTTCTTCGTATCCGAGACATTGAACTCCTGGCTGAGGTTCTGAACTGACGATGGATCGACACCGACCATTTTCATGACATCTCTCGACATGCTCCCGACCACACTTGATCCGATTTTCCCCACATCGATTCCAAGCAGGGCGTTCGCGCTCTTCAGCGGGACGATTTGCCCGAAAAACACGGCTATTGCGAGTATCGCGAGAAAGATCCTTCGTATGATAATACCGTTTTTCATAGCGTTTCCCGATTAGTGTACGACCAGGATAAGGACATCGGACAGAAACAGGATAAGCCACGCCGACAGCCACGAATAGGGAATGGAACGGGTATGGGACGCCACGAATCCGGATCCGAGCGACGCGAGCAGGAGCGGGACGTCCTTCCAGGAAATATCGAGACCGGAAACGGCCAGAAACGCGGCAAAGAGGAAAGATTGGAAAAATATGGCCCAGAGCCCCACGCGTCGAAGCCATAGGATCAGGACGAATCCCCTGAAAAACACCTCGTAAAAGAACGCTATCGCTCCCACCAGGACCACTTCGTATAGGAGAAAAAACAGGAACGACCCTTTGGCGGCGGCGGAGATAGGGAACGATTCCGTGATCGGGAAAAACCGAAGCATCATATACCAGATAGAAACGGTCGGGATGACCGCAAGCGGAACGGCGATGACGCCGAACCGGCGTTCGCTCCCCTGAAATCCGAGTGAGGAAAGCGGTTCATGAAGGATGAACTTCACATAGAAGATCGGAAGGAGAACAAAAAAGACCGCGCTGAGAGCCAGGCCCTGCACCGTCATGTCGAGTCGGTTATCTGCGGGAAAAAACACGTAGACGGCAAGCGCGCCGAACGCGAGAAGCCCCGTCTGCAAGAATCGCTTCTTTTCAGGAAGGATGAGAATCATATTCTTCGTTTTTTCCCAGTATACCAATTTTTTTCTCCTTTTTGAAGGAGCCTTCCTACGAGGACTTCGCCGGCACCTTCAGATATCGCAGAAGGAACATGGCCCCCGCCTCGAACGGGATGATCTCCCCGACGATCGGGATTCCCTGAAGCAATCCCGCTACGAGCAGGATCCCTTCGCGCATCACGAACAGTTTCATCCGTTCCTTGGGCGACAGTTTCCGCGATGACGGATCGAGATAGATGATGATGGTCTGTATCGTCGTGAAACCGAGCGATATGATCCAGGAAACCGACGCAGGCGCCGAGCAATACGACGGTCAACGACATTCCTCCGGCATCTCCGGCGGCGGGAGCGGAAACCGACTGTCTCTTCGGGGTCGGCCGATCCGAAGAGACGTCGTCCCGGAAAAAATCGTCGCCGACCGTGTCTTGGATATGCATCGGCATAGGACGGAAAAATCAGGCTCAGGCCTCCCCTTGTTCCTCATCGAATTCCTTCTTCGCCGCCTCGATCTCGATGAGCTGACGCGGGTCGGTGGTGATGACCTGATCCTCGCTGTACGAGGCGATGACCTTGATCGCGACGTGTTTCGTCCCCACGAAGAAGATTCCCTCCCCGACGTTCGATTCAAGCAGAAGGAATTTTTCGTGATCGGTAAGGTAGAACGTCTCGGCGATGAGGTCGATCGAGGAGGGCGACTGCTTGAGCAGGAGTTGGATCGACGAGTTCGTGATGATCGGCTTGCCGTACCGCGAGGACAGGAAGTCGCCGATATCCTGGGTGATGGTCGTCAGTCCCGCGTAGTATTTTCGGCACCGCTTGGCGATCGCGAACATGAAGGCAGCCGCGTCCTCGTTCTGCATCATGATCCAGGCCTCGTCGACCACGATCATCCGTTTCTTGGTCTCCGCGCGCGTCTCGTTCCAGATGAACTGCAGGATGATGTACATCGCGATCGGCCGAAGCTCGTTCTCCAGGTCGCGGATATTGAAGACGACCATCTGCTTTTCCATCGAGACGTTCGTCTGATGGTTGAGGAACCCGCCGAACACGCCGTCGGTATACCGCTCCAACCGCGCCGCAAGCGATTCGCCTCCCTCGAGGTTCCGGAGCACCGCATGGAGATCGGTCATGGTCGGGAACGACGAGGCCGTAAGCGAGCGGAAATCGGAGAGTTCGGTGATATCGCGGATCGCGTAGGTTTCGCGGATCGATCGGTCAAGCACGGAATCCTCCTCCGGGGATACCGCGCCGAGCATGAGGTGTAGGAGCCCGATCAGGTTCGCGATATGACTCCGGAACACGCCTTCGTCATCGTCGGTACCCTTTATCTTCGGGAGATCGAACGGGTTCAGGTGCGCCTCGGACGAGAGGGATATCCCTATGTATGTCCCGCCGACGGTATCGCAGAGGTGCTTGTACTCGTCTTCCGGATCGATGATGAGTACGCTCGATCCGAACATCATGGCGCGGAGCACCTCGAGCTTGATCGTATAGCTCTTTCCGGCTCCGGATTTCGCGAAGACGATCATGTTCGCGTTCTCCATCTTGAACCGATCGAACAGGACAAGCGAATTGTTGTGCCGGTTGATACCGTAGAGCACGCCCTCGTTCGAAGAAAGGTCGGACGAGACGAACGGGAACGTCGTCGAAAGCGGCGCGGTATTGAGATTGTTCGCGATATCGAGCATATCCATGCCCAAAGGACGGGTCGCGACGAATCCCTGGTCCATCCGGAGTATCGCCGGCTTCGAAAAGACGAGCTGGGCCTCCAGTATCGCCTCTATGCTTTGGGAAAGTTCGTTGAGCGCTTTCTCGTCGGACGCATAGACGGTCATATAGACCCCGAACCGGAAAAACTTCTCCGTCCCCTGCTGCAGGCTGTCACGAAGTTCCTCGATATTCTGAAGCGCGGACTCGAGGACGGGGTCGCGTATCTTCCCCTCCTGGGACTCGATGGACATCTGCGACTGTACCTGTGTCGCGGACCGACGCAGGTCCTTCATGATATCGCGCGTATCGATCGGATGGATGAAAAAGGAGATATCCATCGGGGCATCCATGTTGATGATGGGGGAAAACCAGTTCGTCCCGAGATACTTCGGATACGCGACGATGAACATCGTCCGGGA
>Ga0172372_10008870_pt1 | contig 13164 bp, 8 predicted proteins | sample LakKiv5m_2_FD_114544 | JGI IMG/M metagenome (GOLD analysis project Ga0172372, IMG submission 114544) | Freshwater microbial communities from Kabuno Bay, South-Kivu, Congo - kab_092012_9.5m | ecosystem: Environmental > Aquatic > Freshwater > Lake | place: Democratic Republic of the Congo...
CTGCGCCATGCGTTGCTGGTCAGCAGGCGTCAGGGGTTGATCACTCGCCAACAGGTAGATGTGGTGGGCCGTGAAACTTTGAAGGTCGGGGCATACCGCTTGTAGCTTGACCAGCAGGCCTTGGTATTTGAATGCACTGAAGGCGTTGCCGCCATCAAAAAAAAGGATGTGAAGGGTCACGGACGGCCTTGGTCGTTGAGAGCTTGTGCACGCTGGCGTGCCACAATGAATTGGAATTTTAGCGATAAGCCTCTTTCCACCCGAGGCCACTGTCAGCCTGAGATAATCAGCACCATGATCAATTACAAAGATGAACAAGGCGTCGCCGGCATGCGTGTGGCTGGTCGCCTGGCCTCAGAAGTGCTCGATTACCTGACCCCGCATGTGCAAGCGGGCATCACCACCAATGAATTGGACCAATTGGCTTTCCAATACATCACCCAAGTGCAACAAGCCATTCCTGCGCCCCTGAACTACAACCCCAGCGGCCACAACCCCTACCCCAAGTCGATTTGCACGTCCATCAATCACCAAGTCTGCCATGGCATTCCCAGTGACAAACAATTGAAAAAAGGCGATATCGTCAACATCGACATCACCGTCATCAAAGACAGCTGGCATGGCGACACCAGTCGCATGTTCATCGTTGGTGAAGGCTCAATCGCCGCCAAACGGCTGTGTCAAATGACCTACGAGGCCATGTGGCATGGCATCATGAAAGTCAAGCCCGGGGCGCATTTGGGCGATATTGGTCATGCGATCCAAGTTTTTGCGGAAGGACTGGGTTATTCCATTGTGCGCGAGTTTTGTGGCCATGGCATCGGCCAAGTGTTTCACGAAGAGCCCCAAGTGCTGCACTATGGCAAACCTGGCACCTTGGAGGAATTGAAATCCGGCATGGTGTTCACCATCGAACCCATGGTCAATGCGGGCAAGCGTGACATCAAAGAAATGAACGATGGTTGGACCATCATCACCCGCGATCATTCTTTGTCAGCTCAGTGGGAGCACACCGTTTTGGTGACCCCAACGGGCTATGAAGTGCTGACCCTCTCAGCCGGCAGCCCACCGCTGCCCTCGTTCGTGAAAACCACCAAGTGTTGAGCGGGTGAATCCCTTGATGGCCCCTTTTCGGCAAGAAAAAAACGATCTCCTCGCGCAGTGCGCCCAATTGCAAAGCCTCAAACACGCACACCGCGTGCATGGGCACTTGCAGCGCTTGAGCCACTTGTGCGATACCCATTTGCAAAGCTTGTGGCATCAAGCTGGCATGCCCGCCCAAGCTTGCTTGGTGGCCGTGGGCGGGTTTGGTCGAGGTGCGTTGTTCCCTCATTCCGATATCGATGTGCTGATCCTGTTGCCCGCCCATGTCTCGGTCGATGAAGACGACGCCCTGAAATCCAAGGTAGAGCAGTTCATTGGCAGTTGCTGGGATGCGGGATTGGAAATTGGGTCCAGTGTGCGCAACCTCACCGAATGCCTGAACGAGGCGGCCAAAGACATCACGGTGCAAACCGCCATGCTGGAGTCGCGCCCTGTGGTGGGTGATGAAGCTTTGTTTGGGCAATTCAGCCAAGCTTACAAAACACAAATGGACGCCCGCGCTTTCTTCACCGGCAAAACCTTGGAAATGCAGCAGCGTCACAGCAAATTCGAGAACACGCCCTATGCCCTGGAACCCAACTGCAAAGAGTCGCCCGGTGGCCTGCGCGACTTGCACATGCTGCTCTGGGTGGCCAAAGCCAGTGGTCTGGGAGGCACCTGGAAAGACTTGGCCGCCAAAGGCATGATCACCCAGCTGGAATGGCGCCAACTGCAGCGCAACGACGATGTGCTGTCCCTCATTCGTTGGCGTTTGCATTGGCTCGCCAAGCGCCGTGAAGACCGCTTGGTGTTTGACCTGCAGACCGTGGTGGCGCGGGATCTGGGCTTGTCAGCCTCGAAAGACGGGTCACCACATCCCCGCAAGGACAGTGAAGCCTTGATGAAGGAATATTACTGGGCGGCCAAGGCCGTCAGTCAACTCAATCAAATTTTGCACCTGAACATTGAGGACTGGCTGTTCCAGCAAGCCCAAACCCATCCACCGCAGGTTTTGAATGAATGGTTTTTGGACAAATCCGGCATGTTGGAGGTCGTGGACGATGGCCTGTACCAACGCCACCCTGAAGCGATTTTGGAAACATTTTTGGTGTACCAAGAAACCCTGGGCATCAAAGGTTTGTCAGCCCGCACCTTGCGAGCGCTCTACAACGCCCGGGGCTTGATGGACGCGGGTTTCAGGCGCAACCCGGTCAACCGCGAGACCTTCATGCGGATTTTGAAGTCGCCCCAAGGCATCACCCATGCCTTGCGCTTGATGAACCAAACATCGGTGTTGGGGCGCTACTTGTGGGTGTTTCGCCGCATCGTTGGACAAATGCAGCACGACTTGTTCCATGTCTACACCGTCGATCAACACATCCTGATGGTGCTGCGCAATGTGCGGCGCTTTTTCATCGTCGAGCATTCCCACGAGTATCCGTTTTGTTCGCAGTTGGCCGCAGGTTGGGACCAGCCTTGGATTTTGTATGTGGCGGCTTTGTTCCACGACATCGCCAAAGGGCGCGGTGGCGACCATTCCGATCTGGGGGCCCATGAGGTCCGCGTTTTTTGCAAGCAGCATGGCATCGTCAAAGCCGATCAACAGTTGATTGAATTTTTGGTGCGCGAACACCTCACCATGAGCCATGTGGCGCAAAAGCAAGACCTGAGTGACCCCGACGTGGTGCAAGCCTTTGCCCAACGTGTGGGCAATGAACGCTCTTTGCGAGCGCTCTACCTCCTGACCGTGGCTGATATCCGAGGCACCAGCCCCAAGGTGTGGAATGCTTGGAAAGGCAAATTGCTGGAAGACCTTTACAAAACCACCGCCGCCGTGCTGGGCGGTCAAGCCCATGACCCGGATGCCCTGGTGGAAATGCGCAAGCGCGAAGCCTTGGAAACCCTGAACCTGTACGCCATGCCTTTTGAGTCGCACAAAGCCTTGTGGGAGACGCTGGATGTGGGCTATTTCATGCGCCATGACGCGGCGGACATTGCGTGGCACACCCGACAGCTGTCGCGCCCCTTGGCCCTGACCAAGGCCGACGGCAAAACGCCCGGCGTGACCGTGAAAGCCCGGCTGTCCCCCTTGGGCGAAGGCTTGCAAGTGATGGTCTACACGCCTGATCAAACGGACTTATTCGCTCGCATCTGTGGCTATTTCGACCAGGCTGGTTTCAGCATCTTGGACGCCAAAATCCACACGGCGCGAAATGGTTACGCCCTGGACACCTTCCAAGTGGTGACACCTTTGTTGAACGCGCACTACCGTGAGCTCACCAACATGGTGGAAAACGATTTGAAAAGCACCATTGAGCAAGGCGGACCCTTGCCCAAAGCCGGGCGCGGCAGGGTGTCACGGCGCGTGAAAAGTTTTCCCGTTGCGCCTCGTGTGCGCTTGCAACCGGATGAAAAAGCACAGCGTTGGCTGCTCTCCATTTCGGCCAGCGACCGCGTCGGCCTGTTGTACGGGGTGGCCCAGGTCCTGGCGCAACACCACATCAACGTCTTGTTGGCCAAGATCAGCACCTTGGGCGAGCGCGTGGAGGACACGTTTTTGATTGATGGCGCAGCCTTGCAACACAACAAAGCGCAATTGGAAATCGAAACCGAATTATTGGCAGCCTTGCAAGCCTGAATTCAAGCCAAGCGTCCATCAATTGGATAGCCCAAGGGGTTGCTGCGCAGCCACCAAGGCCAACAACGCAGCTTCATCCAGCACCGGGATGCCCAGTTCTTGGGCTTTGTCGAGCTTGCTGCCCGCCTCGGCCCCAGCCACCACACCATGGGTTTTCTTGCTGACGCTGCCAGCCACTTTGGCTCCCAAGGCTTCGAGCATGTCTTTGGCCTGGTCGCGGCTGAGCGTGGGCAGGGTGCCGGTCAGCACATAGGTTTGACCTGCCAAGGGCAGGCTGGCCCCGGCGCTGGGCTCGCCTTCAGTCCAAGTGACACCACAGGCCCGCAGCTGTTCCACCACTTCTCGGTTGTGGGCTTGGTCGAAAAACGTTCGCAAACTTTGCGCCACAATGGGCCCGACATCTGGGACTTGCAGCAATTGATCCAAAGTGGCGTCCATGATCGCGTCCATCTTGCCGAAATGGCGCACCAGCTCTTTGGCTGTGGCCTCGCCGACATGGCGAATGCCCAGGCCAAACAAAAACCGGGGCAAGGTGGTTTGCTTTGATTTTTCAATGCTGGCCAGCACCTTGTTGGCGGATTTTTCGGCCATGCGGTCCAAGCTGGCCAAGGCGGTGAAGCCCAAGCGGTAGACATCAGGCAAGGTGTTCACCAAACCAGCGTCCACCAGTTGCTCCACCAATTTGTCACCCAGGTCTTCAATGTCCACCGCCCGACGATGCGCAAAATGCAAGATGGCTTGCTTGCGCTGGGCGCTGCAAAACAAACCGCCGGTGCAGCGGTAGTCAGCCTCGCCCTCTTCGCGCACCGCAGGACTGTTGCACACCGGACAATGGTGTTGCATGGTAAATAATTGCGCATCTGGCAAGCGTTTTTCCAGCATCACCGACACCACTTCGGGAATCACATCGCCGGCGCGGCGCACCACCACGGTGTCGCCCACCCGCACGTCTTTGCGGCGGGCTTCATCCTCGTTGTGCAAGGTGGCATTTGTCACCGTGACCCCACCCACAAACACAGGTGCCAACTTCGCCACAGGGGTGAGTTTGCCAGTGCGTCCGACTTGCACCTCGATGGCTTGCACCGTGGTGAGTTCCTCTTGTGCAGGGTATTTGTGGGCCACAGCCCAGCGCGGCTCGCGGGTCACGAAGCCGAGTTGCCGCTGCGCGGCCAAACTGTTGACTTTGTACACCACGCCATCAATGTCAAAGGGCAGTGCATCACGTGCTTGACCGATGCGCTGGTGAAAGGCCACCAACCCGGCGGCGCCTTGCACCACGCTGGTTTGTACCGCCACGGGGAAGCCCCATTGTTTCAGTGCCATCAGCAACTCAAAATGGGTTTCAAACGCAGGGCCACCCTGCTCCACTGGCGTGATGTCCCCCAGTCCATAGGCAAAGAAACTCAAAGGCCGTTGTACAGCGATGCTGGGGTCCAGTTGACGCACCGCACCGGCGGCGGCGTTGCGCGGATTGACAAAGGTTTTTTCGCCCTTGTCACCGGCCGCAATGCGCTGGCGTTGGCGCTCATTCAAAGCTTCAAAGTCAGCGCGCGCCATGTAAACCTCACCACGCACTTCGAGACATGCGGGCACAGGCAGGTTGGCGACGGATTGCAACCGCAATGGAATTTGGCCCATGGTGCGGATGTTGTGGGTCACGTCTTCGCCCGTTTCGCCGTCGCCCCGGGTGGCCGCTTGCACCAAGACACCGTCTTCGTAGCGCAAGCTCATGGCCAAGCCGTCAAATTTAAGTTCAGCCACATACTCAACCAAAGGTTCGGTATCGCGCAGGTCTAGTTCCTTGCGGATGCGTGTGTCAAAGGCTTCGGCACCGCTGGCTTCGGTATCGGTTTCGGTGCGGATGCTCAACATCGGCTGGGCATGCTTGACGCTGGCAAAGCTGTCCAAGGGTTTGCCGCCCACACGCTGGGTGGGCGAATCTGCAGTGATCAATTCGGGGTGCGCGGCTTCCAAGGATTGCAACGCCTTGAACAGCATATCGTATTCGGCGTCGGGCAGCGTGGGCGCGTCTAAAACGTAGTACAGGTGAGCGTGATGGTGCAACTGGTCCCGCAATTGGGCGGCTAGATTGGCAAGTGAATTGGACATAGGCCCGCTGTGGGCTTAGCTGAACAAACGACGCGCTTGCAAAGAACCCGCAGACAGGTCGCGGGCGGCCAAGGCGTCATAGAGGCTGCGCAAATCATGGTCGATCATCTGGATACCCGAGTCGGTCAGGACCTGGCCATTGTCATCCGTGATCAATCCATCCATGGCCTGCGCCAAGTTCTGAGCGGCTTCGCACAAGCGCGAGAAGGCTTGTTCGGATTGGGCCACTTGCGGCACATCCAGGCTCAAGCTGACGCTGCGCAAGGCCGCTTGGTTGGGATCTTCGGCCATGGCGGCGCGCGCATCAAAAGTCAACACCAAGACGGGCGGCAATCCGGGCGCGGAAGCGGGCACGACCATGCGCCCGGGAATGACACCGGGGACAAAGCCGATGCGCGCGGCTTGTTGTTGCACATAACCCGGACTCCAAGCCGCTTTGCGAGAGGCCAAGGTAAAGCTGAGTTGGGCATCGTGGGCACTGGCAAAATGGTCCAGTTCGCGTGCTTGCGCCACCACTTCATGCATATCGGGAAACTCGGGTGTGGCGGAAAACACCTCTGCAAAAGCTTGGGTTTTCACCACAAATTCAGAGAACTCAATGTCGTTGAGGGGACCTTGGCGGTTGGCTACCTGCATACCGGCTTGAAAAGCGCTGTAGTAGCGTTGGACTTGCAAGGTTTCCCACTCGCCGCTGTCGGCATTCAGCCCTTCAACCAAAAACAGTTTGTTGCCTACACGCCGAATCGGCGGCAAGGCGGCAATGGCGGCCTCGCCAGAGACCGGGCTGTCGAGTTCCATGGTGGCAATCACATCAATCAACGCATCGAGTTGAGAACGTGCATCCAAGTTGGGCCATTCTGGCGTCAAGCCGAGAAAAGCATGGTCAGTTTGCAGGTCGTCAACCACATCAGCGTGTGGTTCGGCCACCAAGGCATCGATTTCCTCTTGAGACACCAACGGTTCGGCTTGCTTGGGTTGGCTTTGACGCGATGTCCAGGTGCTGTGGGCAACCACCACCACCAACACCAAACCACCGGCCACCGCCAACCAAAGTTGCAAATTGCTCATGCGGACTGAACCAAACTGGCAGCGGCTTCCATATCCACCGCCACGATGCGCGACACGCCTTGCTCTTGCATCGTGACGCCAATGAGTTGCTCGGCCATTTCCATGGCGATTTTGTTGTGAGAGATATACAAAAACTGGGTTTCGGTGGACATTTTGGTGACCAGCTTGCAGTAGCGCTCGGTGTTGGCATCATCCAGCGGTGCGTCCACCTCGTCAAGCAAACAAAACGGCGCGGGATTGAGTTGAAAAATGGCAAACACCAAGGCGATAGCCGTGAGGGCTTTTTCGCCACCCGAGAGCAGGTGGATGGTTTGGTTCTTCTTGCCTGGCGGTTGGGCCATGACCTGCACACCCGAATCCAAAATTTCGTCACCGGTCATCATGAGTTTGGCATGACCACCCCCGAACAGCTCAGGAAACATGACGCCAAAATGTCGGTTCACAGTTTCAAAGGTGTCACTCAACAAGGCCCGCGTTTCGATGTCAATTTTGCGGATTGCATCCTCCAAGGTGTTGATCGCATCCTTCAAATCGGCCGACTGCGAATCGAGGAAAGATTGACGCTCGCGGGCTGTGCCCAGCTCCTCCAAGGCGGCCAGGTTGACCGCACCCAAGGCTTGAATATCACGATTCAATTGGTCAATCTCAGACTGCAAACCGGTCAATTTGACATGGTCTGTCTCGATAGAGGTTTCAATCACGGCCACATCAGCCTGGGCTTCTTGCAAGAACCGGTCGTATTGCTCGACGCTCAAGCGAGCGGCTTGCTCTTTGAGTTGCAAGTCCACGATGCGCTGACGCAGCGGCTCGAGTTCGCGCTCAATCTTCAAGCGGTCTTCATTGCTCGTGCGCAAACGGTTGGTCAAGTCGTCGTATTCCGACCGCTTGGCCGCCAACAGACTTTCTCGTTCAAGCTTCACAGACAAGGCGGCTTGCAAACACGATTGGGCTGCGCTGTCAGACAACAAGGCCAGCTCGGCCTGTTGGCTGGTGTGCTCGGCCCGCAAGTTGTCCATTTGATGGGTGGCGGTGTCTTGGGTGCGCTTCAACTCGGCCAATTTGGCTGACAGGCTGCGCACATTGAAATCGGACTCTTGCACTTGGCGTTCTATTTGACGCAAACCATCACGGGCTTGGTTGAGTTGCTGTTCAGCTGTGATGGATTTTTCTTGCAGATTGGCATGCCGCTCTTGGGTTTGAGCCAGTTGCATGTCCAGCACTTCAAAGCGGGCCTCAGCCTCTTCGCTGCGCGTTTGCAATTGAGCCATTTGGGTTTGCAAATCACCCACCTCATCTTCAAGCTGGCCTTGGCGTGCGCGGGCTTGTTCGGCCTGTTCCTGCACCCGCATGAAATCCACCTTCAAGGCATGCGCTTGGGCTTGGTTGTCGGTGGCTTCCACGCGTTTGAGGGTGCGGTCCTGGGCAGACTGGGCCGCAGCACTTTCCGCCCGCGCCAAGTGCATGCGGGCTTCCTCGCTCATCAGGCTTTGCGCGCGAATTTGCTTGTCCAGATTTTCAATTTCTTGGGCGCGCGCCAACAGGCCTGATTGCTCGGAGTCTTGCGCGTAAAACGTGACACTGTGCAACCCCACGGCATGACCTTGGGCAATGAAAATTTGCTCACCCGCTTGCAGTTGGTTGCGGGCAGCCATGGCCTCGTCCAGGCTGTTAGCGGTGTAGCAGCCTGTGAGCCAATCGGCCAGCAAACCACCCATGCCCGCATCGTTGAGTTGGAGTTGGTCAAACAATCGCGGCAACTTGTGTTGGGGTGCTGAAGCGAAGGCAACACCCGGGGTGTAGAAGCTGAGTTTGGCCATGGGCACGTCGGCGGCAAAGGCTTTGACGCTGTCGATACGGGTCACTTCAAGGGCAGCCAAGCGTTCGCGCAAGGCTGCTTCAAGGGCTTGTTCCCAACCCGGTGTGATGTGCAATTTGTTCCACAGCGGTTGCAAATCTTGCAAGCCGTGCTTGAGCAACCATGGGCTCAGCCGCTCATCTGTGCGCAGCTTCTCTTGCAACGCTTTCAAGGCTTCTTGTCGGGCTTGTAATTCCACCAGCTTGGCAGTTTGCTGGTTGCAGTTGTCTTGCGCTTGCCGCCGGTTGGTTTCGACTTCCTCCGCCATGTCTTCCAAGGTTTGCATTTGCGCCTGGCTCAGGGCCGCGCGTTCTTCGGCTTCTGCCAGTTGCGCTTGCATGTGCTGCAACTGCCTGTCTTCAGGCAGGGTCAAGGCTTGCTGATCGGCTTGTAATCGAGCTTGCCGCTGCTGGAGTTGGCGGGCTTGCTCTTGCAGGCCACGTTGCTCGGCGGCCAGCACCTGAATTTGTTGTTGCACCTCATTGACCAAGCTGGACTGGGCTTGCACCTGTTGTTGGGCATCCCGCCAAAGCTGTTCCAACGCGGGCAGCTGATCGGCTTGTGCAGTCAGGTCATCTTGCAAGTCTGCGAGTTGCGCTTGCGCTGTGGCTTGGTTGTCCTGGAGCTGGTGAGCTTCTGCTTGCGCTTGGGTGCTTTGGCCGCGCCACTGTTCAAGTTGGGCTTGAATTTGAATCAAGCGTTCTTCGGCGCGTTGGCGGCCTTCAACAACGAAGCGGATTTCTGCTTCCAACCGACCCACTTCAGCGCTGGCTTGGTAGAGCTGACCCTGGGCTTGGTTCACCTGTTCACCGGCTTCATAGTGCGCTTGGCGAATGGTCTCTACTTGAGCTTGGACTTGGCGCAAGTCGGCGGTTTTGGATTCCAAACTGTTGGTCGCTTGTTCAACTTGTCTGTGCGATTGGGTTTGCTCGGTGTGTGCGTCACTGCGCTTTAAAAACCAGAGCTGGTGCTGTCGGGTGGTGGCCTGGTGTTGCAAGTTGTGGAAGCGCTGCGCTACCTCGGCTTGGCGTTCCAATTTTTCCAAATTGGCGTTCAATTCGCGCAGGATGTCTTCCACGCGGGTCAAGTTTTCACGCGTATCGCTCAGGCGGTTTTCGGTTTCGCGACGGCGCTCTTTGTACTTGGAGACACCTGCCGCCTCTTCCAAAAACAATCGCAACTCTTCGGGCTTGGATTCAATGATGCGGCTGATCGTGCCTTGGCCAATGATGGCGTAAGCGCGAGGGCCCAAGCCGGTGCCCAAAAACACGTCTTGCACATCACGGCGGCGAACTGGTTGGTTGTTGATGTAGTAGCTGCTGGTGCCGTCGCGGGTCAAGACGCGCTTGACGGCGATTTCGGCAAATTGGCTCCACTGGCCACCCGCACGGTGGCTGGTGTTGTCAAACACCAGTTCGACACTGGCGCGGCTGGCGGGTTTGCGGCTGGTGGTGCCATTGAAGATAACGTCTTGCATGGACTCGCCACGCAGTTCGCTGGCACGGCTCTCACCCAGCACCCATCGCACGGCATCAATGATGTTGGACTTGCCGCAACCATTGGGGCCGACCACGCCCACCAATTGACCTGGCAACATGAAATTGGTGGCGTCTGCAAAAGATTTGAAGCCAGACAACTTGATGGAATTAAGACGCACCGAAAAACCTTTTCATCTCGTGGAGTTCAAACATCGGTAAAAGCCGGCAGCGCTCAGGCTTGCTTTTGCAGTTCGGTGGCTTTCCAACGGGTGACTTCAGCCAACAATGTCTGCAAAGACGGTAATACCGCTTGGACCGTATGGCGCACTTCATCGACAGGGCTTTGGCGGCTCATGGACTCAAGCTGTATCACTTTAGAACTCAATTCATCTTTGCTGAGAAAAGTCACATAGCCTTTCAAGGCATGCAACAGGCGGCGCAAGGGGTCAGGATCGGGATTGACCAAGGCCTCGTCCAAGGCTTTGAGGTCTTGGGTCAAGCTGGTTTCAAAGGTTTCGGCCAAATTGAGCATCTGCTCTGTGTCCATGGCGAAATCTTGAGCGCGGCTGGGATCGAGGTAACTGTACATGGCTCGATAATATCAGCCATGAATCCACTGTTATCAAAGCTACACCCCTACCCGTTCGAGCGTTTACGTGTTTTGTTTTCAGACCTTACCCCGAGTCCGAACTGGTCTCCGATCAGCTTGGGGATTGGCGAACCCCGTCATGCCACCCCGCCCTTGATCATCGAGGCTTTGTGCCAACACACTGATGCTTTGGCAGCCTACCCCGCCACTGCGGGTTCCCTGGCCTTCAGGCAAGCTTGTGCTGGCTGGGTTCAACGCCGCTATGACGTGACTTTGAACCCCGAAACCCAGGTGTTGCCGGTGAACGGCTCGCGGGAAGCCTTGTTTGCTTTTGCCCAAACCGTGTTGGATGGTCAGCCTGACTCGGTGGTGCTGTCTCCCAATCCTTTTTATCAAATTTACGAAGGTGCGGCGCTCTTGGGTCAAGCCCAAATTCATTACGTCTCCAGCTTGCCCCGACAAAACTTTGCGGTCGACTGGGACAGTGTTGCCCCCGCGGTATGGCAACGCACCCAACTGGTATTTGTGTGTTCACCCGGTAATCCCACGGGTGCGGTCATGCCCTTGTCAGAATGGCAAAAGCTCTTTGACTTGAGCGACCAATACGGTTTTGTCTTGGCTTCTGACGAGTGCTATAGCGAAATTTACTTTGGCGACACGCCCCCGCTGGGCGGTCTGCAGGCGGCCCAACTGCTGGGCAGAAATGATTTCAAAAATTTGATCAGTTTCACCAGCTTGTCCAAGCGCAGCAATGTGCCCGGGCTGCGCAGTGGCTTTGTGGCTGGCGACGCCGCACTGATTGCGCCTTTTTTGCGTTATCGCACCTACCACGGCAGCGCCATGGGTGGCATGGTGCAAGAGGCCAGCATCGCGGCATGGAATGATGAAGTCCACGTGCAGGCCAACCGTGCCTTGTACAAAGCCAAGTTTGAACAAGTCACACCCTTGTTGGCCCAGGTGTTGGATGTGGCTTTGCCTGATGCCGGTTTTTACCTGTGGGCTGCTGTTCCTGGGGGTGATGACGAGGCTTTCGCGCGTGACTTGCTGGCTCAATACAATGTCACGGTGTTGCCCGGCCGCTATTTGGCACGTGAGGTCAACGGGATCAACCCCGGCCAAGGCCGCATTCGCATGGCTTTGGTGGCACAACCCCCAGAATGTCTCGAAGCCGCAAAACGCATCGTGGCTTTCGTCAAACAAAACCATTTTTAATTTCAACCAGCTCAAAGAAAACAACCATGGCTCAACACCAACTGCAACACATCATCGACAACGCCTGGGACAACCGCGCCACCATCAACGCCGAAAACGCCGCCCATGAAGTGATGGATGCCGTCAACCATGCGATTGCCGAGCTCAATAGCGGTCGATTGCGGGTGGCCACCCGTGAAGGCGTGGGCCAATGGACAGTGCACCAGTGGTTGAAAAAAGCCGTGTTGCTGTCCTTTCGGTTGAACGACAACAAGATCATCAAAGGCGGCGATTTGGGTTACTACGACAAAGTCAAAACCAAGTTTTCAAATCTCTCGGATGAAGAATTCAAGGCCGCTGGGGTGCGCGTGGTGCCGCCTGCTGTGGCGCGACGAGGCAGCTATGTGGCTCCTGGCGCCATCTTGATGCCCTCTTACGTCAACATTGGCGCCTATGTCGACAGTGGCACCATGGTCGACACGTGGGCCACCGTGGGCTCGTGCGCACAGATCGGCAAAAACGTGCACCTGTCGGGCGGCGTGGGCATCGGGGGGGTGCTCGAACCCTTGCAAGCCAACCCCACCATCATTGAAGACAACTGCTTCATCGGCGCTCGCTCTGAAGTGGTCGAAGGCGTCATCATCGAAGAAAACTCGGTGCTGGGCATGGGCGTGTTCATCGGTCAATCCACCCCCATCTTCGACCGCGCCACCGGCGAGATCAGCTATGGCCGTGTGGCCTCGGGCTCAGTGGTCGTGGCAGGCAACATCCCCAAAGTGGCTGCCAACGGCGCACCCTACAGCATGTACGCCGCCATCGTGGTCAAACGCGTGGATGCACAAACCCGCTCCAAGACCAGCATCAACGACTTGTTGCGCGATTGATTCTTGCCAATCGTTTGATGTCTCGAACCCTCCAACTCACCGAGCAACTCATCTCGCGCCCCTCGGTCACCCCCGAGGACGCGGGTTGCCTGGACCTGATCGCATCACGCCTGACGCCGCTGGGGTTTGAGTGCGAGCGCATCGACAGCGGGCCCGACAACTTTCGCGTGAGCAACCTGTGGGCCGTGAAACGCAGCACCCACGCCAAGGCCAAAACCTTGGTGTTTGCTGGGCACACCGATGTGGTGCCCACCGGCCCCTTGGACCAA
>Ga0172372_10008871_pt1 | contig 13162 bp, 12 predicted proteins | sample LakKiv5m_2_FD_114544 | JGI IMG/M metagenome (GOLD analysis project Ga0172372, IMG submission 114544) | Freshwater microbial communities from Kabuno Bay, South-Kivu, Congo - kab_092012_9.5m | ecosystem: Environmental > Aquatic > Freshwater > Lake | place: Democratic Republic of the Congo...
ATTTGAACACTACTCAGCAAAAACGACACTAAGTCGTTTTTGCTTCGTGACTCGGGTGACCCACGCTGAACTATAAACACTAGTCTGCTCTGCCCTCGTCTCACGCTTATCAGAAAAAGTGTGTGGGGCTTAAATCACAAGCCACACTAAAAGCAAGGACCCCCTTTCGGGGGTCCTTGCTTTTAGTGGTGGGCCTTCGGTGATTTGAACACCGGACCTCACGCTTATCAAGCGTGCGCTCTAACCAACTGAGCTAAAGGCCCTTGTGTAAATGCCTTGAGCTAAACAAAACTGTGAGGCACTCTCAGGTCAGCCATAAATTATAACAAAGCCAGAAAAAAGCGTAACGCTATAATTGTTAATTAATGGCAAAACGTGCGCTCATTATGATTATCGACGCTTGTGGCATAGGTTCTATGCCAGATTGGGCAGAGTATGACGAAGTCGCGCCAGCTAACACTCTTGCTAGCGTCTGCAAATGGTCTTACGAGAATCGTGGCGGCATAGCTCTCAAAAATCTTAGCGAATTAGGTCTAGCAAATATAATTCCATTAGTCGGGCTAAGCCCGCACAGTAAACCAATAGGCAGCTTCGGCAAAATGGCCGAACTCAACAATGCTAAAGACACCATCACTGGACACTGGGAGATGATGGGGGTCAAAGCCAAGAATTTATTTCCATATTACCCTGATGGATTTCCCGAGAGCATTATTAGTGAATTTAAAAAACAAACCGGAGTTACAGGTATCTATGGCAACAAAGCTGCCAGCGGTACCGAAATAATCAATGAATACGGTGACGAGCACGCTAAAAGCGGCTGGCCGATAGTCTACACTAGCGCTGATTCGGTGATGCAGATAGCTGCTGATATCGGCGTAGTACCAATAGAGACTCTCTATCATTGGTGCAAGCTGGCGCGCGAGATTATGCGCGGCGATCAAGAGATAGCTCGTATCATCGCAAGACCTTATCGTCACAACCCTAAGGTCGCAGATACTATTGAAGCGCAGAGCACGATGAAACTACACTCTTCGCAACAGAAATATATCCGCGCTGGTGACTTGCGCCATGACTATTCCGTGCTGCCACACTCTAAAACCGTGATGCAGACTCTTGTTGAAGCTGGTAGAGAAGTTATAGGCTTAGGTAAAATCTCTGATATTTTTGCAACTGTAGGCGTGACCCGCAATATCCACACTGATAGCAACGCAGATGGTATGGAGAAATTCTTAGCTGTATTAAAAGAAAAACCTCAACAAGAGCAATTAGTATTCTTGAACCTAGTCGAGACCGATGCTAATTTCGGACACAGACGCGACCCTGATGGCTACGCGCAAGCGCTTGAAGCTATAGATTTGCGTATGCCAGAAGTTATATCGGCGATGACTGCTGATGACATACTCTTCATCACTGCTGATCACGGTTGTGATCCTTGCGCTGCTGGCACTGATCATACCCGCGAATATGTGCCGATACTGATGTACTCACCAGCTCTTACTGCGCATAATTTAGGTACGCGTGAGAGTTTCGCTGACATGGGCGCAACTATACTAGAGTGGTTCTCTCTTCAAGAACCAGAGCTGAGCATACAAGGAAAATCAATGCTATGCCCAAACTAGCCCTAGTCGCTGGCAACGGTGAATTACCATACGAGCTTGCATCATCAGCTCTTGCTGCTGGACGCGAGCTAATTGCTATTAGCCTTAGCCATGAAGCAGAGCGCAGGTTAGCTCCTCTTAAAATCAAAAATAAACGTTTTAATGTTATCGAAGTCTATAAAATGCTTGATTATGTCAAAGCAGAAGCTGCTGAAGAAATAACTTTTATCGGCAAAGTGCCTAAGCTTGAATTCTTCAAAGCCATGCACAAACTTGACAAGCGAATTCTTGATAGGATCCTCCAGCTACGCGACACTCACGATGATAGCTTGCACGGGTTAGTGGTAGAAATAATCGAAAAAGAACATGGCATCAAAGTGATAGACCAGACTATATATCTGCGTAAATTATTTCCAGCCGCGCAGTGCTTCTCTAAGCGCCAGCCTAGCACTCAAGAACTTGAAGAAATTAACTACGGCATGCGCATCGCCAAAGAAATGGCTGGACTAGATATAGGTCAATCAGTGGTAGTACAAAACAAAAGCATACTTGCGGTTGAAGCCATAGAGGGTACTAACGCTTGTATTAAGCGCGCCCGCGCTTCGCTAGGGATATTTGCCCGCAACCGACACATCAGCGTCTGCAAAGTTAGTAAGCCTAATCAAGATCTGCGCTTCGACGTGCCGACTATTGGACTAGCTACGCTTAAAGCTGCTGGTGCTAATAGCATAATAGCTATGGAAGCTGAGGCCTGCATGTTTCTCAACCAAGAAGAATGCATCAGATACGCTAATGCTAATAATATTTGTTTAGTTGCAATTTAAGCATGGGGATTGCTTCGGCAGTTCCTGCCTCGCAATGACGAATGCCACCGGCTCGCAATCGCAGCAACAATCTAGCATTTATCTTAACATAGAATTGCGATAAGAAGCTAAATCTAAGCCAATTAACCTAGCTACTAAACGGGAATAATATAGTTATGTCCAAGTTTACACTTGAACAAATTAACAGTCGTTTAGATGAGATGCCAAGCATCTCCAGTATTGCTATTGATCTTATTAAACTTATAGACAATCCGCGCTGCACCAGAGATGATGTGCGTAAACTAGTTTCGCTTGATGAAGTTCTTTATGCGCAAATTTTCAAATATGCTAACTCTGTCGCGCTTGGTGGTGCTCGGGGACAAATCACCAATCTCGATAGAGCTATAGATGTAATCGGGCTCAACGAACTCAAGAACGTAGCTTTTACAGCTGCTGCCCGCACCATGTTCAAAGACAAAGATCTGTGGCGCCAGAGTGTGTTTCTTGCTTCAAGCTCACAGTTCTTCGCCAAATATTTAGAACTGCCGCGTAATATTCAAGAAGATATCTATATCGCAGGCTTACTTAATACTTTCGGCGTGCTCATCTTCAAAACCTTCTATGATGCGGAATACAAGCAATTCCAATCTGTCCAGAATTACCAAGAGCGCCTAACTAAAGAGAAAGAACATTTTGGCATTAACAATCTAGAACTTGCCTACCTCGCGCTAAGAAGCTGCGGACTTCCTGAGACCATCTTAGATATAATCTACTCGCAACAATTCTACAGCACAGACAAATTTGCACGTCACAACGCGATCACAGAAATCGCACGCAGACTGTCTGAGCTCAAGACCCACTCAGCCGTAGATGAAATGAAAGTCTTAAGTCAAGATACCGAGTTTAGCGAGATGATGAATAACTATGAATTAAGTTCTATATTAGTAGATAAACAATTATTGGAGAAAATGAATGAGCAAGTCGAAACTCTTACGCACGCTTAGTATAGTAGCCATATTCGGTCTTATAATCGGTGCTGTAATTTATTTCAAAACTAAGTTTAAGAAGCCGCAGGAATAATACAGACCTTGCGAGCAGCGAAAGCGCAACAATAGTAAAGCCGTTGCGCGAAGCAGCAAGCGCAAAAACGATTAATAATCGTTTTTGCTAAACTCGCGACTAAAATCATAGATTTTGTATGAGAGTCTCAACTCTTAGACTCGGCACCTAAAAAAATAGCCCCCAAAAGGGGGCTATTTTTTTAAATGGTGCTGGGGACAAGAGTTGAACTCGCGACCGCCTGATTACAAGTCAGATGCTCTACCAACTGAGCTACCCCAGCACGCAAAGCTATATTAGCAGAAAAACTCTTAACCCAGAAATAAATATTTTCAGAAGATTCTAAGGCTCAATCTACAAGCGGCGTATAGCTTCTTGCAGCACATTATCAGCATCATGTATAGCGCCAGAAGCATTAGTATCGCTAAGATCAGCGACATATCTAATACCAGACTGCAAAGTCTTAGAGAGTAGCATATAGCGGCCATTATTCTCGATAACCCATAGCTCAGAGCCATCTGGGAACACTTGTCTTTGCACCGGTTCAAGATTGAACTTAGGATGCTTAGCCTCTGCTTCCTTAGACCAGCCACCAAGACCAGCAAAAAACTTATTACCCTTCTGCAAGAACGCAGGCACCTCGAGCTTACCAGTTTTGATGCGTTCAGCTAAGTTCTTAAGCCCGAACCACATTAACGCCAGAAACACTGTAATCACCATCAAGCGCCAACCTATGCCTAGATCTTGATTGCTGCGATCCGGCAGCGCGTCGCTAGCGAGCGCCGGTAGCTGTATTAATAACAAAAACATTAGTACTTGCATAGTTTAAATATCACTTGTCGAATTGGTACTATCTCCGGGAGAACTACAGACATCACCAGCTCTTCTATAAGCCTATCATCCTGCATAAAACTCCTTGCCATCATACGCCAGATATTGCGCTGGTACTGAGCTGGAACCTCGATGATTAGCTCGGTAGAAGCGTCTAAAACCATATTAGCAGCTTTGAAAATATCCACAAGCTCGGCTTTAGTATAAAGCCCAGCCGTACCACTACGCTTAATGAACTCCGCTGCACTTATACCCAAACCCTCGATAATATCGCTCTCACGTCCGCTATAGCTAATACTGGTGACAAGAGAACTCAGTAGCTGCACGGTTGAGCCCAAGACCGCAAAGCTAGAAGCCGTAGCACTATGAAGCCCAGCATAAAAATCCAAATTAGCATACAAAACATCAAGCTCATCAGCACTTAATTCAGTGAACCTATAACTAGGCGAAGACAAATTAAAAACAAACAGCCCCTCAGGCTTAAGCGCCCTAGCGATACTAAGAGCAGCCTGCTGGTGATCAGGAAATAAATGCCAGCAATTCATCGCATAAATAATATCGAAACTACTTGCGCAAAGCTCTTCAGCACTTGCATTAATGTAATTAGCCTTATCACCTAATCTGGCGCGAGCAAACTCAAGCATAGCTTTACTTGGCTCAATTAGACTAAGACAAGAGCCCGGGCTCATAGCATTAAGAATTATTTGCGCAGAGACTCCAGTGCCAGCACCTAGATCTGCAACAGACGCAGCATTAGGTGCGACAAACTCAATAGCAGCTCTAGCGCTAGCTTCATAGACTGGATCTGTGCCAGCATAAGCACTAGCGGCATCTTCGCTGGTGAATGGGTTTAGATTAGTTTCGGGCATGAGCTTACTCTGCAGCTACCATTAGTCCCATGTCTTGAGCTAGATTGAGATTACCAGCAAGCTGGGTGATACGCAAACCAAAATTATCATCTATAACCACAACTTCGCCTCTTGCTATAAGTTTATTATTCACGAATAGATCCACCGGCTCGCCGCTAAGTCTATCCAGCTCTATAACAGAACCTTTGGCTAGTTTAAGTATATCCTTAAGTGGCATCTCTGATCTGCCAAGCTCAACAGTAAGTCCCATGCGAATATCCATGAGCAGATTAAGATTACGATCATCATTACTGCGCATCTGAGTACCTTGAGGATTAGCTTGCGCAAACTCAACGCCAGAAATTCCTTTCTCTTCAGCATAACCACCAGCGTAGTTATCGATTAAGAACTTCATCAGATCGCCAGAGATTTCAAAATACACCATCTCATCACCGATACCATCAATATTGATGTTCATCTTAAATGAGCATTTGTTATTCATGTTAGCCGCAGGCATCATAGCACCAGCGTGCATGTCCATTGCCGCTTGAGCTCTTAGCTTGCTAGCAATAGCAGTCATCGATTGGTTAAGCGCTTCAGCATATGCTGATTGCTTCTCAGCATCTAGCGCTGTGCCTTCTTGATACGCGCCACTGCCACCAGTCATAAGATCAGCTAGTATCCAAGCAAGCTTAGAACTTGCGATGATAGAGAGACTATTATTGGCTGGCTTAGTAAACTCGACAGAGTAAGTCATTGGACTTGCGATATCAGCATCAGCCCAAGCGCCAAAACTTAAATTGATAGAACTATTAAGAAGCAGCGATAAACTTTTACTGGCCTCAGGCAGCATTGAGTCTAGTAATTGCATGAACTTCTCTTGATTAGCAGCATTTAACGGCATAAGATTATTACCTCTATATCCTTTTATGCCTGTTTTCAGCCTAGACTTATCACCCACGGGCAGCTTATGCCTAGTACTTTTGGCTAGATTTTAGTCAGTTATCAGATGGAGCTACTAGTCCTTTTGGACTAGTGCGTGCATGATATAAAAGATATTAATGTTCTACTGCTTCTCTAGCCTAGTTCTCGCCATTATCGCCGCCGGACTTTATTTCCGCAAACGCATGAGCCTGCATATCCCGCTGATGCTAGCGGCCTTTGTTATTGACCTTAGCTTAGTTCTGGTTATTGAGTTTCAGCGCATGGCAGTGGAGAAGGTGGTAGGGCATGTTGCTGCTGGCACTGATTATTTTTTGATTTTTCATGCTGGGGTTTCTCTATTAGTTTTAGTATTTTACGGGCTTTTAATCTGGACTGGATCTAAGGTCTATAAGAGCATCAAAGCCGGTACTGGTAAACCTCGTGATATTTATGCTTGGCATAAAAAATTTGCAGCAGCTTTTATAGTTTTGCGCCTGATTAATTATTTAACAAGTTTTGGCATGTAAGCGTGTCAATACTTATAATAATATTATAATAAAATACTAAGTCCTGAAACAACAAGACTAAGTAGCTATAAAGCAAAGAGGGGATGGTGGGCATTGAAGGACTTGAACCTCCGACCACCTCGGTGTAAACGAGACGCTCTACCAACTGAGCTAAATGCCCTCTAGGGCTAACCCTAAAGCAGGCTACAATCATAGCAAAAGATGGGTCTTTGTAAAGTTCTTATCGCGAATTCTAAACAAAGTTTTGCTTTTGGGGCTGAGTTGACTTATTCCGTCCCTGAATCCTTGGCTGAAAAGCTGCAAGCAGGCTCACTAGTCATGGTGCCGCTACGCAGTGGTAAAGAGAATGCGCTGGTTATTGAGACTCTTGCGAGGGGAGCTGAGCCACTAGCCTATGAGCTTAAAGAAGTCGATGAACTTATTATCGAGCAGCTATACCCTGCTGATCTTCTGGAGCTAATAAAACATACAGCTAATTATTACGCTTGTTCTTACAGCGAGGTGCTCTCATCGATATTGCCTGGTACTCTAATCGCCAAGCCAATTAAAGAACTTCGTGCCACTAAGGATTTTGATGCTTCGGGTTTAGATTCAGCAGCTCAGCAAATCTTCGCGATCTTAGCAAAAGCACGCGGCGGACATATGCGTTATTCACGCCTGAGAACCTTAAGCAAGTTAAGTGACAGCGAACTTAAAAAACAAATCACTAAGCTGCATAAACTAGGTGCTATCACTCAAGAACAAATACTCACTAAAACTCGTTATAAATCTATTCCAGATCCGTTAAGCGAACTTGGTTTAAGCCAAGAATCAAACCTAATCCCCGAGCTTACCTCAGATCAAGCCAATGTTCTCGCTAAAATCCATAGTCATAGTCAAGAGCCAGCACCTAAGTTTGTACTGCAAGGAATTACTGGTAGCGGTAAAACAGAGATTTATCTGCGCCTAATCGACGAGGCACTTAAGAGTAAACGCTCAGCAATAGTTCTAGTACCAGAAATCTCACTAGCACCGCAGATGATTAGTCGTATATCTGCGCGCCACGATAACATAGTGGTCTGGCATAGTGCGCTAAGTAAAACTGAGCGCCAATATACTTGGGATAAAATCATCGCGACTAGAGAAACTGGCGAGCCGATAATAGTAGTAGGTGCGCGCTCTGCGATTTTCGCACCAGTGCACAACCTGGGACTAATCGTCGTTGATGAAGAGCACGAGAACAGCTATAAACAAGAAAGCCCAGCCCCGCGCTATCATGCTTGTGAATTGGCTTCTAAGCGTGCTGAACTAGCTGAAGATTGCATGGTTATCTATGGTTCAGCGACCCCCAGCATCGAACTTTACTACAAGGCTCTGAGTGATGACTTCCCAGATTATCATCTACTAGAGTTGCCGCAGCGAGTTAACGCCGCAACTCTACCGCGAGTAGAGATAGTAGATATGCGCGAGGAGCTTGCTATGTCTAATCGCGGGATCTTTTCGCGTGCGTTGAAGCAAGCTGTCGATAATGCGCTAACTGAGCATGAGCAAGTTATATTATTTCTGAATCGTCGCGGTGCAGCTTCACATGTATTCTGCAGAACTTGCGGGCATGTCTATAACTGCCCTCACTGCTCATCGAAGATAGTCTATCACTCAGATCAGCGCCGCATGGTTTGTCATCACTGCGGGCATATGGAAGCGCATCCCAGTCAGTGCTCCGCTTGTGGCATGCAGACTATTAAATTCTTCGGCTTAGGGACACAGAAGCTAGAAGAAGAAGCGCGCAAAGCCTTTCCCCAAGCTAAAGTTGCGAGGCTTGATAGTGACGTGCAGAATAGCTATCTCGAGGTTTTGCGCAAATTCAAAAACCACGAGATAGATATTCTAATCGGCACTCAGATGATAGCCAAAGGTTTGGATTTGCCGTTACTTAGTACCGTAGGTGTAGTCGCTGCTGACACTAGCTTCATGCAATTAGATTATCAGGCTGAAGAACGTGGCTTCCAACTCCTCACTCAAGTCGCTGGCAGAGCTGGGCGCAGAGACAAGCAAGGACGAGTAATATTCCAGACTTATAGTCCTGAGCGTCAAGCCTTAGTGCAAGCAGCTAATCAAGACTATAGGGATTTTTATCAGCGTGAGATAGAAGAGCGCAAGCTTGCTGGCTATCCGCCTTATAGCACTCTGCTGCGCGTAGTAAGTCAGGCTGATGATGACACTGATGCTGTTGAGGCTTTGAATAATTTACATAGTTATTTGCTTGAGAATATAAGTACAGAAGCCTGTTCTATATTAGGTCCTAGTCCCTGCATGCTAGCCAAACTTAAAGGTAAGCATAGATATCATCTATTGATTAAAACTACTGAGCCTAAGACTCTTGAACTGGTTAAAAATCTCTGCATGGATTTTAAGCAAAAGCTTAGAGGGGAGCTATTGCTATCTATCGATGTCGGGAGTATTAGTCTTTATTAGTGCTATTGCAGCTCTTCACCCTTAACCACATGGTGATACAAGTTAATAATTTTACTAAAATGAGGCTGATTAAGTAACTGCGCCCAGTCTCTTTCTCTAGCGCCGCCCTCGGTTTCTTGATACTGTGGTTCTATAATGTCAGGTGATTGCCTCCATGAAATTTTATTCAGATCTACTGTGTTTATAAAATTCAGCTCCTCAGCCGTAAGAGGTTGTTTGAGTATTCTCGGATGTTGAAATTGTCCAGTAGGAATATCATTAACATTGAAATCCAGTTTTATTTGACCATCCTCAAACAATGTCCTGACGATGACTTGCTGCAAGCCGTGAGTGCCCGAATGGTATTCTATGTAAGCGCTTGCCAACAGACCATTAATTTTTTTGTCTTTTGCCCCAGGAATTTTTTCTAAGGCTTTCAAACTTTCTTTGATTAATTCTTGCAAAGCTTTGGTGAAGACTTCGGGCAAGCTTTCTTCTTTTGGTCTAATTAATTTATTCAAGAAGTTAAAGAGTGGGGTGTGAACAAAATTATGCTCTTGGAAAATCGTATCAGGAAGGCTTGAATTTATTGCTAGTTTTGAAGGATCGTCCAGAACAAATGGTTGACCATGATATTGCACTTTAATTAGTCTTCCAATCTTGAGGTTTTGGCACCGCGTCTGATCAGAACAAGGTTCAAAAATTGCTTTAAGCGTATCTCGGCTACCAGGAATAACTATAGGTTTTTTTGCAGCAGTTTTGAATTTCGCTGCTTGGAATAAGCGCTGTGCTAGCTCTCTAAGTACATAGCTTCTGTTGTATTTATGGTAGTGTAGTTTAGTGAGCATCTGGTCAAAATAATAACACTGCTTGCATGCTTACAAGTTTAAAGAAACTGGAAGCTTAATTCTTCGCGAGCTGCCCGTGCTGAAGGCTACTTATTAGACCCTAATAAGCTCAATAAAGCCCCCGCCCCTACCCCTTCCTTCACATGTCCATGATCATAAGCCTGAAAAGCCTTGTCCTGAGCGATAAAAGCAGGCAGAGGACCAAAGTTTAAAGGATTAATAAGTTTAGTCTTATTAGTCGTTAGCTTAAGCAGCTCTTGGATTTTGGCAGATTTATCATTCACAACCCAGTGGGTGGTGGCGACTGTTAAGAGATCCTTCGCTTCGCTCAGGATGACGCTTTGCGCCGCATCGTCATTGCGAGCCGCAGGCGAAGCAATCCATTGCGCGTTGTGGATTGCTACGTCGCTACGCTCCTCGCAATGACGAAACCTGCTTTGCTCTTCGCAACGATGAAGCTTCTCCACAAGACTAGCTATCGCTATCATCTGTGAACCACCAGCTAGCCAGAATGATATCCCGCGCTCAAGACACTCTATAGCCATGCCAGCGACCACTGCTTGCATGGGATCACCCATGGCACTAATCGCAAGTAGAGGATTTGCCGCGACCAGCTCAGGACTAAAATCGCTACGCTTAAGAGCCGCTTGATAACCACGTTCTACCAGCTCAGCTTTAAGCGAATGATTACCATCAGGAATACTACTAGACATTAGTCCGCTGACATCGTAGCCAAGTGCTCTGAGTAAACCTTGAGCAGTGGTGGTGCCGCCCACCACACATTCAGCAATTATCAATTCAGGGCTTGTGTATTTGCCGCATGACTGCGTTAGTTGCTCGCTCGGCGTCCTCATTGACGCGTATGTCAACTCCGGCGCCTCGCTCGCAACCTGCCTTGTCCTGCGACAAATATCCAAGCCCCGGACCTGTGTTCTACCCGCCTCATAAAGCCGCAGCACCTCTTCAAACTCAATCGCCTTACCGGTTTCAACTGATAGCGCCGGTGCAGTGTCTAAATCTATGCAATCTACTTGTGGCTTAACTGGCGCGCCAGCATTTATAATCACAGGCTTAATACCTAGCTGATCAAGACAAGTCTTAGTAATAGCAGCGGGACTAACTATACCTAGGGGTGATACTGGCAGTGACTCGAATGTCAGCGTGCGACCATACACTAAATACTCAGCATCTAGAGCTGCAGTATAAGCCAGCATCTCCTGCGAAGCACCAGCAGCGCTTATACCTGGGTGTTTAATAGTTTCGGTGCCGCCAAGCACCAATACGAAATTATTTTTTGCCCATGCCAAGCTTCTGAGCCTTCTGATAAACCTTACCTTCAGTGAGCAGAGATGGAGCAACTATAACTTCGACATCTTGCATTTCACGAAGATTACTAGCGCCAAGAGTGGACATAGATGTCTTAAGCGCGCCAACTAAATTATGACTACCATCATCTAAGCGAGCCGGACCGTGGAGTAGCTCATGAGTACTGCATTCTGTACCCACCTCTATGCGAGTACCACGCGGCAGCACAGGACTAGGTGTCGCCATACCCCAGTGATAACCTCTACCCGGAGCTTCAATAGTACGCGCGAAGGGTGAACCTATCATCACCGCATCAGCGCCGCAAGCTATAGCTTTGCAAATGTCGCCACCTACAGCCATGCCGCCATCAGCAATGATCGGTACATATTTAGCGTTAACAGCGAAATGTTCATCGCGCGCTGCACGGCAATCAGCTATCGCTGTCGCCATCGGCACACCGATACCAAGAACACCTCTACTAGTGCAAGCAGCACCAGGACCTATGCCTACGAGCAGACCAGAGATACCAGTCTCCATTAGCTTGCGGGCGATTTCATAATCAACGCAGTTACCTACTACCACTGGCACTTTGCGCTCTTTACAAAACTTAGTTAAATCTAATTCTATGCTTGGATCTTTGGCAGTGCGCTCAGGCAGAGATTTATGCTCAAGACCCACTACCGTAGATTGGATAATGATTATATCGACTCCAGCCTGCTCACAAATTGATGCGTAGCGGTTAGCCGTGTTAGGCGTAATCGAGACAGCAACTGGTCTTCCTTGAGATTTTAGTTTCATCTCTTGGATAACATTTATTATCAATTCGTCCTTGACTGGTTCAGAATAGACTTTTTGCATCAGTGTCACAAAATCATCTTTAGATGATGCAGCTATCTGATCGAGAATAAGGTTATAAGCTTCGCGGCTATAACGAGTATAAATACCTTGAAGATTAAGTACAGCAAGAGCACCTTCAGCTGATATCACCGAAGCGTTATCAGGACTTACCACCCCGTCCATCGCACTTGCGATAATTGGCGTAGCGAATTTATGCTGACCTAAAGTCCAGCTAGTATCACAAAGTTCAAAATCTAAAGTATTGCCGTTCGGCACCAGAGCGATCTCATCAAACCCGTATGCTCTTCTAGTTTTTTTGCCGCGGCCTAGCTCCATGCAAGTATCTTACTATACTCGGACCCCAAATTACTAGTCATCGCAAGCCGTCGGAGGCGGCGTGGTGATTCCTTGGGCGATTGCAAGGGGGTCCTTCGCTGCGCTCAGGATGACGCTTCACGTCAATTGCTTCACTTCGCTCGCAATGACGAAGCTGTTACGACTCAACTGTAAATTACGTTTAATGTGTTTCCCTAAGACCAATATAGCAGGCGAGGCGATTTCAGCATTAATGATTTCCTGAGCTAGATTAGCAAGATCTGAGCAAATAATTTTTTCATTTTCAAGACTACCGTTACTAATAGCCAGAGCTGGAAAATCTTGCCCAAGTTTAGTAGAAAGAGCTTCGCAAATATCCACCACGTGGAAGAGTCCCATATATATAACTAAAGTAGATCCTGTCTCCAATAATTGAACCCAGCGTACAAGTTTTTCTGGATTGATATCGTGCCCAGTAGTGAGGGTTACTGCGTCACTAGAATTACGCAGTGTTAGCGCTACGCCAGCTAGAGCCGGCAAAGCTAGCCCACTACTCAGCCCAGGAATAATACGCGCCTCATAACCATGCTGATTAACGAACTCTACTTCTTCAACTCCGCGCGCGAAGATGAAGGGATCACCGCCTTTAAGCCTAGTAACATTCTTGCCCGATGCTAAATATTTCAAAATTAATTCATTGATTTCATTTTGTTTTAGACTAGCTTTGCCGCGGCGTTTACCGACAAAGATTAGCTCTGGACCGTCATCGCGAGCCGCGCTGCGGCGTGGCGATCCTTTAATGGATTGCTTCGTCGCTATGCTCCTCGCAATGAC
>Ga0172372_10008872_pt1 | contig 13160 bp, 11 predicted proteins | sample LakKiv5m_2_FD_114544 | JGI IMG/M metagenome (GOLD analysis project Ga0172372, IMG submission 114544) | Freshwater microbial communities from Kabuno Bay, South-Kivu, Congo - kab_092012_9.5m | ecosystem: Environmental > Aquatic > Freshwater > Lake | place: Democratic Republic of the Congo...
TCGACGCGCGATTCGCGAGGAAGGAGCGTGTCGAGACACGCGACTGACGAGCGGCGGCGACCCCGGCCCGGGGGAGCGAGCATGCGACGGGAGGGTTTTGCAGCATCCTGCTAGCCTCGCACCTCTCGGGGTCGTCGCGAGCCGGCCCGCGGGCCCGGGGGGCGTCGCTGGGTTAGCCGCCCGGCGCCATGGTCCGCGTCCGCTTCGCCCCCTCCCCCACCGGCTACCTCCACATCGGCGGCGCCCGCTCCGCGATGTTCAACTGGCTCCTCGCGCGCCACGTGGGCGGCACCTTCGTGCTGCGCATCGAGGACACCGACGAGGACCGCTCCACCCCCGAGTACGAGGCGGTGATCCTCCGCGAGCTCGGCTGGATCGGCCTCGACTGGGACGAAGGGCCGGACGTGGGCGGACGGTACGCGCCCTACCGACAGACCGAGCGTACCGGGAGCTACCGGGCCGCGGCCGAGCGGATGCTCGCCGCCGGGACCGCCTACCGCTGCACCTGCTCGGTGGAGCGCATCGAGGCCCTGCGCGCCGCCGCCGAGGCGAAGAAGGAGAACCCCCGCTACGACGGCCACTGCCGCGATCTCGGCCTCGGTCCCGACTGCGGTCCGCACACCATCCGGCTCCGGGTGGACCCGGGCGAGACGGTGGTGGACGACCTCATCAAGGGCCCGGTGGTCTACGACAACGGCGAGCTGGACGACCTCATCCTCGTCCGCACCGACGGGATGCCCACCTACAACTTCGTGGTGGTGTGCGACGACGTGGCGATGGCCATCACCCACGTGCTGCGGGGGGACGAGCACCTCAACAACACGCCCAAGCAGCTCCTCATCTACCGGGCCCTCGCCGCCTCGCCGCCGCGCTTCGGGCACATGCCGCTCATCCTGAACATGGCCGGCAAGAAGATGTCCAAGCGCGACGGGGAGACCTCGGTGGGGGAGTACCGTGCCAACGGCTTCCTCCCCGAGGGGATGATGAACTACCTGGCGCGGCTGGGCTGGTCGCACGGCGATCAGGAGATCTTCTCGGCCGACGAGCTCGTCGCGGCGTTCACGGTGGAGGGGATCGGCCGCGCGCCCGGGAAGTGGGACGTGGACAAGCTCCTGTGGGTGAACGCGCACTGGATGCGCGCGCTCCCGGTGGAGCGGATCGCCGCCCAGGCCCGTCCCTTCTTCGAGGCGCGCGGCTGCGTGCTGACCGACCGCTACGTCGACGCCGTGCGGGCCCTTCGAGACCGGCACCGCACCCTGGTCGAGCTCGCCGACGCGGGCCGCTTCTTCTTCGTCCCCGACGCCGAGGTGCCGCGCGACGAGGCGGCGAACGCCACCCACGTCGTGCCCGCCGTCCCGCTCCTCACCGCCGTGCTCCCGGTGCTCGAGGCCCAGGAGGACTGGTCCGAGGCCGCCCTCGAGGCGCGCCTCACCGCCTGGTGCGAGTCCACCGGCACGAAGCTCGGCAAGCTCGCGCAGCCGGTGCGCGTCTGCCTCACCGGGCAGAAGGTGGGTCCGGGCCTCTTCCAGACCCTCGCCGTCCTGGGCCGCGAAGCCTCGCTCCGCCGCATCCGGGCCGGCACGGCCGGGTAGCGTCCTCGAACTTGCAGGGGTCCTCCCCTCGGCAACTCAGAAGGTCGGGGGTTCGAACGTGCGCCCGGGCCGGCCGAAGAGGTAGCCCTGCAGCAGGTCCCCGCCGAGCTCCACCAGCGCATCGCGCTCCGCCTCGGTCTGCACCCCTTCGATGATGGTCTCCATCGAGAGGTCGCGGCAAAGGGCGAGCATCGAGCCGATCACCCGGCGCCGCGCGGGATCGGTGTCCACTCCCCGCACCAGCCCCATGTCCAGCTTCACCACCTCGGGGTCGAGATGCAGGAGCGCGGAGAGCCCGGCGTACCCGGCGCCGAGATCGTCCACGGCGATGCGGTAGCCGAGCTTCCGGAGCCGGGCCACGTGCTTCGCGGCGCGGGTGGGGCTGCCCAGCGGCGCCCGCTCGGTCACCTCGAACACCACCCGGGAGGCCCAGGGGTGCAGCGAGGCGTCGGCCACCAGGAGATCCTCGTCGAAGAGGTCCTCGGCCCCGCAGTTGACGAACAGGAGCGCATCCGGGGGGAGGTTGGCCGCCGCCCGCGCCACGCCCCGGCGCAGCGCCCGCCCGAGCTCGACGGCCCGCCCCAGGCGCTCCCCGGCTCCGAGCAGGTCCTCGGCCGCCGGCAGGGTGGGCTCGTCGCTGCGGAGCAGCGCCTCGTAGCCGTACACCGTCCGATCCGAGAGCCGGACGATGGGCTGGAACGCGGGCCAGACCGACGCCAGCGCCCGTTCGAACCGCGCCTCCAGCGCGGCGCGGTCCCCCAACTGGGACCAGTGCAGGCCCGACACGAGGAGCGCCTCGCGCTTGAGGCGGGCCAGGCCCCCCAGTCGTGTGGCCCGGCGGACCTCGTCCAGCAGACGGCTCGCATGGACCGGCTTGAGGAGGTAGCGCGCGGCGCCGTACTCCACCGCCTCGATGGCGGTCTCGAGCCTCGGGTCCCCCGTGACGAGCAGGACCGGCACGTCGAGGTCGCGGGCGCGCACCTCACGCAGGAACTCGATGCCCGACATACCGGGGAGGCTGATGTCGGTGAGCACGACGTCGGCGTGCCCCGCCGAGAGGTCCTCCAGCGCGGACTCCGCGTCGGCGTGGCTCCCCACTTCGTACCCGGCGGTCTCCAGCCAGGCGCGGATCAGCGCGCGGACCTCCGCATCGTCCTCCACCACGAGGACCCGCCCCCCTGGGGGGGGAGCTTGGGGCGGCGTACGCGCCATCGCTCATCCAACCTGGTACCGTCCCTCTAGCCCACCGGACGCCGGCGCGCGCCCGCTCCGGAGCGGTCCGCGAATCTCCCTTGACGCACCCGGAGGCCGCGCATAGATGGCGGTTCCCACGCTGAGGCGTGGTGTAATCGGCAACACGTCGGGTTCTGGCCCCGAAGACTCTAGGTTCGACCCCTAGCGCCTCAACCATCTTCGCTCCCATCGTCTAGAGGCCCAGGACACCGCCCTCTCACGGCGGCGACACGGGTTCGAATCCCGTTGGGAGTACCACCGAGCCCCCTGGGAGCTTGCTCCCAGGGGGCTCCTTCAATTCCGGTTCGTACATCGTGATCTTCCGCGGCCTCACCCTCGACCCCTTCCAGGAGGACGCGATCACCGCGCTCTCCGAAGGCCACTCCGTCCTCGTCTGCGCCCCCACCGGAACGGGCAAGACCATCATCGCCGACTGGATCGTGGACCGGGCGCTCACCCGCGACCGCGACGTCATCTACACCGCGCCGGTCAAGGCCCTCTCCAACCAGAAGTTCCGGGACTGGTGCCGGGCGTATGGCGAGGACCGGGTCGGGCTGCTCACCGGCGACCTGGTGATCCGCCGTGACGCGCGCTGCCGGGTCATGACGACCGAGATCCTCCGCAACATGCTCCTCGCCGGCGAGGAGCTGCCCGAGCTGGACGCGGTCATCATCGACGAGATCCACTTCCTGGACGACCGCGAGCGCGGCACGACCTGGGAGGAGCTCCTCATCTACCTTCCCAACCGGGTCCAGATCGTCGGCCTCTCCGCCACCCTCTCCAACGCGAACTCCTTCGCCGCCTGGATCAGCAGCATCCGTGAGACCGAGGTGCGGGTGATCCGCCAGGAGCAGCGGGCGGTGCCGCTCGAGCCGTGGATCGGCAACCTCGACGAGGGCCTGCTCACCCCGCGCGACTTCGACCGAGCCCACGTCCGGTGGCGGAAGCGGCATCACCCCCGCGGAGGCGGGCGTCACCGCGGGCCCACCACCTCCCACGTCGACGTCTTCGACCAGGTGTCCGACCGTGGTTGGCTCCCGGCGCTCTACTTCGCGTTCTCCCGCAAGGCGACCGAGCAGTACGCCCGCAACCTGGCTCGGCGGGTGCGCCGCTCCCTGCTGACCGCCGAAGAGCGCGCGGTCGTCCGGGAACGGCTCGACAAGCTCGCCAGCACTGACCCCGGGCTGGTGGACGGGGATCTCCGCGAGCTCTACGAGAGCGGGATCGCCTTCCACCACGCCGGCCTGCACGTCACGCTGAAGGCCTTCGTGGAGGAGCTCTACGAGTCGCGGCTCCTCCGCATCCTCTACTGCACCAGCACCTTCGCGCTGGGCATCAACATGCCGGCGCGGACGGTGGTGTTCGACGGGCTGCGCAAGTTCGACGGTACCTCGATGCGGGCCCTCACCACTCGCGAGTTCCTCCAGAAGGCGGGGCGTGCCGGACGGCGCGGGCTCGACACCGTGGGCCACGTGGTGATCCGCATGGACCACCCGGACTGGGAGGAGGCCAGCGCCCAGCTCCTCCACTACTTCCAGGGCAAGCCCGAGCCGGTCCGGTCGAGCTTCTCGCTCTCGTTCAACTCGGTGGTCAACCTGGTGGCGCGGAACCCGCTGGAGCGCATCCGCTCCATCGTGGAGAAGTCCTTCCTCAACTACCACCGGCAGTTGGAGGCGCGTCGCCTTCTGGAAGACGCCGACCGGCTCCTGGACGGGCCCGCGGGAAAGAAGGCGGCGAAGGAGGCGGCCCGCATGCGCCACCGCGCCCAGAGCCGGGCCGGTCAATGCTGGGACGAGTTCCAGGCCAAGGTCTCCTTCCTCCAGTCGATCGGGTACCTCGGCGAGGGCCTGGAGCTGCAGGCCGGCGGAAAGGCGCTCCAGCACGTCCAGATCGAGGAGATCTTCATCACCGAGCTCTTCCTCGCGGGGATGCTCGAGGCGATCCCCCCCGAGCTGCTCTTCGGGCTCCTGTGCGCGGTGAACAAGGAGTTCGGCCGCGACGTGCACGTCCGCATGCAGCCCCGGCCCGAGGTGGTGAAGCTTGCGCGCGCGGCCGAGAAGGTCCGCTGGTCACCGGCGGTGACCAAGGCCGAGGAGGTCTCCCAGATCCAGGTGACCTGGTGCCCGGCGATGATCCCCTTCGGGGTGCTCTGGGCCGAAGGCAAGACCTTCCCAGACCTGCTCTCCCGCATCGACTCGCTCACCGACGTGTCCGGGGACCTGGTGGGCGCCTTCCGCCGCGCCAAGGACCTCGCCGGCCAGCTCAAGGACGTCTACGCCGACGACCCGGCCCGTCGCGAGGTGCTAAGCGAGCTCATCCGACGCGTGAGCCGGGACGAGGTCCTGGTCGTGGACTGAGTCCCGACCGGGCCGAAGTCCGGCGAGCCGAGGCCCGGCGAGCCGCGGCCCGCCGGGCTCCCCCCGCTATTCGGTGTCGCACTCCACCACGCCGTCGCCGTTCCCGTCGTACTCGTAGACGATGAAGGGGAGGGAGGTGGAGACTTCGTCGGAGTCGCCGTCGTTGTACTCGACGGACGCGCTGTCGATGTAGACCTCGGGGTCGTCGGCGCCGGTGGTGCGGACGATGGTGTAGGTGAAGGTCTCACTGTCCACCGTGGTGTCGTCCTGGTGGGTCGAGCCGAGGACGTAGCCGTCCAGCGTCACGTCCCAGCAGATCGCGCCGTCCGACTCGGTGGCTCCGTCGCTCGAGGAGGCGACCTCCCAGCCCGAGGGCACGTTCCCGCAGACCAGCCCGCTCCCGGCGTCGGCGCCGATGTTGCGGGAGATCAGCGTGACCTCCACCGAGGCGCCGTCCGACTCGGCCCACTGGCCCACGGTCAGGATGGTGTGGCTGTCCTGGTAGTCCCAGATGTTGGCCTGGGTCTGGACGCCTTCGTTGCCGGCCCAGTCGACGTGGTCCTCGACCCCGTCGCCGTCCTCGTCGGTGCTCTCCGAGATGTAGTACCAGAGGTCCTCGGGGATGATCTCGCCGTAGAAGTCGAAGGTGATGCCACCGGCGACGTTCTGGCCCTCCTCGATGCACCACCAGGCGTACTCGCCGAGGTACCCCTCGTAGACGCCGTTCTCCGTGGTCCAGGACCCGTAGTAGAGGGTGACGGTCGCTCCGGGGGCGAGCTCCACCGCGTCCTCCACGATGTCGGAGCCGAAGGCCTGACCCTGTGAGCCAGGGCTCGAGGAGAGGACCTCCTCGTCCAGGCACACCGGCTCGTCGCCGCTGTTGGTGACGGTGACCCCGCTGCCGGTGCCGTCGGTGCCGAAGGTCAGCCAGCCGCGCGAGTAGGCCTCGTAGAGCGACAGGCACTCGTCGGCGGGCTCGTCCGGGCAGTCCTCGGGGCAGTCCTCGTCCGCGGAGCCGTCGCCGTCGTTGTCCACGCCGTCGAAGCAGGTCTCCTCGTCGAAGCAGTCCGCGGTGCCGTCGGCGTCGCTGTCGAAGCCCTCGTCCACGAAGCCGTCGCCGTCGTTGTCGACGCCGTCGCACTCCTCGGTGTCGTCGCAGTCGGCCACGCCGTCCGCGTCGCTGTCGAAGCCCTCGTCCACGGCGCCGTCGCCGTCGTTGTCGACGCCGTCGCACTGTTCGACGTCGTAGCAGTCGGCCACGCCGTCCCCGTCGCCGTCGAAGCCTTCGTCGGTGGAGCCGTCGCCGTCGTTGTCGACGCCGTCGCACTCCTCGACGTCGTAGCAGTCGGCCACGCCGTCCGCGTCGCTGTCGAAGCCCTCGTCCGCGGCGCCGTCGCCGTCGTTGTCGACCCCGTCGCACTCTTCGACGTCGTAGCAGTCGGCCTCGACGTCCTCGCAGTCCGCGATCCCGTCGTCGTCGGCGTCGAAGCCCTCGTCCACGGCGCCGTCGCCGTCGTTGTCCTCGCCGTCGCACTCCTCGGTGTCGTCGCAGTCCGAGATCCCGTCGTCGTCGGCGTCGAAGCCCTCGTCCACGAGGCCGTCGCCGTCGTTGTCGACCCCGTCGCACTCCTCTTCGTCGTAGCAGTCCGCCACGCCGTCGTCGTCGGCGTCGAAGTCCTCGTCCACCGAGCCGTCGCCGTCGTTGTCGACCCCGTCGCACTCCTCGACGTCGTAGCAGTCCGCGATCCCGTCGTCGTCGGCGTCGAAGCCCTCGTCCACCTGCCCGTCGCCGTCGTTGTCGGCCCCGTCGCACTCCTCCTCGTCGTCGCAGTCCGCCACGCCGTCGTCGTCCGCGTCGAAGCCCTCGTCCACCAGCCCGTCGCCGTCGTTGTCCGCCCCGTCGCAGACCTCGGTGTCGAAGCAGTCGGCGATGCCGTCGTCGTCGACGTCGTAGTCCTCGTCGATGAGCCCGTCGTGGTCGTTGTCGTACCCGTCGCAGACCTCGATCATGACGGCCTTGCCCTCGGCGTCCAGCCCGGACGAGTCGCTCGACTCGGCGCCACCGGTGACCGAACAGCCGGTCAGGGCAAGAAGAAGGACCGTCGAAGCGGGAAGGTTCAGCGAGCGGAGGGTCATGGAGGCCTCGGGGCTGGGCAAGGGCGCACGGAAGGCGCGGCGGAACCGAATCCTGCGCTCGTCTACTTTCCCCCGGCGGCTCCGGGCCGTCAACGGCGTGGACGCCCCTGAGCGCTTTCAGAATTGTGGATTTTACGAATGCCCCGCGCCACCGATGCCGAGGGCTTCCGTCGCGGGCAACTCAGCGACGGGGCATGGGGAAGGTTTTCGGCGAACGCTGACCCATCCGTGCGCGCGCCATCTCCTCGCGCTTCTCCTGGGGGATGTCCTCGGGGACGAACGCGTACCAGGCCTCTCCCAGCTCGGCCATGGGCGGCCGCTTGCGGTTGGAGAGCGCCTCCTGCAGGGCGAGGAGGCCCTTGGACTTGGGGAGCTCCTTGAGCCCCTTCCCGAGCACCTGGAGCGCCTCGTCCCGCCGCTTGGCCTCGTTGAGGATCCAGGCGTACACGGCCCAGTAGAGGGTCTCGGACTTCCCCGAGGACTCCACACCCTTCAGGCAGCTCAGTGCCTCCTCCACCCGATGCTCGCGGTGGTGGATGAGGGCCAGGGTGGCCTTGGCGCGCCAGTCCCTGGACCACGCCTTCTCCAGGAGCGGGCGCGCCCGCGCGAGCCGCTCGTTGGAAGCGGTGATCTGCCGGCCCATCTTGAGGCCCACGCCTTCCATGTAGTCGAGCTGACCGAGCTGGGAGTTGACCTGCTCCGCCACGAGGAACTGCCACTTGCCCAGCGGGAGCGCCGATTGGAGGATGGCGCGCACCTCGTCCATGCGCCCCGCCTGCATCGGCTCGATGACCTTGGCGAAGATGGCCTCCACCTGCCGGCCGGTCCGGCGGGCCAGGAGCGCGTAGACCACCACCAGCGCGAGGAGGGCCGGGACGAAGCCCGCGATCCAACCGGCCGCCAGAAAGCCAAGGAAAAAAGCGACTATCGCTGAACCGATGGCGATCAGGAGGTTGTACATGGCCGCGAGCTATCCGGATCCGCGCCGGCGGGCCGCCCGAAGTACGAGGGGGCGTGGCGATCGGTCTCCACCCCGTCCTCGACCCCGCCCGTTGCGAGCCCTGCGGCGCATGCGAGCGCGCCTGCGTGGTCGCGCACGGCGGCCCGGACGATCCCGGCTCGGTGCTGGCCCTCCGTCGGCTCGCCATCCGCGTCGGGGTCGGCGGGCCCCGACTCGACGTGTGCATCCACTGCGAGGGCGCGCCGTGCGTGCCGGTGTGCCCGCACCAGGCGCTGCTCAGGCGTCCGGGCGGGGTGATCGAGCTGGTCGAGCCCCGCTGCACGGGCTGCGGCGCCTGTGTCACCGCCTGCCCCCACGGCGCCATCCGCCGCGTCTGGACGCTCGACCGGGCGGTGAAGTGCGACGGGTGCGAAGGGCTCGCCGGAGGGCCCGCCTGCGCACCCGCGTGCCCCACCGGCGCGCTCCACCTCGTTGACGCGGCGGCCCGCCCTCGGTAGCAGGCGGCATGGCCGCCTCCCGCATCGAGCTCCGCTGCTTCACCTACATCGACATCCTGCAGCCGCAGACGGCGGCTTTCCTCGCCACGGTCTCGCGGGGGTACATGCCGCTGAAGGAGCAGGCCGCCTTGTTCTTCGAGGTGGCCCCGGGGATGGACATCAACCTGGTCACCGACATTGCGCTGAAGCAGACCTCGTGCACGCCGGGGATGCAGGTCGTGGAGCGCCAGTTCGGCTGCCTCCAGCTCCAGCACTACGACCAGGGCCAGATCCGCGCCGCTGGCGACGCGGTGCTGGACGCGCTGCAGCTCAAGCCCAGCGACCGGCTCCGTCCGCGCGTGGTGAGCGCCCAGACCATCACGGGCATCACCGGCTACCACTCGATGATCACCAACCGCATGCGGCACGGGAACGTCATCGACGAGGGGAACACGCTGTACATCCTCGAGGTGCACCCCGCCGGCTACGCGCTCATCGCGACCAACGAGGCGGAGAAGGCGGCGAAGATCGATGTGCTCGAGCTCGTCTCCTTCGGCGCCTTCGGCCGCGTCTACCTCGGAGGCACCGAGGAGGAGATCGCCCAGGCGGCGCGCGCGGCCATCGCCGTGCTCGAGAGCCTGGACGGACGGGAGAACGCGGGCCCCGGAGCGGTCTTCTATTGAGCCGGGGCGGCCGCCGCGTCGCGTTCGCCCTGCTCGTCACCGCCGTCGCCGTGGTGGTCGCCGCCGGCCTTGCCGAAGGGGCGCTCCGTCGGCGTCCCCTCCCCCTCCCTCCCGTTCCCCCCTCGGGCGACGGCGGACTCACCTGCGTGCAGGCGTCCACCACCCGCGGCTGGGCGCCGGTGCCCGGGGCGTGCGGCCGCGACGCCGAGGGCGTGTACCGGCTCCGCGGCCAGGGGACGCCCACGCGGAGGGTCCTCCTCGTGGGGGACTCGGTGTCCACCCACGGCTGGATCACAGCCAGCTTCCGCCACGCCGCCGAGCGGCTCGCGCCCGCCGGGCTGGACCTCGCGAACGCCGCGGTGAGCGGGTACGACGCCTGCCAGGTCGCCGCCACCTGGGCCGAGCGCGCGGCCGACCCCGAGCTCCTCGTCGTCCAGACCTGCCCCAACGACTTCATCGTCACCAGCACCCTCGCGCGGCTGCCCGGGGGCGACCTGCGCTACTTCGGGGACGACGCCACCTTCGACCTTCCCGGGTGGATCGCCGGATCGGCGCTGCTGCTCGAGGTCGGGCTCCGATGGGGGCGCGCGACGTACCCCGCGCCCCGGCCCAGCGGCCGCGACCTCGGCGCGGCCTGCACCCGGCGCATGCTCGCCGACGCCGGCGCCCGGGGTGTCCCGGTCCTCGGCCTCGTCTTCCCCAGCTTCGACGGAGGCCCGCGCGGTGAGGAGGAGCGGCTCCAGGGCGCGATCTTCGACGAGGCGGGGGTCCCCTGGGTGGCGATCCGGGACCACCTCACGGCCGACCTGCTCGTCACCCGCGACCGCGTGCACCCCGACGCCCGGCACCAGGCGCCCCTGGCCGAGGTGGTGGGCGCCGCCCTGGTCGAGCGGCTGACCCCGGAGGCTAGTCGGTGAACGCGGGCGCCCCGCCCTTGCGCGGGTCGCTGGCGGCGCGCACGCCCTCGGGTCGGGCGTGGACCACCTGGACCGACGAGAAGGGCTTGGGCAGCTCCTTCACCGCGTGTCCCGCCGCCTCGAGCTCGGCCCTGCGCGGATCGCCCGGCTCCAGCACCACCTGATCGGGCAGCCACTGGTGGTGCCAGCGCGGCGCCGCCACCGCCTCCTCGGGGCTCTTCCCCTCGGCGAGCACGGCCTGGAGCACCTGGAAGGTCGCGGTGATGATGAACGGACCCCCGCTGGCGCCGACCGCCAGCACCGGCCGCCCGTCGGTCCCCAGCACGACGGTGGGGGTCATCGAGGAGAGCGGACGCTTGCCGGGCGCGATCGCGTTCGCCTCGCCCTGGACCAGCCCGTAGGCGTTGGGCACCCCGGGGTTGGCCGCGAAGTCGTCCATCTCGTTGTTGAGCACGATGCCGGACCGGGCGCCCACCACACGGCTCCCGAAGGCGGTGTTGATGGTGGTGGTGAGCGCGACCGCCATCCCCTCGGCGTCGATCACGCTGATGTGCAGGGTGCCGGCGTCGTCGGGGGTGGTGGCGGGGGGGGCGTAGTGGTCCGGGAGGAAGGTCCGCGGGCCGCAGTCGGCGCGGATGCGGTCCAGGAAGGCGGGCGCGGTGAGGGCCGCGACCGGGACGGGGGTGTAGTCCGGGTCCCCGCCCACCGCGGCGCGCTGCGCCATCGCGTGCTTGGCGGCCTCCACCTGGCAGGGCAGGGTCGCGTCGCCCGGGTCGCGCCGAGCATCTCCACCAGCGCGATGCCGCCGAAGCTGGGCGGGGGCGCCGTCCAGACCCGGTGGCCGCGCCAGTCCACCGAGAGCGGGGCGCGCTCCTTGACGCGGTACCCGTCGAGATCGGCGCGGGTCAGGACACCGCCCGCCGCGCGGGCGCTCTCGACGAGGTCTTCCGCCACCCACCCCGACCGGAAGGCCTCGCCCCCAGTGTCCCGCCAGGCCTCGAGCGCGCTGGCGAGCCGGGGGCGCCGGTTGCCCTCCTCGAAGAGCCCCGGCATGGGCACCGAGAGCAACGAGGCCGCGAGGTGCGCGCCGGTGGGGAAGCCGTCCCGCGCCTGGCGGACCGCCGGCGCGACGACCACCTCGGCCGCCACCCGTCCGAAGCGACGGTGCAGCTCGGCCAGCCCGATCCCCTCGGACGGGACCGCCACCGCCGCGCCGCCCACCGTGCTGGAGCCACCGGCCGCGTACATCTCGCGCGTGGCGGCCGCGGGGGCCACCTCGCGGAAGTCCAGGAAGGTGGGCGGCCCGGCGGTCGGGACCACCAAGGCGAAGCCACCCCCGCCCAGCCCCGAGCCCGAAGGCTGGACCACGCCCGAGGAGAGCGCCGCGGCGACCGCCGCGTCCACGGCGTTGCCACCGCGCCGCAACACCTCCGCCCCCGCCTCGCTGGCGAGGGGATGGTCCGCCGCGACGGCGGCCCGCGGCCCCGGAGGGTCGTTGGCCGGCTTGGGACAGCCGACCAGCAGGAGGATCAGGAGAGCCATGCCCAGCCGCCGAGGATGAGGAGTTGGAGGAGCCAGAGCGGCACGCCCACCCGGAGGGAGGAGCGGGTGAGGACGAGGAGCGGGAGCCCGCCGCCCAACGCGAGGCCGGCGAGGAGACGCTGCCGCGCGAGGTCGTCGTGCAGGGCGCCGGCGCGGTCGAGCACGCCCGCCACGCCCAGGCCCAGGAAGCCCTCGTCGCCCAACACCCCCGCCAGGGCCCCGGCCGAGGCGAGGAGCACCCCGTGGGCGCGCGGGAAGAGGAGCGGGAGCTGCTCGATGCCCTGCGCGACGAACTCGAGCGCTCCGCCCAGGGTGGCCAGCCAGACCCCCAGGGCCGCGGTGAGAGGGAGCACGAGCTCAATCGGCGCGAAGCGGGGGGCGACGCGCTCGGGGGGCTGCCCGGCGCGGGTGTAGCCCACCGACGCGGCGAGCAGGCCGAGGAGCGCGACCTCCATCCCCCCCCACCCGAGCGACAGCCCCGCGGCCGACCCGAGCGGTCCGACGAGCGAGGCCCCGCTGGCGGCGAGGACGAGTCGGGCGCGCCGGGCCGGGTCCGGCTCGCCCAGCGCCAGGCCCAGCGCGACGAAGCGATCGCCGAGCAGCGCGGCCACGAGCACCACCAGCGGCCAGGCGCCGACCCGCAACCAGCCCGTGCCGGCGTGCAGGCTCCAGGCGGCCAGGGCCAGGGCCCCCAGCCAGGGCGCGTCCGCGAGCAGCGAGGCGAGCGCCCAGGTGGGGTGCAGGGCGCCCAGCCCGAGCGCCCCCACCACCCCGACCAGGGCGAGGAAGGGCAGGTAGGGCCGGACCCGCGCGTGCTGCCCCAACCCGGCCAGCAGCGCCGCGGATCCCCCGAGCACGAGCGCGTTGCGGACGATCTCGGCCATCAGCGGTCCGCGCGGTCGATCACCGGATTGGCCAGGACGCCGACACCGTCGATCTCGACCTCGACCCGGTCCCCCGCGACGAGCGGGCCCACCCCGGCCGGCGTGCCCGTGAGCACGACGTCTCCCGGCTCGAGCGTCATGACCGCGGAGATGAAGGCCAGGAGCGTGGGGAGGTCGAAGACCATGTCGCTCGTCCGCCCGTCCTGGCGGAGCTCCCCGTTCACCCGCGCCCGGACGCCGAGAGCGGCGGGGTCCAGGCCACGCACCAGCGCGGGCCCGAGCGGACAGAAGCTGTCGAAGCCCTTGGCGCGCGCGAACACCCCGTCTTCCTTCTGGAAGTCCCGCGCGGTCACGTCGTTGGCCGCCGTGCACCCCCACA
>Ga0172372_10008873_pt1 | contig 13160 bp, 10 predicted proteins | sample LakKiv5m_2_FD_114544 | JGI IMG/M metagenome (GOLD analysis project Ga0172372, IMG submission 114544) | Freshwater microbial communities from Kabuno Bay, South-Kivu, Congo - kab_092012_9.5m | ecosystem: Environmental > Aquatic > Freshwater > Lake | place: Democratic Republic of the Congo...
CGGGATAAGGGGTGCCACGCAAGTGGCCACAGTAAATCGGCTTCAGCGACTGTTTACTAAAAACACAGCTCTCTGCAAACTCGCAAGAGGAAGTATAGAGAGTGACGCCTGCTCGGTGCCGGTAAGTTAAGGAAGTCGGTTCGTCGAAAGGCAAAGCTGGCGACCGAAGCTCCGGTAAACGGCGGCCGTAACTATGACGGTCCTAAGGTAGCGAAGTTCCTTGTCGGGTAAGTTCCGACCTGCATGAATGGCGTAACGACTGAAGCACTGTCTCAAACAGCGACCCGGTGAAATTGAAATTGTGGTGAAGATGCCACATACCCGCGGCTAGACGGAAAGACCCCATGAACCTTTACTGCAGGCTGATATTGGCACTAGGCATGTTTTGTGTAGGATAGGTGGGAGGCTGCGAAGTGGGAACGCTAGTTCTCATGGAGCCGACGTTGAAATACCACCCTGAACCTGTTTGGTGTCTAACTGGTCGCAGTGAATCCTGCATCAGGACATTGTCAGTTGGGCAGTTTGACTGGGGCGGTCTCCTCCAAAAGAGTAACGGAGGAGCCCAATGGTACCCTCAGCCTGGTTGGCAATCAGGCGTAGAGCGTAAAGGTATAAGGGTGCTTGACTGCGAGACCTATAAGTCGAGCAGAGACGAAAGTCGGGCTTAGTGATCCGGCGGTTCCGAGTGGAAGGGCCGTCGCTCAACAGATAAAAGGTACTCTGGGGATAACAGGCTGATCCTCTCCGAGCGTCCATAGCGGCGAGAGGGTTTGGCACCTCGATGTCGGCTCATCACATCCTGGGGGTGAAGAAGCTCCCAAGGGTTCGGCTGTTCGCCGATTAAAGTGGTACGTGAGCTGGGTTTAGACCGTCGTGAGACAGGTCGGTCCCTATCTACCGTGGGCGTTCGGAACTTGAGGGGTTTTCTCTTTAGTACGAGAGGATTTGGAGGGACGAACCTCTGGTGTTCCTGTTGTCACGCCAGTGGCAGCGCAGGGTAGCTAAGTTCGGTACGGATAAGCGCTGAAAGCATCTAAGTGCGAAGCCGCTCCCAAGATTAGGTTCCGTTGGACGAAAGTCCTGAAGTCCCCTGGAAGACGACCAGGTTAATAGGCAGGATGTGTAAGGCGGGCAACCGCTTCAGCTAACCTGTACTAACGGACGAAAGCTTGACCATTCTCACTCGTTGTTCACAGTTGCACTCAGTTTGCTTCCAATTGATACCAAGTAGCCACTTACGCTTGCGTAAGTGGTGAACTTTCCGGTGATCATACCTGTTGGCATACACCCGATCCCATTCCGAACTCGATGGTTAAGGTCTTCAGGGCCGATGATAGTGTCGCAAGACGTGAAAGTAGGTAGTCGCCGGAATCATTTAAGAGCCTCAGTCTATGACTGAGGCTCTTTTTTTGTCGTGGGTTATTCTGTTCTGAAAGCTGGACATTCTTTCGCAGGATGCGAAACGCTCGCTGCATTACTTCAGGTGATCAGCCAGCCGGCAGCAGTTCAACCAGGGCGGCCGCCATCGAGGAAGTCCGTGAGTTGAGGTCCGTTTCAGCGGGCTTCCTCGGATACAGCTGCGGTGACTCGGAGTCGGCCAGATTTCCGACGAGTTCTGTTTCCAGCGTCCTGACGCCGATATGCGGACATGCTCTCCCCGTTGCATTTTGCGCACGCCCGACAGATTGTCAGGGCAGGCCGGGGATGCGCGGCAATGCGGGAGGCGTCAGAGGTTGCGGTGAGAGATTCTCAATAAAGCGCCCGAACGCTTCATCAATGGCTGTTGATGGAATGATTCGAGTTTTGGGATTGCTGACCGTCCCGGAAACCTCAACAACAACCCCCGCCAGGCTCGTCATACCGCCGACAAGTCCCGCGACTTCGGCCACCAACGGAATGCGCAGTCCGTTTCTGGGAGTGGCCTGCGAGGGCATGGAAACAAATTTCAGATCGAGACGTCCGTCGAAGCCGGCGGTTCCTCTTCCGCGAAGCTGCAGCGCCTGACCGACCAGGTCGATCGCGGAGAATGCGAAGGCATTGTCCGCGATATTGAAATCGACTCGTGCATATTCGAAGGCGGCATTGTCCTGCGGCGCGGTGGAAAGAGCGCTGAGCACCTGAAAAATGACCGGTAATTCGTAAAGGGCCGCCGGACTGACCTGTAACTGTCCCTGTCCGCGCAACTGGCTGGTGTCGGAGCCTTTCCCGGCCAGAAGAATCCAGCCATTCATGACGCCCTGAAGCCGCTCGCGGCTGGTCATGTACTGCTGTGCGTAGCGTTCCAGGCTGCCGTGCCCAAGAGTCAGGCGAAGCAGGAATCTGGACGGAGCGTTCAATGTGGCCTGCGCATTCATCAGCGCCAGGCCGCCTATGAATTTCGCGCTGAGTTGCCGGTCAATCGGGATGGCCGCTTCCGCAGAGGCGGGTTGAAGAGCTTCCGCAGAGCCGGCTGTCAGGATTCCATCGCGGATTCGGAATGGCCCTCGTAAATCCGTGATTCGGTAACGTTCGAGAACCATCACGGTGGAAAGTCCGATCTGCCCTTCCACCCGGACGGACTGACCATCCCACAAACCGCGGGATTCGATGCGTCCATGCGCGTCATGGCAGACAATTCCAATATCCAGTGTGCTCCCTGAAACGTCTGTGGCGATATCCCAGGCGGCTGTCACTGGCAGTCTCGGGTCGGAGGTGCCTTTCAGCTCCAGCATGCCGGTGAGATCAATGCGATGCGCTGGATCAAATGAACTGAAGACCGATTTGAGGCCTGGCCCAAGCGCTGCCTGCAGTTCCGCATCCGGAAGCAGACCGGAAACAGTCGATGGTTCCAGCCTGGCCTGCCAGTCTCCATTTGATGCAATCGTGGCCAGACCCTTTGTCCGGACGATGGTTTTGCCGTGCCGTCCCAGGAACGAATGAATCTGAATTTTCCCGTCAGCAAAGTTACCGGTGAGATCCACTCCGAGGAATTCGTAAGGAAAGAGGCGCATGCGGATCCGGCTGTCGGTCAGGTGAAATTCCGACAGTGAAATCCGGGCCGGCTGATCCGTCGGCCATTCGACGTGCGTGACACTGCGTTTGATCAGTCCCCTCAGGCCGAATTCGTTCCAGAGATTGCGAAGGTGGCCCGGCAGGGCGGTGTAGAGAGATTCATCCAGCGGCGCATTGCTGGTGGTCACATCAAGGATCAGCATTTTCTGGCCGTTGTGGAGGCCATACGTTCCGTGGGCGCTGATCGAGGCCGTGCCGTGCCGGCCGAGCAACTGGCTGAAGTGCCAGGTCTGCCCGTCAAATTCCAGATGGCCGCTCAACTGGTCCACCGCGTAAGGAAATCCTGCCAGTTTCATGCGGGCGTCGTGCAGGTTTGCGGAGAGCTGCATCTTCATGGGAGTGCCAGCTCCGGATTTTGTCAGCGTCATGCGGGCGCTGGTCTGTCCCTGCAGTTGCATGGAGAGCAGCGTTTTCCGGAGATTCAGCGGACAGGCAGCGAGAAAGCGATGATCGACAGGCAGGTTGTCCGTGGCGATCACAAAATTCATGGAGGCCCCGGGACCGGGGTTCTGGACTCGGCCTTTGAGTGAAACCGGTCGGTCACTGACTTGCCCCAGCATGTCGATTACGAAGTCGGTTCCATCCAGGCGGATCGTTCCCACGGCATCGGACACCTGGCAGGGGAACAGGTCGTGGGTGACCGAGCATTTCTGCGCGGTCACCGTCAGGCTCTGAGGAATCCATTGACCGATCGGGTTGCTGGCGATCGAAGTCTCAATATCCAGCGTTCCGGTGGGATGATGCGTGTCATAGATCCGGCCAAAACCATAAGAAAGCCGGCTCCGCAGGCGTTCGTCGCAGGCAACTCCCGTCAGTTTGACGTTCAGCCGGCCGCGCGGTCCGGTTGCTGTGCGGTTCATGTCGCCTGTGATTTCGACCTGAGTATCGCCGTTGGTGGCGTTCAGCCGGCGAATCAGGATCGAGTCGCCCGTGTATTCAACCTGTCCGCTCAGACCGGACAGAGGAAACGGCAGGGCCGTGTTGGTGATGTCTCCCTGATTGATATCCACCAGCAGCCGGATCTCCGGAGCGGAAGATTCCTCCGTCAGGCTCAGTCGAAACGAGATATCGACCAGCGCCTGCAGGCCGAGGATCGAGTTCTCTGCGCCGATCCAGGAGACAGGAATCTGGTGAGCAGTGCCTTTTCCCGGTGCTGAGGCGGATGGGGAATCTGATCTGATCGGCGACAGCGGCGGCTGGATCCGGCTGGACGGTTCGCCGCGAGCAATTCCGGCGATCGAAAACGGGGATCGACTGAGCGGATCCGGTTCCTGCAGCATCTGACTGCGAAGTTGCTGCTCCAGCTCGGCAACTCGCGTGGCCACCGCTGGTTCCAGTCCGGCGAGCACCTGCAGAAGATCGCGTCCGATTTCCAGGCCGGAAAGCTTTCCAGTGAGTGTTCCAGTGCGGCTGTCGATGCCGATCCGGCCTTCCAGCACGACTTGCCCGATCCGGTCGATCCGTGTCGTTCCCTCGACCAGCAGATGCCGCCGGCCGTTCGGCATCAGTTTCACGTTGATCCCATCCAGATGCAGGTCAGCAGGCTTTCCAGCTCCGGGATTCCACCAGTGGACGATGACCTGAGCCTGCTCGATCTGAATTCCAGGCAGACTCGCGTTTCCGCCCGCCGGCAGTTTCGGAAGCTTCTGAAAGCACCAGGTGCCATCGGCTTCCCGGATGATTTCCAGACGCGGTCGGACAATCCGGACATTCTCGACGAGAAATTCCTGTCGCCGGACGAGGGCTTCGCGGTCGAGGTCAATCAGCACTTCCGGCAGTGAAATCAGCGGTTCGATCGCCCCAGGTTGAGTCAGACTGAACTGTTCCAGACGCACCTGCCCCAGCCAGTCCATGCGGCAGCGTCCGAGCTGCACTTTCAGGTCCGGTGCCCACTTTCGCAGGCCATCCATGACTGCCTGGTGCAGCAACTCATCACTGCGGGACCAGACCTGCCAGGCTCCGATGCCGGTCAGCACCAGCAGCACCAGAAGTATGCCGACCAGCCAGGTCAGCGTCCGGCGGAGGGTCTTCAGCATGGCTGACCTCCGCAGTCCGGGTGCGACGCACGACTCACACGAAACCGGTTGACAGCGGCCAGCATACCGGCCGCGCTGAGAATCAGCAGAGGGTATTCGGCGGGCAGGCGGTAACGGATCGACCCGATGAAAATGCTGTGAATCAGGGAGAAGTACAGAACCGGGCCGACCGTCAGCAGCAGAAAACGCGGATCCGGCCTGCGTTTCAGAAGCTCAAAGATCGCGAAACTCAGGACCGGCAGTGTGAAGCCGGCCACAGCCAGACAGAGTGTCGGATGTCTGAATTGATCCGCATTCGGCCAGAAATGCCAGAATCGCCCCAGTTTGATCAGGCTCAGCTTCAGAGCGCGACCGGGATTTTCACGAGCGAACTGCCAGGCCCGGTTGCGGTAAGTCCGATCCATTTCGGATTCGGACATGGTGGCCATCAGATTTTCGCGATCGAAGAACTTCATGTCCGATTCGCCGGTGGCGGCCGGATGCAACCCGTCATAAAGGCTGGGGCCGACCCAGAGAGTGGTCGGGATGAACCGCCCGGTGATCTGCCAGTTGCGATACGTCCAGGGAGCCAGCGTCACGGCCAGGCTGACCGCGACGAGCAGACATTCCAGGACCGCCGACCGGAATCCTGATGAGGTTCGTCTGCTGGATCTGGTCCGGAACCACAGATGTACGACACAGAATCCTGGAGCTGCCAGCATCCAGCTCGGTCGAATGTAATTCGCCAGCGCGATCAGAACGCCAGTCATCAAGGCCGGCTTCCAGAGCAGTTCCGATGTGCTGCGACTGCTCCGGCCCCAGCTTCGAGCCAGTCGAGCCATCGCCAGCAGACTGGCCATGAGGGCGGCCGCGAAAGTCGTTTCGGAAAGGATCAGCACGCTGAATCCGGCCAGCAGAGGCGACGTGGAGGCGAGCAGGGCCGCCAGCAGCGCGGTCTGCTCATCCGCCAGTTCCCGCCCCAGCAGATAGACGAGCCAGCAGGCGGCCACGCCAGTCAGCAAGACCATCAGCCGGGCGACCAGCAGTTCTTCGCCCCCGATTCGGATGGCGATCGCCAGCAGGATCGGAAAGCCCGGCATCCGCATGACTTTTCGAGGCGGCTGATAAATCTCGAAGGACTCACCGCGCGCGAGTCGCCGGCCCAGTTCCCAGTAGCCTTCGGCATCACCGGGAACCAGGAAATCACGCTGACTTTTCTGCAGCCAGACATGCACTCCCAGCGCAAGGCCGCCGCGAATGACCAGCGCCAGCAGCAGGATCCAGACGATTCCGTGTCTCACATCCGCGCTTCGCAGGAGTCCGTTCCTGACGCTTCGACCTGTCCCCGCCGGACAGAGAAGCGAGGCATCGTAGGCCGTTCTCAAAAACACCGGCAAGACCAGCCTCGATCAGGTCGCAGGTCGGTCAGGGCTGATTCATTTCTGATGCCGCGTGGGGAGAGCTGGTCGCTGGCGTGGTGTGTGGATGTCGCTGCGAAAACCGGGGTGGTTATAGTGCGGGCATGACTCGAACCTCATCACCGGCACCGCATTCGACGGAGCCGAAACGTATTCCGGTCAACCGGACTCTGGTGGGAGCGATTGCTCTGACCTGTCTGGGGGCGGCCGCTTTTCTGCTGGCCCGGCACGGGCTGGACGAAGAAGAGTGGGCCATGTGGATTGGCGGTCTGACGCGGGCCGGGATCATGATGGCGGCTTTCTGGCTGGCGCTGCCGACAAAGCATCGCGATGCCGCCTGGGCCGGGATTTCTCCGCTGGCTCTGGTGGGAGTTCTGCTGGCGATCGTGGCCGTGGTGACGAAGCGGTACGTGCTGCTGCCTGTGCTGGCGGCCGTGGCGGTTGTTTCATTCGTCCTGCGTCCGCGACGCGGCCCGGCTCGGCCGAACCGTACGACGTGGCAGGCTCCACCGCCGGGTTTCATCCGCTGCGGTTTCTGCGGGCGCGAGTCTCCGGAGACCAATCGTTACTGCCCGCAGTGTGCTTCAACTCTGAAGCGGGATCACGAAGCGTGAGGGCCGCTGGATGAAAGAGGATCCATTCCTGTCCGGGATGGATGGGCTTGCCGGGCCAAGCCCGGCCTGCTGAAGCGTGAAGTTGTCGCGAAAGATGTTTCATTCATGCGCGGGATGGGTTCGCCGGGCAAAGCCCGGCCTACAGAGGCGGCTGGCGAGCTGTTATTCACAGGGTTTTGAAAGCCGCTAAACTGCCGCCGGTTTCCCGGCTTACGGAGTTCGCCCGAACGGCTGAGGATCAGGTGCATCTCCGAGTCAGGTGGAAGGCAGCGGGCATGACGCCCGGTCCGCCAGTGTGAATCCCGGAAAGGACTGCCGATGCGCGACACGCTGGAGAAGAAGCTCGCGGAGAAACCCGGAGACATCAAACGGCATGAAGAATATGCCGGGTGGCTGACTGAGAACGGCGACCCGCGCGGCGAACTGGTCAGTCTGCATCTGATGCTGGAAGACGCCGGCCTGTCGCGGGAAAAGCGGTTTGAACTGGAATCGCGCGAGAAGGAACTGCTTCAGAAGCATGGTCGCGGATGGCTGGGAGCACTGGCGGAATACGTGCTCACTCGACCGACGAAAGAGCATCCGTTTGAACTCAAGCCCGGCTGTCAGATCTGGTGGTGGCGCGGCTGGGTCCAGGGCCTGCAGCTTGATGAACTCACGCTGAAGCTGGCGAAAGTCCTGCTGCATGCGCCGGAGCTGCGGTTCTTCAACCGGCTGGTGTTCACAGAACCCTGCAATGCGTCCTGCGACTATCTCCACGAATGGGGACTCCTTGACCGCCTGAAGCATCTCGACATGAGTTACGGTCGCGTCTCGGACAAGGGGGCGATGGCCCTGGCGGCCGACAAGTCCATTCGCAAGCTGGAATCGCTCGATCTGACCGGGAATCAGATCGGCGAAGAGGGCGTGGCCGCGATCCGCAAGGCGTTTCCGAAGGTGGCGATTGAGGATCAGAACCCGATCATCATCGTCCGGGAAGATGCGAACGTGGACTGGACCGACGATGCGGACGCGGACGATTCCGAGTAGTACCGAAGCGAGTTGTCCTGTTCGGGAGAAGGATTGTGACGAAGCTGGCCAGGCTGGTTCTGTGCGGCGTTCTGATGTGTTTGCCGTTGCAACTGCCGGCTCAGACGGCACCGTCATCGGACGCGGTGCTGGCGCGCGTGGACAATCAGCCGGTCACTCAGGCTGATCTCGAATTTCTGTATCTGTCGCGGCGAATCAAACCCGACCAGCGCGATGCTCTGCGCGAACGGTATCTGGACGAGCTGATTGATCGCACGCTGTTGCGGCAGTATCTGGCCGGTCGCAAGGTGCAGGTCAGCCGCGTGCTGGTCGATGAACGCATTGACCGGCTGAAGGCCATGCTCGAACGGGAAAGTCTCGACTTTGATGCAACGCTGAAGTCGCTGGGATTCACGCGGCAGAAGCTGCATGAGGAAATGTCGCTGCCACTGGCCTGGCAGTCTCACGCGCGGCTGGCGATCACCGATGATTCCATCCGGCGTTACTGGGACCAGCACCGGACTGAATACGACGGCACTGAAGTCCGCGCGGCGCACATTGTGAAACGACTGCCGAAGGACGGTTCACCGGATGAGATCAAACGGATCACGGGCGAGCTGAAGGAACTGGCCGGACGGATTCGCGCCGGCAGCGTGACCTTTGCCGCTGCTGCGAAAGAGCATTCCGACAGCCCCAGCAGTCAGGATGGCGGCGATCTGGGGGCTTTCAGTTACCGCGGCCGGATGCCACTGGAATTCTCGCGAGTGGCCTTCGGGCTGAAGCCCGGCGAAATCAGCGAGCCGTTTCAGACGCCCTTCGGCCTGCACATTCTGACCGTCACGGAAGTCATCCCCGGTGACCTCAGCCTGGAAGACGCCCGTTCTTCCATCTTCGCCGCGCTGTCATCCGAACTGCAGAGCCGGCTGCTGGAACAACTCCGCAGCAAGGCGAAAATCGAACGGACACCGCAGTGATCGGTTTACGAATCACTTGCGGAGATTCCTGTGACTGCCAGCAAATCTCTCCAGAGCTGTCGGGACACCATTGACGCATGGTCGCCCGCGACAAGCCGCAAAGCTGCTCCTGGGGTGAGATTCCGGATTTGAATCAACGCCGCAGCAGCAACCGAGGGGCTGCGACTCTGGCCGGCGCTGCAGCAGACCAGTGTCGGGATATCAAACTGCACCAGAGTGGTGACAGATTGAATGGCAAGAGACAACATCTCAGGCGGATTCTCACCGCCGTCGTTCAAAGGAATTCGAATGGTGATGAGGTCGTGAGACAGGCACGGTGGCGGTTCTTCCGCTGCCAGATCCACGACTGCCTGAATTCCTGTCGAATACAACGCCCTGAGATCGCGACCATCTCGCGCGTGGCCCGTCCACAGTCGCAAAGGAATGACCTCTCGCATAAGCAGGAACCTCGCTGGTGATTGTGTCGTTCCTGATCTTCGAAGGTCGCGCTGTTGGTGGACCCGGATTGAACCGCAATCGTCCCGCGTTTGTCCAAAGACATTTTCAATGAATCGAGTGTTCCGGCGGCAGGATGCGGCTTCCAGCGTTTGACGGGATATTCAGACTTTCGCAACTGAACTGGCAGATTTCGGCCGGGCATGCGGGTTGCTGCCGGGTGAGCGGACCTGAGCGTTGTTTCTCACCTGGGGCACCGGTAGCATGCTGCCTCAATTTCGGCCGGTTCGGGCCGGGTTTGTCCGGCTTTCACGGCATTTTCAGGCAGAGCAGCGATGAAACACGTTCTTTCGGCGGTGGTGGTCAACCAGCCCGGCGTGCTGGCTCATATTTCCGGCATGCTGGCGTCGCGAGCCTTCAACATCGACAGCCTGGCGGTCGGTGAGACGGAAAACCCGGAGTTTTCCCGGATCACGTTCGTCGTCGCCGGCGATGACCGGGTTCTGGATCAGGTCCGGAAGCAGCTCGAAAAGATCATCACCGTCGTCCGCGTTATTGATTTTTCCAAGCGTGAATTCGTCGAACGCGATCTGATGTTGATCAAGGTCCGCACCGAGGCGGGACGCCGGAGTGAGGTTAAGGAACTGGTGGATGTGTTCCGCGGCCGGATCGTCGATGTCAGTCCGGGTCATGTGATGGTTGAGATTTCCGGGCAGGAGCGCAAGCTGGAGGCGTTCATCGACCTCATGCGGCCGTTCGGCATTCTGGAGATGGTCCGGACCGGCCGGATCGCGCTGCTCCGCACCAATGACGACAATGTGGATATCGCCGAGCGGGCGGCTCATGAGGATCCAACGGCGGCGCGCGTCTAGTTTCGCGGCGGCCTCAAAGCATTCCTCGATGTGACCTTCGCGGATGCTCCGTTATTTCCGGGACATGGCAGTTTCTGCTGTGGCACCCCTGTTTGTTTCAGCCGGTCCGTCCGGCGCTGGATTCACCTTTCGGAAAGAGTTTCCACCATGGCTGTGAAGGTCTACTACGACGACGATGCCGATCTCTCCCTCCTGAAGAACAAAACCATCGCCATCATCGGCTACGGCAGCCAGGGGCACGCTCAGGCGCAGAATCTGCGCGACAGCGGCTGCAACGTCATCATCGGTCAGCGTCCGGGAAGCAAGAACTACGACCTGGCGGTCAGTCATGGGTTCAAGCCGGTTTCCGCCGGTGAAGCGGCGAAGGCCGGCGATCTGGTCAACATTCTGCTGCCGGACGAAGTTCAGGCCGACGTTTACAAGAGTGAGATCCTGCCGAATCTGAAGCCGGGCGCGCTGCTGATGTGCTCGCACGGTTTCAACATCCACTTCGGCCAGGTGACTCCGCCCCAGGGAGTGGATGCGGCGCTGGTCGCTCCGAAAGGCCCCGGACACCTGGTTCGCAGCGAGTACGTCAAAGGCGGTGGTGTGCCTTCGCTGATCGCCATGTATGCCGGCTCGTCCGACCAGTCCAAGAAGCTGGCTCTGGCCTACGCCAAAGGCATCGGTGGTACGCGCGGCGGCGTGATTGAAACCACCTTCGCCGAAGAGACGGAAACCGACCTGTTCGGCGAGCAGGTTGTGCTGTGCGGCGGCGTCAGCGCGCTGGTCAAGGCCGCGTTCGAGACGCTGGTCGAAGCCGGGTATCAGCCGGAAATGGCGTACTTCGAGTGCATGCACGAACTGAAGCTGATCGTGGACCTGTTCTATCAGGGCGGTCTGAACTACATGCGGTACAGCGTTTCCAATACCGCTGAATTCGGCGATTACACGCGCGGACCGCGGATTGTCACCGAGCAGACCAAAGCCGAGATGAAGAAGATTCTTTCGGAAATCCAGAACGGCGAGTTCGCCCGCGAATGGATTCTGGAAAACAAGGCCAATCAGCCGACGTTCAAGGCCCGCCGTCGCCGCGAGCGCGGTCATCTGATCGAGCAGGTCGGCCGCCAGCTCCGCAGCATGATGAGCTGGATCGACGCGAAAGAGTATTAACCGCTGCGGCTCCGGGTGATTCCGGAGCCGGAGAGTGCGGATTCAATCGAACGCTGCGGCTGATTCATCCTGCGATGAACTGCCGCAGCGCAGATTCTTCAGATAATCCGGCTTCTCCAGACAGAAGTTGAACCGTTTTCCCCATCCGGGCTATCATCGCGGTTGCTGGACGGATCCGGCGCGCGGAATGGACTCTTCGGGGAGCAGCCATATCCGTGCCTTGAGGGGAATCCGGATCGGTCTGGTGTGTGTCCCTGGCGTAAGGAGATCTGACATGGAAGTCCGAGGCATTGGCCCGATGAGCGGCCCGCAGCCGGCTCAAAGAATCACTCCGCTGAACAGCCCGAAGCCACTGGCCGAGACCCGCCCGGTTTCACCGAAGGATGTGCTCGACATCAGTCCGGAAAGTCAGATCGCCGGGCAGGTGGATCTGGACGCGGAATTCCGGGCGCAGCGGCTGTCTCAGATTCAGCAGCAGATTGCCGATGGAACTTACGATACCGAGGAAAAATTCGAGCTGGCGTTTGGCCGCATGTTGCAGCAGGTTCTCGCCGAATAGCTCGTGGATGAGTGGAGGCTGGCGTGACTGATTCCGATCTTGCCGTTCTCGATGCCGCCTCCGTTCCGGTCGATAAGTTCCGCGAGTATCTGCTGACCAAAGGGCAGCGGCTCACGCGCGAACGCATGATCGTGGTCGAAGAAGTGTTTGCCGATCACGAGCATTTTGATTCGGATCAACTGATCGAACGGCTGAGCCACCGCACGGACGGGCGGCGCGTCAGCCGGTCGTCGGTCTATCGCATTCTCACTCTGATGGTGGATGCCGGACTGCTCCGCAAAGTCGCCCGGCCCAGCGGCCGCGAAGTCTACGAGCACGACTACGGATATCCGCAGCACGATCATCTGATCTGCAGTGGCTGCGGCTCGCTGATTGAATTCCACAACGAGAGCATCGCCAGGCTGATTCAGGAAGTGGCGTCGCAGCATGGATTCCTGATGACCAGCCACCGTCTGGAAGTGTACGGCACCTGCGAAGCCTGCCGCCGACCGAAGACCAGACGCTTCCGCAAGCTCGACATGATCTGAGCTTTCCTGAAATCTGGCTGCTCGTGTTTCACCTCGCTCGGGTATCAGTGAGACATTTCCTGCAAGCACGCAGCGCCGGCAAGTGTGCTCGAATTCTGGATGCACTCGCTGGCGCTTCGAGCTTCTCAAGGTCTCGTTCATGGCTGTGAGAAGTATATCCCTCGCGCGGTCAGGAATGAGACTTTCGATGGTTTGACCCGCAGCCAGAGGCGCAGGCGCCAAGCGGGCCACTCGCACGCCTGCGGCTGGCGGTCAAACAACTCCATCACGACCGTGTGACGTATAAGCAGCGCTGCTCTCCGCGTTTGAGCGGGCGGGAAACAGAGACCTGCTTCGCGTTCTTCGCGCCAGCTTCTTCGCGTCCATGAACCTGCTCTTCGCAGACGTGCTCGATCACGACATCATGCGTGTGGTCTGGGTCGAAGAAAAACGCGTGGTGTCGAAACGCCGAGTCTCGGTTGCGGAGCGACTGAGCTTTGTCGCGAAGGCTGCCTTCACACGGCGCGTCACGCATGGGAAATCGAGGCTGAAATGTCGC
>Ga0172372_10008877_pt1 | contig 13158 bp, 10 predicted proteins | sample LakKiv5m_2_FD_114544 | JGI IMG/M metagenome (GOLD analysis project Ga0172372, IMG submission 114544) | Freshwater microbial communities from Kabuno Bay, South-Kivu, Congo - kab_092012_9.5m | ecosystem: Environmental > Aquatic > Freshwater > Lake | place: Democratic Republic of the Congo...
AATCCCAGCGGAACTGCGCGCAGCGCGACAGCTCCGGGGTGAACCAGATCCAGGCCACGATGCAGATGGCGAGGATGAGCAGATTGCGCGGCCACATGAAGCCGGGCCAACCGAGGAGCCATGTGAGGAAGGCCAGCGGCCGCGGCGGCCAAGTGAAGATCGGCGCGTAGCGGACCGGGTAATCGGGACGCTACTCGCCTTTGGCATTGCGCACGCCGGGATCGGGGCGCTCGACGCCGGGAATGAGGTGTTGGAGGAATTTGAACATGGTTGGTTCTTTCTTCAGGGTTGGGGTTTGTCGGTCGGGAAAAGGCTGGCGGGAGGGTCGAAGGTCAAAACCACCTCTGCAGTTCGTTGATGGCGCTCCTTTCCGAGACAAAAGGAGGATTCATCGGATACCAGGAAGGATCCATCCAGCGGTTGACCTGCTTCTGCTTATTCACCGTATCCTCCGGGCCGAGCATCTCGGCATGGCCGTCGAAGAACACGAACGGGGTTTTGGTGATGCCGTATTTTTTGTTGGATACGGCGGCCCGCACGCCGTATGTGCCCCAATTGTTATACCAGGACCACGGGCGAAGCCCGATCAGGTCCTCTTGGAAGGACGCCTCGGACAACATGATGGTGCGGGCCGGGGCGGAATACCGCGCCAGCCGGCTGAACGCGGATACGTTAACAGGCTTATTCGGGCCGGCACTCGGACCGGCTTCGTAGGCATAGTTCAAGGTGAATCCGGGCCAGGCAATGGTCTTGTTGTCGCCCGGCAATTTGCTGCTGCGGGGAGTGACAAAGTCCGACGGCGACAATTTCATCCGGTTGATCAGCGCCCAGATCCAGCCATTGCCCGGGAAGTCCTTCCCCACCGTGCCATCGGGCGCATTTCGGATGGAATCAGGCATGGCGTAGTCGGGAGCGGGGTTCGAGTGCGCATCGGGGAAACTCCCGTTGTTGTCGCCCGCGAAGGTGATGAACGCCGCCCCGACGGCCTTCATTTTGGCGAGCGCCGCGGCGGATTCCGCTTTCGTTATTGCATTTCGGTAAGCCACCAGAGCCAACCCGGCCAAGACCGCGATGATGGCAATGACCACGAGCAACTCGATCAGAGTGAAGCCGTCCTTTTTGACCGCGCGCCTGCGCAAGCCGCTCCCGGGCGTTGCAAGGGGGTGGGGTGAAGTAAGCACAGCCAAACTATCGCACCGGGCGGTTCGCAGCGCATCGGCGAAATGTGTGTTTAAATTTATACGATTTCCTAAACGGGCACCGGGGCTTTTGCTTCCGCACGGACCTTGCTGCGGCGCCTCGGGGGACGGGCGCCCGGCGCCCCTCGCCAGTTCGCCATGCGGCGGTCTTTCCGGCGCCTTGAATCTTCTCACGTTGCCGCTGGACCTTTATAAAAACCCATAGAAAAAAAAACGACTTCCAACTTTTGCGGCCTCGGGCTTTGGAGTCTACTTGTTCTCCGGCTGCGGCAAATGGCCCCCCGGCACTGAGGATCAAGAAGAGCACCGCACCCATGAGTAGAAACAGACCCGCCGGAGTCAAGACCCGCACCCCCCGAGCCGCGTGCCCGAAACAAAAAAAGACCGAGTCTTGATGACCGCGCGAACTGCTCGTGCCCCTTTCCGATATGAGTGATAACGACCATCTGGCGCGCGCCACCGTGCGCGTCTCTTCCGAGGAATTGACCGAACTCCCGTTCCCCGCCGCGCCGCGCGCGGCGCTGCCCCGCACCGATCACGCGGGGCGACTGCCGTTCATGTCGGCCTCGGGAGCACCCCCCTCCCTGCGGGAGCTTCTTTTGCAAAACCTCCACAGCACCGCCTACCCCTACCCGCGGCACCTGAGGACATCCGGGGAATTGCGGGAACGCTGCTACGAAGTCGTGCATCTGGAAAACCCGCGCTTTGCCCTCAAACTCGTTCCCGGCCTGGGCGGACGCATCCTCGGTCTGCACGACCGCTCGCTCGGCGCCGAACTCCTCTGGCAGCCTCCGGCCCTGCGCAACGCCGCGGTGGGCTTGGCCGGAGCCTGGATGGTCGGAGGAATCGAGTTCAACGCCTTCCGCTACGGGCACCTTGCCTACGGGCAGTCAACCCTCCTCACCGAGGAAGTGCACCTGGCCTCCGGCTGGACCGGTCTTCGCGTCGGGGCGGTGGACGAGATGTTCGACGCTTCATGGTCGGTCGTCATCGCGCTCCTCCCCGACCAAGTGGCCCTGCGTGTGCGCCTGGAGAACCACGGCGAAAAGCCCGTGCCCGGTTATTGGTGGACGAATACCGCCGTGCCGGCCAACAACCGGACGAAACTTTTCTTCCGCAACGGCCCGGTCCTGCACCACGGCGTGATGCGCAATGAATTCATCGCGGAAACCTGGCCGCATTTGCACGGGCGCGACTGGTCGGAATGGACCGAGCACCACGAATGCATCTCCGCCTATTTCACCGCGCACGGCAGCGAATACATCGGCCATGCCGACCGGCGGACGGGTCACGGTCTGGCCCACCGCGCGGACCTCGCCGCCTGCCGCGGCCGCAAACTCTGGTCGCTCGGCGCGCAATACAGCAACGCCGTCTGGCTCTCCCGCATGGCCGAACCGGGGATCGGGTCCTATGTCGAATTGCAAAGCGGGCGCCTCCCCACGCAGATCGAGTCCGACCTCATCGCGCCCGGTCAGGTTCTCGAATGGACGGAAAGCCTGACCGGCCTGTCCCTCGACGGGGACATCGTGCGGGACAACAAGGCCGCCTTCGCCGCCTTCGAAACCGCCGCCGAGCAAGCCATGCGGCCATCGGCCCGCACGGTGGAGGATGCGGAAAATTGGCGCGTTGTCTCGGCGCGCACTCTCGTTCACGAAGACGCCCGCCTTGCCTTGTCGCGCCAAGCGGTGTTTTTCCCCGCGGAAATCAGCCGTGATGAAGCGGCAGACCTTTGCGCCCGCGGCTGGGTGGCGGGAAGCAGTTGGCGGAAAATTCTCGCCCGCCTCGCCGGGCAAGAAACGCTGCCGCCCGCGGCCGAACTGGCCCTCGGCGCGGCGGAGTTCGACGCCGGCGAGCTGGATTCGGCGGAAACCCGCCTCGGGGCTTTGACCGCCTCGCCCGACCGCACGGTTCGCGGCTGGTCCAACCTCCTGCTCGCCGTGCTCCACCACAAACTGCGGGGGAACCCGGAAGAGGCGTGGCCGCATGCGCGCGCCGCGGGGGCGGCCCTCGCGGAGGATGCGGACGCGGTCAACACCATCCACGAAATCCTCTTCGCCGCCGGACGCACGGACGATGCCGCGGAACTGTGGTCCCGCGTACCCGCCGCGCTCGCGGCCGGCGATACCGGACGTTACGCCCGCGCCCAGCTCGCTTTTGCCGCGGGAGACTATGACACAGCCTGCGACCTGCTTGCCGCGCCGTTGCTCTCGGTCGGCGAAAACGCCTTTGCCGCGTGGATGCTCTGGAAAGAGGCGCACGTCGCTGCGGCCCTCGGCCTCTGGCAGGCGGGCGACCTCGGGGGCGCCATGCGCCGGCTTTCCCTCGCGGCGGAATCGGCCACGCAGTTCAGTCTCGGCCGCGACGAGTCCGAGGAGTGCCGCGACCTGCTCTACTATCGCTGGCGATTGGCCCGCGAGCGCGGACAGGAACTGGCCGCGGGAACATTCGCGGGATGGCTGCGTCCGGCCCGCGCCTTTCCCAGCACCGTCGATGCCGCCTACCTGGCGCGCTTCGCCGCGGAAACCGGTCATCCCTCGGCCTCCGGGCGCCGCGAGGACATCGCCCGCTGGGAGGCCGGAGCCCACGACATCGATGTGTGGAATATCCATCCGCTGCACCAGGCCGTGACGCACAGCCTCAACGGCAGCGCCCGTGCCGGCTGGGAAAAATTGCGGAACCACTGGCTTTACCGGCCGCGGGCCGAATTCGAACTGGCCCGCCCCGCCGGCCGCGAAGCAACCCCGGCGAAGGCCTGACCATGAAAAAACGCAACGCCCTGACCCTCGGACTCGACTTCGGCACCAACTCGGTGCGCGCCCTCATCGTCCGCTGCCGCGACGGCCGCGAGATGGGCAGCGCGTCGGCGGGATATCCCTCCGGCCGCGAAGGCGTCCTCCTCGACCCGCGCGACCACCACGTGGCGCGCCAGCACCCCGGCGATTACCTCTCCGCCCTGCAAAAGGCGGTCCGCGGCGCCTTGCGCGAGGCTGCGCTCCGCCCCGGCTTCGACCCGGCCGACATCCGCGGCCTCGGGATCGACGCCACCGGATCCAGCCCCATCCCGGTCGACGCGCAAAACCGCGCCCTCGGTATGCAGCCGCGTTGGCGCCGCAACCCGGCGGCACAATGCTGGCTGTGGAAAGACCACACCGCGTGGCGGGAAGCGGCCCGCATCACCGAACTGGCCGCCGCCCACCGTCCGCACTACATCGCCAAATGCGGCAACACCTACTCCTCGGAATGGTTCTGGAGCAAAATCTGGCATTGCCGCCGCACCGCCCCCGCCGTTTTCCGTGCGGCCTACTCCTGGGTCGAACTGGCCGACTGGATCCCTTCCGTCCTGGCCGGCGCGACCGACCCTCGCCTCGTCCGCCGCGGCATCTGCGCCGCCGGACACAAAGCCCTCTACAGCGATGAATGGGGCGGGCTGCCGGACAAAAAATTCCTCGCCCGGCTCGACCCCGCACTGGCCGCCCTGCGGGACCGGCTTTATGACAAAGGGCAGGACGCCTCCGTGCCCGCCGGCACGCTCTGCCCCGCGTGGGCCCGCCGGCTCGGGCTCCGGCCGGGCATCGTCCTCGCCACCGGCGCGCTCGACGTGCACTACGGCGCCATCGGCTGCGGTATCGCCGGGGGCACCCTGGTCAAGGTGATCGGCACCTCGACTTGCGACTGCGCGGTCGTCGCGGGCGACCGCAAGGTCGCCGACATCCCGGGCATCTGCGGCATCGTCCCCGGCGCCATCCTGCCGGGCTTCCACGGAATCGAAGCCGGACAATCCGCAGTGGGCGACATCTTCAAGTGGTGGGTCGGGGAAGTTTGCCGCGGCGACGCCTCGCTCCACGAAGCACTGACCCGCGAGGCCGCGCGCCTGCAGCCCGGCCAAAGCGGACTGCTCGCCTTGGACTGGAACAACGGCAACCGCACCATCCTGGTCGATCCGCTCCTCACCGGACTCCTTCTCGGACAGACCCTGCACACCACGCGGGCGGAAATCTACCGCGCCCTCATCGAGGCCACCGCCTTCGGGGCCCGCGCCATCATCGGGCGCCTGCGCGAATACGGCGTGCCCGTGCGGCGCGTGATTTGCGCCGGGGGCATCGCGGAAAAAAATCCGCTGCTCATGCAGATCTACGCGGACGTCACCGGCTGCACCCTGCAGGTGGCCGCTTCCTCGCAGGCCTGCGCCCTCGGCGCCGCGGTGGCCGCCTCCGTGGTGTCGGGCGCGCACCGGAATTTCGCCGCGGCCCAGCGGGCCATGACCTCGCTGCAGCCGCGCGTCTACCGTCCGCGCGCCGCCGCCCGCCGAGTTTATGACACTCTTTACGTTCTCTACCGCCGCCTGCACGACGCCTTCGGCGGGCTCGACCGCCGGGCCGACCTCTCGCGCGTGATGAAAGACCTCCTCGAAATCAAAAACCGTTCCACCCCGTGAAAACCGCGCCCTGCGAACTGTGGCTCCTCACCGGAAGCCAGCACCTTTACGGACCGCAAACCCTCGCCCGAGTGGCGGCGGACAGCGCCGCGCTCGCCGCGGGACTGGGGACGAAGCTCCCGCTGCCGCTCGTGGCCCAGCCCGTCCTGACCACGCCGGAGGAAATCCGCCAGTGCCTCCTCCGCGCCTCGTCCTCGCCGGCCTGCGCCGGCCTCATCCTCTGGATGCACACCTTTTCCCCGGCCAAGATGTGGATCGGCGGACTCTCCGCCCTGCGCAAGCCGTTCCTCCACCTCCACACCCAGTTCAACCGCGACCTGCCCTGGGCGCAGATCGACATGGATTTCATGAACCTGCACCAGTCGGCCCACGGCGACCGCGAGGCGGGGTTCCTCCACACACGCATGCGGCTGGCCCGCAAAATCGTGGCCGGACACTGGGACGATCCGTCCGTCGCCGCCCGCGTGGCCGCCTGGGCCCGCGCCGCGCGCGCCTGGCACGACTGGCAGGGCGCGAAATTCGTCCGCTTCGGCGACAACATGCGCCAGGTCGCGGTGACCGAAGGCGACAAGGTCTCGGCCGAAATGCGCTTCGGTTTCTCGGTCAACAGCCACGGCGTCGGCGACCTGGTCGAAGTGATGCGCAGTATCTCCGACGCGGAAGTCGACAGCCTTTGCGCCGCCTATGCTGAAGATTATGACATTGCCCCCGCCCTCGCCCCGGGCGGCGCGCGCCGCGAGTCCCTGCGCGAGGCCGCGCGGATCGAGGCCGCGTTGCGGACCTTCCTCCGCGACGGCGGCTTCGCCGGATTCACCACAACCTTCGAGGATTTGCACGGGCTCCGCCAACTTCCGGGCCTGGCCGTGCAGCGGCTCATGGCCGAGGGCTACGGATTCGGGGCGGAAGGCGATTGGAAAACCGCCGCTTTGCTCCGCGCCATGAAAGTGATGGCCGCCGACCTCGGCGACCGCACCTCGTTCATGGAGGACTACACCTACCACCTCGAGCCCGGCAACCAACTTGTCCTCGGCGCGCACATGCTGGAAATTTGCCCGTCCATCGCCGCCGCACGCCCCTCCTGCCAGATCCATCCCCTCGGCATCGGGGGCAAGGAAGACCCCGTGCGCCTCGTCTTCGACGCCCCGGCCGGACCGGCCCTCAATGCCACCCTGGTCGACCTCGGCAACCGCTTCCGCCTGCTGGTCAACGAGGTCGACGCCGTCGATCCGCCCGCGCCGCTGCCCAAGTTGCCCGTGGCCCGGGCCGTCTGGCGCTGCCGGCCCGATTTCGCCACCGCCTGCGAGTCCTGGATCGAGGCCGGGGGCGCCCACCACACCGGTTTCAGCTACACCGTGACGCGCGAGCACCTCGAAGACTTCGCCCGCATGGCCGGTGTCGAGTTCCTCCTCATCGGGGCGGAAACCCGCCTGCCCGAGTTCCGCCGCGAATTACGGTCCAACGAAGTCTACTACCATCTGTCCGGGGGCTTCGCCGCGTGAGCCGCCACGACGACATCCGCGAGGAATGCTGCGCAGCCAACCGTGCCCTCGGGGCGAGCGGGCTGGTCGATCTGACTTTCGGCAACGCCAGCGTGCTCGACCGCGCCGCGGGCGTCTTCGCGGTCAAACCCAGCGGGGTCGGCTATGACACACTCACCCCGGAAGACATGGTGCTGGTCGCCCTCGACGGGCGCGTCGTCGGGGGCGCGCTGCGCCCCTCCTCCGATGCGCCGACCCACGCCGCCCTGCTCGCCGCCTTCCCCGAAGCGCGGTCGGTCATCCACACCCATTCCCGCCACGCCGTGGCCTTCGCCCAGGCGGAGCGGTCCATCCCGCTGCTCGGGACGACCCACGCCGATTATTTCCGCGGCGCCGTGCCCCTCACCCGCGCGCTCACCGCGGAGGAAATCGCCGCGGACTACGAAGCCAACACGGGGCGCGTCATCATCGAGGCCGTGGGCGGCCGCGACCCGATGGACATTCCCGCCGTGCTCGTCCGGCACCATGGTCCTTTCGTCTGGGGCACCAGCGGGGCCGGAGCCCTCGAGGTCGCCTCCGCCTTGGAAATCGTCGCCCGGATGGCCGCGCAGACCCTCGCCCTCTCGCCGTCCGCCGCCGGCCCCGGCGATGCGCTGGGCGAAAAGCACTTCGCCCGCAAGCACGGCGCTAGCGCCTATTACGGGCAATCCGGCCAACACGGACCTGTGTCATAACAAGGAGCCGGACACCCGCTGATCCCCCATCCGTGTGATTTGCCTCGGGGCCGTGTCGCCAAGCCTCGGCTGTGGGTTAGACCAATCCCTCAAAGGTTTTAGATTTTAGCATCTTCCGCAAGCGTTTGCCGAGCTGACGATGGAGTAGCGACCAAGAAGTTGGCGAAGCAGGCGCCCATTGCGGCGCCAAGGTTCGAGTTCGGCCAGGATGGCCGCTTCCAGATCGGACAATGCGGTGAAGAGGTGATTGGCGATGCCGTCTTTGACGATACCGCCCAAGGGCTCCACCGGATTGAGTTCGGGACTGTAGGCCGACAAGGGCAAGAGTCGCACATTGTCGGGCACGCCCTCTTTGCCGTCTCTGGGATGGAAGCCGGCCTGGTCCCAGACCACCAAATGCAAGGCGTCGGGATCGGTGTCGGCCAACTGTTGCAAAAAGACATTGCTGACGTCCTTGCCCACCCTCGGGACAAAGAGCAGTTCGAGCCGGTTGTCCCCATCGACCTCCAAGGCCTTGTAAAGATAGCCCCACTGATACTTGGTGGCGTAAGGAGCATGCACCCGCACCGAACGCAGTCCCCAGCACCGGCGGATGACCGGTAAAAGTCCGTAACGATGTTCGTCGGCCACCCACAAGCGCACCGGACGGTGGGGATCTTCAATCAAGGCCAGCAAACGCTCGGCGGCTTCCTCGCGGAAGGCCGCCACTTGCGCCTCATCTTTTCGCACGTGGGTCTTGCGCGGCACCCGCAAGACCCCGCCGACTTTTCCCAAGTGGTAATACAAGGCGCTCAAGGAAAGCGTGCGCCCCGTGCGCTCGCGCAGCCAACGCTGCGCATCCTTGGCCCGCACAAAGGTCCCGCACCGCAGCTTCTCGACCAACTCCCGCTGCAAGCGCCCGCCGATCAACCCGGGCCGGCCGATGCCGTAGTCACGTTGCAGGAGTCCCTCGACTCCCTTCTCCCCGAACACCCGCAGGTAGTTGAACACTGTGGCCCGGCTCACCCCCACGAGATCGGCAATCTCCTGCGCACTGTGCTCGTGCCGGGCCACCAGGCGGATGACCCGCAATCGCTGCCGCGCCCAACCGCGCCGCTCGCTCTTCCACGCTTCTTGTAGTTCCGGGAGCCGCCGCTCTCCCAACTCAGGTATTCGTCTGGCCACCCTCCCTTTATGGCCCCACCAAGCCGACTTGTATAGTATAAAACCTTTTGGTGTTTGGTATTACCTCCGGGCTTTGTCGCGGAACGGATTGGCGGACGAGGCCCGCGGCCGGGTTATTGGCCCTTTGGCATCGACCGCCGCTCCGGTTGCCCTCCGGCAGAGCCGTATCCTGCGTACGACGCGCTATCCTCAGCTGTGAAGCGCTGTGTACCAGTCACTTTTCGCAATCGAAATCAAAAATCCGGTTTTGCTCCGGCGCTGTCCGGTTTTGCTCCGGCCCCGACAGCCGCATCGCCAATTCTTTAATCCGCTATCAACCCGCAAATCCAGCCGGACTAAGCCAGTCGGCTAAAACCTGAAAATACACACAATTTCCACATCAACCCTTGACCAACCTCATAGCAGGAATTTGCTTTTGGGGTGAAGGCCGTTGAAAGAGCCGGTGGCCGGACCGGAGGGCGGGGAAATGGGGGTTGTATGATTGGAATCCGCAAATTTGCCGAGGCGAGCCGTTTCCGCGGGTGGTTATGATCGATGTGGCTCACTGAGCGACATAACCGCCGTCAATGACGATCGCTTGACCGGTTACCCCGGTCGCTTTATCACTGGCGAGGAAGGAAGCCATCTCGGCAATTTCGCTGGGAGCGAGGAGGCGTCTTTGCGGAATAAGGGAGTATAAGACGTCCTCCAACACGCGCTCGACGGGCACCCCGCGGGTGCGAGCCAAATCTTCGAGTTGCCCTCTGACGAGCGGTGTGTCCACATATCCCGGGCAAATCGCATTGACGGTGATGCCATGTGGAGCGCCTTCCAAAGCAGCGACTTTCGTCAGACCGATGACGCCATGCTTGGCACTATTATAAGCGGCTTTCCCAGCGAACCCGACCAATCCGTTGATCGACGCCATGTTGAGAATTTTCCCGCCTCCTTGCGCTTTCATGATGGGGAAAACATACTTTATCGCCATGAATGGAGCCGTCAACATGAGTCGAATCATCCGTTCGAACGTCGCAACCGGGAATTCCTCAATGGGAGCAACGTGTTGCATGCCGGCATTATTGATCCATACATCGATTCGCCCGCACTGCTGATGAGCACGCTCCACCAATTCTACGATCTCTTGCTCTAAGGTGACATCTGCCCGCATCCCTGAGACGGATAAACCTTGTTCCTGCAAAATATGGACGGACTCATCAAGGAGCTCTTCCTGAATATCGGACAATACCACTTTCGCTCCATTTCTGGCAAAATGTTCCCCCATCGCTAGTCCAATCCCCCGTGCAGCACCTGTAATAACGACAACTTGTTGCGCAACCATGGCCCGCCCCCCTTTTTGTAACTTAATAAGCATCACATTTGACAGGTGTCTCAATATGCAACAACGGTTCTGTAGATTCACGGACCTGCTCGATGCTGTAACCGCTGGCAACTTCGCGCAAAACCAGACCTTGAGCGGTGACATCGATGACGGCGCGGTCGGTGATGATGCGATGCACCACTTGCTTACCTGTCAATGGCAAAGTACATTCATTGAGAATCTTGGGTCGACCGTCGCGCTGCGTATGTTCCATAATGACGACAATTCGTCTCGCTCCGTGCACCAAGTCCATCGCTCCGCCCATCCCTTTGATCATTTTACCAGGAATCATCCAATTCGCTAAGTCTCCGTTGCTCGATACTTCCATGCCGCCCAAAATAGCGATATCGATATGTCCGCCGCGAATCATTGCGAAGGAATCACTGCTATTGAAGAAGGAAGCGCCCGCGATGGCGGTGATTGTCTCTTTGCCGGCATTGATGAGATCAGGATCAATGTTGTCTTCCGTAGGATATGGCCCGATCCCGAGCAGCCCATTCTCGGATTGCAAGACGACTTCATGATGATGTGGGATATAATTGGCCACTAAGGTTGGGATCCCGATGCCTAAGTTGACATAACTATGCTTAGGTACTTCTTGGGCAGCGCGAATAGCAATTCGTTCACGGATGGATAAGGAACCGTTAATATTCATGTTCATGGCTACTTCACGCTCCCTGTTGGAAGTTGGGTCGTACGTCTCTCGATGCGTTTCTGCTGCGGCGATACAACGATTCGATGGACATAGATGCCGGGTGTATGAACATGATCAGGGTCGATCGACCCTGTATCGACGAACTGCTCGGTTTCCACGATCGTGACACGAGCCGCGGTAGCCATCAATGGATTAAAGTTGCGCGCGGTCTTGTTAAATTGCAAATTCCCAGCGGCGTCCGCTCGGAAGGCACGTATCAGACTATAGTCTGCAACGAGGGACTCTTCTAGCATGTAGGTCTTGCCCCCGAAAGTTCTGATCTCTTTGCCTTCCGCAAGCGGAGTTCCTACTCCTGCCGGCGTATAGAAAGCGGGAATTCCTGCGCCCCCGGCACGAATTTTCTCAGCGAGCGTCCCTTGTGGCAAGAGCACAACCTCCAGCTCATTCGCTAGCGCTTGGCGCTCGAATTCTTTGTTCTCGCCTACATAGGAAGCGATGATTTTACGAATTTGGCGATTGCGCAGGAGGAGCCCGAGTCCCCAATCATCGACACCGCAATTGTTGGAGATGATCGTTAAGTTTCTGACGCCGCTCTCAGCGAGCGCAATAATGAGTTGCTCCGGGATGCCGACAAGACCGAATCCGCCAACCATGATTGTAGCTCCATCGGGAATATCAGCAATCGCTTCGGCACAACTTGGGAGAATTGATTTCATACGTGGGAGCCTCCTTTAATCGACTGATTCAATGATCGAAGCGATGCCTTGCCCGCCTCCGATACATAATGTGGCTAAACCGTAACGTGCTTTCCGGCGACGCAATTCATGGATCAACGTGACCAACACCCGCGCCCCGCTCGCTCCAATCGGATGTCCTAAAGCGATCGCGCCCCCGTTGACATTGACTTTAGCGGGATCGAGCTCCAGTTCATGGATCACAGCCAATGCTTGAGCAGCAAATGCCTCGTTGAGTTCAATCAAATCGATATCACTCATCGATAAACCAGCTTTGAGCAGGGCGCGCCGCACCGCAGGCACAGGTCCGATGCCCATGATCGCGGGATCTACGCCAGCTGTGGCATTCGCTCGAATCACAGCGAGGGGCTTGAGCCCGTCACGTGCGGCTCGGCGAGCCGTGGTGACGATGAGAGCCGCAGCTCCGTCATTGATGCCCGAGGCATTGCCCGCCGTCGTAAGTCCGGGCTTGCGAAACACGGGTTGCAGTTTGGCAAGGGAATCGGTTGAAGCCTCCGGACGAATATGCTCATCCCGCGCGAATGAGATCACTTCCCCTCTCTTCTTACCCGGAATGTCGATGGGGACGAGTTCGCTTACAAACTTGCCTGCCTCATAGGCAGCGGTCGCTTTGCGATGGCTAAGAACTGCAAATTCATCCAATTGCTCACGTGTCAATGGATATCGATCACATAGATTCTCGGCCGTCTCTCCCATGTGAATATCACGCAGGGCGCACCTCAATCCGTCATGAACGAGCGAATCAACCACTTGTTGATGCCCAAGGCGATAACCTTGTCGTGCACCCGGCAACAAATAAGGGGCTTGACTCATATTTTCCATCCCCCCACAGATGACCATTTCGCTGTCTCCGCTCAGAACCGACTGCATTGCAAGATGAACCGCCTTCAACCCCGAACCACAGACGTGATTGATCGCGAAGGCCGGCGTTTCCTCAGGTATTCCGGCGCTGATAGCGGCTTGTCTGGCACTATTTTGACCCGAACCGGCACTTAACGCTTGTCCCATGATCACTTCATCGATTGCTGCGGGGTCTATTCCCGTTTGTTGCAACAACGCCTTAAATATGGAACTGCCGAGTTGAGCGGCCGACACTTGTTGCAATGAGCCATTCAGGCTACCAATGGGTGTGCGCAAAGCTCCAACGATGACAATATCGTCTTTCATGGACTCCATCCTCCTTTTAGAGCGAATCAACTGAGTAGCAGACTTAATTTCCTTGAAACTATTGTAAACACGTCCCATTCATGAGTAAAATATACTAATCAGAGCAAATAATACTTGACGCATGTTCTCTCCCGCCTACTCTTTTCGTCATGAACAATGGATTGGATTTCCGCTCGCTCACTGGTTCTCAGCAAGAAGCCGTTCGGCTCAAGGC
>Ga0172372_10008878_pt1 | contig 13154 bp, 11 predicted proteins | sample LakKiv5m_2_FD_114544 | JGI IMG/M metagenome (GOLD analysis project Ga0172372, IMG submission 114544) | Freshwater microbial communities from Kabuno Bay, South-Kivu, Congo - kab_092012_9.5m | ecosystem: Environmental > Aquatic > Freshwater > Lake | place: Democratic Republic of the Congo...
GCGCTGGCGGCGCGCATCGTGGCCGAGCTCGACCCCTTCCGCGCGCCCCTGACCGAGGCCGAGCGCGCCCGCCGCCACCCCGAGCGGCTGAGCGCGGCCGAGCGCGCGAACCTCGACCGCTGGGGCTATCCGCATGTGATGGCCGAGTTCCGCTTTCACATCACGCTCACGGGCGCGCTCGAACCGGCCGAGGCGGCGCGGGCCGAGGCGGAACTCGGGCCCCGCGTCGCGCCCTTCGTCGGCCGCCCCTTTGCGATCGGCGCGATCTGGCATTGCGCCGAGGGGCCGGGCGGGCGCTTTTGCGACATCGCGCGCCACGCGCTCGCGGGCGGTGCCGCATGACCCCTGTCCGGCTGCAGCGGATGGCCGATGCCGAACCCGGCGCGCACGGCCACGACTGGGTGATCGACGTCCGCTCACCGGCCGAATACGCCGACGACCATCTGCCGGGCGCGATCAACCTGCCCGTGCTCGATGACGCCGAGCGCGCGCGCGTCGGCACCGTCTACAAGCAGCAAAGCCCCTTCCTAGCCCGCAAGATCGGGGCGGCGCTGGTCGCGCGCAACGCCGCGCGGCACATCGAGGACACCCTCGCGGGGTTCGACGGGGGCTGGCGGCCGCTTGTCTATTGCTGGCGGGGCGGGCAGCGGTCGGGGTCGTTTGCGACCATCCTCGCGCAGATCGGCTGGCGGGTGGGCGTGCTCGAGGGCGGCTACAAGAGCTGGCGCCGCCTCGTGACCGAGACGCTCGAGGCACCCGTCGCGCCGCCCGTCGTCGTGCTCGACGGCAACACGGGCACGGCCAAGACGGCGGTGCTCGCGCGCCTCGCCGAGGAGGGCGCGCAGGTCATCGACCTCGAGGCGCTGGCGCGCCATCGCGGCTCGGTCTTTGGCGAACATGCCGATGGCCAGCCCAGCCAGCGGCTGTTCGAGGGGCGTCTTGCCCGCGCGCTCGCCGCGGCCGATCCGGCCCGGCCCCTGATCCTCGAGGCGGAGTCGGCCCGCATCGGCGCGCTGCGCCTGCCCGGGCGGCTCTGGCGCGCGATGGTCGAGGCGCCGCGGATCGAGATCGCGGCCCCGGTTCCGGCCCGCGCGCGCTGGCTGGTCGCGGCCTATGCCGACATCGTGGCCGACCCCGCGCGCCTGCTCGCGACGCTCGAACGCCTGCGCGCGCTCCACCCGGCCGAGCGGATCGCGGGCTGGGGCGCGCTGGCGGCGGCGGGGCGATATGCCGACCTTGCCGAGGCGCTGATGGTCGAGCACTACGATCCGGGCTATGCCCGCGCCCGCGCCCGCGGCCGCGCCGCCGACCGGGTGATCGCGACCGATGCCCTCGGCCCGGCCGACATCGACCGGCTGGCCGGGCAGGTGCAGGCCGCCGCCGAGGCCCTTGCGGCCGCGCGTCCGAGCGCCTAAGTCACCCCAACCGGAGCGGAGCGCGCGGGACCATGGAAAACGTCATTCTGACCGTCCACCTCATCCTGGCACTCGGCCTTGTCGTCGTGGTGCTGCTGCAGCGCTCCGAAGGCGGCGGGCTGGGCATGGGCGGTGGCGGCGGCGGCGTGATGACCGGGCGGCAGGCCGCGACCGCGCTCGGCAAGCTCACCTGGGGCTTCGCCATCGCCTTCATCGCCACCTCGATCACCCTCACGGTCCTTGCCGCGCGCGATGCCGCGACATCGTCGGTCATCGACACGATCGGGGTCGAGGGCGGGAACCAGGGCGGTGCAGGGGGCGAGGGTGGCGCACCCGCGGCACCGGTGCCGAACGACCTCCTGCCGCCGCCGGTCGGGGTAGCGCCGGCACCGCGCGCCGACTGATCCTCCACAACCGCTTGGGCGGGGCGGAGAAACCACCCCCTGATCTTGTGAGATGCGTTGCAGCCAGCGGCGGTTGTCGCTAGGGTGCCCTCCCGTGGTGCAGGATGGATTCGCAACCCGTCGCGGCCCGCACGAGGCAAGGATCACGGGGGCCCCGCATGGCGCGTTACGTCTTCATCACCGGCGGCGTGGTGTCATCCCTCGGCAAGGGGCTGGCCTCGGCGGCACTGGGCGCGCTGTTGCAGGCGCGCGGCTACACGGTTCGGCTGCGCAAGCTCGACCCCTATCTCAACGTCGATCCGGGCACGATGTCGCCCTTCGAGCACGGCGAGGTCTTCGTCACCGACGACGGCGCCGAGACGGACCTCGACCTCGGGCATTACGAACGCTTCACGGGCGTTTCGGCGCGACGGACCGACAGCATCTCGGCCGGGCGGATCTATTCCAACGTCCTCGAGAAAGAGCGGCGCGGCGACTATCTGGGCAAGACCATCCAGGTCATTCCCCACGTCACGAACGAGATCAAGGATTTCCTCGCCATAGGCGAGGACGATGTCGATTTCATGCTCTGCGAGATCGGCGGCACGGTGGGCGACATCGAGGGCCTGCCCTTCTTCGAGGCGATCCGCCAGTTCGCCAACGACCGCCCCCGCGGCACCTGCATCTTCATGCATCTCACCCTCATTCCCTATCTGGCGGCATCGGGCGAGCTGAAGACGAAGCCCACGCAGCATTCGGTCAAGGAGCTGCGCGCGATCGGGATCGCGCCCGACATCCTCGTGTGCCGCTCCGAGCATCCGATCCCGGAAAAGGAGCGCGCCAAGATCGCGCTCTTTTGCAACGTCCGGCCCGATTCGGTGATCCCCGCCTACGACCTGCGCTCGATCTACGAGGCGCCGCTCGCCTATCATCGCGCGGGGCTCGACCGCGCCGTGCTCGATGCCTTCGCGATCAGCCCCGCGCCGCGCCCCGACCTCGCGCGGTGGGAGGATGTGATGGACCGGCTGACCAACGCCGAGGGCACGGTGCGGGTCGCGATCGTGGGGAAATATACCCAGCTCGAGGACGCCTACAAATCCATCGCCGAGGCGCTGACCCATGGCGGCATGGCCAACCGCGTGCGCGTCAAGGCCGAATGGATCGACGCCGAGATCTTCGAGCGCGAGGATCCGGCGCCGTGGCTCGAGGGGTTCCACGCCATTCTCGTGCCCGGCGGCTTCGGCGAGCGCGGCACCGAGGGCAAGATCAAGGCCGCCCGCTTTGCCCGGGAAAAGGGCATCCCCTATCTGGGCATCTGTCTCGGCATGCAGATGGCGGTGATCGAGGCCGCGCGCAACCTCGTGGGGCTGTCCGATGCGGGCTCGGAGGAATTCGACCACGAGGCGGGCGCGCGCCGCTTCACGCCCGTCGTCTATCACCTCAAGGAATGGGTGCAGGGCAACCACAGGGTGGAGCGGCGGCCGGGTGACGACAAGGGCGGCACCATGCGCCTTGGCGCCTATACCGCGCATCTCGCCGAAGGTTCGCGCGTTGCCGGCATCTACGGCGCGACGACGATCGAGGAGCGCCACCGCCACCGCTACGAGGTCGACCTGCGCTATCGCGACCGGCTCGAGGCGTGCGGGCTGATGTTCTCGGGCCTCTCGCCCGACGGTCATCTGCCCGAGATCGTCGAGGTCAGGGGGCATCCGTGGTTCATCGGCGTGCAGTTCCACCCCGAGCTGAAATCGAAGCCCTTCGCGCCCCATCCGCTCTTTGCCGATTTCATCCGCGCCGCGGTCGAGGGCGCGCGCCTCGTCTGACGGCCGGCGATCGCACGGCGCTTGATTGACGTACATCAGGCGCCCCGATATCGTCGCCCCGCTGGAGGGCAGATGAACAAGCCGACGGTCCACGACATCGCGCGCGAGGCCGGCGTCAGCCTGGCCACGGTCGACCGCGTCCTGAACGCGCGCCCCGGCGTGCGCGAAGAGACGATCGCGCGGGTGCAGGCGGTCGTGGACCGGATCGGCTATGTCCGCGACACCTTCGCCGCCAACCTCGCGCGCCAGCGGCTCTATCGCTTCGCCTTCGTGCTGCCCGAGGGCCCGGGGCAGTTCGTGGGCACGCTCGTCGATGCGCTGGCCGAGGCGCATGCCTCGCATGTGGTGGACCGCGTCGCGCTCCGGGTCGTGCAGGTGCCGACGCAGGACCCCGAGGCGGTGGTGCGCGTGCTGGCCGAGCTTGGCGATGAGGGGATGGATGGCGTCGCCCTCCTGACGCCCGAGACGCCGCAGGTGCGCGACGCGGTGGCCCGCCTCAAGGCGGATGGGCTCGCGGTTGTCGCGATCGCCTCGGACCTGCCGAGTTCGATGCGCGATTATTTCATCGGCATCAACAACCTGGCTGCCGGCCGCACGGCGGGGCTGCTGATGGGGCGGTTCCTGCGCGCGCCGGGCGAGGTGCTCGTGGTCACGAACTCGATGCGCTCGCGCGACAGCCTCGAGCGGCGGCTGGGCTTCGATGCCGTCATGGCCGAGGAGTTTCCGGAGCACCGCATCCTGCCCTCGGTCGAATCCTTCGACGATCCGGCCCGCATGGCGGGGGTCGTGCGCGAGGTGATGGCGCGCCGCCCGGCCATCCGCGGCGTCTATTCCATGGGCACCGGCAACACCGCGCTGCTCGGGGCGCTGCGGGCTGGCGCACGGCCCGGCGATCTGGTCGTCATCGGGCACGAGTTGACGCCGACCACCCGGGCCGCGCTCCGCTCGGGCGAGATGTCGGCGGTGATCGCGCAGAACGTCGGGCACCTCGTGCGGAGCGCGCTGCGCGTGATGCGCGCGCTCTGCGACCAGCGGCCGATCTTCGAGGCGCAGGAACAGATCCGCATCGACCTGATCGTCCGCGAAAACATCCTCTGAACCGCGCTTCCGTCCTGTCCGGCGGCCCCCGTGCAAGTTTTGAGGTACGCACCTCAGAAATCCGTGGACAAGAGGTACGTCCCTCATCTAGTCTCGCGTCATTCGGCCGTGCAGTGCGGCCGCGCCGGCGACCTCGCCGGAGATGGGGGGAAAGAAACATGAAGTCTCGGACCAGAAACTATCTTGCGGCCTCGGCCGCGACCGCGGCGACGGTTCTTGCGGCGTCGGCGGCGCAGTCGGCCAACCTCACGCTGTGCTGGGCGGCATGGGATCCGGCCAACGCGCTCGTTGAACTTTCAAAGGATTTCGAGGCCCAGTCGGGCCACAAGATGAGCTTCGAGTTCGTGCCGTGGCCGAACTTCGCCGACCGGATGCTCAATGAGCTGAACTCGGCCGGCCAGCTGTGCGACCTCATGATCGGCGACAGCCAGTGGATCGGCGGCGCGGCCGAATCGGGGCACTATGTGAAGCTCAACGATTTCTTCGCGGCCCAGGGCATCGACATGGCCGACTTCATCCCGGCCACGGTCACGGGCTATGCCGAATGGCCCAAGGGCACGCCGAACTACTGGGCGCTGCCGGCCTTCGGCGATGTGGTGGGCTGGACCTATCGCAAGGACTGGTTCTCGCGCCCCGAGCTTCAGGCCGAATTCCAGGCCAAGCACGGCCGCCCGCTCGACGCGCCCAAGACCCTCGAGGAGCTCAAGCAGGTCGCCGAGTTCTTCCAGGGCCGCGAGATCGACGGCAAGACGGTCTATGGCGCCTCGATCTACACCGAGCGCGGCTCGGAAGGCATCACGATGGGCGTGACCAACGCGCTCTACAACTACGGCTTCCAGTACGGCAACCCGGCCAACCCCTATGAGCTCGAGGGCTTCGTCAACTCGGCCGACGCGGTGGCGGGGCTCGAGTTCTACAAGTCGCTCTATGACTGCTGCACCCCGCCCGGCTCCTCGGACTGGTACATGTCCGAGAACATCGACGCCTACAAATCGGGCCAGGTCGCGATGCAGATGAACTTTGCCTTCATCTGGCCGGGCGTGCACGCCGATCCGAACGTGGGCGGCGACCGGTCGGGCTATTTCCCGAACCCGGCCGGCCCGAACGGGCATTTCGCCCAGCTCGGCGGGCAGGGGATCTCGGTCGTGTCCTATTCCGACAATCAGGACGCGGCGCTCGAATACATCAAGTGGTTCGCCCAGCCCGCCGTGCAGCAGCGCTGGTGGGAGATGGGCGGCTATTCCGCCCTGCGCGCCGTGGTCGAGGATCCGTCGTTCGCGACGAGCCAGCCCTATGCGCAGACCTTCCTAGATTCGATGGCGATCGTGAAGGATTTCTGGGCCGAGCCCGCCTATGCCTCGCTCTTGCTCGCGATGCAGGATCGCGTGCACAACTACGTCGTGGCCGGCAACGGCACGGCGAAGGAGGCGCTCGATGGCCTCGTGCAGGACTGGATCGAGGTCTTCAAGGACGAAGGCAAGCTCTGATCCCGCCACGCCCGCCCCGGCAAGCCCGGGGCGGGCGCCCCCTGTCGGCGCGCCCGCCGCGCGCCTGACTGCCAGCACGGAATGCGACCCATGCCCGAGACGGTGATAGAGCGCGCTGCCGCAGCGACGCCCGCGCGGATCGCGCGGCCCCTGCGCAGCCTGTCGGATCGGGCGCTGGCCTGGATCTTCATCGCGCCGACGATCTTCCTGCTGCTCGCGGTCAACATCTTTCCGCTGATCTGGACGATCCGGCTGAGCTTCACCAACTTCCGCGCCAACCGGCCCAATGCCGAGGTCGCGTTCGTGGGCCTCGAGAATTACCGCCGCATCCTGACCGACCCCGACGTCTGGGCGACGATGCAGGTGACGGCGCATTTCCTGCTCTGGACGCTCTTCCTCCAGGTCGTGATCGGCTTTGCGCTCGCGTGGCTCATCAACCAGAAGTTCCGCGGCAACGATCTGTGGACGACGATCATCGTCCTGCCGATGATGCTCTCGCCCGCGGTGGTGGGGAATTTCTGGACCTTCCTCTATCAGCCGCAGATCGGGCTCTTCAATTCTGCGGTTTCCTTCTTCACCGGCGGCGATCCGGCCGGGTTTTCCATGATCGGAGAGGTGGCGCTCGCGCCCTGGGCCATCGTCATCGTCGACACCTGGATGTGGACGCCCTTCGTGATGCTGATCTGCCTTGCCGGCCTGCGCTCGATCCCGCAGTCGATCTACGAGGCGGCCGAATGCGACCGGGCCTCGAAATGGCGGCAGTTCCGGACCATCACCCTGCCGATGGTGCTGCCGTTCCTGATGCTGGCGGTGCTCTTTCGCGGGATCGAGAACTTCAAGATGTTCGATCTGGTCGTGCAGCTCACCGGCGGCGGGCCGGGATCTACGACCGAACTCACCTCGATCACGCTCAAGCGCGAGGCGTTCGAGAAGTGGCGCACGGGCTATGCCTCGGCCTATGCGATCATCCTGTTCGTGGCGGTGTTCGGGATCTCGTCGATCTACGTCAAGGCCCTCAACGCGGTGAAGGCGAGATGAGCGCGACCTCCCCCACCGAACCGAGCGCGCGGCTGAAGCTCGTCTCGGGGCTCCTCGTCGGGCTCTATGCGATCATAACGATCCTGCCGCTCCTGTGGATCATCGCGACGGGGTTCAAATCCTCGGCGGATGCGATCGCCTATCCGCCCAAGCTCGTGTTCGAGCCGACGCTCGAGGGGTATGTCAACCTCTTCACCACGCAGACCCGGCAGACGCCCGAGATGCTCGCCGCCAACCCGCCGACCACCTGGTACGAACGGATCGTGAGCGAGAAGGGCATGGTCATCGCGGGCCCCTCGCGCTTTGGCGAGCGCTTCCTGAACTCGGTCATCATCGGCTTCGGATCGACCTTCCTGTCGGTCTTTCTGGGCACGCTCGCGGCTTATGCCTTCTCGCGCTATCGCGTCCCGCTGAAGGACGATCTGCTGTTCTTCATCCTCTCGACCCGGATGATGCCGCCGATCGCGGTCGCGATCCCGATCTTCCTGATGTTCCGCACGCTCGGGCTGTCCGATACCCACGCGGGGATGATCCTGCTCTATACGGCCGTCAACCTCTCGCTCGCGGTGTGGCTGCTCAAGGGCTTCATCGACGAGATCCCGCGCGAGTACGAGGAAGCCGCGCTGATCGACGGCTATTCGCGCTTTCAGGCCTTCGTGAAGGTCGTGCTGCCGCAGGCGGCGACGGGCATCGCCTCGACCGCGATCTTCTGCCTCATCTTCGCTTGGAACGAATATGCCTTCGCGGTGCTGCTGACCTCGGGGACGGCGCAGACGGCGCCGCCCTTCATCCCCACGATCATCGGCGTCGGCGGGCGCGACTGGCCGGCCGTCGCGGCGGGGGCGACGCTCTTCCTCGTTCCGGTCATGGTGTTCACGATCCTTCTGCGCAAGCACCTCCTGCGCGGGATCACCTTCGGGGCGGTGCGCAAATGAAGGATTTCCTCGCCGGTCTTGCCCGACTGCGCCGCGGCCCGTGGGAGATGGTCGCGAGCGTGCTGATCGGGCTTGGCGTCTTCATGCTCATGCAGCCCTTCGCGCTGGTGGCGTTCACCTACAGCTTCGTCGTCATGCTGACGGGCACGGTGATGTTCATCATCGTCAGCCATTTCCCGGAGTAGACGATGGCCGAGATCGTCATCCGCAACCTGCGCAAGGAATTCGGCGGCTTCACCGCCGTCGAGGGCTCGAGCTTCACCATCGCGGATGGCGAGTTCTTCATGCTGCTCGGCCCGTCGGGCTGCGGCAAGACGACGACGCTGCGGATGATCGCGGGGCTCGAACTGCCGACGAGCGGGCAGATCCTGATCGATGGCGAGGATGTCAGCCAGCTTCCGGCCAGCCGGCGCGACATCGCCTTCGTCTTCCAGATGTTCGCGCTCTATCCGCACATGAACGTGCGCCGCAACATCGCCTATCCGCTGGTCAGCCAGGGCCTCGGGCGGCGCGAGGTGGCGGCGAAGGTCGCCGAGGCTGCGCGCATCCTCGGGATCGGGCATCTGCTCGACCGGCCCGTGGGCGGCCTCTCGGGGGGCGACCGGCAGCGGGTGGCGCTCGGCCGCGCGATCGTGCGCGATCCGAAATGCTTCCTGATGGACGAACCGCTCGGCGCCCTCGATGCCGAGTTCCGCGAGCACATGGCGCAGGAATTGCGCGCGCTGCACGACCGGATGGGGGCGACGACCGTCTATGTCACGCACGACCAGCTCGAGGCGATGCAGATGGGCGACCGGATCGTGGTCATGAACCACGGCGTGATCGAGCAGTTCGGCACCCCGCGCGACATCTACGACAAGCCGCGCACCCTGTTCGTGGCCGAGTTCATCGGCTCTCCGCCGATGAACTTCCTGCGCTTTCACGGCTCGGTCGCGGCGGGGGCGACCGAGGTCGCCTTCCACCACATCGCCCACCCCCTGCCTGCCCTGCGCGAGGCCTTCGCGGGCGACATGGTCTATGGCGTGCGCCCCGAACATGTCCGCATTTCCGACGATGCCGCCCTGCGCGCCGAGGTCATCGCGGCCGAATACCTCGGCACCATGCAGATCGTGACGCTGCGCTCGGCCGCCGGCACCCTGCGGGCCCGCATCCCCTCGGACCGGGTGGTCCGCGCGGGGGCGAGCGTCGGCGTCTCCTTCGACGGCGCCCGTGTCACGCTCTTTGATGCCCGCTCCGGCCGGGCGCTGCGCTCGGCCCACAACGAAGGGGTGCTCGGCCATGGCTGAGGTCGTGCTCGACCGCCTGCGGCGCCGCTTCGGGGCGACGGTCGCCACCGACGACGTCTCGCTCACGATCCCCGACGGCGCCTTTGTCGTGCTGCTCGGCCCGACGGGCGCGGGCAAGACGACGCTCCTGCGCCTAGTCTCGGGGCTCGAGACGCCCGAGGCGGGCGATGTCCGCTTCGACGGCCAATCGGTGCTGGGCCTGACGCCCGCCGACCGCAACGTGACGATGGTCTTTCAGCAATACTCGCTCTACCCGCATCTGACCGTGCGCGAGAACCTCGCCTTTCCGCTGCGCAGCCCGCGCCTGCGCACGCCCGAGGCCGAGATCGCGCGCAGGGTGGGCGAGGTGGCCGAGGTGCTGCGGATCTCGCACAAGCTCGACAACCGCGCGACCGCCCTCTCGGGCGGCGAGATGCAGCGCGTCTCGATCGGGCGGGCGCTGGTGCGCACGCCCGCCATCCACCTGATGGACGAACCGCTCAGCTCGCTCGACGCCAAGCTGCGCGCCGATCTCAGGGTCGAACTGAAGCGGATACAGGCCACGCTCGGGGCGACGCTGCTCTATGTCACGCACGACCAGATCGAGGCGATGACGATGGCCACGCATGTGGGCGTGCTCGATCAGGGGCGGCTCGTGCAGTTCGGCACCCCGCGCGAGGTCTACGAGGATCCCGCGACGCTCCATGTCGCAAGCCGTCTGGGCCTGCCGCGCATCAACACGCTGCCCGCCGATCTCTGGCCCGGCGCGCCGTCCGGGGCCCGCACCATCGGCCTGCGGCCCGAGCACATCGCGACCGGCAGCGGCCGGCCCGCCCGCGTCCAGCGGCTAGAGCATCTGGGCGACCAGACGCGGCTGCACCTGATGCTCGACGGGCACGAGATCGTGACGCTCGCCCAACCCGACACCGACCTGGAGCCGGGCGACAGCCTCGCCATCGAACCCCGCAACCCGCTTTACTTCGACGCCGCAGGCGGCCGCATCCATGAGGGAGACCGCAGATGAAGCAGTTCATGAACACGAGGGAAACGCTCGTCACCGAGGCGATCGAGGGGATGCTGCGGCTCGGTGCCGGGCGGCTCGCGCGGCTCGACGGGTTCCCGCACATCAAGGTCGTGGTGCGCACCGACTGGGACCGCTCGAAGGTCGCGCTCGTCTCGGGCGGCGGATCGGGGCACGAGCCGAGCCACGCGGGCTTCGTCGGCCGCGGCATGCTGACGGCGGCCGTCTGCGGCGAGGTCTTCGCCTCGCCCTCGGTCGATGCGGTGCTCGCGGGGATCCTCGCCGTGACCGGCAAGGCGGGGTGCCTCTTGATCGTCAAGAACTACACCGGCGACCGGCTGAACTTCGGGCTGGCGGCCGAGCGGGCGCGCGCGCGCGGCCTCAAGGTCGAGATGGTGATCGTCGATGACGATGTGGCGCTGCCCGATCTGCCGCAGGCGCGCGGCGTCGCGGGCACGCTGTTCGTGCACAAGACGGCCGGCGCGCTGGCCGAGGCGGGCGCCGACCTCGAGACGGTCGCGCAGGCCGCGCGCGGCATCATCGACGGGGTCGTCTCGATCGGCATGTCGCTCGATACCTGCACCATCCCCGGCATGGCCAAGGAGGCGCGCATCGCCCCGGGCAAGGCCGAGCTCGGCCTCGGCATCCACGGCGAGGCCGGGATCGAGCAGGTCGATTTCACCGACGCCCGCGCCGCGATCGAGATGGTCGCCGACCGCCTCGCCCCCCATGTCGGACCGGGGCGGCATGTGGCGCTTCTGAACAATCTGGGCAGCACCACCCCGCTCGAGATGGGGGTTCTGGCCGAGGAACTCCTGCGTTCGCGGCTGGGCGGCCAGATCGGCTGGATGGTGGGGCCCGCGCCGTTGATGACCTCGCTCGACATGCGGGGGTTTTCGGTCTCGCTCCTGCCCGTCACGCCCGAGATCGAGCGCGCGCTGATGGCGCCCGTAGCCCCCGCCGCCTGGCCGGGCTGCCTGCCGGTCGGCCCGGTCGCGACCCTGCCGCTGCCGGACGGGCTGACGCCGATCCAGCCCCTGCCCTCGCAGAGCCCCGCGACGCGCGCCCTGATCGAGGATTGCTGCGCCGTCCTGATCGCGGCCGAGGGCGACCTCAACGCGCTCGACGCCAAATCGGGCGACGGCGATACGGGCAGCACGCTCGCGACCGCCGCGCGCGCCCTCGTCGCGGCGCTCGACCGGCTGCCGCTCGCCGATCAGACCCAGCTCTACCGCGCCATCGGGCAGGAACTCAGCCAGACCATGGGCGGATCCTCGGGCGTGCTGCTCGCGATCTTCTTCGCCGCGGCGGGCGATGCCTCGGCCGGGGGGCACGACATGATCGGGGCGCTGCGCGCCGGCCTCGACCGGATCGAAAGCGTGGGCGGCGCGCGTCCGGGCGACCGGACGATGATCGACGCGCTGGCCCCGGCGCTCGGCCGCCTGCCCGAGGGGATCGCCGCCGCCGCCGCGGCCGCGCGCGCAGGTGCCGACGCCACCGCCAGGATCACCCGCGCCCGGGCCGGCCGCGCGAGCTATCTGGCCGAAGGCAGCCTCGCCGGCCACAACGACCCCGGCGCCGAGGCCGTCGCGCGCCTTTTCGAGCACCTCGCGCGCCGTCCCGCCCGCCGGGTCTGACCCCTGCCCGAAACAACCGCAGGGCGCAAAAAGATGTGCCCTGCCGGTTTCCGTTTTGCACAAAGGTGAATTTGGCGTAAACATGGCCGGATTGGGGCCACCGCGCGGCAATGGCGCGGCGGCCGTCGGGTATTCATTCCTGCTCGGGATCTAGGGGCGCGCGCATTGTCGTATCGGTTTGTGGGTGAGAACTCTTCGACAGAAGCAGGCCACGTCGTTCTCGCAGCCGACTTCGACGGCGACGGCATTACTGATCTGCTGATCGCCGAACGGAACGTGACCGACCACGGCTTCACGTGGAATGCGGGTGAGTTGTTCCTAATCAGCGGCAAGGATTTGCGCGCGGCCGATCTGGCGGATGGCACGCTTGACCGCACGATCGTCATGCGCAATCCCAATGTCTCGCCCTATGTGCTGCGCCTTCGCGGGGCAGACCTGATCAAGAAAATAGGGACGGTTGGCGCCCTGATCGGCGATGCGTCTGGTGACGGGGCAGCCGATTACATCTTCAAGCACGCCAACCATCTTGTGGAATCGGTCTACCTGATCAGCTATGAGGACTTCGCCGCATCCGATCTGGCCGACGGCCTCGACGGGATCGCGCGGATCGTCAACTACCTCAACCGCGGAAACTCCTATCGCTTCGATGGTCAGGGGGGTGATCAGCTCGGCGGTTATCATGGAAATACCGAATTATATCGCACTGGGGTCGGCGCGATCACCGAGCGGGTCGGCACGGGGTCGGGCGCGCATGACGCCACGCGCTACATCGGCATCGGCGGCGCGGGCTTCTATTCCGGCCGCGGTCATGTTTACCTGGTCGCGCAGAGCGATCTTGCCGCGCTCGACGCGGCGGGCGGCACCGACGGCGTCATCCAGCTTGCGGCCGTCGGGGGTGCCCAGCACCTCAATCCCGGGGGCATCGCGCCCAATTCCTACGAACTCACGATCACAGGGCCAGGCGACAACAACAATGCACGCCTCGGCGTCTCGATCGCCTCGGCGGGCGACACCGACGGCGATGGATTCACCGAGCTTCTGATCGGCGCCGA
>Ga0172372_10008880_pt1 | contig 13153 bp, 10 predicted proteins | sample LakKiv5m_2_FD_114544 | JGI IMG/M metagenome (GOLD analysis project Ga0172372, IMG submission 114544) | Freshwater microbial communities from Kabuno Bay, South-Kivu, Congo - kab_092012_9.5m | ecosystem: Environmental > Aquatic > Freshwater > Lake | place: Democratic Republic of the Congo...
CCTCTTGGATCTTGCACGATGAAACTCAATGCCACAACGGAAATGATTCCCGTGACTTGGGCTGAATTTGGAGACATGCACCCATTTGCTCCTGTTGATCAAGCAAAAGGATATGCTGAAATTTTTGCAACGCTTGAACAATGGCTTTGTGAAATCACGGGTTTTGATGCAATGTCATTACAACCCAATGCCGGAGCACAAGGAGAATATGCAGGCCTCATGGTGATACGAGCTTATCATAAAAGCCGTGGAGATCATCACCGCAATATCGCTCTCATTCCATCTTCTGCTCATGGTACCAATCCTGCAAGTGCAGTGATGGCCGGCATGAAAGTGATCGTTGTGAAATGCGATGAACATGGCAATATCGATCTTGCCGATCTAAAAGAAAAAGCCACCGCTCATAAAGAAAATCTAGCTGCATTGATGGTGACATATCCATCAACGCATGGAGTATTTGAAGAAGCCATCAAAGAAATTTGCGACATTGTCCATGAATATGGAGGACAAGTCTATATGGATGGTGCAAACATGAATGCTCAAGTTGGATTGACTTCCCCAAATAATATCGGTGCTGACGTTTGCCATTTGAATTTGCATAAAACGTTCTGCATACCACATGGTGGCGGAGGTCCGGGTATGGGCCCAATCGGTGTGAAGGCACATCTTGCTCCATTCTTACCAGGACATTCCATAATCAAGACAGGTGGAGAACATGCCATCACTGCAGTCTCGGCTGCACCATGGGGCAGTGCGTCCATACTGCTTATCTCATGGGCCTATATTGCAATGATGGGTGGGAAAGGTTTGACAAGGGCAACAACAATTGCAATACTTAATGCAAACTATATCAAAGCACGATTGGCCGACCATTATCCTATACTCTATGTTGGCTCAAAAGGAAATGTCGCTCATGAAATGATCATCGACATGCGACAATTCAAACAAAGTGCAAACATTGAAGTAGAAGATATCGCCAAGCGCTTGATGGATTATGGATTCCATGCTCCAACAGTTTCATTCCCCGTTCCTGGAACAATGATGATTGAACCAACAGAGAGTGAGCCTCTCGAGGAATTGGACAGATTCTGTGATGCCATGATTGCTATTCGCAAAGAAATTGCAGAAATCGAACAAGGCAAAATGCCGAAAGACAATAATCTCTTGAAAAATGCGCCTCACACCGCACATGTGATCATGCAGGATTCTTGGGACAAACCATATTCACGATTGCAGGCAGCATATCCTCTTCCATTTGTTCGTGATAAAAAATTCTGGCCAAGCATCGGTCGAGTAAACAATACCCACGGTGATAGAACATTGATTTGTTCATGTCCTCCAATGGAAGCATATGAACAAGTGGAAGCTTGAACAATCTGAGGCATCATTCAATGGGATTAAAAGGCAGACTCATACTCATCTCCGGCTTCGCAATGACGATCATATTTGCCGGGAGCAAGGCATTGATCTCGACAATGGCCGGTGAATTGCCTTCATTGCAAAGCATGGCATTGGTGATATTATCAGGTATTCATTTTTTTCTGCTAGACATCAAGAAATATCATAATGTTCGATTCAGTTATGGGTTTTTATTGTCCGCCCCTGCCGGACTCGCCCTAGTATTTTTTCCCTATAATACGCTTGATCTTGAGCATCTTATGCTATTGGCTTTCAACATCGCTCTTTTGCATGTTGGAATATTGATCATGTTTTCAAAACATGTGACAGAATACCTCCGAGGCAACTCCAATGCGGGGATAATACAAGAATGAAAGCCGTCTTATTGAATTCAAAAGAATCCGCGATAATTGTGGATGAAATTCCCGCTCCGATACATGGTATTGACGAGGTTTTGATTGCACTACAAGCAAGCGCTTTGAATCATCGCGATGTCTGGATCAGCAAGGGTTTATATGCAAAAATCCAATATCCCGTCATCCCGGGTTCCGATGGCGCAGGCATTGTGATTTCCTCCTCCACGAAACAAACCCCTGTGGGAAGCAGAGTACTCATCAATCCAAATATCAATTGGGGAGAGAATGCTTCCATACAATCATCCCGATATGAAATATTGGGAATGCCATCTCAAGGCACCATGGCGGAGATGATTTCCGTTCCTGCTCATAGGGTTCATCCGATACCTGAACATCTTACTTTCGAACAAGCAGCGGCATTACCTCTTGCAGGTCTTACCGCCTATCGTGCGGTTTTTACAAAAGGACTGATTCAATCCGGCAATACCGTACTCATAACCGGAATAGGTGGAGGCGTGGCATTGATGGCAATGCAATTTGCATTGGCGGCCGGAGCGAAGGTGTATGTCACATCGGGAAGTCAAACAAAAATTGATAAAGCAATGCAACTTGGAGCATCAGGCGGAGCATTGTATACAGATGTCAATTGGGCGAAAAACCTGATTGGTGAAATCCCCAACGGTTTTGATTGCATCATAGATTCTGCCGGTGGACCTGAGTGGAGTAATGTGACAAGTCTGATTACCATGGGCGGAAGATTGGTGTTTTATGGAGCTACATTGGGGAATGTCCCTGATTTATCTCTCCAAAGATTGTTTTGGAAACAAATCACGATATGCGGAAGCACCATGGGAAATGATGCAGAATTTGAAATGATGTTGCATTTCTGCGAACATCATCGAATCGTTCCCATTATTGACAGCATGTTTTCAATTGATGAAGCCGAGCTGGCTTTTGCGCATTTGGATAAAGGACAGCAATTTGGGAAAATCATATTACATCATGGACAAAAAGGATCATGATGGACAATACTCTTCGTACTATGCCAATCGGTTCAAAAGCCATTCTCACTTCACTTGAAGGTGATTCGGATTTCATTCGCCGACTCAATGAATTGGGTTTTCTCCCGGGGACTACATTCACATTGCTGCGAAGAGCGCCATTCGGCGGACCTGTTGAAATAGGATTTGGTCAATCACGCATTGCATTCAGGCCTGATTCAACAGTACGCATACATATCCATCAATTCACATAAATGTCTCAACAAGGTTCCCCACATATAGCATTTGTTGGAACACCTAATTCCGGCAAAACAACCCTGTTCAATGTCATGACCGGCATGAGGAGAAAAGTTGGGAATTTCCCCGGCATAACAATTGAACCTGCACTCGGATTTGTCGATCATGAAGATCGCCGCATCGCAATCATTGATTTACCCGGTACATATAGCCTTCTTCCAACATCTCCTGATGAGAAATTGACTATATCTGTATTGCGTAATGAACTCCCATCCATTCCAATACCAAGTGCAATTGTTTTTGTCATGGATGCAACCAATATCGACAAGAGTTTATATCTGTATTCTCAAGTTGCCGAATTGGGATTAAAGATGATCATTGCCCTTACGATGGTGGATGGCGTGAAAGCTCGATCGGGCGTGGTTGATGACATAGCACTCGAACGATTGACCGGGTTGACTGTTGTGCCCATAGTAGGTCATAAGGGAATAGGAGTAGAAACATTAAAAAAAACAATCAACGAAGAGCATTCATGGCATATACCGAATACACCTCCCGTATTCGAGGAGATTCGTGATCGTGTACATTGGGTGAAAACCATTTCCGACACCATCATTCGCATGAAAGAAGGCGATAAATTGACGCAAAGATTGGACTCGATTCTCTTGCATCCTATTGGTGGAGTAATGGCTTTTCTATGTATCATGGCAGTGTTTTTCCAATCGATATTTTCTTGGGCAATCCCATTCATGGATTTCATTGAATCAGGATTTCTAGCATTGGAACAATTGGTTTTGTCGTCCATGGGCACCGGAATGCTGAGCGATCTCATTGCGCGAGGCCTTATCGCCGGAGTGGGATCTGTCATTGTGTTTTTGCCGCAAATCATCATCTTGAATGTCTTCATTGTGATTCTTGAAGATTGCGGATATCTTGCCAGAGCAGCATTCTTGATTGATCGGCTGATGGGCGCCTTTGGATTGCAAGGTCGTTCATTCATACCATTGCTTGGATCCTATGCTTGCGCAATACCAGGCATCATGTCTGCACGCATCATACCATCGCATCGTGATCGCATGACCACAATGCTTATAGCCCCACTCATGACATGCTCAGCAAGACTTCCTGTATACACACTCATTATCAGTGCATTCATACCTCCGATGATTGTTGGAGGATTCTTTTCTCTGCAAGCAGTGATACTGGCCGGTCTTTATGCCCTTGGTGGCTTAACCGGTTTATTTGTCGCATTCATCATGAAAAAATCTTTGTTCAAAGGAGATGTAATCCCATTTCTGATTGAGTTTCCACCCTATCGCATGCCATCATTGAAAAGTTTGAGTGTGTCGGTTTCCGAAAGAGCCATTGATTTCCTGAAATCTGCCGGAACGGTGATCGTAACATTATCACTCATATTGTGGTGTCTTTCCGCATTCCCGAGATTGGATGCCGATCCTCTTGCCACTCCGATTGAGCAGCAACAGATGCAACTCGAACATTCCTATGCTGGTATGATAGGAAAAACAATTGCTCCGGTGTTTGAGCCACTGGGCTTTGACTGGAAATTGACTGTGGGAGTTTTGGGGAGTTTTGCCGCAAGAGAAGTATTCGTGACTGTCATGGGACAATTGTATGGAACAGATACAACAGATTCCGATGCAACATTACGCTCGACATTGCAACAAACAATTCCATTTGCTTCGGCTTTATCTGTTCTTGCATTTTATGTTTATGCCCTTCAATGCATATCCACCATGAGCATTCTAAAAAGAGAAACCGGCTCATGGAAATGGCCGGCTTTTGCATTTGCTTATATGTTTGCATTAGCATATGTCTTTGCATTCCTAGTTCACAAAGTAGCTTCCTGAACTACTTTGGAATCACGCTGATCGTCACCGCTTCACTGTTTCCAATCACGCTTGAATACAAGTCAGACAAATCTTCTTTATTGATTGATCTATATCTATCCAATATGGAAAATGCTCGCATTGGATCATCCCAAAAGAGCGTCTGATTGCAAACCAAATCCGCCATTCCCGCATTCGTTTGAAGATGATATGCAAAACCGGTTGCTGCAGCATTGATGGCTTTTTCCAATTCATGATCATGCAAGGGTATTGTTTGCAAACTTCGAATCTCAGTTTCCAATTCTTCAATCAATTGATCATGTGATATCCCCGGCTGAGAAGCAGTAACAGAAAAAGTCAAAAGAGATGCATGTTCTCTTTGATCTGCATAACAAAATGCGCTTGAGGCTAGCTTTTTATCGCGAACGAGATTTGTATATAACCGAGAACTTTTCCCATCACCGAATGCAGATGCCAATATATCTGCCTGAACCGACCTATCTGATTTGAACCCATCGAGATGATAACTTACAAACACAGCAGGCAAAGGGACTGCATCATGAATGATATGCGAACCCGTCCTTTTCATGGAAGATGAAAATGGATTGCGTGCAATGATTCCATCCTTTTTGGGAATTGTTCCAAAATATTGTTCGACGGATTCATATACGGATACTATGTCCACATGCCCTGCAATCACCAAACATGCATTGTCAGGACGATAATATCTATCAAAAAACGAAGCGACTTCATTCAAAGTGGCCGATTCAATATGCGCCCGATTACCCAAAACTTCCCATTGATAAGAGCAATCATCAGAAAAAGCAAGCTTTCCCTGTTCGATGCGCCAAGTTCCATAAGGCTGATTCTCAACTGATTGTTTGATCTCTTCACTCACAACTTTTTGCTGGGTTTCAAGACCAATTTGACCAACCCCGAATTGGAGCATTCGGTCAGATTCGAGCCATAATACCAAGTCCAATTGATGTGCTGGAACAGTGGTATGATAAATGGTTTGATCATATGATGTATATGCATTAAATGTTCCGCCAGCTTTTGAGCACAAAGCATCAAATTCACCACGCTTCACATTTTTTGATCCATCAAACATCAAATGTTCAAAAAAGTGAGCAAAACCCTTATGAGAAAAACTATCATCTTTCGACCCTACTTTATATCCAACAGTTACATTCACAAGTGGGGCTTTCTCATTCGGAAGAATGATCACTCGTAGCCCATTCGATAATGTCCGATCAATGATTTGTGGATTCATAATCATAATACACCCATAAAAAAACCCGACATAGTATTGCCGGGTTGGGAAGCACGCCCGATAGGACTCGAACCTATTACCCACAGCTTAGAAGGCTGTTGCTCTATCCAGATGAGCTACGGGCGCATGCCTTAGACGAATTACAAAAATAAGAGCAATCGCATAACCCTGCAAAGAAAATGTTGGGTGAGACTCTTAAATGGCCTATTTTTGCAATGGGTCAAGCCCCTACGGTCATGACAGATCGAACCCCGCCAGGTCCGGAAGGAAGCAACGGTACATTTGCTCTGGCAGGTTGGTTAGCTTGACCTATTGTTATTTTAGGGAGATTCATCCATGCAAGAAATCTCAAATCCTGAGTATGAATTACGCATCAAGGAAGCTTGTGCTTATCTGCAAGAATTCCTCATGGAGCAGCCAACCATTGCAATCATTCTGGGCACCGGTCTTGGAAAAGTAGCCGAATTGATTCACACCTTCCATGAGATTCCCTATCAGAACATACCTCATTTTCCTTTGTCGACAGTGGAATCACATTCCGGAAAACTCTTGTATGGCACATTGGGTGGAAAGTTTGTACTCGCTATGAAGGGGCGCTTTCATTATTATGAAGGATATGGGATGCGAGATATCACATTCCCCATTCGTGTATTCAAATCGCTTGGAATTGAGATGCTCTTTGTATCGAATGCATGCGGAGCATTGAATCCTGCATATAAAGCAAGCGATATCATGATTATTGATGACCATATCAATTTACTTGAAAGCAATCCATTGATCGGACAAAATCTGTCGGCTTTCGGTCCACGATTTCCCGACATGAGCAGACCTTATGATCCTTCATTGATTGACCTCATATTCAAAAAAGCCGAAGCATTGAATATAGCTCTTCATAAAGGAGTTTATGTCGCTGTAAGTGGTCCCAATCTTGAAACAAGAGCTGAATATAAGTTCCTACGCATCATAGGGGGCGATGTTGTAGGCATGAGTACTGTTCCGGAAGTGATTGTTGCAAGGCACATGAATATGCGTGTCGCAGGATTTTCCATCATCACGGATGAGGGATATCACGAAGATCTCGGCTATGTGTCTTTGGAAGATGTTATCAAAGCAGCAGAAAAAGCAGAGCCCGATTTGGCAAAGCTCATCGAATCGGTGATTGCAGCCGTATAATCATTCGTCTTTCATGCCTAGAGCATGCATCACTTTTTTTGCTTGTGCTATTCCAATGCATGCTATGATATCAATTTTGCTTGCTTCTTTCACATGTTTCACCGATCCGAACTTCACGAGAAGTTTTTGAGCCGTTTTCTCCCCTATTCCTTCAATCTCCGTCAATTCTGTTGAGAATGTTCGTTTATCCCTCAATGTCCTATGATAGGTGATAGCAAAACGATGTGCTTCATCACGAATTGCTTGCAGTAATCTGAGTCCAGTTGAAGTGCGGGGCAAAAGCATCGTATCTGATTGTCCGGGCAAGACAATTTCTTCCAAACGTTTAGCCAGACCAATGACCGGTATTGATTTCATGTGCTCGAGACCGGAAATCACTTCCATCGCTGCGGATAATTGCCCCTTACCTCCATCTATGACTATCAAATCCGGCAAAGTCATGAGATCTTCCTGTGCTTTGTCATATCGTCTTCGAATCACTTCCTTCATGGCTGCGAAATCATCATTCCCTTCAAATGACCCCAATTTGAATTTTCGATAATCGCTTTTCTTGGGTTTGCCATCCAAAAACACCACCATTGATGACACATAATCAGATCCCTGAATATGCGAATTATCGAAACATTCAATGCGCCTCGGTGCTTTTTCCAATCGTAAATCTTGTTGAAGGATTGCAATCCCTCTTGGCAGTGCTTGATCCCGTGATGCTCTCTGCAGATGCAATTCACGCACCAGAAAAGCAGCATTGGTCTCGGCCATCGAAATCACTTTTTTCTTATCACCGATTTTTGGAATGAGAATGTCCAAAGAAGAACCCTTTTTCTCTCTCAACCAATCCAAATCATAATCAGCATCTTCGATTTCGATGGGAAGAAGAATTTCAGTTGGATAAGAATCAGTATCAAGATAATACCGTTCCAGAGCCACGCGGAGCAATTCTTTCTCTTCCCTTCCGCTTGCTTGAGCTATAAAATAATGTCGTTTTCCGACCATTTTCCCATCGCGAATATTCAGAACCACAATACATGCATCATCATCGATGATGGAGATCGCAAATATGTCTCGATCGATCAAATCACTTGACACCACTTTTTGCTTGGACACATATTCACGCAAATGATGCAGTCTATTACGAATGGCCGCTGCTTCTTCAAAACGCATTTCTTCAGCAAGGACATTCATACGATCCTCCATCATGCGTTCCACATCTCTCGTCTTGCCATTCAGAATTTGTATTGCCTGTTTAATATGAACGGCATATTCCTCTTTGGATTCATAACCAACACATGGGCCATTGCATTTTTTGATATGGTAATCCAAACAGACTTTGTATTTCCCTGCTGAAATAGTCTGATGCGTCAATGGTAAATCGCAGCTGCGCAGTGGGAAAATCGATCGCAATGTTCGGAGTAAATGATAGAGATATTTTCCATCCGTATATGGACCGAAATATGTGCTTCCATCACGAATGATGGTTCGCGTAGAAAATATCCGAGGAAACTCTTCATTCGTAATGCGGATCGATGGATATGTTTTGTCATCTTTGAGAAGAATATTGTATTTCGGACGATGTTGCTTGATCAGATTGTTTTCAAGAAGCAAAGCTTCAGTTTCTGTATCGGTCACGATGATTTCAACATCATCGATATATCGAATGAGTGCCTTTGTCTTGGCATCCATCGGTCTATCTTGAAAATATGAACGAACTCTGTTGCGAAGATTCTTTGCTTTGCCCACATAAATAATGGCTTCAGAGGCATTCTTATAGATATAAATGCCCGGTTTTGAAGGCAATCCTCCCACCTTTTTCATCAACAGAGAATGGGAATCATCTTCATTATTCAATGAGGTTTGCTCATCTATGGACATAAAATTCATGAGGGTGGAAAAACAATCCTATGCAAAATAGGGGCATAGTCGTAATTTTGGGTGGACAAAAGAGGCAAATCCTCCGATTGCAAGTCTGCAATGTTAAGAAAGTTTTCTCACACCTCGAAGCTATCATGTCACGAACACAGCTAGATCTCAATCAATCAGTCTATTCTGAACTTGAAGTAAATTCCGCCACTGCAAAAGAAGTCGGCTTAACCACTGATGAGTATTCACTCATCTGTGAGAAATTGGGCCGTACACCATCATATACGGAATTGGGTGTGTATTCCGTGATGTGGAGTGAACATTGCTCATATAAGAATTCCATTCTTCAATTGAAAACATTGCCACGTTCCGGTGGACGGATGTTGGTTGAAGCAGGTGAAGAAAATGCAGGATTGATCGATATAGGTCACGGCTATGCAATTGCATTCAAAATTGAAAGCCATAATCATCCATCGGCAGTTGAACCTTTTCAGGGTGCCGCAACTGGAGTTGGCGGAATTTTGCGTGATATTTTCACGATGGGTGCAAGACCAATTGCAGCATTGAATTCACTCCGTTTTGGTGAATTGGACTCACCACGCACTCAGTATTTGGTGAAAGGCGTGGTACATGGAATCGGCCATTATGGCAATTGCTTCGGCGTTCCTACCGTGGGCGGCGAAGTGTATTTTGATCATTGCTATACGGATAATCCCCTCGTTAATGCAATGGCAGTAGGAATAGTGAAAGTTGGAGAAACTTGCTCTGCGATCTCAGAAGGTAAAGGCAATAGCGTGATGATCATGGGTAGTTCTACCGGACGAGACGGCATTCATGGTGCATCACTTCTAGCTTCACGCGAATTTGACGAAAAAACCGAAGACATGCGTCCAACGGTGCAGGTCGGAGATCCATTTGCCGAAAAATTATTGCTTGAAGCAACCTTGGAATTAATCAAAAGCGGTTGTGTTGTCGGCATGCAGGACATGGGGGCAGCAGGCATTTCATGTTCTACTGCAGAGATGAGTGCAAAAGGCAATGCAGGGATGGTGATCGATTTGGATCTCGTGCCTTTGCGAGAGCAAGACATGAGTGCTTATGAAATCATGCTTTCTGAATCACAAGAACGCATGCTTGTGATAGTTGAGCAAGGAAAGGAACATATAGCAGAAGAAATCTGCAAGAAATGGGATGTTCCTATTTCGCGCATCGGTGAAGTGATAGAAGATGGTTTTATCCATGTATTCAGACATGGTAAAAAAGTAGCAGAATTACCGGCGCAAACTCTTGTCCTTGGTGGTGATGCACCCGTTTATGTACGCGAGAAAACAGTACCCTCATATTTTTCCGACTGCAAAATTATACCTGAACTCACAATCAAATCCGAAGAACATGCATCATTGATTATTGCTTTGCTTTCACAAAGCACGATCACAAATAAACGATGGATTTTTGAGCAATATGATTCACAGGTAAGAACAAACACTGTCACAATCAAAGGTGATGCTCCGATTTTGAGGATCAAGGAAATCAATGATTTTGGCATTGCGGTCAGCACAGATTGCAATAGCCGATATGTCTATCTTGACCCATACAAAGGCGGAATGATGGCCGTGGCCGAAGCGGCTCGCAATGTGGCTTGCGTTGGCGCAGAGCCGGTTGCAATCACGAATTGTTTGAACTTCGGCAATCCTTATGACCCTGAAGTCTATTGGCAGTTTTCTGAAGCCATTCGCGGAATGGGAGATGCCTGCAGAGCTTTCAATACTCCGGTTACAGGTGGAAATGTGAGCTTTCACAATGAATCGCAAAAGCATGCGATTTTCCCAACCCCGACAATCGGCATGCTTGGCCTCATTCCAGACCTTAAGCAAACTGTAGGTGCAGGTTTCACTGAATCTGAAGCAATCATCGCTTTGCTCGGCTGGCAAGAAGGCGGCTTGGAAGGTTCCGAATTACTCAAAATGAAAACCGGCAAAATTGTGGGAGAAGCCCCTGCCTTTTCTCTTGATCGTGAAGTTGCATTGCAGAAAGCAATCATTGAATTGATCAGAAGCGGCAAAGTGCTAAGTGCCCATGATTGTGCAGAAGGAGGTATTGCAATTGCTATTGCCGAATCATCCATTGCGCGAGGCATCGGTGCTGAATTGACATTCCCATTTGAAGAAACAGCCGAAGAATTATTCGGAGAGGGGCAAAACAGAATTGTTGTTTCACTGAAGAAGGACATGCTTGAAGCTGCACAGGGCATTGCCGAAGCACATGGCATTCCATTACATGTGATTGGTAAAACCGGTGGTGATCACATCAAAGGAACAACATTTTCGATTGCTGTTGAAGATGCGCATTCAGCATATATGAATTCGCTTTCTGCATTGCTTTCCTAAATTATTCTTCACGATTGATGATCATTGCTCCGGCTCTTCCTGACGTGGATGAGATGACTTCTTGAATGAATGCATCGCATTGTGATTCAGGTATGCGTGCGATGAACTCGACTGCATCTCGATATTCAGAATCGGAATTAATGGCATAAGCTTCGATGATTCTGCGAATGATTGCAATATCTTCATAGATGCACATGATGCGAATGTCTTTGGATGAATAAATCGGAATTTTCACACAAGACTCAAGAACCATACCGGCAGCCTCGGAATATGCCCTGGCCAAACCACCGATGCCCAATTTGGTTCCACCATAATAGCGAGTGACCACCATCAATATATCAGAAACATCATATTTGTTCAGTACAAACAATATTGGTTTACCTGCAGAACCGGATGGTTCGCCATCATCGGACGTTCTAAATTCAAGTCCACCCTTTCCGATTCTATAGGCAAAACAATTATGTGTTGCATCCCAAAACTCAGAACGCAACCCTTCCAATTCCTTCTGTGCTTGTTCTTTTGAAGTCACTGGAATTGCAGTCGCAATAAATTCAGAGCCACGCACCTTGATAGATGCTCGCTCACGCTGTTGAATGGTCAAATAAAAATCGTTTGTTTCCAGATTCATCTTTCTAAAGAGTTATAACCAATGAAGATTGGCATTGTGTGTTATCCTACCTATGGCGGAAGCGGTGTCATTGCCACAGAACTCGGCATAGAATTGGCCAAGCGAGGTCACGAAGTGCATTTCATCACATATGCGCAACCTATGCGGCTTGATCGTTTTCAAGACAATATCTTTTATCATGAAGTGGAACAACCGCATTATCCACTCTTTGAATTTCCATTATATTCTTTGGCACTTGCAGGAAAAATCATCGATGTGATCAAATATGAACAACTCGATATACTACATGTTCACTATGCCATTCCGCATGCCATTAGTGGATTTCTTGCAAAGGAAATCGTAAAAGAAGATTGCCATGTTGCGCTTGTGACAACATTGCACGGAACAGACATCACATTGATTGGTTTGGAGCCCACATTTTTACCACTCGTGAAATTCTCACTTGATCAATCTGATGCTGTGACAGCTGTTTCCAAATTTCTTGCTGATAAAACAAGCACGGGGTTCAAAACCAATCATGAGCCTATCGTCATCCCAAATTTCGTTGACACCAATATGTATCATCGGATGGAATCTACAAAGATACGGTGTCAGATCGCACCGAATGATGAGAAAATTTTGATTCATGTTTCAAATTTTCGTCCTGTGAAACGCGTTGTGGATACCATTCACATTGCCCATGAAGTATTGAAAACCAACCCAATCAAGCTGGTATTGGTTGGTGATGGACCAGACAGAGCAGAAGCAGAGCGGGTTTCAAGGGAACTTGGGATTCATGAGCATGTACGTTTTCTTGGGAAACAAAATGCATTGCCCGAGATTTTGTCCATCGCGGATATTTTCCTCATGCCCAGTCAATCAGAAAGTTTCGGTCTTGCTGCGCTCGAAGCAATGGCATGCGGCGTGCCGGTGATCGGCACTAATCTTGGCGGAATTCCCGAAGTGATAACACATAGCGAAAATGGTTTCATTGCTGAATTGGGCGATATCAAGCGC
>Ga0172372_10008881_pt1 | contig 13152 bp, 11 predicted proteins | sample LakKiv5m_2_FD_114544 | JGI IMG/M metagenome (GOLD analysis project Ga0172372, IMG submission 114544) | Freshwater microbial communities from Kabuno Bay, South-Kivu, Congo - kab_092012_9.5m | ecosystem: Environmental > Aquatic > Freshwater > Lake | place: Democratic Republic of the Congo...
AGAACCAAGAGAATAGACTAAATTCTGCTTGGCTAGAAATTCTGGTACTGGCATTGTTTAATGTTTCCCCACTTCTTAATTCTTCAATCGGCGTTCAACATTCGACATTATTTTCAGTCCGTATTTCGCCTGCCCGCCGCGGTGGGTACCTCGTATTTCAAATTTCCTCTCTTCCATACCCCCTCCGGCTTCATTTTTCCCTGTTGGTACAGGATCTCGCGGTAATCTGCCGTAGGAAAGAGGATGAAATCGGCTAATTGACCTTGGGTCAACTTTCCTCGATCACTCAAGCCTAGGGCTGCGGCTGCGCGGAAAGTAATGCCAGCAAGAACCTCTGCCGTACTCAATTTTTCAAAGGTGGCCAAGATGGATGCCTGGGCCAATAGGTCTCCCATGGGTGCAGATCCAGGATTCCAGTCCGAGGCAATGGCCACACTGGCACCCTGATCCAAGAGTTTGCGGGCTGGAGTAAAGGCCATCCCCAAGCCGATCGATGCTCCTGGCAATGCCACGGCAACGGTATTGGACGAAGCTAGGAGCTGAATCTCCACTTCACCAGATGCTTCCAAATGATCTGCAGAACGTGCTCCAAGGGTGACCGCCACCTGAGATCCCCCGCAGGAGAATTGGTCTGCATGGATGGTCAAGTCGAATCCCAACTGCTTTGCTCTTTCCAGGTAGGGAGTTATTTCCTCCGGTGAAAAGGCACTTTTTTCCACAAAGGCATCGATTCGGGTACACAAGTTTTCTTTCAAGAGCAGTGGGAAAAGTTGCTCAGCGATTTCAGTCAAATAGTCGCTAGAACTTCCTTTCCAATCCTTGGGACATAAGTGTGCTGCTAGGCAGGTAGGAATCAAATCGGCAGCAGTGTCTGCGGAGGCCTGCTTGATTGCGCGGAGCATTTTCAATTCATCCGCAACCGAAAGGCCATAGCCGCTCTTTACCTCGATGCTGGTGATACCTTCGGACAAAAGCCGATTGGCATTATTGACTGTAATCTCTGCGAGCCTTGCCTGATCCAAACTGCGCGTTTGGGTGACGGTATCCCAAATGCCACCTCCAGCAGCGGCGATCTCAAGATAGGTCTTGCCTGCATTGCGCAAGGCAAAATCCCGAGCACGACTCCCCCCAAAACACAAATGGGTATGGCAGTCTACCAGGCCCGGAAGGGCCACATAGTCTCCGTCTAGTTCATGAATGTCTGCCTCTGGGAATTCCTGTTTCAGTTCCGCCCAGGCCCCCACTTTCTGAATGTATTCCCCTTCCATCAGGATTCCTGCATGGGTAAAAATCTCCAGTTGCTCGTCTCGAAGCGCTCCTTTCAGCGGCAACTGATCCAGCGTGAGCACTTGGCGGATGGGACCGATTAGTTTTTTCATGGGCATCAATAGTCAAAAAGGGTAGTCCACTCGGTTTGGTAGGAGACACCCGTTTCCTCTGCCACCCGCTGGGCAAGTGCAAGCAAGGATCCATTTTTCACCAAGTCAATGGCTGTTTCCATATCTTCGTACAAAATCCGGTCTTTTTCAAGCGGTGGAATTACTTCACGGATGCTGCGGTAGACGGCATCCAAGATTTTTCCCGAACGGAGAGGCGCATGGAAGTCCACGGCCTGAGCAGCATACAGCAATTCAATGCCAAGGATTTTTTCCACGTTGTCAATCACTCGGAGTGCTTTCCTTGCGCTGATGCTTCCCATGCTCACATGGTCTTCCTGACCCAAAGAGGTGGGGATGGAGTCGGCAGATGCGGGAAAACATAGTCCCTTATTTTCTGAGGCCAAGGCGGCCGTGGTGTACTGCGGAATCATCAATCCAGAATTCAAGCCGGTTTCCTTCAGCAGGAGCTTCGGTACGCCAGGCGTGCTTCCCTCTATGGAGAGGTAAATCCTTCGGTCGGAGATATTTCCAAGTTCAGAGGCAGCCAAAGTCGCATAATCCAATGGCAAGGCAATGGGCTGTCCATGAAAATGCCCTCCAGAAATGGTGTGGTTGGCATCAAAAACCACGGGATTGTCCGTAACGGAATTGATTTCTATTTCTAGCGTTTGCTTGAGGTGCAAGTAGGCATTCCAACTGGCGCCATGCACCTGTGGCATGCAACGCAGGGAATAGGGGTCCTGCACACGGGCACAGTTGGCATGAGATGCTACAATTTCGGAATCTTTCAAGAGTAGGTGCAGGGTCTTTGCTACATGCAGGTTGCCCGCATAAGGCCGGAGCTGATGCAACTCATCCGAAAAAGGGGCAATGGATCCCAGTAAGCCTTCGATCATTAGGGCTCCAGTGATATTGGCATGGCTAAGCAAGCGGTGCAGGCGCTCGACGACCTTAACGCCGTGGGCAGCCATAAACTGGGTACCGTTGATCAAAGCTAGGCCTTCCTTGGGTCCAAGTGTCAGGGGAGCTTTTCCTAATTTTTCAAGTAAACCTCCAGCTGGAATTACTTCTCCACGGTAACTCACCTTACCCGCCCCGATGAGTGGTAAAAATAAATGGGAGAGCGGAGCCAAATCTCCGGAAGCACCCACCGAGCCTTGGATGGGAACAAGTGGGGCGATTCCTTCGGTAATCATCCAGAGAATGCGCTCCAAGGTCTCGAGCCGGATACCCGAAAACCCCTGGGCCAAAGCATGGCCTTTGAGCACCAGCATCAGGATGGAAATTTCATTTTCTACGGGTTCACCCACTCCCACGGCATGGCTTTTCAAGAGGTTGTCCTGCAGGAGCTGCGTATCTGCAGCCGATATTTTGCTGGTACAGAGCGGTCCAAATCCTGTATTGATTCCATACACAATCTGTTCTCCCGCTGCAATTTCCGCTACAGCAGCAGCAGATTGGCTTACTTTTTGAATTGCAGAAGGGCTTAACACTCCCTGAATTTCTTTTCTCGCCAAGCCTAGTGCGATAGACGCGGTCAATTGGTCCTCACCGTATCGAAATATCTTCATCATCCTTTGGGGTTTTCAAAACCCCGAAGGATTCTGTTAATGAATTTTCAAAACCCCGAAGGATTCTGTTAATGAATTTTCAAAACCCCGAAGGATTCTGTTAATGAATTTTCAAAACCCCGAAGGATTCTGTTAATGAATTTTCAAAAGCCCGAAGGATTTTGAATTGTTTTTTTACCGATAAAAGTAATGCCTAATTAGGAAATGTGAATATCCGCTTTTTTACCAGCAACCAAAGTAAAATTAGGTTTGAGTTTCAATAAGGTGAGCTGTGGACCGTTGTCTGCCTTTGGGCCGTGCCCCATCAGCGATTATCCGCTTGGTCAACTCTCAATTTGAACCAGGGGCATCATTGCGGATAATCCATATTCCGTTTATATTTCAGGCAAAACAATAATCCTATGCATAAATACCGTTCGCTCATCATCCTGCTTTTAGGCACTACTTTCTTTTATTCCTGTTCGGAAGGTGAGGCCGAGCCTCAGGTCAAATTGCCAGATAACCTAGTCGTGACCGTGGAATACCTCGCTAACGGGGTAGTCAAGGCAAATTTCAAAGCAGATAATGCAGCTTTTTTCAAGGTTAATTTTGGCACTCCAGGGGAGACTGCCAAGCGAGTAGATGGTAATACTGCCTCCAAGACCTACACTGCAAGAGGTAACTTTCAATTAAATGTGCAGGCACATGCAACAGAAACGGATTACGTGGTAGCCTCTCAGACCATTAGCATGACTGCAACCTTGCTGGGACTGGGTCCAAATGCAGGATTTACAAGTCCCGATAGCTACGATGGATACACTAAGGTTTGGTCAGATGAGTTTTCGGATGCTACGCTTTCCTCGGATTGGACTTTTGAACTCGGGGATGGATGTCCCGCTCTTTGCGGCTGGGGTAATCAGGAATTGGAGTTTTACAAAAAGGAAAATACAAGCCTACAAGATGGCAACCTGATCATCACCGCAAAAAGGGAAAATGCAGGCACAAGAAGCTACACTTCTTCTAGATTAATTACCAAAGGGAAACGATTTTTTACCTACGGAAGAGTTGATATCCGAGCCAAACTTCCTAAAGGACAAGGGATATGGCCTGCATTGTGGATGCTGGGCGAAAATATCTCTGAGGTCGGCTGGCCCAAATGCGGAGAAATTGACATCATGGAATTGGTTGGCGGAAGTGCCGAAAATAGAGATGGAACCATTCACGGAACCGTGCATTGGGACAACGCCGGCAGCAATGCCAATTACGGGGGAAAAACCAGCCTACCCTTTGGAATTTTCAATGACGAATACCATGTTTTTTCAATCATTTGGGATGCTGAAAAGATCGTTTGGCTATTAAACAATGTCCAATACCATGTCATCGACATTCGTCCGGTGGAATTGAATGAGTTTCAGAAGCCTCACTTTTTCATCTTTAATGTAGCTGTGGGTGGAATTTGGCCCGGTACGCCCGATGGAACTACGGTTTTCCCACAGGAAATGAAAGTGGATTACATTCGTGTATTTCAGAAAAAATAGGAGCTTAAGTCAACCGCTCTAGTTAGCGAAGGAAGCAGAAATGCTTCCTTTTAGTTGTTTTAGGATTTCGGCATTTCGATGACTGCTGCTAGTAATTTCTATGATTTTTGGCTGAAGGCTAGGTTCGTAAAACTTCACTAGGGCAGACTCCAGTTCCTCCGAAGTAGTCACTGATGCATAGTGAAACCCATATTCTAAAGCTAGTGACTTAGCGTTCAAGGCTTGTTTGGTTTCAAAAAACTCTTCCAACTCGGGTTGCCGTGCCGGCCCATCAATCAATCGGAATATCCCGCCTGCATGGTTGTTTAAAATCACAATTCGCAGATTGGGTAGCTTGTAGTTATGCCAAAAGGCATTTCGATCGTAGAAAAAGGCCATGTCTCCAGTGAGCAGGGTGACCGGCGTATTGGAAACCAAACTAGCACCTACTGCCGTACTGTTGCTCCCATCGATGCCTGAAGTGCCACGATTGCAATAGACTTCTGGTGTTCGTCTCCCCAAAAAATTCACGTACCGAATCGCCATGGAATTGGCTACCTGTACTTGCCCATTTGCTGGTAAGGCATCCAAAACCTGTTTCACAGCTGGATATTCCCCAAACTCAACTTCCTTCAAGGCTTTAGGGAGGATGTTTGCCACCTGTTCTTCCAGCAGTTGCCAACGCTGCGCAAAATCGGATTCCAAAGGAGGAAGATGTATGGCTAGCCAAGTCAAAAATGCCAAAGGCTCGGACCCCAAGATCCGGGTAAGTCCTGCGTAGGTATCTTTCGCCTGCCCATCGGGCTGAATATGCCAATGGGGAATGTCTTGCTTGCGAAGGAACAACTTGAGGGATTTGGAAATAATGGATTTACCAAAACTGATCACCAAGTTGGGTGCTAGCGCGGCATGAAGTTCTTCCCGTCCCAACCAATGATCATGCAAGGTAATAGTACCCTTTCCTTGCAAGTTGGATAAGGTGTCCGCCACGACGATGACCTGTTGATTTTGCGCCAAGCGCTCGATGATAGCAAGCAGGGCAGGATTCGATTCTTGTTGTCCTGGAACGAGCAGAATACGTTTGAAACTGGAAAGTTCAGATTTCAACTTCTCCAGTACCCCATCGCTTAGCCGTCCATCTGAAGATTCCAAAGTAAATACGGGAGGATACTTTGGGAAATGAAAGGTTTCTCCCTCCTCCGGATAAAAAGGTTCCCGCAAAGGAATGTTGAGGTGTACGGGTCCCGCAGGAAACTGACGGCTGAGTAGGATGGCCTCATTGCTGATGCGGTGGGCATGCCGCACCTGATCTGGGTGAACAAAGGTATCAGGAAAACGGAAACTTTTTTTCACATGCTTTCCATATACTTCCTCTTGAAAGATGGTTTGCCCATCCCATTGATCCACCCATTCTGGGGGTCGGTCGGCGGTGAGCACCAGTAGGGGGATTTGCTGAAAAAAGGCTTCTGCGATGGCAGGGAAATAGTTGAGTGCTGCTGATCCCGAGGTGCAGACCAGGACTACAGGTTCCTTCAATTGCTGGGCCATGCCCAAAGCAATAAATGCTGCCGAACGTTCGTCTGCGATTGTTCGCACTTCCATCTCCGGATGCCGAGCAAAGGCCAAAGTCAGAGGAGCACATCGAGATCCGGGAGACAGGACGACCTGTCGAATGCCTTGCGCAGCACAAATGGCAACCAAATCGAGGATGGGTTGGAGGATCAAGCGTCTGGATTTTGGATAAACTTACCGATGATTTGGCATTTCAGTTCGGTTTCCTCCCATTCTTTTTCGGGAACCGAATCCTCGGTCACTCCCGCACCCGCATAGAGGATGGCATGGGATGGGTGGAGGCTAGCCGTCCGAAGATTCACATAAATGGAGGTTTCTTGTTCGATGCCTACCGGTCCTAGAAAGCCTGCATAGAAATTTCGATCCCATCCTTCTTCTTTTTTTAGGAAGGTGAGGGCCTCTTTCCGAGGCATCCCACAAACAGCTGAGGTAGGGTGGAGGAGTCCAAGCATGACACTTCCTAAGTTGGAAAATCCGGTAGTTTGCGTATTGACTCGGAAGTCAGAACGCAGGTGAAGCAAGTTGCCGGCAAGAACCGTTTTGGGACCATGCTCCTCGTATTCCCGCAATCGGATTGTTTTGAAGCAATCTACGATATAGCGACTCACTAAAGCCTGTTCTTCAATTTCTTTTTGAGTCCAGGCAGCAGATTTCAGCGGATTGTCCCCCTGTGCAGGTTGCGTTCCCGCGAGTGACATGGTATGAAAGTAATCTCCTTTGGTTTCAATGAGCACTTCAGGACTGGCACCCATCCAGGTGCCAATCCCCGGGAGGTGAAAAAAGTTGACAAAGGAATGCGGATAACTGGAAAGGATTTTGGCCAAGGTTTTACCCAAATCAAATTCCGTTGAGAGTGGAATCATTTCGGTACGTGCAGCCACAATTTTTTCCAAAGTACCCACTTCAATTGCTTGAATTCCTTTGGCTACCAGGTGTAAGAAATGGGCTTTTTCTTGACCAGCAGCGTTAAATTCTTGTCGAGGGAGCTTGCCTATATGGGCAGCAATTCGTTTTTTCAGTTCAGGTGCCGGAAGGGTATTACGACTTATTTGTATCCATTGAGGCAAGTCCTCCTGATTTAGGGGGTAGTCAAGTGAAATTTTCTCGTAACGGTCACCTTGAATAAAAAAGGCTTTTTTGTCTTCTTGATCGGCGAAAGGGTGCACCACAAATCCCGCTGGAAGATCCTCCAGTTGCAGTAGAACACGTCTTGGATTTTGGCTAAAATCTTGAATGTATGCGAGCTGGGAAGAATTGGGCTTCCGCCAAAGCGCAAAGGAACCACCAGAATCCAGGCCTTCCGTCAGGAAAACATCCAGTACCTCCTCCAAAGAAATCGCCTTACCTACTTCCGTTACCTTCATTTTTTATCCAAGATGGCCATGGTAATTCTGCTAATGCAGCAGAGTTGATCGGCCTCGTTGACAATTTTTATTTCCCAGACCTGGGTAGATTTTCCCAAATGTACGGGTCTTGCAGTGCCTTTTACCTTTCCAGACTTTACCGCCCGGAGGTGATTGGCATTGATTTCTAGACCCACACAGTCCTGTTTGCTTCGATCTAGGGTCAAGGACGCAGCCACCGAGCCCAAGGTTTCGGCAAGTACCACATTGGCACCTCCGTGTAACAAGCCCATGGGCTGTATGGTTCGACGATCGACGGGTAAAGTTGCCTCCAAAAAATCTTCGCCTATCCCTGTGAATTCCAAGCCGATATGGTCCACCATCGTATGTACGCGGACCGTATTTAGTTGCTCAAGGCTGGGAAGGGAAAGAAAAACCATGATTATTTGGGTTAAAACCAGTTTCTTTGGGGGCTGGACAAAATTAAAGAAAGTTGAACCTAAAAAAAATTTACCTGCTCCGTCATGGAGAAACCGACTACAATTTACAGGGGGTAGTTCAAGGAAGCGGGATAGATGCACCCATCAACGCAACGGGCAGGGCGCAGACAGAAGCATTTTTTCAAACCTATAAAGAGGTTCAATTTGACCAGCTGTATCATTCTGCCTTGATCCGTACCCGACAATCCATTCAAGGCTTTATTGACTTGGGTTATCCAGTGACCTCCCTCGTGGAGTTGAATGAAATTTCTTGGGGAGATTACGAGGGCACGCCCATGACTCCAGAAGAAGGGGAGTACTACCGCATGATGCTGCATCAGTGGCAGCAGGGCAACTTGGATTATGCGATTGCTGGCGGGGAAAGTCCCAATTCAGTTGCCGAGCGATTGCATCGAGCCATTCAAATTATCCTCCACGGACCTGGGGAAACCATCCTGGTGTGCATGCATGGAAGAGCGATGCGTATTTTTCTAAGTTTGATTTGTCAAACTCCTTTGAAGGAAATGGATCAGTACGAACACGGGAATTTGTGTTTGTATCTTTTGCGGCAAGATAAAAAGGGTGGATTTGCACTACTCAAAGAAAACGATCAGCAGCACCTCAAGGGGTTGTAGCAGGTTTAGCAGGCTTTTGAGCTTTCTTTTTGTATTCCAAGTCGGCTTCATACTTGCTGACGTAGCGCTGGTACAGGGCTTTGTTTTCGCTTAGGTCAAACACACGAAACGCAAGTTGCTGCAGTTGAAATCTTCTGCCGTCGGATAAAGAAATCCAGTATTCCCCAAGAAGGCACTCGTTGAACGCGGTAGTCGGGATCTCCAGAAGTAGCGCCGGCTCCGAATTACCCTCGTATAGTTTAGTTGGAAAAAATGGGCTTAGCTGCTCTGCGATGCTTCCCATGTCGGTTTGAAGCAGTTCAAGTTCAGTTTCATCAAAAAGCACTAAAAAAACTTTGGACTCGCGCTCTTTCGCAAATCCCAAGCAGCAAGTACAGACAAAAAGAAAGACCAAGACTAACTTTTTCATAGGTCTAATATAAATGCAAATTGGCTGCAAAATCAAGTTTGTGGAAAATATATTAGTCAACGGCTAACGGTCCACGGTCCACAGCAATTGAATAGATGCAAGTAACAAGAGCCAAGAGTTTAGACAGTTCGTCTTTTCTACGAATTCCCACTTCTTTATTCAGCGTTCGGTATTAGGGAGATGCAAGAGCCAAGATGCCTACCTGTCGGCTGTCTTCTGTGGTCAGTCGACCATTGACAAAAAATTAGTCAACAGCTAACAGTCAAAAGTCCACTGCAAATTGTGCTAGGAATTAGAATCTGCTGTCGACTGTCGTCCGTGGACGGTTGACTAAATAACTGTTTGGTCAAAAAAAAATCTCCGAGGAGCTCGGAGATTTAAATTAGGAGAGAAAGACTTAGGCTTTCGCAGTTCTTCTTTTTGCTTTTGTTGCCTCTTCTTCGTTTTCGTCTTCAACACCAGCAAGGATTCTCCCGCAGTGTTCACAAACGATTAATTTTTTCTTTTCACGAATATCTGCCTGACGCTGTGGGGGAACCGTGTTGAAGCAACCACCACAAGCACCTCTTTTCACCATTACGACGGCTAGGCCATTCTTGGCATTCGCTCTGATTTTGGTATAAGACTTAATCAAGCGCTCTTCTACTTTTTTGGAAGCCTTTTCTCTGTCGGATTGCAACTTTGATTCTTCGGATTCGCTTTCAGAAATGATGGTAGAAAGTTCCTCTTTCTTCAAGTCAAGATCTTTCTGACGATCAATCTTGGTTGCGCTAGTTTTTTCAAACTCAGCTTTTAGGTGATCGATTTTAACCCCAGCTTCGGAGATTTTCTTTTTAGAAACTTGAATATCCAAGTCCTGAAGCTCCAATTCCTTGGTGATGGCATCGTACTCACGGTTGTTCCGTACGTTCATCTGCTGCTCTTGGTACTTCTTGATGAGCTTCTCAGCTTCTTTGATGTTGTCCTTCTGACGCTTGATTTCCTCTTCGAAACCTTCGATTTCTCTTGTGAATTTATCAAGTCGAGTTTCGTAGCCTGCTATCTCATCTTCAAGATCTTGCACTTCTTCAGGAAGGGCTCCTCTTACTTTAACGATGGCGTCTAACCTTGAATCTATAAGCTGAAGGGTGTAGATAGCGTCGAGTTTTTGTGCTACTGTACTTTCCATGAACTATCGGTAGGATGTGGGATTTGTAACTACTTTTGACAAATAGAGTGCAATATTAGGAAAATTTTGTGACAAAACGTCTGCGAGTAAATCTTTTGTGAAAATTTCACTCTCATAATGCCCGATATCGCAGAGTACCAGTACCCCTTCCGCATCAAAATATTCGTGGTATTTGACATCAGCCGTCACAAAAACATCTGCTCCAGCCTTTTTCGCATCCCCCAAAAGAAAAATTCCTGCACCTCCGCAAAGCGCAACTTTTTGCACTCGCTTCCCAGTAAGTGGACTATGTTTAACTAGAGTTAAGTTCATCCGCTGCTTTAAGTAATCTAAAAATTCCTCCTCGGACAAAGACTCTGGTAGGGTACCAACCATCCCTGCACCCACCTCTTGGTTTTCGTTTTCCAGATTGCTCAGGTAGTAGGCCACTTCCTCGTAAGGATGGGCGGCTTTCAATGCAGCAAGTACCTTGGAGCTCAGGTGTGCAGGCAGGATCACCTCGACACGCAATTCGGGTTCCTCGTGGGCTTGACCCCGCTGTCCAAGAGTTGGATTGGAATTTTCCGAAGGGGTAAACTGACCTAATCCTTCCGAGGAAAATGCACAATCACTGTATTCCCCAATCTGACCTGCGCCCGCTTGAAATACGGCTTCCAACACTTGATTTTTAGCTGCTGTCGGAACAAAAAACACCAGGTTATTGAGGAGTTGTTTTTTGGGTTGCAAGATGCGCGGCTGAAGCAAACCCAAGCGGTCGGCAATTCGCCTGTTGACTCCACCGGCCACATGGTCCAAGTTGGTGTGAATGGCAAAAATGGCCACATTCGCCTGAATGGCCTTGATAATCGTCCGCTCCACATAGGTTTTGCCCGTGATGCTTTTGAGCCCCTTAAATACAATGGGATGATGCGCCACAATCAGGTTGGCACCTTGCTGAATGGCTTCTTCCACGACTGCTTCGGTGCAGTCTAGCGTGCAAAGCACAGCGGTCAACTCCCAGTTTCGATTCCCACAGATCAAGGTGGCATTGTCGTAGGACTCCTGGTAGGCAGGAGGAGCAAGCTGGTCGAGGAAGGAAAGTATATCCTGAATGCGGGTTCCCATTTTTTTCTTTAATTTGAACAAAAATAGCAATTCTATTCAATGCCTTGGTACGCCTATCTTTTTGCACCAGCAGCTTTTCTTTTTCAGGGGATTACTGCGGCACGAAACTTTCTGTTTGACCGAGGACTGATTCCTAGTCAGAAGTCACCCATCCCAACGCTGATAGTGGGCAACCTTTCGGTAGGAGGAACAGGCAAAACTCCCTGGGTAGAGTTTCTAGTACGCAAACTTCGTGATGAGGTGGCTGTTGGCACCCTGAGCAGAGGTTATGGACGAAAAACCAAAGGATTTATCCAGTTGCTACCTAGCAGTACGGCAGCCGAAGTGGGCGATGAGCCTTTGCAACTTTACACCCATTTTAAAGAAGAAGTCCCTGTTTTTGTAGGGGAGGATCGGGTAGGCGCTACGCAAAAAATCCAGCAACTCCGACCCGATCTGCAACTCCTGATTTTGGATGATGCCTTCCAACATCGCAGACTGAACTCGGATTTCCGGATCGTATTGACTCCATATAGTTCTCCTTTCTCCAAAGATTACCTACTTCCTATGGGCAGGCTTCGGGAGTCCCGGATTGGAGCGAAGCGGGCAGACGTGGTAGTGGTGACCAAGTGTCCCGCAGAACTGAGTCAGGAAGGGAAAAACAAGTTGGCCGAGGAACTGGCACCCTACTTGAATTCGGAGGCAGACCTTTTCTTTTCTTCACTAAATTATGGCTCTCCCTACCAAGTGGCAGGCCCTAAGCAAACAGAGGTTACTGCGGTCTTTGCCCTAGCTGGACTCGCAGATAATGCCCCATTTTTTACCTATTGCAAGCAGCAGTATGCCGTGGTCGATTCTTTTTCTTTTCCGGATCACTATGCTTACCAAGCCGATGATGCGTCTCGAATTTTGGAGGTTCTCGGACAAGAAAAGGTAAAAAATGCAGTACTGCTCACCACGGAAAAGGATGCGGTAAAACTTAAATCCCTCGCCGCAACCGAAATATGGTCTAAAATTCCGATTTTTGCCTTGCCTATACAGGTAGCTCTCGACCCAATTCAAGAGGCGAAGCTGCTCCAAAGGCTACGAAAAAACCTTCTTCACCCGTGAATAGGAAGCTCCTCAGTCTTTCGGTACTTGTATTTCTCTTGGTAGCGCAAGCTGCTTTTGGACAGCGCCCTGTTCCTCGACCAACGCAACCCATAAATCCGAGTAATCCCACTGGAGCTAAGCCAGGTAAGCAATTGGCTGACCCCAAGGAGGGAGAAGAGCAAGAGGGTCCGCGTACCCTCCTCGACGATAGTACCAAGCAAGTTTACGGGCCCAAGACCACCCTCTATTTTTACGAGCAGGCCATCAAGCGCAATAGCCTGGTATTGTACGAGATGGATACGCTGCTCAACAATTTTCACAGCTACGACCCTGTCGCCAAGTCAGGATGGAAGTATCAGGATTTGGGAAATATTGGATCTGCGGCCAAGCCAGTCTACTTTGGACTGCCCCAACAAATTGGGTTGAGTTCAGGCTTCGATGCCTACGACCTGTATTTCAAAGACCCTTCCACACGAAAGTTCTACGATTCCAAATCCCCCTTTACCGAAATGGCAGCCTTTTTTGGTGGAGGCCATCGTAATATGCTCGATTTGTCATTCGCGAGAAATGTAAACCCCCGCTGGAATATAGGTTTTGATTTCAATACCCAGCGGGTACGCAAGACCTTGAATCCCGCCAAGCGGGAGGACAATATGGTGGTGCAAAATGCCTATGCCCTGCATACCAACTACCGCTCTGAAAATGGACGCTACTGGCTGTTGGGGTCCTTTTCAAGGATGAAGCATGTGGTGAATGAGATTGGGGGAATCGTTCCTCCTTCTGTAGATCCTACTTCGCTCTATTTTACCTACGAGGACGCGAAGGTGTGGCTGCAGCAGTCCAGAGCGCGGGAACTACGCCAAACGTACCACCTGTACCAGGAATTCAAACTCGGCAATGGACTGCAGTTTTACCATGTGCTCGA
>Ga0172372_10008883_pt1 | contig 13151 bp, 6 predicted proteins | sample LakKiv5m_2_FD_114544 | JGI IMG/M metagenome (GOLD analysis project Ga0172372, IMG submission 114544) | Freshwater microbial communities from Kabuno Bay, South-Kivu, Congo - kab_092012_9.5m | ecosystem: Environmental > Aquatic > Freshwater > Lake | place: Democratic Republic of the Congo...
AAATCAATCTCATTGAAATGGATAGCAGTTATTGCTTTACCCTAAGAAACGTTACTTCAAACGTTTTGCAATGACGAAACTGCTGTAACCGATTTGCAAAGATTAATGCGTCATTCATATCGTAATGTTGGAAAATGTCTAAGCCACGATCAAGAGAGATTTTCCATCCATGATCTGTGACGATATGTCTTGCATGGATTGTACTGTCAAAATCGAATTCCCACGTAAATTCAATTCCCGCTACTTGGGATGATTGTTGAATCTTTTCTAGGTACTCCTGTTGTTTTTCACCTGAACTGGTATCTTCCAAGGTAATTAAATGTACAGCAACGATTTCATCTTCTTGCTTAAAACGCACAATAGTCTCAAGAAACTCAGCTAGGTTTCGTGCCTGGTAAAATAGCCGAATATATGGATCGGTTATTGTGATTCGACGAGCATTTTTAAGATACTTTCCAAATAGGGAGTCGTATGAAATACCCGTCATATTTTCAGGAAAGGTTAGGTGTTCCTCTTTTAGATCACTGAACTCTTTGGGTGTACTACTCGAGTTTATTGCTTCTGCACGCGGCTCAGCAATTTTGTTTTGGTTAACATAGTAGTATTTGGGATATTGTTCCTCCTCTAGCGTTTTCACAGGGTAGGATTGACCGTTTAGGTCAGAGTAAATAAACCGAACATCTGTGTAGGTTGGATCAATACGCATTAGTTGATCTTTAACACGTTTTCGCCCTTCGATAGAAAGTTCAAGGATTTCTTGAATTTCTTCCTTGCTCGCTTCGTTGTGTGGGTAAAGGATTTTCATCAAGCCTGAGAAAGTTTTGGTAATGCCCGTTCGGTCACGAGTGGAGATTTCTGAATGAAGTGTAAAGTGTTCTTTATAGTGGTTTGAGACGTCGGTGTTGCGCAGGTAACGAAGAATTTCTGCCAGATAATCGATAACAAACCCATAACCATTTGAGAACATTTGACCTCGTATTATATCCACTTCCCAACCTGGAATGTAAAAGTGGATCCGATCCAAAAATGCTGAATCATGATAGGGTGCCGGTAGTTCATCAAATAGGTCGGAATGCTTTAACATGTATGGCACAGTATTCTGCGTGTTGCCAACAAAAACCATAGACGCATCTGCGCCTAATGTCTCCACCCCGCGCGAGAATGATTTATTTGCCATGTAATTCTTCATGATGTCTACCAGCGCTTTATTGACTGACTTGTTTTTGCCGGCAAATTCGTCGAACGCAACGGCATCCCAATAGCCCACAAGACCGATTCGACCCGTTGCATTGTTGACAAATAGTTTTGGAATCGTCACTTCTCCACCAGAAATTAAAATCCCATGCGGCGAGAATTCCGAGTATATATGAGACTTTCCAGTCCCTTTCGGTCCCAGTTCAATCAAGTTATAGTTGCGTTCACAGTAAGGGATTAAGCGAACCAGTTGATGCAACTTACTTCTGCGACTGAAGAACTCTGGATTAAACCCAATACTTTGAATTAACAGGTCAATCCATTCATCTGTTGTGAAGTGTTTACGTGCAGTCAGATAGGCGTGAAAATCATACTGTGAAACCTGAATCGGTTTTAGGTTATCCAAAATCCAAGGAGAACGTCCGCGTTCTTCTGAAAAGTCATACTCAATGTCTGCAATAGACCAAACCCCACTGACCAATAGTTTTTGGTGGGACTTCACCGTGTCTGAACTAACGAGTACCTCTTTGATGCCTAGGTTAGCAAAAGTTGCCTCATAGGCATCTGTCTTGTCGTTTAGGTCAACACTGACCTTGTCAATGACTTTGTGCCGTCCTTTTTCTTTGATAGTTGAACGGATTAGCCCAGCTTCGTTACGGTGAACATAATGACGGCTTAGAATCTCTTTAACGGTTTCGATACCAGATTGAATAGACTGTTCGTCATTTGTAGCACAATACTGTCCTAGTAAATATTCAAGGACATAAGAGGGGACAATCGCGTTACCTTTGACCACCTTCACAAGGTCTTTGCGGACGACTAAACCTCGAAAGTGGGTGTTAATCTTCTGGTCTAAAACAGTCATGGTCTTTTGGCTTTCTTAGATTAAAGGTCAAAGTCGCTGGTAAACGAGCGACGCAAGGTGTATTGTAGACTACCGTATACAAAGTCATGAGACGTGCCCGAAACGCGCTCCATCAGGCGGACGTAGACACTTTGGTTGTTGAATTCAGTGGCATCTTTAGAGAGGATTAACCGAACGGTTTTCTCTCGCTCACGATCATTGGTCGAGGTCATATCAAAAGCAAGGGTGTAGCTGTCTGAAATCAACGTGCCATTCGCTGAGTAAATCCCAATCTGTAGTTCGCGTGCTTGTACTTTTTCTGTAACCGGCTCTTTCTGATACAACTTTACCGTGATTTGCCCTGATGTGATTAATTGATTCATTCTACTCACAATGGATACCTCAACACGGCGCACATCATTGATGCGCTTCTTGTTGATTTTAATCACGGGTATCACAACCTCTTGAAGCGTTGCTCCACCATGAACATACCGACTGCCAGAGCCTTTCTTGCGTAGCCGATTGATTGATCGTGGAAATTGAAACTCTAAGTCACCGGTAAGATTTAACTGTGCAGACGTAAAGTATTTGAGGCTAGGGTGCTGATGGAGTTGTCGCCCAATTACAAAGCGTCGATCGGAGTCAATAATGTTGTGACCGCTTGGGGCAACGCTTAAATAGTCGCTCTCTTCTAAATCATGATCCTGGTACAAGAAGCCATGATCGGTAGTGACAAGGATGTTATTGGCGTTTGCGTTCGCCAGTTTCTTGATAAGCTGTATGAGATCTTTGAAGGAATCCTCTACCGCTTCAACAACCCGTTCTTCGCTGTCCCGTTTATCCCCCACAGAATCAATGCGATTGTGGTACAGATAAATGATGTCGTGGTCACGGGAGAGTGCACGCGCTTCATGTATATCCATCTTGCTGAAGTCTTCCGATTGTAACGCCACACCGCGCCTCCCTGTTCTTTTAGAAAGAATCATATTTCGATTTTCAAGACCTTGGCTAGATTGACCATCCACAAATACAACGGAAGCTCCTTTTTCTGCGGTGATGCTCAGGGTGTCATGCGGAAGTAAAGCTGCCATGCCCAGTTGTGTATAGCTGGGCAACACCGACAACATCGCTTCAACTTCGGCATCGTACCGATTTTCTTGGCGGATTTGCTTTGCCATTTCAACAGCAACTTCGTAACGCAAGGCATCTGAAATGATGACGAAGATTTTCTTGTTCGGTCGCATAGAATAGGGCGTGATATATTCTGAGAAGAACATCGTCTGCTCGGTCACGTCTCGCACGTGCCAAGATGTCGCCTCGTCCACAAAATGTTGCCAACCCTCATTCAGCGGGAGGAGATAGTTATTGGTGTAGAGATTATCAATGCGCGTCTGAAGATTCTCGATTATAGTGCGTTGGTGTGAATGTCGCGCATGATAGGTGAACTGGCGATAAAGTTGGTCGATCAAATACCAGCTTTTGCTATACTTCTGGATGCCATCTTCCAACGAGCTTATGAACAGATTCGTGCTTTCGAGAGTGTTGATGAATTGTGCACCCAGTTTGATTGCCAAGTAGAGGTCTTTCCACTCTGTGTACCACACGCTGTTTTGCCGATGGGCGATGATGTCCTCACAGTCTTGCGTGCCAATGGTTTGTTCGCGGACCGCCCGCACCAAGCCCTCCATGATTTTCAGGTCGATAGCTTGGTAACAATAGACCTCTGTGAGTGCATGATAATCATAATGCTCTAGGTCATGCGTGATATTCAGCAACTCTTCAAAGCGAGTTGCCAAGGTTTTGAATGAAGTTGACTGCGTACTATTATTCCTCCAACGTTGGAAGAAGATGCCCATTTTCGGATGCAAATTTGGTTCCGCCGTCACCCCCATCGCATAGACACGCTTGAACAGCTCAATGGCAAAGTCCTTGATGTTGGGCGTGGGTGATGTGTAGTCGTAGTGGCGTTGCACCTGTTTCCATAGAAAGCCATCCAGTTCACACCGTGCAAGTAGCACCTCTTTGTCGTCTATGTTGTCCGCCAAGTCGCCCAGCAAGGCTTCCAAGATGTTGTCCAACTGGGAACTGCTGCTGTGGGTACAAACCTGCAACATCTTCAGGCGCACTTCATCAAGCGAGTCTTGCTTGTCGAACCGACGTTTTAATGATTCGACCCACTTAGACTCGCGAAAAAATGCGCTGTGCTGTTCAACCACAGCGGCATACTCGGGTCCCCAGTCAAGCTGACTGAGCGTGATGGACACACGGTCAGTGCGGAACTGCCCATGTGACAGCATGACATCCAACATCCAATTATCCTGATCGGCAGGTTGTGCCCCCGCATGATAAATCAGGAATTTTTGTCGGGGTGCTTCACACAGGATGTGATATTTTAGACCGAACTCGTTATTCGCCAGCTCAACCTTTTCCACACCGTCCAGTTGCACTTGGTCAAAGACTACCCGTAGCTCCTTTTGACCGTCGTACCAAAAGATGATGCGATGTTGTTCAAATAGCCTATCAAGCGTCTGTTTTATCTTTTCGTTCATTTAGCTTTCCAAACCGACAATGGGCTTCAATGCCTTGCCAAATTTCTGATAATTCACTTTTACGCCGTCGTCCAGATCAATCTTGAGTTGCTTGGTCGCCAAGGGATACAGAACATCGCGCTCATAATCGTTTAGCTCGCGCATGATCTTCTGTAGGCTATCCAGTTCTTTGAGCGCGGCGGTCTTCTCTGCTTTAGCGGTCTTGTCTGCTTTGGACGTGTCCACACGGACGCTGATGTTTTCTAGGTTGCTAATGCGCCCGAGTAGTTTGCTGCGGTATTCGCGCAGATAGTCATTCAGTATCACGCTCACGGTATCGGGACGGTAGCGGTGCATATAGATGAGCGCGTTAAAACTCCCTTTGGGCGTTGAGAATAGCCAGTAGATTGGGCGTTTGCTGTAGCGTTTGAGGTGGTCATCATAGAATTCTCGCACGAAGTAAGCGCGAAGGTCGCGCCCAAGCGCGTCTTCAATGAAGCGTAGATTTTCCTGCAGGTGTACTTCGCCGAAGGTCAAGCGCAAGAACTGTCGAAAGCGTGCCACTATGTCATCGGGGAACCATTCGCCATCCAGAATGGGGATGATGTTATCTGCATCGGGGGCGAAGGTCGGGTTGGGCACTTGGCGCAAATAATCCTCCACAGTTTCCCCTTGACTGGCGAGGATCAAACCGCCCTGCCCAAGCGCGTACCGCCCGAACATGCACCCCACCGCATAGCTAATGAACTCCCGCATTGTATCCGCCTGCAACCGCGCTTCTAGGTGTTGCTCATCCTTGTTGCCACCATAACGGTAAGCTGGATTGCAAGTGAGCGTGATTTCTGACAAGGGCACTTCTGCCGTCAGTTCATCCTCTAAACCGTATGCCTCAATGAAGATGCGGTTATTCTCCTCTTCGAGTTGTTGCATCTCAAGCGTCATCGCTTGCCCATGTTGGCGCAGGCGAGCATAGGTGGAGGCTAAGGTGGGGGCGCGGTGTGCCGGGCGCAACAGAGGCAAGTCGGCAAAATCCCACGAGGTTTCATAGGAATCCCAGTCCGATTTTGTGATCTTTATACATTGATTAACCAATACGTCTATTTGGGACGGATCGGCTATTTTTACATAAGGTAAATCCCGAATGTTTAATACTTGAAAACTCATTGTGGGATTACTTATTTTCAACAATGTCATTGTCAGCTTTGTATTCAAAAAGCCTAATGTGTATTGTAGTTCATCATCATTCTTGAAGAATATAGAAGAGCCTGCCCCATCAAAGGTTGCATCTGTAGGTAAGAGCCTAGAACTTGTGCTTACGGAGGAAATCAAAGTCCAAGTAATTCCGCGTTCATACCAAAGGTATTCTGGAATGATTCGACTGATTCTATCTGATCTGTAGTGTTGTATAGCCTTATCAGACCAGTCTACAACTTCGAGTAAGTTTCCATACCATTTACGAAATGAACCTCCTTTCGCGTAGAGGAGCCATCTATTATTACGCCCCACAGTCTTATTAGATACTTCCCAATGTTCTCGTAAAAATAGGTCGTTGTTCCCCGTTATATTTTGCCCATCAGAAATAGTGATTTCCTCGAGAGCAGGATTCTCATATATTGCACGTAATCGTTCACTCACCCAATACGCAATCGGTGAACCAGGGATTGTCTTGAAGTCGGCGGATGAGGCGGTTGTTAATCGGTCATTTGGTATTGGAAACACGCGAGGTACACCTGTAGTAGGTATTAAATCTTCGTACTCAACATAAGAATAGTGCCCCTTTAAGTTTGGCTTATATTGTTTCCTCCACACTGTGGCATTTGTGCCAAATGCAATTCCCATAACCATGTTTCCCATGTGAAGCAAACATTCAATAGTCACCGTTTGAAGTAATTTCTCGCGCAAAGTCGAATAAGAAGATAAAAACATCCAACTTTGCATTGTCACCATTGCGTTATAGCCGTTGGTACAGACTAACTCAAATCCACGCTCAATGAACATGGCGAAGAGATCAGACTTGGTGTCTTTGTATTCCTCTTTTGCAAAGTCGCTCAAATCTCCGTTCATATTGCGCCCCCCCATATAAGGCGGATTGGCAATGACGACGTGATATTGTGAGGTGAGGAATTGCACCATGTTAAGCAACTTGCTCATCCGTTCCTCTGTTTTCCCTGAGAACAGTTCGTCAGCGGGTTTGGCAGCGATGCGAGCCTGTACCGCATGGACGTTCTTCATCTTGGGGCGGATCAAAGAGCCAAATGCTTTGGCATGGGTGAATTGGCGCACGGTTGCCCAAAAATCTTGATTGTAGAGGTCTTTGCCGATGTGCTGCATGTAGTGGTTCACTTCGTCCCCATTTAAGCGGATGTTCTCCATGATGCAGATGTGCGGTTGGACGGGGAAATCCTGCCGAAAGAAACGGCGATTCTTGTCACGCGCTTTCATCACCAAGGCGAACGCCGCCAACGCGCCCGCCCGCTCGTCAATTTCGATGCCGAAGAGGTTGTGCGTGAGAATGAGCGTGGGGATGTCTGCTAGGGTATAGCCTTGTTCTTGGTAGATGGCATAGAGGAGATCAAACGCATAGACCAACATGTGCCCGCTTCCACAAGCTGGGTCACAAATGCGCAGGGCTTCGGGCGTGTCAACCGTCAGGAAGTCTGTTTCGGCTTGTTCGGGAGGGATGTAATACGCCATCTGCTCGATGAGGCGTGAAGTGGGGTGGTTGAGCATCCACAACCTGCCGAGCGAGTTTTCCACCAGATAACGCACAATCCAATTGGGGGTGAAAAGTTGTGTGGCGGCGGGGATGTCTTCGGCTTTCACCTTGTCGTTGCTGGCGAAGACTTCATCTTTCTTCTCGCTGATATAAAACTGATAGAGCCAGCCGATCACCTCGACATTCTCGCAGGTTTCTTCATCAAGGGCGTGGCGGGTCGCGCTGAGGACAGAATCTGCTGAGAGCAAATCGAGGGGTAACAAGAGTTCGGTATAGTCGTTAATTTTCTCAAAGAGATAGGGCATCAGCTTGTGGGTATAATTACACACCCCCACCAGCAAGATACGATAGGCTTCGCCTTGCGCATCGTGCGAGCGCAGGCTACCGCTCAACAAGTCGAGGACGCGCTTGCGCAGGATGGGATTTAACAGCTCGTCACGGATGATGCCTTGCTTGGCTTCGGCGAGGATTTCTGGTTGGGTTGCCCCTGCAACGGGCGAGACCGCCTGCACCAGTGAATAACCCTTCACATCCATGAAGCGTAGGGCACAAAAGCGGTTGAACCAAGTGTATGCCACCCGATCAATCACTCGTTCTTTACCATCTTGGACAACAGCTTTATTCAGTTCGTCAATGGCTTTGGCGTTTTCCGCCTTTGCTGCGCCATCAAGCAGTAAGGTTGCCTCAAAGCGTGCCCTCACTTGTTCAAGCAAGCGACGGCGGGCATGTTGGGCGAAGGGCTTCAGTTTGGTTGTGTTCACTATCTTTGTCCTAGTGTGTGCTTGGGTTAAAGTTGGATGCGCCTGCCATTACGAATCTCATTCAGATAGGCTTGATGTAGTTGCTTCAAATAATCTTCAAGGTCGCCCTCGTCATCCAATGATACTTTGTTGAAGGAAACGGTAATGGAGGAACTTTTGACGTAACGAGGTTCGTCAACGGGCAACGGGCTATTGGACGTGGTTTGTGCTTGCGCCATATTCAAGAACGCGGTGGTGATTTCTTCTTCGAGGCGTTTCACCTCCCTTTCGACGACCGCAATCGTACCAATTTGTTGAAGGCGGCGGTGGGCATTTGCAAAGAGATCACCCATCTGAATGAGTTGTTCATTCGACAGGTATTGCACGCGCTCATCCTGCTCAAGACGGCTTCGAAGTGCGCTCAATGCGTCGCTCGCGGTTTGTTGTGCTTCGGCAAGTTTATGCTGGATCTGTTGCTGTAACTGATCGGTGAGGGTTTTGACGCGAGGCATTTGCTTGTCTCGAAAACAGGTGGGACTGTCTAGCAGTTGCTTCATTGTGGCGGCATCACCATAGCCAACCGAGGCGAGGTTTGCATCTTGTTGATTGAGGAAGTTGCGTGCCTCATCGTATATGTGCTTTTGGTTACTACTCATGAAGCTCTGAATGGGGTCGATGGTGGTTTCTTTTAACACCATGAGATTTTCTGCCTCGTTTTCAAACTCTGTCAAATACCATGCAACGGATTTGTTGATCACAGGTTGGAGGGCAGTAATCACCGGGGTTAAGGCGGACAAGAATGGGTATTGGCGTTGCTCTTTGGTGTAGGTCGTCAGTGTCTCAAGCAGTTTTTTCAATTCGTCTTGCGTTTCGCCTACCAACCCCTTAGCATCATTAGCACGATTGGGTTGTTCAACGAAGTTCTTAAAGAAGTCCTTGAGGCGACGCACTTGAGCAGGTGAGAATTCTTCAACTTGTGACAGGATCAAGTTAGGGTGTTGGCGCGTGTTGAGTAGCGCGTCCGTTAGTTCTTTACCAACAGGAAGGACACGCCCATCCAAGCGAATTTCAACCTGACCACGAGCGAACAACTTTGCCAAAATACAAAGAATTGCGGGGGGGTACCACCCATAGGGTTTGCTCTCAAACTTTTCTATCAAGGCTTTGAGTGAAACGCGGGTGGTCTGCTCTCTTTTTGATTTGATGAAATTGAACAATTCGCCTTCCGATTCGTTAAGCGTTGTATCGTTGAAGAGGTCGTCGGTTTCCTTCAGGTGTAGGTAGCGGGCGACATCTGCATCTTTGTAAGGGGTACTCGGAAGCATTTTGAATTGGGTGTAGGTGGAGCGGATGAGAGAGCGGAAACCCTCTATCACCTTTGATTGCGCTTCGCCACTATTCAGATCAAGTTGATTGCCATCGTTGATGAACGTCGCACTTTTGAGAAGCTCTCGAATTTGCTTTTCGAGTTCTTGCTTGCGTGATTCATTTTGAGCTTGCTTCGTTGTTAGTATTTTCGCGGTGTCATCCATGTTTGCTCTAATGTTCAACCTCAAATATTTGTCGGTTTGAAGCAAAAGCTTGAGGTCACGTATGACGCGATCGTCGGGTGGCAAAACGATAAAGAGTTCGTTAAGCCCCATGCTCTGTGATTGCAAAATGGGGAAATTGGATGCGTGTTCGTGATATGGCGTAATGAGGTGAACAACAAGGTCGTGCGTTTTGCCTTTGATTTGACCATCAATTTTGCGTGTGAAGGGATAATCCACTGCACTTTTTTCCAGACCAATTTTGTTCTCTTTGATGATGCGATCAAATACAAACTTGCTCAGTTCTTCAGTCAACTCTGAGAATTCGACTTCTGTATTCTTGATTTTTTGCTCAATATCTTTTTCCTCATCGGTGAGATAGGAATACTCTGTACCGTTACGCACAATGTAGGTTTGTTGCTCCAGCGTATTGAGTGCTTCTTCGACTTGCTTATGAAGCAACCCGATGTCTTGCCCAAAGGATGAGGTCATCAAGATGGCAAGGTTGTGTTTGGTTGCCTTAAATTCTTCGATATATTTTACAAGTAGCAACGCTTTCAATAAATTCGTCGCAAACTCATCATTCAGGTTTTGCTCCGCTATGGTGATCGAACGCTGGATGCTGCTCTTCAAAGAACTGCGGATGCCTTCGAACATGAGGTCGAAAGTCGCCAGTTGTCCAACTTCTTGCTTGTCAATGAGCACGGCAGCATGTTGGAAAACCCCCAACATGGACCGTTCACCCACAGAACTGTGCCGTCCTTCAAACGCATTAAATTCAGACAGGAACTGGATTGCAGTTTGGACGAGGGTGAATTGGTAGGGTATAAAGGGATAAGAAGCAACGAAATGCTCTTCATTTTTAAAGTTGCGATAGCTCCGTGCGCCATCCTCGAAATCAAAGAGCGTCTTAAAGTTATTGACTTGTGCGTTATAAACTTGCTTGAGGTGCCGTTCACCGACCTGATTTTTGGAGAGCAACCGCTTTTGAATGACCTCTGCCACATCTTGACTGGTCAACTTCATGCGCGTTTGAAAACGACCTTGAATCTTTGAGAAGTCATTGCTCTGCTGTTTGCTAACGTCACCAACAACATTGGCGATGTCTTCTTGTGCGGTGACAATGATCCATGCTTGTCCATGACATTTCGTTGCAAGGCTTTCGGCGATAGTTTGTAGATTGGTCATCAACTTGGTGTTGTTGGCAATATATTGCCCCACTTCATCAACAAAGAAATTAAGGCGGAAACCGGGTGTTTGCCGTTGAATGTAGGCATTGACCAACTCTGCAAAGTCTTCAATGGACGGATGATAGGTATCGCGATACTTATCAAGAATATCTATAGCCCCTTCAAGCGAGCTACCAGAAACAGTCTTATAAGCATGTGCAATATCGTCACTTTCTAAGATGTGTTCTTCGCGCCCTAGTTCCCAGGGTTTATTGGCAATGCGCTCGTACTCCGTTTTGAATTTAACATAGAGGTTGCGAACGTCTAAATTTCTTTCAAACTCTGCGATATAGGCTTGCTTTCCAAAATAGCCTTGCATTTCATTAAATACTTTAAGGAAGACCGAAAGCAAGGCATCTGCTTCTTTTTTGTTGGTGATATCCGCTTTTTGATCGATGTTGAAGAGAATGCTCTTTGAAGGAATAGACACGGCACGCTGTAGGGCTTCACGAAAGAAGGTGTCGTCGCCACATTTCTTTTTGAAACTTTCAACAATGTCATCTGTACCGGAGGTATGGCTTTCGAGAAGATACGACACCATCTTCAATAAGTGTGATTTACCAGAACCAAAGAACCCAGAAATCCATACGCCATTTGATGAGGGGGTGTTGCTGTTATAGACATTCAAGAAGTTCTCGAGTTGTTTTCTGATCTCATTTGTGAGCACATATTCTTCGACTTCAATTTGTAGACCTTTTTTATCGTCGGCTTTTATGACTCCTTCAATGGGTCTGCTAACTGGTTTAACATAGATTTGATTCACGTTCATGAGGCTACCCCTGTTCTAATTATCTATATCTAGGATATTGAATGCACGATAATACTGGTCGTCTTGAAGGCGACCAAATAAATCAAGAAAAGTACCTGCCGAAGGTGAATGGGTATAGTTACCAGGGAAAAACAGGACGGTAGGTTGTTGTTGAGCGGTACTTTGCAAGTTGTTCAAGATCGTGTGTGTACGGATATACGGATAGACCTCCCCCACACCTGACAAAAACATGACATGATAACCGTTGTGTTCTACCATTAGGCGAGCAATTTGCGGAATGAGGTAGCGTTCAGAATCTAATGTGTTGATGAGCATTTCCTTTAGCCTACTCTTTTCAAGAGAGGTTTCTTTTTGGAGAAGGCGACCCCATGTGCCACGCTCTTTCAACAAATCAATACACAATTTGTAAAGATTAACGTCTAATATGATGATACCTTTGTTTTGCAACTCTTTGATTAGGTTTTCCCTCATCTTATTTATTTCCAGATGATTGGAGGGAGGATAGGGACAAATGAAAAATGGAACTTCATTTCCTAAGCTCTGCTTTAGCAAAAAACGTTGGCTACTGATTACTTGCAAAAGATGCTCATAAAGCTCTCGCGTGCTTTTTTGAGAGGTAGTCATGTTTAACTCCATTCGCTAAGTTCGATAGAAGGTAGGAATTCCAATACTTTCTAACTCATTCACGTTCATGAGGGCAAGGAGTTGTTGGCTTGGCAGGATGATATTTAATCTCCCATCGCCATCGATTAAGTCTACTTCTTGTAACATTTTGAATATCACCTGCTTAACTTTGCGCCTTGTTGACAAAGTTAAATTCTCTACGTTGTCATGGACAATGGATTTCGCATTGAAAAATACATCAAAATCCCCATGAGTAAGGTGACTCTTAAAGAAAAACAGATGCTCTCGGATGACTTCTACCGAGAAGTCATGAATGAAGTGGTAACGCCTGCACACCGCAACCCATAGGAGTATTGATTTCTCTGTTTCAGAGCAGTGCGCTAGAAGTGACAATTCAGACTCAGACAGTTGACGCAAGCGCGATACAAGCTCCCCGTATATTTTCCGAGACGACCTAGTGGTTTTTTGTTGGAGAACATTATGTTCAACAACATATTCTTGAACGGTCTTCCAGTCTTTATAGAGTACATACAGCTCAACGAGCTTTGAAGTTTCGTTCCTACGAATACTGCTGGTTGTAAAAGAAAAACTGTAATTATTGCTCTTCATGCTCGTCTGTCGCTTTCATCAACACTCCGAAAACTGTATTGCACTGCCCTGAGATTTTACTAGGTCATAACGGTGGTATCAATGGAAATAGCAGAAGATAGTGGAATGACTCTTACCATGTACCCGAGCGACCCAGCGACAGCGTTCGGCGTGATTGGGCTTGCTGTTTCCGGGGATGACGGCGGAGCAGCACGACGTGCGCGTGGTTGAGAGGGTGGCGATGGAGGCGGTGATGGCGGAAGAACGGCGACGGGGGCATGCGCCGGTTGACGTGAGCAAGGGCAAATTGGGCTATGACATCGAGAGCACGGACGGGCAAAACGGGCATTTGCGCTTCATTGAGGTGAAGGGACGGCGAGCAGACGCGAC
>Ga0172372_10008884_pt1 | contig 13149 bp, 11 predicted proteins | sample LakKiv5m_2_FD_114544 | JGI IMG/M metagenome (GOLD analysis project Ga0172372, IMG submission 114544) | Freshwater microbial communities from Kabuno Bay, South-Kivu, Congo - kab_092012_9.5m | ecosystem: Environmental > Aquatic > Freshwater > Lake | place: Democratic Republic of the Congo...
GAGAGGCGTTGGAGGCGGGGGGTGGGGAGGAGGCGACCGAGGACGCCGGCGACCGCGACAAGCTCTTCCGCGAGGCGGCCGAGGTCTGCATCCAGCATCAGGGGGGCTCCACCTCGCTCCTGCAGCGCCGTCTCAAGATCGGCTACGGCCGGGCCGCGCGATTGATCGACCAGCTCCAGCTGGCGGGGGTCCTCGGGCCTCCAGATGGATCCAAGCCCCGCGATGTGCTCATCGGGCTCGAGGATCTCGACCGGGTCGCGGGGGATCGGGTCGGGGCCTGACCGCAGGGCTGCAATGATTGGATACGAGGTGCCGCCATCGGGTGATGCTATCCGGTGGCGGCATCGCATCTTCGGCCCATGCGCACACACAATCAGCGCTTCGGCGCACTCGGAGAACGGATCGCCGCCCGATGGCTCGCCCAGCGGGGGTGGCGGATCGTCTATCATCGCTTCGTCAACGGACGGCGCGATATCGACCTCGTCGCGGAGCGCGACGGGGTGGTGGCCTTCGTCGAGGTGAAGGCCAGGAAGGGGGCGGAGTTCGGGGACCCGGTCGAGGCCGTCCATCGCCGCAAACAGCGCGAACTCACCAAGAGCGCCCAGGTCTGGATCGACCGGCATGGGCGCCAACCCGAGACCTACCGGTTCGATGTGATCGGGGTCCTGGTCGCAGGGGAGCGCGTCCTCGTCAAGCATGTGGAAAACGCTTTCAACATACCATCGTGACTTTTCAACATCTCAAAACCAAAAATTACAATAGCTTGCCTGGGCAAAAACAAATGTGGAAAACATATTTTGTGAATAACCTGTGCCGCGATATCCAGCTCTTGCGCGCCGCATCACACTTCGGCTAATCTTCGGTTTCCTGCCTCTCGCTCATCCATCGGCGTTCCTTCGGGATAGCCGCCACCCACCCCCCCGCTACATTCCATCTCAGGAGAACACATGGCGACCCCAACCACCTCTCAGCAGTCCGATAAGGCGAAGGCGCTCGGTCTCGCGGTCTCGCAGATCGAGAAGTCCTTCGGGAAGGGCGCCATCATGCGCATGGGCATCGATGGGGCCAAGGTGCGCGTCGATGCCATCCCGACCGGGGCGATCAACCTCGATGCGGCGATCGGCGTCGGTGGCTTCCCGCGGGGACGCATCACCGAGATCTACGGCCCGGAGAGCAGCGGCAAGACGACCGTCTGTCTCCACGTCGTGGCCAACGCGCAGAAGCTGGGGGGCACCGCCGCCTTCATCGACGCCGAGCATGCGCTCGACACCGACTATGCGGCGAAGCTCGGGGTGGATGTCGAGAAGCTCCTCGTCTCGCAGCCCGACACGGGGGAGCAGGCGCTCGAGATCTGTGAGATCCTCGTGCGCAGCGGCGCCGTCGACGTGATCGTCGTCGACTCGGTCGCGGCGCTCGTCCCGAAGGCGGAGATCGAGGGGGAGATGGGGGACTCGCACGTCGGGTTGCAGGCGCGCCTCATGAGCCAGGCGCTCCGGAAGCTGACCGGCGCCATCGCCCGCTCCAACTGCTCGGTCGTCTTCATCAACCAGCTCCGTGAGAAGATCGGGGTGATGTTCGGCAACCCCGAGACCACCACCGGCGGCAAGGCGCTCAAGTTCTACGCCTCGCTCCGCCTCGACATCCGTCGCATCGGGCCGGTGAAGGAGAAGGAGGACGTGATCGGGTCGCACGTCCGCGTGAAGGTCGTCAAGAACAAGGTCGCCCCGCCGTTCAAGCAGGCGGAGTTCGACATCATGTACGCCGAGGGGATCTCCCACACCTCGCTCCTCGTCGACATCGGCGCCGAGAGCGGGATCATCGAGAAGTCGGGCGCCTGGTACAGCTATGGCGACCAGCGGATCGGGCAGGGCCGGGAGAACGCCAAGCTCTTCCTGAAGGACAACCCGAAGGTGATGGCCGAGATCGAGGAGAAGGTGAAGGTGGTCTTGGGCGTGACCAAGGTGGTGGAGGAGTCGGACGAGGAGTAGGACGAAGACGAAGTCGACAGGACGCTCCGCACGTGTATCGGGGGTGTGATCTGTGGTGAGTCGCCGGGGCCCGGAATCCCCGTCGTTCCACTCGGGTCCACCCCCGATGCCTTTGGCAGACGATGCGTCGCCGAGGGGGCGCCCGGGGCGACAAGGACGCGCGCGAGGGGATGCTGGCGAGCGCCCGCGGCCCAGCTGCTACAACCGGGCGTTGGACGCCCTGGCGCGCCGCTCGAGGTCAGGCGCTGAGCTGCGGCGGTGGCTCGTCGAGCGGGAGTACCCCGCCGAGGAGGTCGAGCAGGTCATCGAGCGGTTGGTCGCCGGGCGTCTGCTCGACGACCTCGCCTTCGCCCGGGGGTTCGCGAATGCGCGGCTCGGGGCGGGGCGGGGGTTCGGGCCGGCGAGGGTACGGCTCGAGCTCCTGCGACGCGGCGTCGCCCGCGAGCTGATCGATTGGGTCTTGGCGGAGCATCAAGAGGACTCCGGGGTCGATCCAGCGCAGGCGGTCGAGGCGGCGGCCCGGAAGCGGCTCCGCTCACTCGCGGGGCTGGAGCCAGCGGTGGCGGAGCGACGGCTCATCGCCTGGCTCCTTCGGCGGGGGTTCCCCGGGGGGATCGCCAGCCAGGTGGCGCGTCGTCTGATCCGGGAAGAGGGGTAGCTACGGCGGCGAATCTGCCGCGCGCATCGCGATTGAGGTCGTCCCCGGGGACCCATTACTCTCCCTCGTATGACACCCAGCTCTCGCCCCATCCCGACCCCCTTCTCCCTCGCCGGTCGCCGCGCGATCGTCACCGGGGGCTCCCGTGGCATCGGCGCCGCCGTCGCGCACTATCTCGCCGACCTCGGCGCCGATGTCGGCATCGGCTACCAATCGCGCCGGTCGGAGGCCGACCAGCTCGTCGCCGCGCTCCAGGCCAAGGGGGTCCGCGCCTTCGCCCTCGCCGGGGATCTCGGCGATCCCGCGGCGGCGGATGCCCTGGTCGCCGAGGGGGTGCGCCTCTTCGGGGGGCTCGATATCGCGGTGCACAACGCCGGGATCTGGCCCACCGAGGATGTGCCGGTCCACGAGATGAGCGATGAGCGGTGGCGCCGCACGATGCGGGCCAACACCGACGCCATGTTCCATGTCTCGCGGGCTGCGGGGCGGGTCCTGGGAGATGGCGGGCGGATCGTGCACGTCGCGTCGACGGCGGGGCAGCGCGGGGAGGCCTTCCACGCCGACTATGCCGCGAGCAAGGGGGCGATGATCTCCTTCGTGAAGAGTCAGGCGATCGAGTTGGCCAAGCGCGGGATCACGGTGAACGCCGTCGCGCCGGGGTGGGTCGACACCGAGATGTCGGCAATCCCCTACGCGGGGGAGGGGAAGGCGCGGATCGCGGCGAGCATCCCGAATGGACGGATCGCGACCGCGGAGGATGTCGCCTGGGCGGTGGTGGCGCTCTGCATGCCGGGGGCGCGGCACCTCGTGGGAGAGATCGTCAACGTGAATGGCGGGAGCATCCTGCCCGGGTAGGAAGGCAGAACCCCCCGATCGGCGAGGCCGATCGGGGGGTCTGGTGAAGCGCTCAGGATGAGCGACGCCTGCTCATGTGTCCGTGACGACTACCGGAGCAGCGCCCAGACCGTCGCGAGGCTGGCGACCGTCTGCGCCACGATCTGGATCGTGGAGGCGAGTCGCTGGAGATCGCCGTCGTCCGCCGGCTTGACGGGGACGACGACCGTCGCGCCGGGGCGCGGGGTCGGGTTCAGCGTGACGACCCAGAGGATCTTGCGCCGGGCCTGGATCTTCCCGTTCGGCTGGATGACGTAGGCGCGATTGGCGTCGCCCTGGAGCGAGGCCCCGCCGGCGGCGCGCACGTAGTAGTTGATCGAGCGGCCGGACGAGGCGGCGATGATGCTCGGGGCATTCACCGCGCCGGAGATCTCGACGGTGGTGCGCTGCATCGGGATGTGCAGGGAATCGTTGTCGAAGAGGAGGAGGTTGTCGTCGGATCCCGGCCGTGCGAGCGCCGCACGCAGGTCGACACCCACGCGGGACCGGACCACAGGAGCGACGGTGGTGTCGAAGCCCCTGGCGCTCTCTCGCAGCGTGCCGGCCTCCGCGCCAGTCCGTGCCCCCCCACGCGCGGCCGTCGCCGCTCCCGCGGCGTTGTCACCAGTCGCGCGCTCGAAGGCGGTGAGCGCCCTCGCACGGGCGAAGTACGCCGCATCGGTGGCCGCCTCGCCCGAGAGTCCTCCCGCGCGCTGCACGATGTCGCTCAACCGCTCCGACTTGGTCCGCAGCGCATACCGCCCCGGGTACCGGACCTCACCCGTGATCACCACCGAGCGGGGGAGGGAGAAGTCGGGTTGCTGCATGATCAGCACATTGTCGTAGGGCTGGAGCGTCACCTCGCGAGACGTGGTGCTCACCCCGTTGGCGCTCTGCGCCAGATAGCTCGAGTCGAGTGGCACCCGCACCGTCTGGGCGGTGACCCCGCCATCGAAGCTCGCGGGGATCCGGGCGATCTCCGCCTCGCGGATCCACGCCCCCTCGACCAATCCACCGGCGGCGAGGACGAGGTCGCGTAGCGTCATCCCCTCGTTGTACGGATAGCGCCCACTCACCTTCACCGATCCGCCGATCGCGACGAAGCGGCGCGGGCGGAAGTTGGTCAGGGAGTAGACGGTGATCACATCGTCGTCTGCCAGCGCGAGGTCGTTGACGACCGCCCCGGTGGTGTCGCGCAGGACGGCGCGCAGCTGGATCCGCGTCGAATCGGGCTGCAGTCGGGTGATCGAGACCTGACCGAGATAGGCATCGGGCTGTGTGCCACCGGCGGCCCGGAGGGCGTCGCTGAGCTTCATCCCCGCCACGAAGGCCTGCTGGCCCTTGGTCCAGACATGCCCCTCTACGCTGATGCGGCCGCGCACGCGGCTCGCCACCGGGAAGACGCGGAGCTCGTCGCCGCCGCGGATCTCGACCGCGGGGAAGGCGTCGATCGATGGGCCGCTCGCCGTGACGTCCACCACGGTGCGGTCGCCCCCACCCACGGTGCGCTCGGCGGCGGGGACGATGCGGACGATCTGGACGCGGGAGGCGAGTGCGGTCGGCTTGAACCCCCCGGCGGCTCGGATCGCCTCACGCACCCCCTCCTCCGCCTTGAGCTCATAGGTCGCGGGGCGGACCACCTCGCCGGTCACGCGGACCCGAGGGCCATGCGTCCCGACGAAGATCACATCGCCATTCTCGAGGCGGACATCCTTCCCATTGTCCCCGCGCAGCAGGTAGTCGTAGACGTCGAGCGTGGCGATCGTCTGGCTCCCCCGCCGCACGGTGACCGCGCGGAGGGTGCCGGTGACGGTCGGTCCCCCGGCCGCGTAGAGGGCGGTCATCGCCGTCGCCGCGCTGGAGATCCGATAGCTCGACGGACGCACCACCTCGCCAGTGACGAAGACCTGGATCGCCCGCAGCTTGGCCATGCTCACCGAGAACTTGGTCGGGGCATCGGCGCCGCGCCTCACCCCGGAGTAGCTCCGCGAGAGCCTGGCGTAGAGCAGGTTCTCCAACTGCGCCATCGTCAGGTTGGCGACGTTGAGCTGTCCCACCTGCGGGATCACGATGAACCCCTCGCGCGTCACGTCGAGGGTGTGCGCGAGCTCGACCTCACCGGTGAGGATCAGGACGAGCTGATCCCCGGGGCCGATGCGGTAATTGGCATCGACCGGACCATCCATCACCGGGAGGAACTGACTCGTCGCGTTCTGGAAGACATCGAGGCCGAAGAGACGGTACGCCGCGCTGTCGGCGGCGGCGGAGGCCGTCAAATCATCACGCACCGTGATCGGGCGTCGCGGTGCCATCCCACGCACCATCCCGGTGTCGCCCTCTTGGCGCAGCATCGTGCGGAGGACCGAGGCATCCTCGTCGTCGGTGATCCCCAGGCGACGGAAGGCGCTCACCACATCGGTGTTCGGTGTCCCACCCGCGCCGCCGGGGAGGTACGAATCGAGGAAGTTCTCGGGGTAGCCCTCGGCCTTGAGGCGGGAGCGGATCTGCTCCGGCGTCATCCCGCTCGTCGTCACCCGCTGGCGGAGCTGATTGGCGAGATCGGGGCTCGACTGCAACATCGCCTTGGCCTGCGATGGTGACGGCACCCCTTGGGCGCGCGAGTTCGAGGGGGCGAGGAACCCGACCACGGCGATGAGGCCGGTCAGGCGGAGAAGGGTCGTTATGCGCATCCCCCAATTTACATCGTCGCCGTTGGCCATGGGGCGCGCCGGGGTATCTTTCTCTCCCCCATCGGGGAGGGGCGGTGCTACTGGTAACGGGGGGGGCGGGGTTCATCGGCAGCAACTTCGTCCTGGACTGGCTGGCCCAGTCCAGCGAGCCGGTCGTGACCCTGGACCTGCTGACCTACGCCGGGAACCGTCGGAACCTCGCCTCCCTCGAGGGGGACCCGCGGCACACCTTCGTGCCGGGGGACATCGGGGACGCGGCGCTGGTGGCCCGACTCCTCGCCGAGCACCGGCCCCGGGCGATCGTGCATTTCGCGGCGGAATCCCATGTGGACCGCTCGATCCATGGCCCCGAGGCATTCATCCAGACGAACGTGGTGGGGACCTTCCGCCTCCTCGAGGCGGCGCGGGGCTATTGGGCGGGCTTGGACGGGGCAGAGCGGGGGGCCTTTCGATTCCTGCATGTCTCCACCGACGAGGTCTATGGGTCGCTGGCCCCTGACGCGCCGGCCTTCACCGAGGACCATCGGTACGAGCCCAACAGCCCCTACTCGGCGAGCAAGGCGGGGTCGGACCACCTCGTGCGGGCCTATCACCACACCTACGGGCTCCCGGTCCTCACGACCAACTGTTCCAACAACTACGGCCCCTACCAATTCCCGGAGAAGTTGGTCCCGCTGGTGATCCACCACGCGCTCTTAGGGAAGCCGCTGCCGATCTATGGGGATGGACAGCAGGTGCGGGACTGGCTCTACGTGGGGGACCACTGCGCGGCGATCCGCCGGGTGCTGGAGGCCGGCACCGTGGGGGAGGTCTACAACATCGGCGGGTGGAACGAGCGACCGAACCTCGAGGTGGTGCGGACGATCTGCGCGGTGCTCGACGAGTGGGTCCCGCGCGCGGATGGCCAGTCGTACGCCACGCAGCTCACCTACGTGACCGACCGCCCGGGCCACGACCGGCGCTACGCGATCGATGCGCGGAAGATCCATCGCGAGCTGGGGTGGCAGCCCGCTGAGACCTTCGAGACGGGGATCCGGCGGACGATCCGCTGGTATCTGGACCATCAGGACTGGGTGACCGATGTGACGACCGGGGCGTATCGCGACTGGATCGGCACCAACTACGAGGCGCGGTAGCGATGGTCATCATGTCGCGCCGAGTCCGGCCTCTCACCTGATCGATGCGGATCCTCCTCACCGGCGCGACTGGTCAGCTCGGGTACGAGCTACAGCGGTGGCTCGCCCCGCTCGGGAGCCTCGTGGCCTGCACGCGGGCGGCGTGCGACCTCGAGCGCCCCGAGCAGATCCGAGAGGTGGTGCGCCGCGTCGCCCCTGACGTCATCGTGAATCCCGCGGCGTACACCGCGGTCGATAGAGCGGAATCGGAGCCAGCCCGTGCCGAGGCGGTGAATCGCGATTCGGTCGCGATCCTCGCCGAGGAAGCGAAGGGGATCGGCGCGACCATCGTCCACTACTCCACGGATTACGTCTTCGATGGGACGAAGGCCGGGTGGTATGTGGAGGACGATGCGGCGGCGCCGCTCGGGGTGTACGGCCGCACCAAGTGGGAAGGGGAGGAGGTGCTGCGCGCCTCCGGCGTATCGCACCTCATCCTGCGCACGAGCTGGGTCGTCGGGACACATGGGGCCAACTTCGCTCGCACGATGCTGCGCCTCGCCTCCACGCACGAGACCCTTCGCGTGGTCGCCGATCAGGTCGGGGCGCCGACGAGCACGGCCCTCATCTCCGAGGTGACCGTCGCGCTGCTGCGACGCCGCGAGACCGACCGAGATGCCTTCCCCTCTGGGACCTACCACCTGGCCGCTGCGGGAGAGACCTCGTGGCATGGCTATGCCCAGTTCGTCTTCGCCGAGGGGGGGCTTGATCCCGCGCGGGTCCATCCCATCACGACGGCGGAGTATCCGACGGCGGCGCGTCGCCCCGCCAACTCGCGACTCGACACGACGCGCCTGCGCTCGACCCTCGGGATCGAGCTCCCCGATTGGACGGTGGGGGTGCGCGAGGTCGTGCGCGCCCTCCGCGCGCAGTAGGTTGTACGGGTCATGAGCACCCCGATCGCACCGACCTCTCGTCGCGGGATCATCCTCGCTGGCGGCTCCGGCACGCGGCTCTATCCGGTGACCCAGGCGGTCTCGAAGCAGCTCCTCCCCGTCTACGATAAGCCGATGGTCTACTACCCGTTGAGCACCTTGATGCTCGCCGGGATCCGTGAGGTGCTGGTCATCTCCACGCCGCAGGACACGCCGCGATTCGCGGAGCTGCTGGGGGATGGGTCCCAGTGGGGGATGCAGATCACCTACACCGTGCAGCCGTCGCCGGATGGCCTCGCGCAGGCCTTCGTTCTCGGGAAGGATTTCGTGGGCGACCGCCCCTCGACGTTGGTGTTGGGCGACAACATCTTCTATGGGCATGATCTCGTCGCCGCGGTGCGTACGGCCGACCAGCGCGCCAGCGGTGCCACGGTCTTCGCCTATCATGTGCACGATCCGGAGCGCTACGGTGTCGTCGAGTTCGATGCCGCGCGCCGCGCGGTCAGCATCGAGGAGAAGCCCTCGGTCCCGAAGAGCAACTACGCAGTGACCGGGCTCTACTTCTATGATGAGCAGGTCTGCGAGATCGCCGCCTCCATCCGTCCCTCCGCGCGTGGCGAGCTCGAGATCACCGACCTGAATCGTCGGTATCTGGAGCAGGGGGCGCTCCAGGTCGAGACGTTGGGGCGGGGGTTCGCCTGGCTCGACACCGGCACGCACGACTCGTTGCATGAGGCGAGCGCCTTCATCGCGACGCTCCAGAAGCGGCAGGGGCTGATGATCGCCTGTCCCGAGGAGATCGCCTACGTGAATGGGTGGATCGATGCGGCACAGGTCGAGCGACTCGCGGCCCCGCTCGCCAAGACCGGGTATGGGCGGTATCTCCTCGGTCTCCTCTCCTCCCACGGCCGCTGATGCCGATCACCGTCACGCCGACCGCGATCCCCGAGGTGCTCCGGATCGAACCCACGGTCTTCGGGGACGCACGGGGATTCTTCTTTGAGAGCTTCAACGCGCGGGACTTCCGTGCTGCGACCGGGCTCGACGTGAGCTTCGTGCAGGACAACCACAGCGGGTCGTCGCGTGGGGTCCTGCGTGGGCTGCACTATCAGATCCAGCAGGCCCAAGGGAAGCTGGTGCGGGTGGTGCAGGGGGAGGTCTTCGATGTCGCGGTCGATCTCCGCCGGAGCTCACCGACCTTCGGACGATGGGTGGGAGAGATACTCTCCGCAGAGAACCGGCGACAACTCTGGATCCCCCCCGGTTTCGCGCATGGCTTCCTCGTGCTGAGCGAGTGGGCGGAGTGCCTCTACAAGTCGACGGACTTCTATGCGCCCGAGCACGAGCGAGCGCTCAGGTGGGATGACCCGACGGTCGGTGTCGCGTGGCCGATCGATGGGGTGCCGATCCTGGCGGCGAAGGATGCTACCGCCCCGACGCTTGCTGCCGTCGAATGTTTCGCCTGATCCTCGTGTGAGGAGTGATCCGGTCCGGTACGCCGTTTAGAATCCGCGCCAGCGAACCGAGAGATGGTAGCCGAGCGCTCCGCCGGCTTCGGTGGGCGTCTTCCGGGTGAGATAACTCGGGCCGAACTCTGCCCCGAACTCCCGGCTTCTGATGAAGCGTGTCAGGGAAAGGAAACCAGAGAGCGCCACCTGCGGGGCGATCGTCGGGGTCGGATCGGTCATCACCTCTCGGCGGAGTTGGAGGCCGAGTTTGCCGAGGGCGGCATATCGCTGGTACGTGATCGCAGCGCCCGCCCCGCGATAGGTCGCGAGCGACCCGAGCAGCTGGCCGTTCGAGGTGAGCCCTTGCACGGTGGGGCTATGGGTATACGGAGGGATTGGGCCTGAGAACCCACGCTGTCCCCGCTCATGGTGCGAGAGTTCCCCATTGGTCACCTCGAAGCCCAGCCACTGCAGCGTGCTGTCGTTCGTTCCCCAAGCGCGTCCGAGGCCGAGCGTCAACGTGTTCAGGTCGTCGGGCTTCTGCAGGAACCGCCGCGCATCGTTCGCGAAGTCTTCCCAGCTGAGCTCGCCGTAGATTTCCACTCCCGATCCAGGGACCGCGATTCGGGTGAAGGCGGAGGCGAAGCCATTGGAGCCGGTGGTGTTCAGCTGCGAGGTGTTACCGGCGTTCATGATCCCGCTGAATGGTCCCAGCGCATCGGCAAGGGTCGGCCCACCCTCGGGCCATCGGGAGGTCTCCGTGCGATTCACGCCGATCTCCAACCAGGAGAGGCCCCGTGGTCGGAAGGTCAGGGTTAGTCCGGAATGAAAACGCCGGCCTTCGCCGCTCTGCACCGGGGACCATCGCGTCTGCTCCAACCGTGCGGCGATGAGCCGCCCCTCGACCGTGCCAAACCCAAGCGAGATCGGACGATAGGTTCCCGCAAAGAGATGCGGGAAGCCGCCGGCGCGTGTGCCGAGCACGATCGGGAACTCGCGTGCCGGTCCCCACTGTTGGCGAGCCGAGGAGAGTCCGAGGGTGGCGCCCATCCACTCGAGGGCGATGAAGCTGTCACCGGGGTCGAGTCGCCCGTAGGGCGCATCGCCGAAGCGCTGTGGCAGGTCGATGTTCCCCGGGAATCTGCCATCCCCGAATCGCATCTGGCCGCTCTGGCCGTTATCGATCAATGGGAAGGCTAGATTCTGTGTGCGAAAGACCACTGGCGCGAGCTGCACACGCACAACGCCCCAGCGCGCCTCGACCCCCGCCTGTGCCGCGCCCGTCACGCCGCGACCTGCCCAGATCACCCCATCCTCTCCGTCGCTCGGCCGCAGTGAGTTGTACAGGAGGCGGAGTTCCGGGCGCAGAACGCGCACGCGGAGGCCTCGGGATGGGAGTGGGGTAATGACCCGAGTGCGCCAGGGATCAGCGGAGGAGGAATCGAGCAGGGACCGTGTCCGCTGATACCAGTGCTGATCGCCGCCGACGATCGGTGTGCCACCGAGGTCGAGTTGGGCTGCCAGGGGGGACCGGATGGCGGCGGTGAGGAGGGCGACCCGAAGGAGCTGGGCAAGAGGGCGCCCTACAAGGTTACTCCCGCGCACCTTCGACGCGTGTCGCACTGGGCGTGACATCCGCTGAAGATACCGCAGCGAATCGACGGTAACCATCTCGTGGGCTCTTTTGGCTTGCCGCAACGCGCTGTTCCCGTGAGCTTTCACTGTGATGAAACGCATGTGGTGCCTCGTCGTCCTATGCCCGGCTCTCGCGTTCGCGCAGGCGTCGCCCATTTCGAGCCCGCTCATCATTCCTGGCGATGCGATCGACCGTGTCGATCGCTTGCGGGTCCTCACCGGTCAGCTGCCTGCTGATGGCGCCCTCCTCAGAGCCCCGGTGGTGCGCGGTGAGCCGACCGATTCGCTTGGCCCCGAAACCCGGATTCTCACCCCATCGCTCGTCGCACGCTGGAATTCCTCCCTCCCGTGGGGTGGTAATGACGGGATGTTGCGCCCGGGGCGGGGGGCGAATGCCGTACTGACCGCTGGGGTGTCCATTCGGTTCAAGCGTCTTTCAATGGTGGTGGCCCCGCAGGTGGCGTATGAGGCGAATCGCCCTTTCTTCGTCATCCCCTGGGACCAGACCCTACCGGATCGTCGGTCGATCTGGGCACATCCCTATCTCCCGCGCCCCGAGCCGGCGGACTGGCCACTTCGGTTCGGCGACCGTTCTCGGACCTCGCTCGCCTGGGGGCAGAGCCGAGTGGCGCTCGAGCTCTCCCGGTTTGCTCGCATCGGCCTCTCGAACGAGAACCGCTGGTGGGGGCCAAGCGCGCTCAATGCGTTACTCCTCTCCTCGAATGCGCCGGGATTTGGTCATGCCTTCATCGAGACGCCGAAGCCATGGCGGACGCAGGCTGGATCCTTTGAGGCCCAGTATCTGCTTGGGACATTGCGCGAGAGCCCGTTCTTCGATCTCGATCGCACGAACGATGCGCGCGCCCTCTCTGCGGTAGCCGTGGTCTGGCGACCGGCGGAGCGGCTCGCCTTCCTTCCGACCCTGGGAATCGCCCGTGCCGTGATGGCTCCGGGGACCGCCGGTATCGATGATCTACTAGGGGCCTTCCAGGATGTTGGTCGTCCCGTCTCGACCCCCGACGACATCGTGCGGCATGGGGCGCGGGACCAGATCACCGATCTCTTCCTGCGATGGGCCGTTCCCGAGTCCGGCGTCGAGGCCTATGCCGAGTGGGCGCGGTACGAGTTCCCAGCGTCCGTTCGGGATTTCGTCGAATTCCCCGGGCACGCGCAGGGACACACCGTCGGGTTCCAAGTCGCACGACCCTCCTTGAGGTCATCGACGCTCCATCTTCAGTCCGAGTTCACCTACACAGAACCGAGTCCGTCGCTTCGTGTGCGTCCGGTGGGACTGTCGTACACGAGTCCGGCGCTCCCCCAGGGGTGGACCCATGAGGGGCAGATGCTGGGTCCCGTTATCGGCCCCGGTGCCTCGAGTCAACATCTTGCTGTCGACTGGCATGGGCGAGCGCACCGGATCGGCCTCTCCTTCACTCGGGTGCGCTGGCTCAACGGACCGTTGTTCACGAATGTCGTGCCAGGAGGCAAGGGGAAGCTCCCAGACATCACCCTGATGGGCGGTCTCCGCGCGGCATTTCCGCTGTTGGGCATGGCCACCGAGGTCGAACTCACGCGCGGGGTCCGGCTGGCCTACCTGAATCAGGCGCTCCTCCGTGACCCTGTCCGTGGCTACTACGAGGGGATCGATTATCGCACCTGGAGTCTCGGCCTGACCTTGACGCCCTCCACCCAGCGGTTCTTCTTCCGCCCATGACTTTCCTGCACTGGCGTCGGCTCTCCTGGGTCGCGGGCCTCGGGTGTTTCCTCGCGGTGATGACCTGGACCCTCCTCGTCACCCCCCGGTACC
>Ga0172372_10008885_pt1 | contig 13148 bp, 9 predicted proteins | sample LakKiv5m_2_FD_114544 | JGI IMG/M metagenome (GOLD analysis project Ga0172372, IMG submission 114544) | Freshwater microbial communities from Kabuno Bay, South-Kivu, Congo - kab_092012_9.5m | ecosystem: Environmental > Aquatic > Freshwater > Lake | place: Democratic Republic of the Congo...
CCCTGCCATTTCCCGTTACCCGTGACACACGGGGAGGTGTCTTGCGCATCGCAGGTGCCGTGCGTCTCGAACCGGAGCAGGTACCCTTCGACATGGTAAAAATCTGGGGTGAGGCGGGACACACCCGTTGAAAAACTAGAAAAACTACTCTCCGGGCAGGGCAGGTAGCCGAATCGTAAACCCGGCACCGGTGTCGGCTTGTGAATCCACCTGTATGCTGCCGCCGTGTTCCTCGATGATTTTCTTGACGATGGCCAGTCCCAGGCCGGTTCCACGGGCCTTGGTCGTAACATAAGGCTCGAATACCCTGTCCCGGTGTTCCGGGGGAATGCCGGGGCCGTTGTCGTGCAGACGGATTTCCAGCCAATGACGACGGTTGTCTTCTACCCGGGTTGTCAGGATGTCGATACACCCCGGCGGTGACATCGGCATGGCTTCCTGGGCGTTCTTGATCAGGTTATGCAGGACTTGCCTGAGTTTGACCGGATCCCCCGACACCTTCGGCAGCCCCTCCGTCATCGCCAGTGTGAACGTCAGTCCGGAAGGCGGCGGATAAAGGGCTACGACTTCTTCGATCAATTTTGCCATGTCAACCTTTTCCTGGCGGACAACCGAGGGTTTGGCGTATTCACTGAAGGCGTTGACCATGGATTTCATGGCCTCGACCTGTTGCACGATGGTGCGGGTAGCCCGTTCCAGCATCTCGGCTTCGGGTGCGTCGAGGCTTTTGGCCAGTTTGTATTGCAACCGCTCGGCACTGAGTTGTATGGGGGTCAAAGGATTCCTGATTTCATGGGCGAGGCGGCGGGCCACTTCGCCCCAGGCAGCATCACGCTGGGCCTGGATCAGTGCGGTGACATCATCAAATACCACCACAGCCCCCTGCCAGGTGCCATCGGCATCCAGCAGGGGCGTTCCCCGGCAGAACAGTTCCTGCCGTCCCCGTGGGCCGGTGCAGGGCATCTCTTCCTGCCACGCCCCTGTTTCCTGCGCCAGCCGCCGGGTCAGTCGCTCCATCAGGTCGATCAGATGAGGATAGGTATGGCCCAGGGTTTCTACCGTCAAGCCTACACAGGTCTGGTGGTCGATTTGCAGCATGGCATCTGCTGCCTGGTTGACCATCAGGATACGCCGCCCGCCATCGAGACTCAGCACCGCCGAAGACAGGTTGGCCAGTATCGTGGCAAGATAAGCACGTTGCCGTTCCACTTCCTGCCGGGACAGGTGGGCCTCATCGCGAGCCAGGGCAATGCGCTCGGTCATGGCGTTGAAGGATTCGACCAGAAAACCCAGTTCATCACGACTTTTGACCCGGAGACGTTTTTCGTAATTGCCGGCCGCCACCGCCCGGGTTCCCTGGGCAAGATGCCTGACCGGTGCCACGATACGGCGAATGCTGAGGAAAGCCGCCCAGATGGCAGCCAGCAGGCTCAATAACAGCACCAGGGAGAGGGTCAGGGAGAAGGTAAACTTGAGCGACCGGCGCAGGAAGGTCATTTCCTTGTAGTGCAGGTAAGCCCCTTCCACGGTCTCGGCCAGTTGCGTCAGGCGTACCGGCACCACATGCAGGGCCTGCAAATACAGCGGGTCATCGCCGGTCATGGCCACCAGCACCCGAATCTGCCGCCGATCAGGGGAGTAAGGCTCCAGGCCAACATAAGATTTGCCCTGCCTGACCTGCAACAGCACGCTGATTTCGGGCAGGTCGGGAATGATGGAGCCGGATTGTCCGCCACTCAGGGCGATGATTCGTCCCTGTTTGGAGAAGATGGTCAGTTCCCCGTCCTCTGCGTCATCCCGCACCGCTTCCAGCCGCACCGACAGCAGGCTCTCCGGTATGTCCCTGAGATGCAGGGCCATTTCCTCGGTCTGGTTCAAAACCGCCCGCATTCGCTCATCCAGCGCGGCCTGCCCCAGTTTGAGGGCATCTTCCATGGCCTGATCGATCCGCACGTCAAACCAGCTATCGATGCTCTGCTGAACGAACTGCATGGAAAAATAGAACACGACCGAAGCCGGTGCCAGCGTCAACAGGGTGAAGAGGATCACCATGCGGGCAGTGAGGGATGAGCCGGCCTTGCGCTTTTTGATCTGATTGAACAGCGAATAGACGTTGGCCCCGACCAGACCCAGCAACAGGATGGAGGCCAGTGAATTGATGAGCAGCAACCAGGAGTACAACGGCCCCAGATGGGAGGCATTCTGGGTGGCCGTACTCATCAGGTAGAGCGAGGCCAGTATGGCCAGAAACAGTCCCAGCAGGCTGAGACTGAGTGGCGGCTTCAACCGGCGACCGGCCATGGCCAGGGAGGGCTTTGCAGATGCCAGTCCGGACTCAGATAGGCCAGGGGCCGCAAGGGCAGCGGCAGCGACTCGATATCCAGTGTGACCCCGAGGCGGGCGGTGTAGTGGTGACCGGCTTGCAAGGTGCAGGATTCAGGAATCTGCCAGTCCCGCAGGGTGCCCAGGTATTCGATCAGGGTGCTCAGGGCAGCGAAATGCTCCATGACCCCGGTATCGGGGTAGATGATACGGTAGGAGCGGGTCAGGGGGTGATAGCTGACATGCAAGCGACGGGATACGGCGAGCAGGGTTCGATCCGGCCAGTAATCACGGGGTTCTGCCAGGGAGAACCGGATCACCAGTGTCAACGGCACCCCCTGTTCCAGGGCCTCGATCACCGGCGGGGTAAACCGGTAATCGAAACCGGCATCGATCCGGCACACGCCGCCTGCTGCAGTCAGACGGGCCTCGATGACGCTGAAGGCCTTACCGTTCGCATTAACCGGATAGAGCGATGAACACCCGCTGCAGGATACCAGGCCGGGTATCAGTGTGGTCTGAAGCCACATTCGCCAGTCCCGGGATTTGTTCATCATTCCGGCACTATGGCCTTCCTGAGCCTGGCGTAATAAAAGCCGTCCATACCGGACGCGCCGGGCAAAATCTGAACCCCGTGTCCTGCCGGAACAGCGTGTGGCAAATCAAGGGGTTGCACCTCGACATCGGGGTGACGGGCGACGAAATCATCCAGTTGCAGGCGGTTTTCACGCGGCAGGATCGAACAGGTCGCATAAACCATCAGCCCGCCCGGAGCCAGCAGCGGCCAGATGGCTTCCAGTATTTCACCCTGCAAGCGCGGGAGTTCCTCCAGGTCATGGGGCGTGCGCAGCAGTTTGATGTCCGGGTGACGACGAATCACCCCGGTGGCAGAACAGGGGGCATCCAGCAGGATGCGATCAAACGGTTGACCGTTCCACCACACGGCGGTTTGCCGGGCATCGCCGACGATGATCTCGGCCGTGCGACCGGCCCGCCTGAGATTCTCGTCGATACGCGCCACCCGGGCCGGAACGGCATCGACCGCCACCAGTCTGGCCAGGGTCGGGCAGGTCTCCAGAATGTGCAGGGTTTTACCACCGGGAGCGGCACAGACATCCAGCACGGTCTGTCCGGGCTTGAGATCGAGCAAACCGGCGGCGAACTGGGCGGCGGTGTCCTGTACCGAAACCCGGCCTTCGCTGAATCCGGGCAAACGGCTGACCGGCACGGGTTGTTCCACGATGACCGCACTGGGACAATCGGGCGAGGCGACCGCCTTGAGGTCTGCATCTTCCAGGCATTTCAGGTAATCATCACGGGACTGGCTCGCCAGATCGACCCTCAGCACCAGGGGAGGCAGTTGATTATTGGCCAGCAGGATGTCATCTGCCTGTTCCGGCCAGGCTTCGCGTATGGCCGTCTCCAGCCAGTCCGGGTGAGCATGGCCGACCGTTACCGGTATCGCCTCAGGGTTTTGTTCCTGCTCCGTGATTTCGCGCTGGCTGGTTCTGAGCAGCGCGTTCAGCAAGGGCTTGGCCCAGGCCTTGCGCTGGGCGGCTGCCACGGTTTCAGCCACGGCGGCATGGGGTTTGACCCGGGTAAAACGGAGCTGGTAAAGCCCGATCAGGGCCAGCAGACGAATCTGTGTATCCTTGATCGGTTTTTGGGTCAGGGCAGCCAACTGGGCATCCAGCAGGTAATACCAGCGGCATACGCCATAGCAAAGTGCCTGCACGAAGGCCCGGTCATTTTCCTTGTGAAGCCCGGGCAGGGCTTCCTCCAGTGCCATGGTCAGTGTCTTGTGTTGGCTCACAACCTGTTCCAGCACCCTCGCAGCAATCAGACGCGTGTTCACGTAATATCTCCTAGTCGTTCGCCCTGTACGGAATGGGCATTCAAAAAAGCCGGGGCACTGATACGTTTGCCTCCCGGTCGTTGTACTTCGAGCAGGCGCAGTACACCCTGACCTGTCGCCACATCCAGGGTCTTGCGCTCGGGAAGAACGCAGCCGGGAGCGGCACTACAAGGCTCATCGAGTGTGCAGGCCTGCCATATTTTCAGGGTTTCATCGCGGTAACGGGTTTCCGCCACCGGCCAGGGATTGAAGGCTCTGACCTGGCATGCCAGTGCGTGGGCTGAACGATTCCAGTCGAGCGGGGATTCCTGCCTGGACAGTTTGGTGGCATAAACGGCATCCCCTTCGGATTGCCGAACTGCCTGTACCGCGCCCTGTTCCAGCACGGGAAGCAGCTCCATGAGGGCCGTCGCCCCCAGCAGGGACAGGCGGTCATGCAGGCTGCCGCCGGTGTCTTCGGGCAGAATCGGACATTCCTTGCGAAGCAACACGGGGCCGGTGTCCAGACCCTCGTCCATCTGCATCAGGGTGATCCCGGTCAGGCGGTCGCCATGGTAAACGGCTCGCTGTATGGGGGCCGCACCGCGCCAGCGCGGCAACAGGGACGCATGAATGTTGATACAGCCCTGACGCGGAATGTGGAGTACGGTCGCTGGCAGAATCAGGCCATAGGCCACAACGACCATCAGGTCGGGAGCCAGGGCCTGCAGCACGGCCCTGTCTTCCGCCTGCCTGAAATGAGGCGGTTGAAAAACCGGCACGCCGTGTTGCAGGGCCAGTGCCTTGACCGGACTGAATTTGAGTTTGAGCCCGCGGCCCGCCTCACTGTCAGGCCGGGTGTAGACACCCACCAGTTCATGGGTGCTGGCCAGCAGGGCTTGCAGGGGAGGGACGGCAAATTCGGGTGTGCCGGCAAAGAGTATTCTCATGGGGCTGGAAGGAAGGCATGCGGGGCGGTGGGGGGCTGAATCAGGCTACGGAATTTCAGGGAAGCTATGGTGTAAACGGCGGGTCAGAGCGAGGCCGAAGTCTTCTTGCGTGCTGTCCCCTGACCGGTCGAGCGGTTACGCTGTTCCTTTTTGAGACGGCCACGCAGCAGTTGCCGTTTGAGGGGAGACAGGTAATCGACGAACAGCTTGCCTTCGAGGTGATCGATTTCATGCTGAATGCAGACGGCGAGCAACCCTTCTGCCTCCATTTCGAAGGATTCACCTTCCCGGTTGAGTGCCTTCACCACGATCTTTTCGGACCGGGATACTTTCTCGAAGATACCGGGTACCGACAGACAACCTTCCTCGCCTTCTCCCCGCCCTGTTCGTTGCAGGATTTCCGGGTTGATGAAGCAATAGGGTTCGTTTTTTTGATCGCTGGTATCCAGTACCAGAACCCGCTTCTGGATGTTGACCTGCGTAGCCGCCAGACCCACACCGGGTGCGGCATACATGGTTTCGAACAGGTCGTCTACCAGTTGACGAATGGACTCATCGACCTCTGCAACCGGCAAGGCTTTCTTGCGCAGACGTTCATCAGGAAATTCGAGTATGCTTAAAATGGCCATGATTCAGGAAATGAGTGTGAAACACACACGGTTTTAACGAGAAGTTGCCATTCTAGCGAAATTCAACCCGGATATGTCGATTTTGTTTGTCCGTCCGGGGAAAATAACCGCCGCTTGCAGGATGCCTTCAACCACACCCGGGTCAGGGCAAAAAGTGCCTGGAGTTCATCGGGTGAGGGGCAGGCCTCCGGCTGATAAAGGGTTTCGATCAGATGATGACCGATACCTTGCGAAAAACGGGGCTGATCCAGTGCCTGATCCAGAAAGCCGAGCCAGGATGGCCCGGTCAGCCCCGCAACGGTTTCCCGGGGATACAGACTCAGACACACCTGCCGCAACAGGCACGATAACCGGCGACAACGGGCCACGGGCGACAGCAGCGGATCCTGTTCGAGGTTTTGCAATTCGGCCAGGGCCTGTCGAATGATGGAGCGGTTTCGCCTGCGCCACCACAGCACGCTACCGACTGCGGCCAGCAGCAGCAACAGGAGAACAGCCCACCAACCGGGAGCCGGGGGCCAATCCCGCAAGGGCTCCGGCCAGTGAATATCGCGTAAGGGTAAATTTTGCATGTCGATGGAAGGAACGCTGATAAGTGGGCCTCGATCATCCCTCAGCCCAAATCGAGTCCACCGATGCCCTTGGTTTGAGGCTGGCGAGCCATCAAAAACACGGATCTGGGGACACAACAAAGCGATTGTTTGAGTAGACTTCCCCGCTTTCAGATTGTCGAAGTCAGGTAAGGTCAAACGGAGAAGTCTATCGCGAAAACGGCTGTTTGTGGCAGGGTTCCCTGTCTGTCTCGCCAACCACAACGGATGTACCTGCCGAAGGCCGATCCGGGGGTCCACTATAGATCTTTGGCGCGACGGGTTTTGATTTACCCAAGCCTTCTCTGATGACGGTGGGTTCCGTTAAAATCCCGCTTTTCAACGGGTACGGGTATCGGCATCGACATGAACACACAGACTATATTGGTCACCGGCTCGGCCGGCTTTATTGGTGCGGCGTTATCGGCGGCCTTGCTGGCGCGGGGAGACCGGGTCATCGGCCTCGACAACCTCAATGACTACTACGAAGTCAGCCTGAAACAGGCCCGCCTGGCCCGTTTGACTCCCCACCCTGCATTCACCGACGTGCGTATCAGCCTGGAAGACCGCGCAGGCCTGCTGGCCCTGTTCCGGCAGCATCGCCCGCAGCGGGTGGTCAATCTGGCCGCCCAGGCCGGGGTGCGCTACTCCCTGACCCACCCCCACGCCTATATCGATGCTAACCTGACCGGATTCTGCAACCTGCTGGAAGCCTGTCGCCAGTTTGAAGTCGAACATCTGGTTTATGCTTCCTCCAGTTCGGTCTACGGAGCCAATACCGCATTACCGTTTTCGGTACACGACAACGTCGATCATCCCCTCAGCCTGTATGCGGCCACCAAGAAGGCCAACGAATTGATGGCCCACACCTACAGCCACCTCTATGCCCTTCCCACCACCGGCTTGCGTTTTTTTACCGTGTACGGACCCTGGGGCCGACCGGACATGGCCCTGTTCAAATTTACCCGCAACATTCTGGCCGGGTTACCCATCGACCTTTACAATCATGGTCAGCACCGCCGCGATTTCACCTACATCGACGATATCGTCGAAGGGGTGATGCGGGTACTGGACCGGATTGCCCGCCCCGATCCGGCCTGGCAAGGCTACGATCCGGATCCCGCCACCAGCCACGCCCCCTACCGGCTGTATAACATCGGCCATCACCAACCGGTGGAACTCACCCGATTCATTGCCGTGCTGGAACAAACCCTCGGTATCCCCGCCATTCGCAACCCCCTGCCCCTGCAACCGGGCGATGTACTCGATACCCATGCCGATGTGGCGGATCTGATGCGGGATGTCGGCTACTGCCCCGCCACCCCCATAGAGACCGGCATCGCCCGCTTCGTAGACTGGTATCTTGGCTATTATGGACAGAACCATGAATGACCTATCGATTGACCCTGGCCGTCTGGCCAACGCCCGTGTCCCGTTACTGGGCTTCGCTGCCGCTAGCGGTACCGGCAAGACCACCCTGCTCAGGCACCTGATCCCGCTGCTGCGGCAACAAGGCTTGCGAGTGGGCTTGATCAAACGCAGTCATCACGACTTCGAGATCGACCACCCCGGCAAGGACAGTTTCGAACTGCGCCAGGCCGGAGCCAGTCCGGTCATGCTGAGTGCGTCGGGGCGACGGGCTTTCATTACTGAACATCGCGAGAGCCGGGAACGCAGCCTGAACGAAGAACTGGCTTATTTTGATCAGACCGATGTCGACCTGATCCTGGTGGAAGGCTTCAAGCACGAACCGTTTCCCAAAATCGAAATCTGCCGGGTCGAGCGGGGTGATCCCGTGTTGTACCGTGACGATCCCTGGATCATCGCCATTGCCATCGATCAACCGCTCTCAAGGGACTTGTCCATCCCCCAACTCGATCTGAACGACCCGGTCAGCCTGTGCCGGTTCATCCTGCAAGGCTTGGATCGTCTCTGATCCCGGGACTTCACACATCCAAGGGGCGGGTCTGGCATGTTTCCCGCTTGCGGTCTCTTGAAATGAACCGGTGATTTCTTTATATTGCCCGACCATTTGCGTTCCCGTTAACCCGTTCCATCCATCCCACAACAATTCCGTTCACGCTGAGAAACCGGCCAAGGTAGCAGGCGGTGTTCAGTCCCGGCGGGTGCATCCGCTCCCCGCTTCAAGGCTGTACCGTGTTCCGGACAGAGGTACATCATGAGTTTTAATGCCATACCCGATCAAGTCGGTTTATATGATCCCCGTAACGAACATGATGCCTGCGGTGTAGGCTTCATTGCCCATATCAAAGGTCAGAAAAGCCATGACATCGTCTGTCAGGGGCTGGAGATTCTGAAAAATCTGACCCATCGTGGGGCCGTCGGTGCAGATCCGCTGGCGGGAGATGGTGCAGGCATCCTGATTCAGTTGCCGGATACTTTCCTCAGAAAGCAGGCCGGTTTTGAACTTCCCGCGCTGGGTCAGTACGGGGTAGGCATGATTTTCCTGCCGCAGAATGCCGATTACCGCAAAACGGCGGAAGCCATCGTCGAACGCTTCATCGTGGCAGAAGGCCAGGTCTTGCTGGGCTGGCGTGATGTGCCGGTCGACAGTGCTGTACTGGGTGAATCGGTCAGACCGATAGAACCCGTCATCCGTCAGGTATTCGTCGGTCGGGGAGAACACTGCCCGGATCAGGCCGCTTTCGAGCGCAAACTGTTCATCATCCGCAAGCAGATCGACAAGGCCATCCGCGACCTCAAACTCACGCAGGGCAAGATGTTCTACATCCCCTCGTTTTCCTCGCGTACCCTGGTCTACAAAGGCATGCTGCTGGCCAGTCAGGTGGGCGACTATTACGCCGATCTCAGGGATGACAGCATGGTATCGGCCCTGGCCCTGGTGCATCAGCGGTTTTCGACCAATACCTTCCCGACCTGGGATCTGGCGCATCCTTTCCGCATGATTGCCCACAACGGCGAAATCAACACCCTGCGTGGCAACATCAACTGGATGGCGGCCCGCCGTCATTCCATGTCCTCCACCCTGCTGGGGATCGACCTCGACAAAATCTGGCCGCTGATTGCCGGCGGCAAGTCCGACTCGGCCAGTTTCGACAATGCCCTGGAACTGCTGGTCATGGGTGGCTACTCGCTGGCACATGCCATGATGCTGCTGATCCCCGAAGCCTGGGCCGGCAATCCCCTGATGGACGACAAACGCCGGGCCTTCTACGAATACCATTCTGCCCTGATGGAACCCTGGGACGGCCCGGCCGCCGTGGCCTTTACCGACGGTCGCCAGATCGGAGCCACCCTCGATCGCAATGGCCTGCGACCGGCCCGTTACCTCATTACCGATGACGATTATGTGGTCATGGCCTCGGAGATGGGGGTACTCGACATTCCGCAACACAAGATCGTCAAGAAATGGCGCTTGCAACCAGGCAAGATGTTCCTGATCGACCTCGAACAACAGCGCATCATCGACGATGCCGACCTCAAGGCTGAACTGGCCGCCGCCGCGCCCTACCAGCAATGGCTGAACGAAACCCAGATCAAGCTCGAGAACCTGCCGTCCGAGGTTGCCGCCATGGCACCGGACGATCAGACCCTGCTCGACCGGCAGCAAGCCTTCGGCTACACCCAGGAAGACCTCAAGTTCTTCCTGACACCGATGGCCCTGACCGGCCAGGAACCGGTCGGCTCCATGGGAACGGATGCTACCCTGGCCGTGCTGTCCAGTCGTTCGCGCCTGCTCTATGACTACTTCAAGCAGGGTTTTGCCCAGGTGACCAACCCGGCCATCGACCCCATCCGCGAAGAACTGGTGATGTCGCTGGTATCGCACATCGGCCCGCGCCCGAATCTGCTGGGGCTGGATTACAGCGATGCCCACAAGCGGCTGGAAGTACATCAACCGATCCTCACCAACCGGGATCTGGAGAAAATCCGCCGCATCGAAGCCCGCACGGGCGGTGCCTTCAAAACCAAAACCCTCAGCATCTGTTACACCGCCGACACCGGTGCCAGCGGGATGGAGCCAGCCCTGAACGCCCTCTGTAGCCGGGCTGAACAGGCCGTACACGAGGGCAACAACATTCTGGTGCTTTCCGATCGGGACATGGATGCCGCCCACATTGCCATCCCGGCCCTGCTGGCGACATCGGCGGTGCATTACCACCTGACCCGCACCGGCCTGCGCACCCTGGTTGGTCTGGTGATCGAAACCGGCGAAGCCCGCGAAGTCCACCATCTTGCCCTGCTGGCCGGCTACGGGGCCGAGGCCATCAACCCGTATCTGGCCTTCGATACCCTGTCTCACCTCCGAACCCGCCTGCCGGAAACCCTCGGCGAGGAGGAAATCCACAAGCGTTACATCAAGGCGACCGGCAAGGCCCTGCTCAAGATCATGTCCAAGATGGGCATTTCCACCTATCAGTCGTACTGCGGAGCGCAAGTCTTCAATGCGATCGGCCTGAGCGATGAGTTCCTGGAACGCTATTTCACCGGTACCGCCTGCACCATCGGCGGAGCCGGGTTACGGGAAATTGCCGAGGAAACCGCCCGCCGTCACCGTCTGGCCTACAGCGATGCACCCCTGTATCGCAATGCCCTGGATGTAGGCGGCGAGTATGCCTACCGGGTACGCGGCGAGGATCACGTCTGGACCCCGGAAACCATCTCCAAACTGCAAAACGCCACCCGCACCAATGACTGGAACACTTACCTCGACTATACCCGTTCGATCAACGAACAAAGCGAACGCCTGCTGACCCTGCGCGGCCTGATGGATTTCAGATATGCGGATCAACCCGTTCCGCTCGACGAAGTGGAATCGGCTGCCAGTATCGTCAAGCGGTTTGCCACCGGAGCCATGTCGTTCGGCTCGATTTCCTGGGAAGCCCACACCACCCTGGCCATCGCCATGAACCGCATCGGCGGCAAGTCCAATACCGGTGAGGGTGGTGAACTGTCGGAACGCTTCCAGCCGTTGCCCAATGGCGACTCCATGCGTTCGGCCATCAAGCAGGTGGCTTCCGGTCGCTTCGGCGTGACGGCCGAATACCTGGTCAATGCCGACGATCTCCAGATCAAGATTTCGCAAGGAGCCAAACCGGGGGAAGGCGGTCAGCTCCCGGGTCACAAGGTCGATGCCATCATTGCCAAGGTACGGCACTCGACCCCGGGCGTGGGCCTGATCTCGCCGCCGCCCCATCACGACATCTACTCCATCGAAGACCTGGCCCAGTTGATTCACGACCTCAAAAACGTCAATCCGCCGGCCCGCATCAGCGTCAAGCTGGTGTCTGAAGTCGGGGTCGGTACCATTGCGGCCGGGGTGGCCAAGGCCCATGCCGATCACGTCACCATCGCCGGTTACGATGGCGGCACCGGTGCCAGTCCCATTACCTCGATCAAACACGCCGGTCTGCCCTGGGAAATCGGCCTGGCCGAAACCCATCAAACCCTGGTGCTGAACAAGCTCAGGGGCCGCATCTGCGTCCAGGCCGATGGCGGCATGCGAACCGGTCGGGATGTGGTGATTGCCGCCCTGCTCGGGGCCGACGAGTTCGGATTTGCCACCGCGCCCCTGATTGTCGAAGGCTGCATCATGATGCGCAAATGCCACCTCAACACCTGTCCGGTCGGGGTTGCCACCCAGGACCCGGAACTGCGTAAACGCTTTACCGGCCAGCCGGAACATGTGGTCAATTTCTTCTTCTTCATCGCCGAAGAAGTACGCCAGATCATGGCCCGGCTGGGGTTCCGCACAGTGGCCGAGATGATAGGCCGTTCGGAAAAACTCGACACCCGCAAGGCCATCGAGCACTGGAAGGCTTCCAAAGTGGATCTGTCCCGCATCCTGCACAAACCGCAGGCCGCGCCCGGCATCGCCATTTCCAACAGCGAACCGCAGGATCACGGTCTCGACAAGGCTCTGGATCGTCGCCTGATCGAGCAGGCCCAACCGGCCCTGACCGAACGTCGGCCGGTACAAATCGAAATGGCAGTACACAATTACAACCGGACGGTAGGGGCCATGCTCTCCGGCGAACTGGCCAAACGTTATGGCCACGCCGGTTTACCGGAAGACAGCATCCATATCCGCATGCAGGGTACGGCGGGACAAAGCTTCGGTGCCTTCCTGGCCGCCGGTATCACCCTGGAACTCCAGGGCGAAGCCAATGACTATGTCGGCAAGGGGTTGTCCGGTGGTCATATCATCATCTACCCCCCGGCAGAATCGCCCATCGTGCCGGAACACAACATCATCGTTGGCAACACCGTACTGTACGGAGCCATCAGCGGCGAATGCTATTTCCGGGGCGTGGCCGGTGAGCGTTTTGCCGTGCGTAACTCCGGTGCGATTGCCGTGGTGGAGGGTGTGGGCGACCACGGTTGCGAATACATGACCGGTGGCATTGTCTTGGTGCTGGGCGCAACCGGGCGCAACTTCGCGGCCGGCATGTCCGGCGGCATTGCTTACGTCCTCGATGAAGCCGGTGATTTCGAACACCGCTGCAATCTGGCCATGGTCGAACTCGAACCCGTTCTGGCCGAAGAATCTGCAGCCGAGCGTTTTGAACATCAACAGGCCGATCTGGAAACCCATGGCCGGGTGGATATTCGCCACGACATGACCCGCAACGATGCCCGTCGTCTGCGTACCCTGATCGAGCAACACCGTCATTACACCGGTAGTCAGCGGGCACGGGATATCCTTGAACACTGGGCAGATTACCTGCCCCGTTTCGTCAAGGTCATGCCGGTCGATTACCGGGCCGCCCTGCGCAAAATGCAGGCAGAACAGACTGCCAGCCAGACCGCTACACACGCGTAGGCCTTTTCGGTCCCCATC
>Ga0172372_10008886_pt1 | contig 13148 bp, 11 predicted proteins | sample LakKiv5m_2_FD_114544 | JGI IMG/M metagenome (GOLD analysis project Ga0172372, IMG submission 114544) | Freshwater microbial communities from Kabuno Bay, South-Kivu, Congo - kab_092012_9.5m | ecosystem: Environmental > Aquatic > Freshwater > Lake | place: Democratic Republic of the Congo...
CACGCACGAAATGATGGTGGGTGTCCGTTTCCGTCCATGGAAGAAGGCGGCTACTGAAAGCCCTGAGGCTGCACCTGCGGGCGATGGGGAGAAGAAGTGATCCATTCCACTATTTAAAAAGACAAAGGCGGCCAATTGGCCGCCTTTGTTGTTCTTACACTTACCGCGTTTAAGGTGCCAATGGTGTGAGCAGAAAGTCGACCACGTAGCTCTTGTTGGGTTGAACCACGATGGTGGCAAGTGCGTCTTCGAAACCAGTTATAGAGGCTACGAGATTGACCGTTGCACCCGTTCCAACGGATTTGGAGCTCAGACCTACCTTGAACAGGCCGTCAGGGCCCGTAGTGTAGGTGTAATTCTTGGTATCGCCTACGACCGTTGCCTTTACAAACACGTCCTCCAACGCCAACATGCCCACACTCTCCTTGCATGTGCCCGCAATGGTAACGGACGGTTTTGAACTGCCTGTTTCGATGATGATGCGTGCGTTGAAATAATCTACGTAGAAATCGGGGGCGGAGAGTTTGAATTGAGGCATGATCCTGTCCATCTGATCTTTAAGAATGCCGTCCGTATCGCTCATGACGGTTTTCAGTGCCTTCGTGGCCCCTTTCTTTGTGACGATGGCCATGCGTGGTGCCACAAGCAGCGTTTCGAAGGCGATGATGAGTTGCTCGTAATCGAGGAGTTGCTGGGCGGAGATGCCAAAGTTGATAAGGTTTGCGGCTACATCATTGGCCTCATCGAGGATGACACGGCAGCGCTCTGCGGCCAGTGTATCGCGCACCTTGCTGAGGTCGGTGGCGGTGTAATTGACCGCGTCCTTGAGGGTCTGATTGTTGATGGATGTGGCGTAGGCATATACGGCCCCACCGATGACAAGTGCCTCATCGCGCATGGTGTCCCACGCTATGACCTTGTCTTTCCGGATACCAGTATTCTTCTTTTCCTGAACCTCTGTGAGGAGCTTGATGTCTTTGAGTTTGCCCTTGTAATTGGTGACCGCATCTGAAAAACCTTGATTTCCGCTCCAAACGGCCTGATACTTATCGATCACCTTTTCGACTGCCAAGTACATGTTGTACTTTGATTCCTGTCTGTCGTTCATGACTCGATGTATTGTCCGGGTAGCGCGGTCGGTTTGCCAGACCCGGGGGTTATCATTCGCCCGACCGCACTTCTTTAACGCGGGGTATTTTGAGTTATTGTTTGGGTCGGTGAAATTTTTTTGTTTCTGGGGATGGGGAAAGTTGCACTGCCCCATCGCCATGTCCCGATAGTTATCGGGACGGTACACCGCGCCTGAAAGCGCGGCACTCACCATGACCCGCAGCTCTGTGCTTTGCAGCCTAGCGGCAACCATTGCGGAGGTCATCCTGAGTATCCGCTCCAAGCGGATGTATCGAAGGATGAATTGGAAGGAAATAACGGCCCTGCACACCTTGTCCCGATGGAAGGGGTTCTGTTGACGCGGCACACGGTCTGCACTGGTGGTTACAAAATTGAGCAGGTTCCATGTCATAAGGGTGGCGGGCTGCGCCCATACCATGCAGGCCAGCACCTGCCGTGCTTCGTGCCGGACGGGATTTCGAGCGATGAGGGCTGGCCCTATGACTGGGCGGTGGTGAGCGCATCGGGCAGCGCACGTGGCATAGACGCGCCATCTGGTGTTGTTTAAAGATCAGTTAGAAACTGATCGTGCTTTACTCCACACAAGTCATCCTGCGGAAGACTTGAGCGGGCGGGGGTTGTCCTTTGTTGCTGCGTTCCGCAGTGAGCTCCCTTCGACAGGCTCAGGACAGGTGCCCACTGAACAGGACGAACGAGGAAAAGACCTCCGTTCGGGCGGGGGAACATGGATTAGCCACGGAAACACGGAGGGGCACGGAGAAAAAGGGAAATGGAAGGTGGCAAACCGTTCGTGTCTTGTTCCGCACAAGAGATTCCTCGGAACTCTTAAGCGAGCGGAAGGAAGACTCGGCCGGGCAGGGACTCTAACCTATTCCTCACCCAAACTTCTCCACAATATCTTTCATACTGAAATCACCAGACATCTCTTGCACTTCCAATCTACCATGCAGGATGTCAAAGAAGAATCGAGCAATGTTTTCAATGGTCAATTCAGTCTTTCGGTCAGAACTGTCGATTCCAAGATCATAGGTTTTCAATAATTGAGGTCCGAGCGAGGCAGCAGTCAACAGGAAGTGGTTATTGAATTTATCCATGTCCAGCAAATCGGCTGCTAACACTTTTCCGATGACGGAATAACTTCTGATTATTTGCTGGGCCTCATCAGATCTGAGCACTGTTTTCAATTCATCGGAATCCAAGTTCATTTTTATCCTTCCCGAATGTTTGGCTGCTTCTTTCCCACAGTATAGAGCACCTAGATCGGCCAAGGTCAAATTGAACAATTCTGAACCGGGAATCGCATTTATTTTCTCGACTGTGAATGCGCTTGGTAACAGGAGATATACGGACTGCGCGAGTCGCACTGTTGGACTGTTGAAGGTGCCTACAATAGAATTGCTGAGCTCCAAATTCATGGAGGCGAACACACCCCCTATGACGATACAATCCTCAAGGATGATTTCGTCCGCAAAGATGCTGCCTGCCACAAAGGAGTTCTTCAGTTTGACCTGTTTGGCATTTACGTCTGCTTGAAAAATCATCTGATATCCCCTTGCAAGCGAAACTATGGAATCGGCTGACCCCACGGCCTTTCGGAAGATGGCGGATCCTTTGGCATCATTGTTAACATGAAGTTCAATCTGGGTGAAGACCGCTCCTTGCACCTCCAATTGTCCTCCTTGAATTTCGAGGTATCGGGCATACACAGCACCTTCAACGATATTATTGCCTTGTATGACCACGTCTCGTTCGAGCTCGCTTGAGACGCGAGGAAGAATTGAGCTTTTGACAAGATTGTCATTCAAAAGCAGGCGTTGGTCATTGACGCGTATTTCCTTCAATTCATTCATAGGTAAGGTTTTTAGGCGAGTGTTTTTATGTCATTGTCATTTGACCACAAATGCATGATCTGTTTGGAAACACGTTCATTAGATTTTAGACTACCACCTTCGTAGCCTGCCACCTGTAGATTCAAGTAAGTGCCTATACGTTCACGATGTAATGGCTTCATAGGTTTCCATGGAGCACCAGCATTTGAGAACCCCCATTTGAGTTTCTCAGAATTCGTGTTTAACGAGGGTATTTGAGGTGAGCTGATGACCTGCACGGTTAAGGCAGCGGACGCATTTTTACTTTCCACGTATAGAACCGGGACATGCCTTATGGCCACTTCATCTGTATTTGATGGAGTAAGTATCCGTTGCAGTTGACCAGCAAGATTCTTTTCGGAGAAGAGGTAGCTTTTTGCATCATCAATAAGCAATAGTGCTCTGCTTTTCAATCCTGTGGCGTATAGCATTGATTGGAGATCACCGCCTTCTTTATTGAAAATGGTGGAAATGCCTGTGCTATTGTCACTGAATGTGCGTTGAACCTGAGAAGATATTTCTTCGTGAGCAGCCATCGCAGATTGATTCAGCACACGTACCCTGTTCTTAAGTTCCTTATCAAGTTCAATAAAAATCTTACCGTACCTCTCTGCAATTCTGTTGAAATCAATCTGAAGCTGTTCCTTTTTCGAGATGCAGGCCTCCTGATGGTATATCATTTCCACGAGTAGCGCCTCTACCCGCGGTTTGATCTCTGTAAGTTGTTGATTGATCTCTGACTTTATCAGCCCAAAAAATCCATCGATGATTGAATCAGAGATGTCTTGAGAGCTTTGAATCTTTGCAGCGATGTGGGCTGACTCGGCAGCTATGACTGACCCCGTGAGGAGGTTGATGTGCCTATTTGCAGTATTGACGCTCCTGTCGAAGGGGTCTGTATCAACATCAATATCAATTGTGACTGGAATCTCTACTGTTACATTTGTACTATCTGAACCTCCATGTTCCGATGCAGGAAAGCTGTAATTAACGCTGACCGTTCTTGAAACAGTCTCTACATATCTTCTTGAGTAACTCATAGCGCAATTCAGTTGAGTTGAAGCCAATCTGAGGACTCAAGAAACAGATGCATTCTTTTCTTGACCCTGTCTGGTGCGGATGACTGATTGACGAAATTGCCGTATTCCTGTTTTACTCTTGATACGTTGCTGCCACTTCCTTGAAACCATTTGAACTCAGGCAGTGAGGAATACACCTGAGATTCAATCCGTGCATTTGTGTTGAATCCTATTTTAGATTGGGTGATGTGATACTGCTTCTGCCTTACGTTGAGTCCTTCCGATTCTGAGATCAGGATTGGAATGTGTTTTTGCTTTGGGCTGTCTATCTGCTGGCGAGAAAGGATACTGCCAATAAGATTCTTTTGAGCTTCGGAACTGAAGATGAAGTCTTTCATTGAGGAGATATTCCTCATTGCATTGAACTTGGTGTTGGAAACGGAGATCAGCTGACTGTTGCCTATGCTTTCATGTTGCGTGACCGATGGGGCACCTGAAAGACGCATTGTGCGAAGGGCTATGGGCAGCACTTCCTTACTGACGAAGTTGGTTGTCGGTTTGTCGAGCTCATACACTCTCGCCTGCAATGCCTTATTAAGCGAGTCGAACAATTTGGTGTATCTGCTTGCGAGCATCATATAGTCCCTTTCCATTCGGGTCTTGATGGCCGCCAGGGAGATGGACTGCTGGTGCAGTTCCATGATCTTTGCATCCGCCTTGCTCTTGTGAATTGCAATCTTTTGCGAGATCTGTGAACGAATCAGGGAATAGAATCCGAAATTGACATTGCGGCAAATTTTTTCTGCTCCTTGCTGTTCGGCTATCACCACGGCAGTCTGCATGGCAACAACTGCTGCAGTGGTGCCATCCACATGATGAGCTACCCCATCAATGCTGTGCGCCATTGGTTCGGTGTCAACTCTGAAATTGAAATGCGCCATCTTATATCAGTATTGGATTGACATGAAAATCAAGCGTCCTTTGGCTCATCATCGGATGAAGCCGAAGTATCGTCACTTTTGGATGAGTCTCGGTCATCCGCTACGTCAGTATCGGGTTGATCACTTATTGGCGGTGGGTCACCTATGGACTGCTGCGCCTCGGCTTGAACCTCACCTTCTGATTCTGTACTTTGTGAATCATTGTTCGTTGTGCTGTCATATCTCTCCAAAGAAGCACGATCGAATTCATCGACTTCGCTCGTCTCCTTACCATCCAATTCATTCAGGGCCACACGTGCAATTCTTGGAAGATTAATAGACATGTGCTCATGTGCCATGTCTTCGATTGATGGAGGTGGAGGTAGCTCTGTTGTTTCAGCAAAAAATGGATTGACTGCAACCAATGGCATCCGTCTTGTGTCTAACCCATGTACTCTTCCACTGGCCACGGCATAATCCTTAAACGTAGAGTCCCTCAGTGAAGCGTCATAATACTCAATGAACTCAAATTTCTCTGCTCGTTTGTCAATATCGTCCTTGAGCCTATCCATGTAGTCCATGAACTCTTCCTGGATGTTCTTGAAGTCTTTTGATTTGGCCTCAAAGGCGAGAAACACCTCTTCGTCATTCTCGTCAGACTTGACGAGAGAGGCATCGATGGATGAGTTTTTCTCAAGGTTTTCCTCGGTCTTGCGCAAAGCCATCATGGCATTGTAGGAGGATATGTATTCGCTGAGTGTTGACCGCATGATATTGATGAGGTCGTTGCTCTCGGCCCGATTACGGGCATAGAAATCTTCGGTGTCCCTATGCCATTGATTGAGGTAGTCAATCTTCTGGTCTTTGATATTGTTGTAGATTTTCATTCGCTCGATGCGAGTTTCCTGCATCAGATTTTGAACAATTGGTGCCACAATCTCTTCGTGAATCTGATGCACACCAAAGGGAAAATTCGTCTTGCTTCCATCCTCAGCCACCCAACAGTCGGAGACCACATCATATCTGAGCTTGGAGCTTGGCTTCAGTTGGAAAGGCTGATAGCTTTCTACTGATTCCTGATAATTGAACTTCTCATTCCTGATCCGCTCGATCTCATCAGCTTCCAAATGTGGGGAGTAATGATTGTATGAGCTTTTGAGAATTTTGAAGAGTGTCTTGTTGGAGGTATCAACAATCAAATTCGTTGATGACATTTTCATTTGCGTCAATGCCTGCACGGAATTGGCCATGGTCATCATCAATGTCCGGAGTACTTGTTCAAATTGAACCTGATGTTTTTCCAGAGATTTCTTCATCTCGTTCAACGAATGGAATCTGTCAATCTCGTCCTTATAGGGTGAGCTATCGAAGATGTTGAGGACAGGGGAGTTTCCTGTCTCGGTGGTTGAATGTTCGTTTATGAACCGGGCATAATCGCTTTCGGGCAATACCACAGGGAGTGATACTGAGGTCAGATCCAGATTGGACAGGCAGAATGATGAGGTACGTAACGTTCTATCTATTTTGCCCAGATAGTCGTGATAGGTTACATTCTGTATAGACAGTGAATAGTCTTCGGTATCCACCGATTCGGTCTCTAACGATTTTTCTACTATCGGGGCTTCTTCCATCAAAGCATCCAGATCGGTCACCGCCTTAGTGAATAATTCGGACTGTTTCAACGTGTGCAGGTTGAAGTTCTGCGAACTGACTGAATTGGTGTAATCGATTATGAAACTCTTGTCCTCAAACGGAATCTGTGCCGCCACAGGAACGTAGGCAACTCCCAATTTAGACACCTTGTAATCTCTGAATATCTCGGCATGTGCTTTTTCAAATTCTGCGATCTTCTGCTCATTGGTTGAAATCTCCAAACGAAGTTTTTTCGCTTGTAGAAGGGCTGTAATTGCAAAATAGATAGGAATTAAGAGGAAAAAGATCGCGAAGCAGATATTCCTTGTCATTATTGCTTTGGAGAGATCCTGCCCTAAGCGCGTATTATTCTCCTTGCAGATGGCAATCTCTTTTTCATAATGTTCCTCTTCGGTCACTATCTTCTCAGCTGCTTGCCGATAGTAATCGAAAAGAACCTTAGCCTGATCTTGATATATGTTTGCTGAGGCACTTAATATTTTTCCATCCATGAGTTCTGGAGAATTAGTTTGAAAAGGTGCTCTTTCTTAAGGTCAGTAGCGATTCGCAGGTCTTTAGAAAAGATGGGAACTCAGCCCTTTCAGCATCGGTGCCACCTAAGCAGTTGTAGGCTTTTTGCAGTGTGACCACAATCTCTTTATCCAAGTTCCTTGCACTTTTGTCGTTTGAGGGTGAGAGATACCTTACGTTTTCCTTTAATCTGTCAATGGCCTGTTTTTCAGTCTGCCAGCTATCCGTGTTTGAGCTGAACATCCGGTCAAACTCTTGAATAAGTCTGAGTATCTCCGTTTTTCCCGCCCTGTTGTCTTCCTGTTCTATTGCAACCGAAGATGATTTCTCCGAACTCAATTGGGCAAGAAAGATGGTGAGCAATAGGAAAAAACCAACAAACAGTTGTATGTACGACTGATACCTGAATTCAACCTTGTAATACCAACAAAACACAATCGCCAGTATGGCCATAATGGAATAAAGGCGGATAAAACTCCAGCGGATACCAAGTGATGCAACTTGAGAGTCGAAGTTTAAATGCAAGCCGAACAGGCCGAAAAAGTTGATATAATTCACCAGAAAAACAACTGATACCACGCTGATATTCAACCAGAACACGTCATTTCTATCCACCTCAGGAATGAGAAGGAAGAATCCCGTAACAATCAAGCCCCATCCTGCGAACAGAATTAGCAATGCCCATAGATTGCTCTTCTTACCCATTGTCATATGTTCTTGTAGCCGCACTGAGGACAGAAAGGCGCGTTACCTGATCTGAAACCACATTGCTTACAGTTGCCCTCTTTGGTTGCGGCCGGTTTACCACAGGTAGCGCAAAAAGCCTGACCATCAGTCAGTGGAGAGCTACAATTGGTGCATGCAACAGTGCTTGAAGCTAGGACGCTTCCACAACTCACGCACTTTTTTGCATTTGCGTCATTGTCTGCCCCACACTTGACGCATCCGAGATACGGATCCCCACAGTGCGGACAGAACTTCATGTTACTTGTGAATTTCTTCGCGCAGTTGGAGCAGTACACCGTTTTAGGGGCATTGATGCCTACTACAGCATTAGGAATCCCAACTTGCCCGCCTTGCGATTGCATTGGTGCGGTCGGCTGCATCATGGCCCCGCCCGCATGACCGCCCATGATATTGGTGGCCAGTATTGCCCCCAAGAGTCCTCCCTGTCCTGCGGAGTTGCCCATCGAATCAATCGCCTTGTCTCCCAGTTCAAATGCCTGTGACTGCTGCCAGGTATAACCGCCTATGGCCTGAGCACTTTGCCTCGACATGGCATCCAGAATTCGTGACCCAGCACTGCTTTTGGCATCCACCTCAATAGAGGTTATGTAGAAACTGATCAGTTGAAATCCATATTCCTCCCAATGGGTGGTAATGGATAACCGAAGGTTTTCAGATAGTGGCTCTAAATAGGCTGAAATCTTCTTCAGACCAATCTGATTCTCAACAATGAATCGAAGTAGCAATGATTTTGTCTTCGAAACCGTTGCGCCCCTAAAGTTTTCCGTCAGTTGCTTCGCACTGAACGAATCGGTAGTGCCTACCAATTTTATGAGAAATCTCTCTGCATCGACAATCTTGATCCCATAGCGCCCTATAGCAATCAAAGGAACCATGGTCTGATAGTCAGGGTCATGGTACATCATTGAATCCGTTTCCCAGTCAAGATTCAGCGGCATGAGTTTGTTAACGAACCACACTTCCGCAGTGAAAGGATTCTTTCCTCCGAAAGGGATTCCGAAGAGATTCCTCAGTATAGGCAGATTCTCCGTATTGAGCGTGTGTTTTCCCGGTCCGAATTTCCCGACTACCTGACCCTTTGAGAAGAGAATTGCCTCTTGTGACTCAGCAACGATCAGCTGCGTGTAGGTGCTTAAGTTGTAGTGCGGAAACTTCCAAGCAAAGAGCTGGTCTTCGGGTCTTGATTCCCATTTCACTAAATCAATGATTGCTGCCATAGTTTAAGTCTATAGGTGGCCTATTCGATATGTGTGAAACACTCACAAATTGTCAGTCCTCCCCATTAGCTTTGAACTTCAAGAGACCTAATTTGAAATATGAAGCTACTCGGTGTCCTGGTAAAACCAATGTCAATGCAAAGATATGCAATGAGATGATTGTCTCAGCGTGAATATGGCAGTGGCCTGAAACAAAGCAACAAATCAATAACAGACGTAGAACTTGAGCGGAGGAATGTGTTTGTGGACTTGCAACTTTATTTTGGACAGAGAGATAAGACACTAAGCTGCTATTTTCCAGGTTGATAATTGATTTTCATATTCCAAGGGTGTCATGTAGTTGAGGGCGGAGTGCCTTCTGTGGGTGTTGTACCAGCACTCGATGTAGTCAAAGACCGCTATCCCGGTCTGTTTCACGTTGAGTTTTTGAAGGTGGTCTGTACATTCTGACTTCAAGGTTTTGAAGAAGCTTTCAGCCACGGCATTATCCCAGCAGTTGCCCTTTCTGCTCATGCTCTGCCTCACTGTTGGATACGCCTTCAGTAGCGAGGTGAACTCGTTACAGGCATACTGCACACCTCTGTCGGAGTGAAAGATCAGGTCCGGGGTGACCGGCCTGTTGCGCACGGCCATTCTCCAAGCGGCCACACTGGTGTCCTTTGCGGTCATGTTGTCGCTCAGTGCCCACCCGATGACCTTCCTGTCGGCCAGATCGATGACCGTTGTCAGATAGAGCCAGCCCTGTGTGGTGCGGATATAGGTGAGGTCTGATACCCATGCCCTGCCAAGGATGCCTGTTCTGAAGTCGCGGTCCAGCAGATTCTCTGCTACATGGAACCCATGCCTGCTATCGGTGGTGGTAACGCGGTATCTTCTCGCAACGATGCTGCGCAGACCCGCACATCGCATGAGTCTTGCCACGCGAGGTCTTGATATCAAAGTGCCCTGCGCCCTGAGTTCCTTGGTGATACGCGGGCTGCCATAAGTGCTGCGGCTCTTGATGTATATCTTCCGGATGCGGACAGTCAGGTCGGCATTCTCCAACTTGCGATTGCTGGGGCCGGCACATAGCCAACTGTAATATCCGCTCCTGCTCGCATGCAGGACCCGGCACATCTTCTCAATGGGATACCGCTTCATATTCTGTCTTATGAATTGGTAGATCTTCCATCGCTCTTGGAGAAGATGCCTACCGCCTTTTTTAAGATGTCGCGCTCCATGCGCACATCTTGAAGCTCTCTCTTCAGACGGGCAAATTCACTCTCCTCCACGGTCATTTTCTTCTTTCCGTTACCAGGGAAGCTGCCACCGTTGAGCGTCCCAAACTCGCTACGCCAACGGTAGAGCATCTCTGGCCTAACTCCCAGCTCATGGGCCAGCTCTCGCATGTTCTCACGCTGAAAACTCAGCTCAACAGCCCGGAGCTTGAACTCACGGTCAAATCGTCTTCTTGTCATGGTTTTTAAGGTTGCGGAATCAAACAGCCTATGTCTTAACTGACTGTCCTGTCAAATGTAGCAGGTCCAGGAGGGGGAACATGGATTAGCCACGGAAACACGGAGGGGCACGGAGAAAAAGGGAAATGGAAGGTGGCAATGAGAAATGAGGGACAGTTGGGACGAGTAGGACGGAGATTTCTCGCAAAGACGCAAGGACGCAAAGGGACTATGGTGGGCAGGCGCCCACCGAATAATAGGCACGAGGGAAAACACCCTCGCGCCAGCTTCGGACACCCTCGCTCGGGCGGGTGCAGAACAGCAACCGCGATAGAAACACGTTCAGACCATGCACGGTTTCCTTCGACTTGTACAGGTCTTTGTTGTGGGCTATCAACTGGTCGTAAAGGCCCGCCATCTTATAGGATGCGTTCCTGTCGGCCTCATTGTCGTTCGATGAGGTGTACACCTCACTTCCCGCCAAGGGCAGGAAGAAACTGTAATGTTTCGGCAGGTCTTTCAGGGCAATGTCAAGCGTGGAACCCAGCCGAAGGTCTTTTGCCACCAGCGTTTTAAAATCGGTGACAATGGCAAAGCGTGGTTTGTGCCGCAGCACCCGCTCTTCCTTTGAGACAGTTTCAATGGTACTGAGCAGTTCACCAGCCTTTGCTTCTTTGAAGAAGACCTTCTTCTTGTAAAGCACTTCCCCATCCACCTTCGAGAGGTTGAAGTCTCCTTTCTTCAGTCGGGTAATCGAGGTTTTCGATACGCCATAGGCTACAAGCAGGTCATAAATGAACTCCTCATTCCGAAAGTCATCAAATAGCGCTTCAACGTTCTGCTGTACCTCTTTGGAGTTCATGGTTGTAAATATAGGTGAGTGCTAACCTACCATTTCCCTCAACATCAAACAAGCCCTGATGCTACCCTTCGGCTCCGCTCATTGTACGCGCTCAGGGCGGGCTCTGTGTCAGTGTAACACGAGAAAATGATTTCATCGGGGCAAGATGCTTCCTGCGTCAGCATGACAATATCTGTGGATGGATGAGATGCTGGTGCCGACCTCCCCCAACCCCTCCTTTCCAGGAGGGGAGCTTTTGCCGCTTTCCGCGTCAGGGCTTGATGCATCAAGCCCCTACTGGGCGGTATCTGCTGATGGAAGAGATGCTGTTGCCGACCTCCCCCAGCCCCTCCTTGTCGGGAGGGGAGCTTTTGCCGCTTTCCGCGTCAGGGCGGTACCCGTTGTGAGAAATGGCATATCTGTGGGTGGAAGAGATGCTTCCTGCGTCAGCATGACAATATCTGTGGGTGTGAGGGGCGTATCCTGCGTCAGCATGACAATATCCGTGGGTGGAAGAGATGTTTCCTGCGTCAGCATGACAATATCTGTGGGTGTGAGGGGCGTATCCTTGACGGGGAGTGACGTTTCCTTCGTCAGCATGACCATATCCGTGGGCGTGAAAGCGATATCCGTGGGTGGAAGAGATGTTTCCTGCGTCAGCATGACAAAATCTGTGGGTGCGGATGGCGTATCTGCCAAGGTTATTGGCCGCTTGGGTGGCGGAGCTTCGTTACCTTCGTGGCTGCTTAGCAGCTCTGCGTATTGTCTGTCCTTAAGAAACTTGCAGGCCAAACGGCCATTTACGGTCTCAGTTCCATTGTGGGGCGGTTTCTGAATTACCTGCTGGTGCCGCTGCACACCGTGGTGTTTCTGCCGCAGCAATACGGGGTGATCACGGAGATGTATGCCTACGTGGCGTTTCTGATCATTCTACTTACCTACGGGATGGAGACGGCCTATTTCCGTTTCAGCAGTCAACAAGACCACCGGCCCGACACGATCTTCAGCACGGTGCTGAGTTCGCTGCTGGGCAGCACGGCTCTCTTTATCGGTATGGCCGTTCTGTTTGCGCAGCCTATTGCCGATTGGCTGCTTTACCCCGACAATCGTGAGTATGTGGTGTGGTTTGCCATTATTGTGGGGTTGGATGCGGTGGCTTCCATTCCATTGGCGCGCCTGCGCAATGAGAACCGTGCGAAGACCTTTGCGGGCATTAACATTGCCAATGTGCTGGTGAACATTGGGTTGAATGTGTTCTTCCTACAATACTGCCTTCCGCTGGTGAAGGCGGGTGGCGGCAACTGGCTGACCGACACCTTTTACGACCCGCAGACGGGTGTTGGCTACGTGTTCATTGCGAACCTGATTGCGAGCGGGGTTAAATTCCTCCTACTCGCACCCACCATGCTGCGTGGTTTTGTGCGTCCGCAGTGGCACTTGCTGCGCCCGATGCTGATCTATGCACTTCCGTTATTAATTGCTGGCCTTGCCGGCATGGTGAATGAGACGCTGGACCGCATTCTGCTGAAACGGATGTTGTACCCAACGCTGGGCGAAACGGAGACGATGGCCACGATAGGCATCTACGGGGCGTGTTACAAGATCAGCATTGTGATATCGTTGATGATACAGGCTTTCCGCTATGCGGCCGAGCCGTTCTTCTTTGCGCAGGAGAAGCAGCAAGGCAGCAGGGAACTGTACGCCAAGGTGATGACGTGGTTCGTGTGGGTGCTTTCTGGCACGTTCCTGTTTGTGATGCTGTACATTGACGTTTTCAAGTATTTCATACCGAACGCGGCCTTTTGG
>Ga0172372_10008888_pt1 | contig 13147 bp, 14 predicted proteins | sample LakKiv5m_2_FD_114544 | JGI IMG/M metagenome (GOLD analysis project Ga0172372, IMG submission 114544) | Freshwater microbial communities from Kabuno Bay, South-Kivu, Congo - kab_092012_9.5m | ecosystem: Environmental > Aquatic > Freshwater > Lake | place: Democratic Republic of the Congo...
ACCGCTTTTTCTATATTGATTATTATGTGCAGATTCAGCAGAATCCAGTGCTATTTTTATATTTGAAGTAGCTATATTTTTATTTTCACAGATTTTAATAAGATTATTTTTTAAATTTATTATTGACATATTTATACTATACAATGATATTTTTTCAAATCATACCATCAATACTTAAAATATTGTTTATTAAATAAAAAATTAATAATTATTTATCCAGTAACGCTAGCTTTTTTATCCCAAGATTTACTGTTTTATATATAGTTTCATTTAAAATTTTACTATCAACACCATCAAATGTCTCGAAAGCAACTGTTAATGAAGCTTTATTATTTAGTATATAAAAAGTATATATGTTATGTACATTTGTAATACCTTTATATAATATATCTACAGATGTTTTAAAAAATATTACATTCTCACCAAATTGATGATCCTTATTCTCTTTGATTTGTAGATTCTCATAACTTCCACCTAATTGATTAGAAAAATCTATCATTTTAGAGATAAAATTATTTTCTGTCTCAATAAGTCGTTTATCAGATAAAACATGTTTTTTCATTAGTTCTTTATTTCTACAAATTGGCTCAGATATAGAGTATATTACAATGCCACCATTAGAACTCTGTAAAGATTCACCGCTAAAGAAGATATCCTTTCCACATGTATAATCAGAAACCCTAACTAAAAATTCTTTAGTTGATTTATTAGTTAAATTAAAGCTTGAATCATTTGTTTTTCTAAACTCAGGTAGGTCAAAATCATTGATAAGTATTTTTTTTAATCCAGTATATCCTAAATCAGATACGCTTTGGTATCTTTTAAGTTCATCACACCCGCTAAGAAATATGGTAAGTACTAATAATGGAAAAATAATTATTTTATTTTTAATCATAGATATATAGTTACAATAAAGTAGCAAATGGCTTAAAATAAACATATGATAAATAAGATTTTTTTAAAGTTTATTATTACTTTGTAACAAGAGATTATTTTGTTAAAAAAAGTATATTTAATATGTTTATAAAAATATTTGATAACGATTCATGCTATTTCTTATAATATAATTATAATGATATAATGAACTTTATAGATAATTATATAGATAAAATGTACTTTATAAATAGCCTTAAATCTTGTTTTGAATTATTAAAGAAAACAAAGATTGGTATGAAAATTTTTATTATTCTATTCTTTATATTTTATAATTATTTACTTTTAGTAGGTTTGGGTATAGGAGGTATGCATTTTATAACAGTAATATTATTTGATTTGTTTTCGATTTATATCACTGGTAGCGTTTACCTTTTAGTTAAAATAGCAGATAAATATAGAGAAAAATATAATAAAGATGATATTATAAAAAATGCAGGAGAAACACATAGTATATTAGTAGAGGGAGTTTCATCAACTACAGGTGGAGTGGAAACAAATTCTAGTTATGTTAATGACCCTGATTATAAAAAAGAGTACGCAAAATGGGTATTAAACTTTATTATATATGAGACAGTAATATTAATAACTTTAGTTTTATCTGTTCTATATTTAAAATAATAAATATATATAAAAATATTTTGATACTGATTCATGATATTTCTTAAAATAAAGAAATAATAGAAAAATGTATTATATAAATATCTTTAAATCAGCAATTGAATTTTTTAACAAACAAAATATTTTTACAAAAATTTTTATTGTTTTTTTCTATTTTGTCTTAAATTATGTAATTGTAGCGACACCTTTATTGGCAAATTTTTTATCTAGTGGTAATAAAAGTAGTTTACATTACATATCAGTAATAATTCTTAATATCGTTCCAATTTACGCTTATGGTGGTCAGCACGATCTTACTAAAATAGTGGAAAAATATAAAGAGAAGTATAATAAATTTAATATCACAGATAGCGATGAGGAAGCTTTATCTAAGTATCTTAGCGATCCTGATTATAAAAAAGAGCATAGTATTTGGCAAATAAACTTTGCTATCTATAATACAGTACTTTTAGTACTTCTTATTTTATCTGTTGTATTTTTATAAATATATAAAATACTATCCGTTACTACACTCTATTACTTGATTATTAAGGATTTTTACATTAAGACGATTAACTCTATAATCAGCAGTAACTGGAAAATCCTCGCCATCTCTAGAGTAAACTCTAAAAATTAAGGAATTTTCTTCAGCTAAACGTTGAGCTTGATTCTCTGATGATTTATTTTTCAGTAATTGATTACATATACTCTTTACAATCTTAGATGAGTTATCATCCCCAAGAGGGGTATCTGCATAACCATAAGTTTCAATTAGGTTAAAGTTAATTATACTTTTACCTTTCTTATTATTGGGAGTTTCTTTTGATGATAAAATTAATTTAATCGCATCTTTTGAGATATTTTGATTGTTTTTAATAAACATAATTGTTAGATTGGGTTTATTTAATAAAACTTTTTTGAGCCAATTTTCTTCTCTCATTAAAGAATTATCGCAAGCCATCTTACTGCTTATTATATCCCTGCTTATAAAAACACCTTTACTAAGTTTGTAATTACCTGTTAATGTATTGCATCCTAGATTTAGTGTAAATGTATATTCATCAAATCTAAGCTTAATTGAGTTTTTGCTAGCTAAATTATATGGTTTCTCGTTTACTTTAATTGAAGTTGAGTTAAAAGATAATGATAGAAGATCGGTATTTTTAGCAAAACGAGGCTTACTATAATCATTTGCATTAGCAAAAGAATTAAAATTATTAGATAATAATAAGGATAAAATTGAGAATAATAAAAGTATAATAAATTTATAAATAGAGATAGTTAGAAATATTTTAATTTTATTCATAAATATATAGTTATATAATATTTTAAAAATCATTATATCAATTTATAATATAACTAATGCGAACTTTATAATATTAATAACAGTAAAATTATGAGTAAAGATAATTTAAGTAGCTATAAATTTATTGATCTTTTCTCTGGTTTAGGTGCTTTTAGAATCGCATTTGAACAATTTGGAGCAGAGTGTGTATTCTCTAGCGATATAGATAAAAGTGTAAATAAGGTTTATCAGAGTAATTTTGGCGAGTATCCTGCTGGTGATATCACAAAAATTGATGCATCAGAGATACCAGAACATGATATACTCTGTGCTGGTTTTCCATGCCAAGCTTTCTCGATAAGTGGAAAAAAATTAGGATTTAAAGATAGTAGAGGGACCTTGTTTTTTGATGTTGCAAGAATAATAAAGAAGAGAAGACCAAAGATAGTGTTTTTAGAGAATGTAAAAAACTTTATAAGCCATGATAATGGCAATACTTTAAAGGTTGTAGAAGCAACGATGGCTCAATTGGGTTATACATTCTTTTATAAAGTTATAAACGCCGTAGATATAGGGATACCTCAAAATAGAGAGCGAATATATATGGTATGCTTCAGAGATGATTTAAAGATAAAAAAATTTCAATTTCCTGAAAAAACAAATGAGATGATAAAATTTAAAGATTTATTATTAAAGAATAATAAGTTGGGAAGTAAAATAAAGTTATATGATAAAGGTGAAATTAAAGAGTTTAAAGGAAAGATAAAAAATAATAAACCAATACGAATTGGAGTTGTAAATAAAGGTAGACAAGGAGAGCGTATCTATAGCATTAAAGGTAGTGCTATTACATTGTCAGCTAACGGCGGAGGGATTTTTGCTAAAACTGGAGGTTACCTTATAGAGAATAAAATAAGAAAACTTCATCCTAGAGAGTGTGCCAGACTTATGGGGTTTCCAGAAGATTATAAACTTTCCGAGAAAGATAGTGAATCTTATAAGCAATTAGGAAATTCAATTGTTGTACCTGTATTAGTTGAGATAATAAAAGAGATAAAGAAAGTTATAAGTAATTAAGTTTTTCTTTATCAAATGATAAGCTAAATATAATTGTAATATTATTAGTATTAGATTTTTTAGTAACTCTATAATATTTAATTTTCTCATTATATCTAAAAAAATATTTATTATCAATTTTATCTTTTATATAATTATATTGAGATGGTGTTAGATATGTTTTACTTTTGTAATTATCTTTTATTATATTTATTTTCCCAAAATCTCCTAAGATTTTATCAAAGATCTCAATATCAGCTTTAGATAAATTTGAAGTACCGCTTTTCTTTCTTCTAATTATTGCTTTTGTCTTTAAATAATCTTTTATTGCTGAACTTGGAAATAATATTTTTTTATTTTGGTTACCAGTAATTATATATTTTATATTTTTATTATCTAAATCTGATTTAAGAAAGTCATAAATATCATCTTCTGAAAGATCTATAGCTAACCCTCTACTTGTTATCATAGAGTAAAAATTTAAATTATTATTTAAAGTATTTATAATTTTCTTACTAAAAGAAGAGATTTTAGACTTATTAGTTTTGGAATATATAAATTTATTATTTGAAAATTCTATAACAAATTGAGAGGATTGACTTGTAGGCATCTTGCACTCAATATAAAAATTAGTATTACAGCAGATATCATATGCATATATATCAGGTTCATTACTATTAGATTTACCCTTTTGAATTAAGGTTAAATCATGATTTAGAAATTTATGATTTTTATTTAAATAATTATAACAATCATCTTCAAAATCTTGCCAATTCAACAGTATACCTCTTTTAATAATTACAAATATATTGTTTAGTAATTAGGTATAATAACATATAAATTAAATACTTAAATTATTTATTAAATAAACATATTACTAAAATTACATATATTTAAAAATATTATCTTATAAATAATTATCATTTGTCAAATTTATTTTTAAATTCAATGAAGTCGTATTTGGAAGCATAATCTTTACATTCTTTACAGATATAGATATCTTTATTATTTAAAGATATAAAATCATTTAATGATATTAAAAAAAGGCAGTCTCTTTGCAATTTATACATATTTTTGACATATAAATATTTTACAAAATAAAGGGTAAAAATAAATATAAAAAAATTTATATTAATGATAAAATATAAATTAAAAGTTTTGATAATTTATAAAATAAGTTTATTTATTATTGAATTTCAGGAAACTCTACATGATAAAGACATCTATTACATAAAAATATTTTTCTCTCTTCTCCGTCAATCATAACCTTATACTCTTTAAAAGCACTTTCATTACAGATATAACAACTTGAAGAACCCATGATAATATTATGTTATTTATATATACTAAATCAAATATCTATTTGGATAATAATTATTATATAAAATAGGAAATAAAAAAGATATGTGATGGAAGCTTTAGAGATTAAGATAATAATAAAAGTAAAATTAGTAACCAACTATAAAACTAGATAAAATAAAATCTTGTTATATAAAAAGTTCTAAATCTCTAATGTTATATTTAATTCAGGTAGCTTTATAGGCTTATCAAGCGGGCATCCGCTCTCTAGGCTAGCGATAATTAGCGTACCATTTATGACAAGCTTTACATCTTCGCTAGGGTTTAGGATGTAACCTCTGCTATAATATTCATTTCCATATAAATCATAACTTTTACTACCAACGATTATCTGATTTGATGGATGATCATTTATAATTTTTATCTCAAAGTTATTATAATGATCTTTATTGAAAGCTATCTCCGCATGTGGTCTATTGATTTTAGCACATAGCGAGCTCTGGGGTGGGAACTCTTTGCCGGTTAATTTGGAATTTGGATCATCTGTGATATTTCTATAACTTTTTCTTGTCGCTAACATACCATCAGATATACCTAAATTATTTATATTGATATATTTTTTTGATTTATCATCTGAGAATTTAGTATATTTGAAAAAAAAGTCAAATGGTTTAATTGAACTAAAATAATTATAAATGCCTAATTTTTCAGAAAATTTATATGTATTGAGAGTATCATTATAGGCAGAAATTAAAAAACTGTTCCTATCAAAATAATTAAATAAATCATTAGCATATGCATGTGATAAAATTACAGATGGGTGCCAATCGATTGGATTAACCCAACCGTATTTATCTTTTTTACTTGCAATTTTAATTGAAGTATCAGGAGAAACTATGTCAAAACCTACTTTCCTAATTATTTCAGTTAAGTAATTATTACCTTTGCTGTCAGGTATTAATCTAGGATTGGTCATGTACATATCAACATCTAAAGAAGGATAAAGTGGCATAAAAATTACTTTATAATTATTTATTTCTGAATCTATTTTTAAATTATATAAAGTTTTTTCAAAGACTTCAATTTGATCATCTGAAAGTTTTAGATATTTGGAACAATAAAGCTTTACTGATTCTTTTACTGTTCTCGGAAATAGATTATCAAAAATAGATAAAAATTTTATCATTATTAAATCACCTGTCATACATTTTATGTATTTATAACCATCATTTATATTGCTATTTTTTTGGTTTAGTACGGATATACTATAATTCATATGGTCGTTTGGCAAAAAACTAATTATAAGGTATTTGTATTTAAATCTATTATATAATTTATCAGCATAATGTATATAGTCATAAATATCCCATCCACCTTCACCCACTGAGATTATATTAAATTGTTTTCCTTTAGTCATACTATTTATTTTATCTGAAAAAATAAGAGGCCAATTAGTATTATCATCCAAAATATCATGACCGCGTACAAAGGAATCACCGATAATTAGAACAGTATCATTACTATAACTTAAATTTTTTGTATTAACTATTAATTTATAATAATCACCTTCCCTACTTTGATTTTTTTTGTAAAATTTATTTATGATATCATCGTACATAGGTAATTTGAGTGAAATACTTTTTTCGTTAGCTTTTAGAAAGATACTCTCTCTGGCCCATGCGATATCATTTTCGCTAGGGTTATCAAAAATTATAAATTTGTTGCTAGTAAGATCACCATCTTGATATGGGGGATATATTTCATTTATTTTGCTATAAGTTGGATCTAATCTGTCGTCATTTACTTTTGGTTTACCTTCAATGTTACTTAAACGAATCTCAGAGATAGAGAAGGATATAAAAATGATTAATAATAAAAATAAAATAATTAATAGTGGTAATTTTATAACTTTTCTCATAAAAATATTATGTCAATAATGCTTATAAAGAAAAATATTTAAAAAAAATTGAAAAAAAGGTTGGTAAATATCAATATCATGATTAAAATCAAGAGTGAGGTGATTAGTAATAAACTAAGACCAAAAAGAGTTAGAAATAATAATTGGCTAGATCAGATGTTTAAATTATAATTGTAATTATTATAGCAATATTTTCTATCTAAAAAACTCAAAATTTATCTTTCTTATTTTTACTCTATTAAGAAGGACCCTCATATTTTAAATTACTAATTAAATGCTCTGCTTGGTAATAAACAATATCTCTCTTATCTCAGTAGTATAGATACCAAGTAAATTTTTTACATAAAGATCTTTATTTATATAATATATTTATAATAGGATTATTATAAGAAGATTTTTAAAAGATCAGGCGTTTTCTGATAACTGTATCATAAAATAGAAATAAATAAATAATTGATATATTATTCTCATAGGTAATAATTTATTCTGTGATAATACTTTATTATATTTTATTTGAGAGTATCTATGCATCAATTTGATGATGAGATAGATGCCTTAGCTGAGAAAATATTAGAGTACTCATTAGCAAGGCTTAAAAAAGACCCACCATTAGATAGACCATGGAGTTATCAAGAACTTTATAATGAGGCGGGTGAGACTATAACACCACTAGGATTAGGCGGAGAAAAGGTTTTAGATATATTCAAACATGTACTAGCCCCTGCATGTATATCTACAGATCACCCAAGAAATTTAGCATTTATCCCATCTGCTCCAACAGAGACAGCAAATTTATTTGATCTAGTAGTAGGTGCTTCATCTTTATATGGGGGTTCTTGGAAAGAGGGAGCTGGTGCTATATTTGCAGAGAACCAGGCATTGAGATGGATTAGCGATTTAGCTGGATTTCCTAAAAAATCAGGAGGAGTTTTTGTGCAAGGTGGAACGATAGGTAATTTATCAGCTTTGGTAGTTGCTAGAGCTGAGGGGAGAAAAAAATATCCAGAGATTAAAAAATGGTTTATAGCGTGTAGCCAAGAGGCACATTCCTCAGTAAAATCAGCTGCTGAGATAATGGATGTTGGGGTATTGACGATCAGAACTGATAAAAATTTTAAATTAACAAAGAATAATGCAAATAGAGCAATTGAAGAGTTCCATAATGAGAATTTAGATAGTAAAGTTTTTGCTATTATAGCAACCGCCGGAACTACAAATTTGGGCGTTATTGACGATCTAAAAGGAATAGGAGAATTATCAAAAAAATTAGATATTTGGTATCATATTGACGGTGCATATGGTTTAGCTGCTCTAGCATCGCCTAGGAGTAGAGTTCTCTTCGAGGGTGTAGAGTTAGCCGATTCATTTATAGTAGACCCGCATAAATGGCTTTTTGCCCCATATGATGCTTGTGCTCTTATTTATAAAGAGCCTGAACTTGCTAGAGAGATACATACTCAGCATGCTGATTATTTAAAAATATTAGAAAATGAGGAATGGAACCCTTCAGATTATGCAATTCAACTAACTAGAAGAGTTCGCGGGCTTCCTTTCTGGTTCTCGATTGCGGTTCATGGAACCAATAAGTATGCTGAATCTATCGAAAAGACAATTCTTTTAGCTCAAGAAAGTGCTAAGTTAATAAGAGAGAACCCAAATTTGGAACTTGTAATGGAACCTGAGCTCTCTATTATAGCATTTAAGAGGATAGGTTGGAGCTCTGATGATTACCAAAGTTGGAGCGAGAAATTATTAAATGAACAAATAGCATTTGTAACGCCCTCTCTTCATAAAAAAGAAACTATACTAAGATTTGCCATAGTAAATCCATGGACTAGTATAACAGATATAAAGATTATATTAGCAACATTGTAATTATTTTATAGTTGACTTTTTAGATATAAGTAAAATAATAATAAAATGGGAAATAACAAAGAAGAGATGCTTAAAGCATTGGAGAGAAAAAAAGTTGAGAAGAAAGAATCTTTTATTAATAATATCAATAGTGGTGGTAAAATTAATAAAAAACGTAAAGGTAACTTTGAAAAAAAAATGCATCGCCGTAAATCTGGATCATCATAAATGAGTATTATATATAATTAACTATAATATCATTTTATTTCTATAAGATCTTTTATATAGTAATAATTTATATAATTGTATAAAGTAAGATTTATGAAAAATGGCAGGGGTAGTAGGAATTGAACCCACGCTAAAGGTTTTGGAGGCCCTTGTGCTACCTTTACACCATACCCCAGTGTATATATATTATACTTGATAAGTAAATGATTTCATATATAATAAAGTATTACTATGGCTGAAAAAAACTAAAAAATATATCTATTATTACTATAAAAAATACAGTTAATGATTATAAAGAACAAAATGAAATTTATAAATATATTGCTTGTGTTGCTGAGAAAATAACTTAGATTATTTTATACCACTAAAGAGATGATCTATAAACAAAATAATAAAAAAAGTAAGGTGAGTTATAAATGGTTACATTATTTTATTTATAAAAAATCTTTTCAGAGCTTCTTTAGGAAATCTGAATATATATAAAATATATTTACAAATTATAGGATATTATAATAATTGATAAAAAGAGGATAGAGATAGCAGATATTTAAATAACTAATAATAAGAAGTAATAATATATGTAGAATAAATAAATATTATAACTATTATAGATATGAATTTAGCTATTTATACAAAAAGCAATAGATATGGCATCGATCCTTTAAAACTAAAAGAATTTTATATAAAGATAAAAAATAATGTAATTGAAATAGATTATAAAGGGGTAAAGTATTTATCAGATGGATATACCTTATATTATAAAAATGATTTTATAGATATGTTAGAGGGAAAAATATTTCCATTTCCAGAACATGTTACATTAAAAATTTCAAAAGATTATAAAATTAATAGTAACGAAGAACTAGTTAAGAAAATAGATGATTTATTAGCAAGACCCAAAATAAATAATATTTTTGATTAGTCTTTTTTACTTATCTCTTGATTAATTTGCCTATTATTAGGAGAATTAGTAATAATTTATTATTTACAGATCAGGGAGAGTAGGAAGAGATGATAACAGAGAGTTTTTTTAATGATGCTATAAAAGTTTGTAAAAGAATAATTGAGGAACGATATACTATTGCTAACGATGATGGTGAGATAAGAACGTTAGAGGGATATGTAAGATATAAAAAAGGATTTTACATTATCACAGGACCCCACGGAGAGGAGTATCCTATATCGCCAGAAAAGTTTAGAGAGCTAAAGGATGATTATAAAAATGGAAGATGCTCACCTAAAATGATCATAAAATACGCAAAGTTAGCAGACCATAACGGTGAAGTTAGAACCTCTTGGGGAGAGACGTTGTATTACAACAGCGGTGAAGATTACATTATTAGACATGGTAATGGCGATTACGGGGTAGTAAAGAGAAGGATATTTGAAGATACATATCAAAAATGCTAATCGATTAGTAATACTTTTGCAACTTCAATAAGCTCATCAGCGCCACCTTCGAATTCATTAACTAAAGCGATTGCTGTCTCTATAACTTCATGATTATCAATACCCTTAAAATCTATATAATTTTTAAAATTATTTATATTAAATAATGGTAAGTATGACTTCATTTATTTATATTTCTAATATTTAAAAACATCTGATTATAGTGTATAAATAAATTCAAATGTAAAATAATAGTAATAATTTATATTATTGATACCTTTATAAGGATCTCTGGAGCTAAAATTGTTTTATCAATCGGGCACCCAGACTGAAGTGATCCAATAATAATACCACTTCTATCATTATTATACTTAAACTCTATAATCTCACTTATTCTAATTTCTTTTAGCTCATCAATAATTTCATTACCATTTTGATCGTAGCCAAATGTTGTAAAAGTTACTCTTCCGTTTTCAGCATTTAGTAATTCAACTTTAATATTTTTACCAAAAGAACTTAATTTATCAAAAGAGACCCTAATATGTGGTCTGCCTATGCTTTTACAAGGCGCAAGGGAGTAGAACGTTGTACCTGATTTTTTATAGCGAGTATACCTATCAATAAAACTTGAATGAAACGAACTTCTGGGGTCTTGATAACCTATTAATACTTCATTATCTGTAATGTAATCTCTAGGTATAAAAGTTGGAGTGGTGTTACTTATTATATTTTTTTGATAAAAATTATTATTCTTAGGCTTAACGCTATTCTCTTTTAAAAGATCTAATGCTACTTTAGCATAAAAATCAACAATTTTTGGGCTATAATGACAATCAGAAGGGTTAACGCAAATTTCGTCTCTACTTAAATTTAATAATTCATCAAAATTTTTATAGTGTTCTGGTTTGGCAACAATATATCCTAGCTCTTCAAATAAATCAGGGTACCCTCTATTAGTTATATAGTTATAATCAGGCATATTTAGATCGTTCATAAATAATATATAAATTGGAATATCGCCAACATTATTTTTAATATTATCTATTGATTTTTTAAATTTTTCAAGCTCTAAATTAAGTTCTGGTATCATGTAGTATAAACCTCTAGAATTTTTATTATTATCAGAAGGTTCTAGTTTAATTCTAAATTTTGACTCGTCACAAAAATATTTAATAAACTTATCATAGGTTGCAGGATAAAATCTATTAATTATAAATTTTGCATATCTTGTTATTAAATAATTTTCACCAGATAAACATTCTTTATACATACTTATATCAAATCTCTCTTTTAGGGGTAGAGTTTGAGAGTTATTTTCAGAGATACAGTAATCTTTATCTACCCTGCCACAGAACATTAAGTCATTCTCATAAAAAAATATAATAATGATATCAGGATTTATCGCCTTAATATTACCTTTAGATAACCATTTCTCATATTCAAGTATGCCCGCTCCTCCATCAGAGATCTTATAATTTTCAAAATAATTATTTCCAAAATTTTCATTAAGTAACTCCAGTAACCTATTATCAAGTATTTTATCGTTATCAATAACACCATTTCCAACTAAAAAGGAATCGCCAACTGATAGTATTCTAAAGTAATTTTTATTTTCTAACGAAGTAAATGTGTTCGGTAAAGCAAAAGGAGTAAATTTGTCAAATAATTTATCAGGGTTCAAAAAAGTTGTCGTCTCAACTGACCATTCAGGGTCATCATTATTATTTATTTCTTTTATAAATTCTACTTTCTTGTTTAGCGGATATTTTTTATTTAATAAATACTTTATTGATGATAAATGTTTTTCCGTAATATCTTTAAGATTATTTTTAATTTCATCTTCTTTTGGAAATACATATCTGTTATTATATTCATAATTTATATCTCTATTTAATAGCTCATACTTATTTATATAAATACTTGTTAAACTCTTTCTAATACTATATTCATGTAAAGATAAGAGTAGGATTGTTAAAATAAAAATGATAAAAAAAGATATTAATATCTTTAAGCGTAACGAGAAGCTATTTATCACATAACTTATAGTACTTGTTGTTTTATCTTTGTAAAAATGATATAATAAAAATTTATAAACAAATTATAAAATAATTGAAATAAATAGTAGTAAGTAAGATAAATATATGGTAAATTATAATATTTCTTCTTATAGCAATGTCAGAAACTACCTGAAAACGGCCTGCTTATTTGTATTTATAACTCTTCCAATCCCATCAATAATAATGATATTATATCCAGAGATATTTTCTTTTATTACAGTAAGTGATGCTAAATTAATTAGTAAATTAGGAATTGCTATTACATTTATAACTGTTGGATTACTCTCATTTTATTTAGAGAAAGATTTTGTTTTTACTTCAAAAAAAGATTATGACAAGCTATTTTTAAAGATAAATATAATTCAAATGTTTATAGCTATTATTATGGCACTGGTGGAGTATAGATTATTAGATTATATAATAAAAGAAAATAAAAACTCTATAATTATAGTTATTCCAGCAGTGTTCATTCCTCTTATATTAAATCTTTTTTTTATTGATTATATAGAGAAGTTGATAATAAAGAGA
>Ga0172372_10008889_pt1 | contig 13147 bp, 9 predicted proteins | sample LakKiv5m_2_FD_114544 | JGI IMG/M metagenome (GOLD analysis project Ga0172372, IMG submission 114544) | Freshwater microbial communities from Kabuno Bay, South-Kivu, Congo - kab_092012_9.5m | ecosystem: Environmental > Aquatic > Freshwater > Lake | place: Democratic Republic of the Congo...
ACTCTGCCCTCATAAACATCCTTAGGCACAAAGCGGAGGGTGTTTAGATAGTAATTCCGCCCATCCGTGCTGGCATCAGATAACCAGACATACACGGGCACTTCATGCCTCGTTCCATCGGCACAATCAGGTTCGCAATCATTCACCGAGTAAACGCCAGTCCCCTTAGCGCCCTCCGCACTCCACATGCTCCACTTGATACCAAAAACAGCTACACCAAAGTCCGCACACGCTGTCGTAAAGACGTCTGGTTTACGCATTACCAACTCACATGAGAATGTATAAACATCCTTTGGCTCTACTCCAGCAGGTGGATCGACAAAGTTATCCATCCAGGCCGGATAGTCATCGGGTTCATAGTCCCCACCACCATTATGCGGACCAAAGTCCTCAATAGTGACATCGTTGAGATCTTGATGCATGTATGCATCAGCGCCAAATATAAAGGCGATAAAGAAAACAATCCCTGAGAAGAACCCAAAAAAGAAATACTTAGTCTTTACTTTTTTAATCCCGCCCCATGATTTCTTTGATTGCTGCATTTCTTCGCTCAATTACCTCTGCCTCACTCTCTCTTCCAAGGCCCCGCAATGCCAGAACTTTACCCTTTTGAATTTTGTAGATGGCATTGAAGTCAATTGACTTTGATCCGGTAACATACTTGTGAGCAGTCTCGAAAGTGGCCAAGGCTTCCTCGAATTGCCCCAGATTATTCAGTGCCCTTCCTAGTTGCGTATGCGCTTGGGCTCGGCTCAATCCATCATTGGTCGATTCGAAAACAGCGACAGCTTGAGTGGCGTATGAAATTGCGCTAAATCCATCCTTTATATGGTTGTAGCAACGCGCAATCCAGAGATCTGTTATCGCTACGCTGGCCGGCTCTTTCTCTCGCTTCAAAATCTCTTGAGCCTCTTTAAAGTATTGAATAGCTTCATCACACTTACCCATCTCACAAAGCATCTTTGCAACATTGTCAGAAGCGCCAGCTATTGCAAATGCAAACCCCTCGTATCGAGAGTGTTCAAGTAGTTTTTGAAATTGCAGATACGCTAAATCGTACTCTTTAGAATCAGCCAACCATTGAGCCAAATAAAATCGGTACTCCCACTCTTGTTCGTCGAAAACTCTTGCGAATCGAATGACTGCTTTAATCAGAGTCCGAATTGCTTCCTGCATACGATTCAACTCCTTGAGATTGAATGCGACGCAGGTAAGGCAATTGGCATAACCAAGATCATCGGAATGACTCAAGAAGCAGTCGCATGCGGATTCAGCCAGAGCAAGTGACTTGGTGTGCTGACCCTTTTCAAATGCCAATAAACTCAAATCAAAGTATGTCTGCCCACGCTCGATACCGTGAAGTGACGGAAGAGAGTTCCACAGATCTCGCTCCTTAGGTCCTTCGTTCTGATCAGTTGCCATCGGCCTCCTTGAGCGGGGGGGTGTACTATAGAACAAATGTTCGAACTCGCAAATTGTTTTATTGATGCGAGGAGGCCCACGACAATTTCTCCTCCTAGCCCTTGCCTGTACACAGATTTGTGTCGACAGAGTATTTCATCGTGAGTAAATGTTCTATTACCTTTTCTCGAGCCGTAAATACCCAAAGAGGAAGAGGAGCTAGTGGGACCTGAGTCTAGCCTTGAAGAGTTTACGGAAGAATTCAGGTCACTGCTACTAAAAACCTTTCACGAAAAGTTTCAAGAACAAGTAATCTCATTTGCAAGCAGTTTATGTACTTCTTCTATTTCGCGCCCACTTAGTCGTCAGTGCGAAATGTGGCTCGATGTTCATTATCGTAAGAGTTTCTCTGACCCTATAACAAGAAACTGTTTAAGTTCTTTAGACTTGAATTATCTTCAAAGACTACCAATTTCCTGGAGTTCATTGAGAGAAGTTAATGCGAATTCAGAAAGAATCTGGGCACAAGTCGAACAAGCAATTCAATTGGGGGTAATTCTTCGCAACATACACTTCTATATTAATCTCTTTCAAACAAGCATGAATCGTCGATTGTTTGAGGAGTTACTGGATCAATATTCGCCGTATGTAATTATGAGCGCATTTCTGATCGGCTATATGCGAGAAAGCGAAAGACCCCCAAGACTACTCAATATGACCGAATTGATTGAATTGTATGATGGGAACTCGTACAAAGTTGCAAAAAGAGTGTGTAATCAAATGACCATTGATACAGAGACTTATCATCTTTTACTATTAATAAACAGCAATTTTATGTCACTCTCAAAACTTGACTTTACATTACAGCAAGATGAAATAGAAGAAGAGCAGCTAATTCAAAATCAGAAAATTACTTATTTATCAAATTCAATCAATAAGTTAAACAGTAATGCAATTTCTGAGGAAAAGCGTCTAGAGGCGAAAGTCCAACGTGAATCTAAAGCTGAAGCAAAACGTGCCAAAGAGAAAGCAAGGAAAATGCGAAGACTAGAGCGCAGAAAGGAGGAGGCAAAAAGAAGTCTAGAGATGGAACAAATCTTGCATAGGGCTCTCGATCGAGTGGCATCCACGAACAAGGGCATCACCGCACTGGGAATCATGGAGCAAATAAATCTAGCCGAGAAAAAGTTGTCGTGGCAAAACCAAAAGATTGAGAATTTAACTCCAGAAGAATTCTTGAAGTCAGTTCTCGAGATACTACGGTTTAAGCCATTGTTAAGAATGCTATTGCCAATAAGATTTGAATTACAAGTTAGACAAGAGGGTCGACATATATTCGAGGTTTACGAACAAAGTTTAGATCGACTTAATGTTAGACATGTCTATTGGGGCACAACGCGCGAAGTGCAAGAAGAGTTGTTTTCTTTGATGGGCGCTTCAAGTGTTGAGGGCATTATTCGCCGTATCTCGGATGTGTTAACGGAGAAGAGGCTAATCGTTGACTCAATATTAGTTCGAAGATTCGCGGCCATTGACTTAAATCCAGAAGTATTTATTACATATCTCTTTACGGAAATACGCCCTCAGGAATTTGTTTCGGCATTCTTTAAGCACCCTGAGTATTTCGGAGTTCAGGCTACATGCCAAGGATGCTCTAGAAGCATCTCTAATTGGGTATCAACTCTAATTTATGAGCGTGGACCCGTCTGTGGTAATCACAACTACAAGATACCTTCAAACGCAGACAGAGAGAAAGTGATTGAAAAGATAGTTGATCTACTCCTAAGAAAGGCAAGTTCTCAAACCGATGCTTACTTCAACATCAATGGTTTTTTTGTTGGCGAGCGCGCTTCAAGGCTAAATGCAAATAAGTTATTCTTGGGTAAGAAAACACTTCACCCTTGGAAATACTCAATTGACAGTGAAGAAAGTGAAGCTTTAAACAAATTATATTTTGGCCTTATGCACTCAGATAAAGAGCGCTTTCTTACTGGGCTCTTGGATTGGAAACCATATACATATGGAGAGATGTGCCGCGCCGTAAATCATCAAATCTATATTCATTCTAAATGAGTGCCAAAAACTGCTTATCATTAGAATTAATCTTTCAACAACTGCACTATTTCATTTTCTTTTTCCGATTGATTGTAAGAAACATAATAGATTCGCGCTTTATTCAAATCTGCAACCCCCGAACGGTCATTTCTACTTAGTAGAATCTGGCCTCGCAACGCATAGCAGTCGGCAATATCATCATCGCTGACTACTTCCTCAGTTGCTTCGCTTAGCGTGGCATTCAAAGTCTCGAGGCTCTCATCTATACGACCAAGCCCGTGGAGTGCTTTGGCCCGGAGCGCCTCAATGCGGACGACACGATTCATGGACACCAGGTAGTCATCTATAGAGTTGAATTTTTCTAGGGTATCGAGCGCTTCTTTCCAGAGTTCAAATACAACAAGGATTATGGCTTTCTGCATGAGAAATCCGCAATAAATGTAAGATCCAAAAGGTTTGTCTTCGGATTCCTCATATTTCTCGATTGCATCATTGCATACCCGAAGGGCGAGGATTTCATTGTCGCTTTGAAGTTGAGCCCACGATTGATCTTCTAGAAGTCTGTAATAGAACTCAGTATTTCCCGAAATGAGAGCATAATTCATTGCCGAATTGAGGGTTAATTGCGCCTCTCGAAAGTCGCGCTTTTCGAACTGAATTTTCGCTAGTTGCCAATGACAAACTGCTCGATCTCCAGCTAGCGAATAGGAGACCTTTTCATCAATGAAATCAAAACAATCTAGCGCTGAGCGATAAGACTGGACGATATCCAGACCATGGTGTTTAGCGTTTGAAACGAGAATTGCCGGATGCATGCCTTCAGAGCCTTCAAGAACTACTAGTCCACATGTGCAGTGATGAGAATTGGGCCCACTCAGATAGTTGAAGTGAAGACCTTGGCTTCTGTATCTGTGGAGTTGCACGAAATGACGCTTTGCATACCAAAGTCCCATCTTCTTCTAAGGCGGCGCCTCATCGAAGCTCTTTTGTCGCTCCGCCAAGAGTTCTTCGGAGACATCAATTTCGGCATAACTGGTCCTTTCTGGACCTCAAAACGAGAGATCCGCTCTTCCCAGAGTGACTTTCATCCCGAGCGGGTCTTCTTTTAGGACCACCGTGCGCGGTAGCGCGGTTGGTGTCGAACTAGCTAAAGGGCTAGAACGTTCGACCTCTTTGACCTAGACAAAATGTTTCAACATAACCTGTGATAAAGCAAGTTATTCTAGGCTATCTATCGAACGTCCCTAAATAGAAGGTGATGTATTGCGTATTGATGAAATCCAAAATGCTCGAAGCTTGTTTCGAACTGGAGACCTAACAACTTATTTTGAAGAGGACGTTAAGTTTTCTTATCTAAATCAAAACCCAAAAGACAACCTATTGGCGCTTGAGTTCTTCAACGTAGATTTCGCTCCGGTAAAAGAAAAAGAAACGGATGATCGCGTTCTTGGCTGGCAAACAAAGAAAGAACTTCGAGATGCTGTCAATCATAGTTCAAGTTGCGCATCGTATTCTCCAATAGAACAAAGCAAGATTCTCGACTACGAATCTTCAATATTTGAACTTTTGGCAACCTTTAGCCAATACGGCAATCAGATGGTTTTCACTTCATTAAACGGCAAACCAATAGGATTTATTGTCCCAAGCGACCTTAATCGATATGTTTCTAGATGCTTTACATGGTTAGTAGTTTGTGGCTTAGAACTATCTCTTATGTCCTTATTGCGAAAGTCATTAGATGAATCTGAAATGATTGTCGCCTTACAGGGTTCAATGAATTTTATTTCCTACAATAATGACCGCAGAGACAATGTGGATACGAGAGTAGAAAACTATTTGCGCACCAAGGACTTGTTATTGTTGTCGTGCCGGATAGAGGTGATAAACAAAGCCTTGGGAGGTTCGACTAGATTAACCAAGGCTAACATTGAGTCAATCGTTGAACTTAGGAATAATGTAGCGCATCACAATCGACTAATTGGCCCAAATCGAAGCGTAAATGAACTTCATGCAATATTGACTTTGATAGACAAGATCTCAAGACAAGCGCTAACACTCTAACGAGAATTAAGGACTCAGAAAGGTTTTATCTTTAAACTCTGGATATGATTAGGTTGCTTTATGAAGTGTAAATACCAGTATTGATCACTTTGAGGAGGAGTCTTTCGCCAAAGTGTAGGACCAGACGCTCCAAAGGCCTTTCCTCCTTGCCCTTGTTCGGGTCCCCGCAAGCTCATAGCCAAGTTTGGTTATAGAGCCTGAGTGGGGGCTGGTTCTTGATTGTTCATCAACGTGAATTTGGTCTGCAACTCCCGTTTCAATTTCTTTAATGGCATACGCCTTTTGGTCACTCATTAAGTTAATAAGTGCTGTAAAGATAACATTAGGTTCCAAACCGCTAAGCATGACAATATTTCATGGGCTCAGATCCGGAACCAAATCGGATTGAAATTGGCTGGTCTAGGCAATGTCATGGATATGCACTAAATTGGCCGAGACTAGTCTTGAGAAAGGTTAATTCATGGCTTCGCACGATGTGACTCTAAAGAGAGCTAAAGCAGAAATCATCAATTCGGATGTCGTATTTGAAATAAAGAAGAATTCTAGGAAGCTGGGTGAATTGCATATTAGCCGCGGAGCTATCGAATGGGTCCCGAATAATGCTCGTTATAAAAGGAGAATGTCGTGGACGAAGTTCGCACTCTTGATGCAGGATGCAAGAGTCATAAAGTCACGACAAAATATCTAATTCAATGAAGTTTACTTTTATAGACCTATTTGCAGGTATAGGAGGATTCCATGCTGCACTGACTCCCGTAGGTGGCCGCTGTGTCTTCGCATCAGAAATAGATGCGGAAGCAGCAATGGTTTATAGGAATAACTGGATTTCCTCATCGAGCAAAGGAGTTCTTGGCGGGGACATCAAACGACTAACAGAAAGTCGTGTCATTCAAGTCCCAAAGCATGAAGTTCTAACGGCTGGGTTTCCTTGCCAACCGTTTTCTAAGTCGGGAAATCAATTGGGAGTTAATGAAGCAAGGGGCACCCTCTTTTTCAATATCTTAAAGATAATTGAGTCAAGACAGCCACAAGCGATTCTGCTTGAGAACGTAAGAAATCTAGTAGGTCCAAAACACAAAGGCGACTTTAACAAGATGATTAGATTGCTCCGACAGTTAGGTTATGCCGTAAGTGATGTTCCAACTATTCTTTCACCACATGAACTTCCAATCGAATTGGGAGGAACTCCACAGCATCGCCAGAGACTATTTATCGGTGCACTAAGAGTTGGCAAGAAACAAGCCGAAACTTTAAAAGGATCTCGCCCACTTCTTTCCAAAGATCCCTTCGCTGCTTTTGGAACCTGGGATTGGAACATTCATGATTTTTTGAGAGGAATTAAACTTTCACCAGATGATTCATTAGAGATTTCTAACGAACAGAAAATAGCAATTGCTGCCTGGGAAAAATTCCTTCGGATATTTCGTGAGAGAAATAGAGTAAATCCTCCAGGATTTCCCATGTGGAGCGAATTCTGGAATCCGAGGATTGATAAGAGTGAATTGAGATTGATGCCCTCTTGGAAACAAGACTTTGTGATCAAAAATCACAACCTGTATAGTAATAATCAAAAGTGGATAGATTCGTGGAGGCAAGAAAATTCATTGTTGGACCTGATCCCTTCGTACCGGAAGTTTGAATGGCAGGCGTCAAGTACGCCTAGATTGAAAGATTGTCTTATTCAATTTAGACCGAGTGGGATTCGTGCGAAGGTACCAAACTATGTCCCAACTTTTGTAGCTATAACTCAAACTCCGATCCTAGGATGGGAACAAAGAGCACTATCTATTGAAGAGTGTTTAGTTTTACAAGGATTCCCCAGGGATTTTAACTTCAAGGGAGTTACAAGAGGGGCAGCCCTTAGACAGATTGGAAATTCAGTACACCCCGGTGTAGCTCAACTAGTTTTCCGTGCACTAGTTGACTGGGGACAGGAGATAGGCCATGACTGGTCTATAAAGTTTGGAAGAAGCACTTTGAAACTCGATAAACTGCCGAATCCAAATGACTACCTAATTTTTTGAGATTTTACTACCTATACAATTGAAGAAACTAAGGACAAGGGTTGAGTGGATATGAACAGGGATTTTGAAGTTGATTTAACTCCGGATATCTCTTCTCTGAAAATGTTCCGAAGTTTGTCATTTACGCCCTGGTTTGCACTCGGTGAATTCATCGATAACTCGATAACAAGTGCACTTAAGTCCAGAGATGCTTTAGTGAGACACAACGGTAAGAATTACAAACTTGTAATTAAGATTGATTTTGATAAGAAGAATGACATGTTACAAATCTCAGACAATGCAGCGGGCATTAGCCAGTCAGAACTTAGTTCCCGAGCGCTGCGAACGGGTATTCCTCCCGAAGATACGAGTGTAGGTTTGGGAAAACACGGAGTCGGCCTTAAAGCGGCCGCTTTATGGTGGGGTGACTATCTAGAGGTCAAAACTTTTCCTCTCGGAGAAGACAACGGTTGGCAAGCTCGAATTGATATAAGCGGCAAAGAGGTACAAAAAAATGTTTCAGTTCAGGCGATTCCTAGTCGTCCGTTTCCGGGCACAATCATCACTATTGGCTCTCTGGGCAAGAAAGTACCGCAAGCCAAGACGATTACTGCAATTAAAGCTTATCTACGATCAATTTACCGTAAGTACATTGAAAAACTTGAAGATGGAAACCAACTGAAGTGTGAAATCTATTACGAAGATGAGTTGTTAGTCTTCGAAGAACCAAGATTATTGATTGCACCATTTTGGCCGGACAAACATGGACCAGGTACGGGTCTTCCCAGTCAAGAATGGCGTGAGCAAATAAATATTGAGTTGAAAAGTGGTCTCACAATCTCAGGATGGGTTGGAATATTGGAGGAGATGAGTAGAGATTTGAGCGGATTCTTCCTTCATTATCGTGGTAAAGGCATAGCTGGTGTAGTTCCATTAACCACGGATTTAGATGAAGATTTGGAGGAAACGCGCGACGCCGTCGCGAAGGCTGCGTATAAGCCACGAATGATATTCAAACAACCTGGCAGTTATCCTGATCAATCATTTGTTGGAGAGTTTGACATAACTGTATTCGGTAAGTCGATAACTACAGATTCACCTCTATGGTCGCCAGAAGAAGAGAATGAATTCGTGTTGGAACTAGACAATGTTCTCTCTAGAGACTCTAAGAATTTCATCAAAATGGCTCAAAATTATCGAAGACGCAGGGCAAAAAGTAAAGCATTCGGTATCTCTGAAGGCGAAGAACGCAGAGAAGAGGAACTCTTCAAGTTGACCCAAGAAGGAAGAATTTCTCATGCAGAGGTAACCGAATCACAAGTGGACAACATTTCTAAAGAGTTAATATCAGAAGTTGAGAGTTCACAGAATGATTCAGAGTGGTTTGAACTGAGGGACCTAGAAGGGCATAGTCATCACTTCAGAATTAAGACAATAGAGGACACTTCGTCAGATTTCGTCGTTGTACAAGAGAGTGATGATCTCAATAGACATCAGATAATAATCAATTTTGCGCATCCTATGTTCGATGACCTAATAATGACCAAAGACTCCTATAAAATTGTGCGCCGAGTTGCAGTTGCATTGGCTTCTGCAGAAGTTTTTTCAGTCAATTGGGACAAACGAGTTATAAGGGTGAAGATGAATGAAATTCTATTCCGACTCGGAAACAGGGCCGATAATGACTGAATTCATTGATGTGTTAAGAGTTGGACAAGGATCTGATAGCGGTAAGTCATGTTTAAAAAAGTATATGGATAAGCGAGAGAGTCAGACTCGAAAGAAATTGCAACCGAGTGAAGCCCGAATTGATTTTGAAGTTTTTCAGGAATCTGTACTGAATCTATCAAGTCAAATTCAAGAATTCATTGACACTAACGAGCGAAAGAGATCTTTTTTGGTATTGGGACAAGTCCAATCTGGAAAGACGGCACATCTTCTTGCAAATGTAGCTTGGGCCTCAGATTCACAAATAGCCACTGCCGCAATTCTTACGGGAGTTACAAACCCGCTGAATGAACAAACTATAAATCGTGTAACACGTGACTTAGTCTCGCTTGGAGATCACTTTATAAAAATCTTCAGGGTTCCAACTTCTTCTAAGGGATCAGAATTTAATTCACTCATGTCAAACGTAAGAAATCATGTGCAATGGCGGTTGCAAACTGAATCCGACGTTCCTCGTCCAATTCCAGTATTTGTCATGATAAAGAAAAAGGCACGAATAGATACTCTTGCGGAGATATATCGGCGTCTCGAACGAGAATTTGGTCGCGAAGTCGTAAACTTGTTAATTGACGATGAGGCCGATCAAGCCACTCCTAATGCTCGTGCATTTAAGCGAGAAACGGCACAAACTTATGCTGCAATTTCAAGCGCATTAGAAACAGACTCGAGAGTAGTACTTCTTTCTTATACCGCTACGCCGCAAGCTGTTCTCTTGGCCGAAAAGAAGGGGAATCTACAACCGGATAGATGTGTGATTGTTCCCCCAAGGAAAGGTTACTTTGGATTAAGAGAAGTCGTAGCAAAAGAGTTTGAGAGTAATCGAGTGGAAGTAAATGATTGGAATGTACAAGCTCGAGATCTGCGAACCCGTCCACGATCTTTAGAAAGAGCACTTCTCGACTTCTTTATTCTGGCATGGGTTAGATTCAATTTTCCAAGAGGCTTCTATTCGGGAGCACTCTCGACTGATGACCTAACCGATAGATTGAAAAGCGTTCAAATGTTGATTCACGAATCATCACGCCAGATGCGGCACACAAAGATGTATCAGTTTGTTGAAAAGTATAAATCGGATCTTGTAGTTGGCTTGAGAACAATTCTTGGTGGCCCAAAGGAGCATATTGGGATTGGAATCAGGGAATTAGGACTGGTAGAGTCAATAGAGAGACTTAGGAGTTGCATTGAAATTCCCGACGATGTGTTTGAAGAAGAGGGCGCTTTAGGGGATTTGTTTTCACTCATCAATAGTTGTTGCCTTAAGGTTGTAAACGCGTCTTCTGATCGTCCAAATCGAGAAATGGAACTTCCTTCGGATGATCAGGGATGGGAGATTTTTAGAACGTGGATTCTGATCGGTGGAGACATTCTCGGACGAGGACTTACGATTCCCCAACTAATCACAACTTATTTTTTGAGATCCGCACAAAAGCCAAATTTTGATACGGTGGCTCAACAGATGAGGTTTTGTGGCTATCGAGGAGATTATGCAAGAACCACTTTCCTTCATGCCACTGACGACACTTTCAGCAGCTTCGAATATATGAATATGATTAATACAGTGGTCTGGAATATGGCAAAACGATGGGATGAAAAGCGTTTAGATCTTAAGAAGAGCCGTCCGCAAATTATGTACGCTACTTCTACTAAGATAAATATGGAAGCCTGTAGAAAGTCAGTCAGGGACCCAGATCTCCAAGACATACGGATCGATGGAGAGACGATTTTTTCGGCACGAGACATTTATAGGCCAATATTTGTAAGACAAAATTTGAAGACTCTTCAAGAATGGATGTCAAGCACAAGTTCCATCGAAAAGTCCTGGGAAGATTGGTCGATTTTTGAGAACGTGCAAACGGTTGAGTTACAGAGATTGATGTCTGAATGGGAATTGGGGCTGTCTGAAATGCCAAGAATCAGAGCTGCGACTGAGATTTTTGATGAAATTTTAGGAGAATTAGGGCTTTCAGATTCAAACATCACAATTGCCACCCGGCAGTTTGTTCGGAAAGTGGCCTTGGGTTCACATACTGAAATTGAGAGATTCCTTGAATCCACTAAGATTTTCCGAAAAAATCTAGGTAGCACTGAGTTGTCTGGCTTGTCCGAATGGAAGAAAGCAACATTTCAGAAGAGTATTGATTCGCGTACTTGGCCTAAATTGCAAACTCATATAGGTGATGAGCAGAGGTCGCTGAGAGATAAATTAACCGCCTCTGCGTTGTTGATAGTAGAGCCCGTTATTGGCACCAAGATAAAACGTGATAGGCAATCTGGAGTTTGCGCGGGCCTGGCATTTACTCTTTTAGCGCCAAGAAATTTTGAGATACAAATATTGGGTCACAACTAAGGATTTACTCATGAGTTCAAACGTTGGGAAAAGCGAGCGATGGTCCACTCAGGAGATACATATAAAGTTTGAATCTATCCCCGAAGTAGATACTGGGTCAAGTGACATTTACCTTCTTGATTTTGATCAACGGGCAGGCGTTGGCATTGGAGTCGATGGATTGAGTCGATTCGCTCTGATATTGCCAGGTCAAGAAAATGTCTTAGCTTTTAACGCCAAACTGACCGAATATGATCCATATACCGCGGCTACCTTTGTGAATTCAAAGCAGACCCTAGAGGGTGTTTCGATCTTAAGATGCCATTTTGACCGCAGTAATATTGAAACGAAGCGGCTTGTTGCAGCCTTATTGTCGGGAATAATCGACATTCAAAAGACCTTTGGGAAGTCAGGTGATGCAATTTGGCAACTGAAGACCTTATTCGAAAATGAATTTAAGACTAGCTTGGACAAAGAGAGGTTAACAGGATTTTTAGGAGAACTTCTTGTCATTCGTGCATCAAGCGAAAGAAATGTTCTAGTTCAATCTTGGCATCAATCCAATGAAGGTAGATTTGACTTCAGCGCATATAATCGAAGAATTGAGGTTAAAGCTAATACCAATTTGACGCGTAAGCACCACTTTAGAAGTTCTCAGATGAAGTTTACAAGTGATTTAGAGGTAGTTTTTGCCTCTGTTCATGTTGTTTATACCGATTGGGGCTATTCCTTGTCTGATCTTTTTCAGGAACTCTTCAATGGATTAAGTATCGAGAACGTTGCAAAAATCAAGAGATTGACTCTAGATCGATTCAATGCGACATGGCAGACATTTGAAAACTATTTTCTTGATTTGAACTCAAGTTTATCGTCGATTTTATTTTTTCCCGCATCGAAAATTCCTTCACCGACTTGGACAGAACTGATAGATAGTGTGGAGTGGACCGCCGCGATTGACTCCAAAGATGCAATTAGTTTTCATTCGAGTGAGTTCTTAGGTAATTAATGCCCAAGAGTGATTGGAAACTACCCCCTCTCCTTGAGTATGCGCTGAGTTAAAAAATACCAATTAAGAATATTTTGAGGGCACATTTTCTTGATATCAAAGCTGAAAATTGCAGTTGAATCTAAAGGTATTAATCAATGATCGACTAATTCTTACCACGATACCGCGATCACGCTGTTTATTAAAGCGAGAACAGCAATAGCCCACCTAATCAAGGAAGCAACCGTTTCCTTATTCTTGTAGCGGAATCCGAGGATTAGAATGGTGGCGACGAAGAGGGTTTTGATTGTGATCTTGGCGTTATCGACGTTGTCCCATTTGGCGGGATCTTGGGAGTTAAGTCCGTAGCGGATCCCGACTAGGGCGATTCCGGAGAGGAAGGCGAGGAGAGCGGAGTGGGTGATGCCCGGGGAGAGCTTTTTGCGCGAGGCGAGGAGGCTGATAAGGATTCCAGCCATACCTATTAAATGGAGGGCTAAGAGGATATTGCGGGCTAGTTCCATGAAGAAATGCTAACGAGTCCAACGTCTAGTTAGCGTCAGGTGCTCTCGCTAGTCTCAACCCATG
>Ga0172372_10008891_pt1 | contig 13146 bp, 4 predicted proteins | sample LakKiv5m_2_FD_114544 | JGI IMG/M metagenome (GOLD analysis project Ga0172372, IMG submission 114544) | Freshwater microbial communities from Kabuno Bay, South-Kivu, Congo - kab_092012_9.5m | ecosystem: Environmental > Aquatic > Freshwater > Lake | place: Democratic Republic of the Congo...
TTGCAGGCTGCGTTCCCATTTAATGTCTTTTTGTGCCAGTTCCTGCTGTACGGCCTGTTTGGCTGCAGCAAGCATGTTATCTGCGGCAGCAGAATCATTGATACGGCGCAGGGCCATCGCCAGCATCAGTCGCACAGAAGGTGCCGGATCAGTGTCGGCCTGATTCAGGCAACTCTGCAGTGCTGTGATCGCAGCCGGATAATCTCCACTGCGAAACACGGCCATTGCAGCGACGTTTTTGGTGTTGGTGTCCGGCTGGATCTGCACGGCTTTATCTGCCATTTGTCGAACTGCGTTCCAGTCGGTGCTGGCCGCCGGCTGTACCACTGCAGCAAGCGCGGCATGGAAACAGAGACTGAGTTCTTCGGCATTTGCAGCTTCCGTGAGCATCTGTTGCTGCAGGGATCGAACGGTGTCTGAGTCCTGCAAATGAGCCGCGAGTATCAGTCGTCGATACTGTTGCAGCGGTTCAATCGGGGACTGAAAATCGAGTGAATCCTGGAACGCGAGGTCGTAGTCTTTTGCAGCATCGTCGTAACGCTGAATCGCTGCAAGGCAATACGCCAGATCCATGCGAGCATTGAATGACATGAGCAGATTTGGGACGGCTTTTTGCAGAGCTTGTACGGCTTCTTCAAACCGACCGAGTTGCATCAGCAGACTGCCTCGCAGCGAGTCGGCGCGGCCGGGGGGTGCTCCAGCCAGCAGCGCCTGGTCGACCGCCTGCAGTGCTTCCGGCATGCGGTCGTGTTTATCGAGCAGCACTGCCAGTTCGTACCATGGGATGCCGGCTGCCTCGGGGGAGAGTCCGGCTTCGCGGTAGAGCTGTTCTATTCTTTGCTGCGTCTGTTCCGGTATGGATTCGTTCGGGTTGAGGTAGTATGCTCTTGCGGCTTTGAGCAGTGCGGCCCAGCGATTGAACCGTCCTGCGAGCATTTCGAGGTTTGCCACTTCGCGTTCAGACTTCAGTGTCTCGAGACTGCCGGTTTCGGTCATCTTCTGACCGCTCTGAGTTTCTGCAATTGCGAGCGCGGTTCGTGAGGTAACCTGCGGATCATCCGGAATCTGACAGGTAAATTCGCGAATGGCACTTGCCAGCATGCGTCCGGCAAAGACTCCGGAGGCTTTTGAGTCCTGTTCAAGGTGCCGCATGAAGAGTGCCAGTACCTCGTTTTGATTGTTGAAGAATGCGGGGTCACCGAGGAAGCTTGAGAATCCTGCAACGAGCTTCGTGCCATCATTTGAGAATCGCAGCGTGCGGCAGAGCGGCGATTCAGTGTCTTTGACATTGAGGGTAACTGGTGTCGCGACACTGAGTCCAGTGGCAGTGTCCCAGAGTCGTATGACTGCAGCTTCATCGACAGTGGCCAGCAGGACGTTGTCCGGACTGAAGGTGCAGTCGACGAGATAGGAGGTGCTGGTGCGAATGGACACAAATGGTAGCCAAAGTTTTGTGTTTTGACTTTCACTGAATCTGAATAACTGCACGGTTCCGTCAGCCAGCCAGATTGCCAGCTCATTGCTGCGCTGTGCGAATGCAACACCTTCGACATCGGGTCCGAAGTTCAGTCTTTGTCCGACAGGTTGTCGGGACTGTGCGTTCCAGACACTGACGTCGTCACCGTTGTTAATTGCCAGCAGTGTACCATCGGAATTGATAATCAGGTTGCGATAGATCTGGCGGTCGTCGGTGACCGGGGTGATGGTCGGCTGAAGCAGGGGCATTTTGAATTCGTAGAGTTTACCGTTTCTGCATGCGGCAAAGAGGACGGCCGGTTGTTTTGGCTGCCAGAGGAACTGATCGGGCCGATCGAGTTCCAGCAGCTTCATGTTTCCGGTTTCCAGGTCCAGCAGATGCAGCTGATTGCCGGTTATCTGAGTTGTCTGCATTGCCAGCCAGCGGCCGTCGGGGCTGAATTGCGCGTCGACTGGCCAGCCGTCAAACGCGAGTGAATCTCTGACGGTTTGTCCATCGTTGACAGTAATCAGGCTGAGACTGCCACCGGCCTGATTGCTGTGTCCAGCGACGGCCAGCAGATCATCACGGGGAGAGAATCGGAGCAGATGGACAGGGTGTTTGGGTGTGATTGTGGTGTGGGGGCTGTTGGGCCGATCAGCAGGGTTAAGTCGTACGGTGTTGTCTGACAGCCGAACAGCACTCCATTTTTCGCTGTGACTGAGCTGGCTGCAGACAGCATCGGCCGCCACCGGTATAAGCAGATCCTGCTGAGGCAATTGCCAGATCGTGGCATTTCCCAGCGAATCGCCGATCAATAACTCTGATTTTCCGGGCAGGAAGTGGACGGTTGTGGCCGTATTTCGGATGCGGATATTCAGATTGGCGGAGCGTGCTTCCGGCATGTTCCAGACGCTGCACAGGCCTCCTGTGTCGGAGACTGCGAGCAGTGCCCCGTCGTGATTGAAACTGATCCCGCTGACAGTGCGACTGACGGTCATTGCGGGGCCTTTGAGCATTCCGGATTCGGTATGCCAGCACTGGACGGGGAGATCACCGGCTGCGGTGGCAAAGTAACTGCCGTCCGGCGAGAATTTTCCGAATCCGAGTTGTCGTCCAAATTCATCGACTGCACCGCTGGACAGTGCCGATTGTCGCGGCATCCCGACGAGTGTGCCTGCAGCCGCATCAAGTACGACGTGTGAGCCGAGTGCGGAAGCGAGCAGGATTCTTTTTCCATTTGGGCTGAATTGCAGGTCAGAGTACAGGGCGACCGGGAGTGCAGGCGAGGTCCACTGCTGTTTGAGGTCCTGCGTCGCCCATGAGGCCGCGACTGCGTTTGTAACATTTTCATCGACAGCTGCTGCGATGATACTGCTGCCATCGGGAGAAAATCGGAGTACTGAGATTCCGGGAGGTGCTTCGACGGCGTGCAGTTCTTCGAGCGTATCGGCGTTGAGCAGTTCCAGAATTCCGTTGTCATAAGTGACGGCCAGCAGTCGTGCATCAGGTGACAGCTGCAGTTTGATGGGGGCCCCCATTTGATTTGTGGCTAACGGTTTTTTGACACTGGCAATGCGTGAGCCATCGCGAGCGTTGAAGACTTCAATGAAGACGCCGAATCCGCGTGGCAGCACGGTGGTGGCGATTTTTGTTCCGGCTGGGTCGACGGCGAAACTGATGATTCTTCCGGAGGCCGTGGCGGGTCCGCCGGCACCTTTGACAGTTCCCGTCTGCGGATCGAAGAGCCGGATTGTTCCGTTGAAGTTGATCACAGTCAAGTTTCCGTCGGGAGTGGTTTCCGCCTGGAGAATGGGTTGTGGATCGCGCTGTCCGGGAAGGTATCTGAGGAGTGCTGGGGCGCTGCGAACGGCACTCTGAAATCGTACGCGATGTGGCTTGATTTCGGATTCAGATGGTCTGCGCCCGGTATACTCTTCGACAGCCTGCCAGGCTGTGGCCCATGCAAGGGCTGCAATCCCGTTTTCACCGGCATTCGCCGCGGTCTGTCCGGCATTGACGAGGGTATTGACAGCGCGAGTCTGGACGGTGTGATTGCTGGCCTGCAGTTCTGTATTCTTTTGCCCCAGTTCTGTGTTCGTTTGCCCCAATTTTGTGTTGAGTTCAGCGGAGCGACTTTTTTCCGCTGTGAGCTGTTCGTTTTTCTTTTGCAGCTCAGCGTTGAATTCCAGCGTTCGAGCATAATTGAGCAGCAGCAGACCGAAGGCCAGCACTGAGGAGACCAGCAGCAGAGTGCGAAAAGGTCGAGCCTTGACTGGCAGGTAGATCTGCTCGTTCCAGAATCTGGTCGCCCAGTCTTCACCCACAGCCTGACCGTCCAGCCAGCGTTCAAGATCGTTTCTAAGTTCGCTGACTGAGCGGTAGCGGATGGCCGGATCTGGTCTGAGGCATTTGAGGCAGATGAATTCGAGGCCGCGGACGTGCAGTGGTCCTCTTGAGCTGGGTGGTTCCACTGGGGCGGGAGTTTCGCGTCTTTTGAGCGAGACAACAAGTTCTCGAATGCGGTCTCGTTCAGCGGCATCGCGGCGGTGCCGCTGAAATGGTCGCAGGTCGCAGAGTACCATATAGAGCATGACGCCGATGGAGTACTGATCGGAAGCGGGCGTCGCATTCTGGACTCCGAGGAACAACTCTGGAGCCATGTAGGCAAAGGTTCCGAACACTTCTCCTGTGACTGTCAGCCGGGAGATGCCGGTATCTCCGGACAGGTCAAGAGTGGGCACGGAGACACTGCCGCTGCGGTCAGCAGCGAGGGCTTCATTAAAGACGCCGGCCAGTCCGAAGTCTCCAAGTTTGGGGTTCCCCTGTTCATCCAGCAGAATGTTTTCAGGTTTGAGGTCACGATGGACAATGCCGGACTGATGCAGGTATTCCAGTCCGCGACAGATCTGTATCAGCTTTTCGACAGCTTCGCGGAGACTTGGATCGGTGGCTTTGATGCGCGGATGGGCCTGCAGCCAGTTATGAAAATCTCCGCCCGAAAGATACTCAGTTGCCAGATAGTGTGACGGCAGTCCTCCGTCGCGCTGCACTATTCCGGTATCCAGCACCTGCACAACGTGCAGATGTCGATTTCTGGCCGCCGTGCGAACTTCCTGAGCAAATCGTCTGACGACGTCAGATTTTTGCAGCACTTCCGGTCGGAGGACTTTGATCGCGACAGTGGCATCAAGTTTCGCAGAATGTGCTCGGTACACGCTGCCGAAACCCCCGCCGCCCAGATATTCAAGGATCACGTAGCCATCAATTTGCGGCCAGCGTGACGAGTCGTGCGGATCAGGTTCTTCCGCAGCATTGGGCCAAACCGGCAGCGGAGTCCGGGGAGGTCCACTGGTGTTTTGAGCCTCTTCGGATGCAGGCAGTGGCACACCGGCTTTGGGGGCCGGGGGATTAAAGGCTGTTGAGTCGGACTCTGAGCCCGAACGGTCATCTTCGGAAGAAGCCTGAGAATCCTGCTTTGCCATGGCTGAATAATCCTGATTTCGGGGGTACTGCTCCTGGATTCATGCAGGCTGCTACGAACCTGTTCACAGACTGTGACAAAGATTTCAGAAAAAACGGTCAGGTACTCAGGGGGCTGTCTCGGCGGCTGTTTGGGGGTCAAGAAGTTGCTGGATTGGCAAGTTGTGCGCCAGCAGGGGTGCCGCCAGAGTCTTGAGGTGCTCGGCGTCTGCAAGAGCTGCTGCAATTGCGTCCGTAAAAGCCGCGTTTTGTGTTTGTTGGCGAAGATTTGCCGTCATTTGGAAACCGATGAGGGCTCCGGCAGCATTCATGCTGTTACCGGGTTCCAGCTGATCGAACGTCCTTGCAGGTTCCAGTCTGGTCAGTGATACGGCGTCGAGAAATGCCTGCCGAGCGATTTGCTGCTGGCCGAGAAGTCCGGCAATAACGGTTATCCTGAGCAGCTGAATGGCCGCATCATCGCGGGCTTTATTGCGCGATGGATCACGCATGTGCACGGCTCGATGGGTTTCCGCAGCAAGTTGCAGGTTCTGAAGTGCTTCTGGAAGTACGGTCTGATCCCCCTGTTTCAAGTAGATTCCCACGATTGTCTCAGCCTGATTTCCGTATCCGCGGGCGAGTTCCTGCTGGTGCTTTAGCACCAGCGGCTGCAGTGCAATCTGATCTTTGCAGTGCTGCAGCCCCTTGTGTCCGAGTTCGATTGCCTGCTGTACCTGTCCGGCTGACCGGAGCGGCATAACTCCGTCAAAACAGAGGCGGATGAGGTGCCGTCGAGCATCATCGGCCACAGATTTTTCATTGTCGGCGAGCACGGACTGCAGTTCCGCCAGAGCCTCCTGCTGAATTTCAATGGCTTCTGCCGCATGTCCGGACTTGTATGTGTAGAGTGAGAGGGAGGCGAGGGTGCTGCAAAGTTCGACTGTGGAGCGACCTGAGGGGGCTTGCATTCGCAGGTTGCGTCGCATAAGCAGCTCCTGCCGGGCGACGTTTGTGGCCTGAATGATGGCCTGATTACGTTTCTGAAGCGAGACCATTTTCTTCGAAGTCAGGAAGTGCAGGCCTGCAAGCCGGCGGGCGTGATCGGCTCGCCAGACGGCAAGACCGTCGTGTTCTCCATGTATGGCGTCGAGTCGACTGCTGAGCCGCAGCAGGACGTCTTCAGCTGCCTTGATATTCTGCTGATCAAGTTCGATGTCGGCCAGCAGCAGGAGAATGGTAAGATGTTCCCGGACCTCAGGGGAACTGAGCGTTGTGAAATTGGTGATGCAGGCTTCAGAGATTTCGAGCAATTTTTTACTGACTTCGCTGGCCTGCTGCAACTGGCCTGTGCGGTGCAGCAACTGCGCGAGCTGCGGCAGGCCTGCATTCAGCAGGACTTGTCGTTCGAGACTGGTTGTGGCGGATTGCAGGGCACTAATGCAGTCTGCCCCGAGGCGGTTCAGCAGCCTGGTTCTCAACTCGAAAACGGGACCGGATGCAAGATCCTGGTCAAGTGTCAGCTCGGCCACACTTGTTAAGGTGCCAAGAAACAGCTGCAATTGTTGCTGCAGTTGCTTCAGTGTGGCATTCAGTTCCTGATTCTTGATGTTACGTTCGTAAATAACCTGATTAAGCTGGCGATTACGATCTTCAGCTTCCGCCTGCTGATTGAGTGCATTCGCTGCTACCAGTATCAGCAGCACACAGCAGAGCGCGGCGGTGATGGCTGCCAGATGGCGAAATGGATGTCGGCGTATCGGACGCAGGATTCTGGTATTCCAGAACTCAGAAATTGGTCCCCCGGCCGGACGTTCACCGTTCAGCCATCTTTCGAGGTCGCTGGCCAGTTCGGCGATGTTGGGGTACCGAGTGGCAGGATCCGTCCGCAGGCAGCGAAGGCAGATTCGCTGCAGTCCGTGGCTGCGCACATTACTGCGGGAAGCCGGCGGAACAGTTGCCGGTGGCTGCCGACCCTGCTTCAGCAGTTCAATATCTTCCTGAATCTGCAGTCGTTCGGCGGGATCTTTGCGGATGCGCTGTCGCGGTCGGAGGCCACAGATCAGTTCGTAAAGAATCACACCCACAGCATACTGGTCTGACGCAGGGCTGGCCTTTTGACTGTTGAGCAGCACTTCGGGGGCCATATAGCAGGGAGTTCCCAGCAGGTCACCGTCACGAGTCAGTCGTGAGCTTTCGATATCGGAAGTGGCGACGTTGCCAGATCCCGTGACAGTTACCGGCTGATGTTCATGAGAGAAAATACTGCACAGGCCAAAGTCACCGAGCATGGGGTTGCCGAACTGATCCAGCATGATGTTTTCAGGCTTGATATCCCGATGCACGATGCCGTGGGTATGCAGGGACTGGAGGCCGGAACAAAGTTGCTGCAGCTTTCGGACTCCGGAAATCAGCTGCGGACAGTCTGCGGAAGAGCGATGATAACTGGAAAGCCACTCCCGCAAGTTACCGCCCGGAAGAAACTCAGTCACAAGGTAAGAAAATCTAGGCACTCCGACTTCACTGATCGTATCCGAATCGAGGACCTGCACGACGCTGGGATGGCGATTGCGAGCTGCAGCTGAGACTTCCTGCGCCAGGCGACGAGACAATTCCACCCAGCCCGTACCGGAGGGACGCAACACCTTGATCGCTACCGTGGCATTCAGTCGAATCGAATGTGCGCGATAGACACTGCCGAAACCACCCTCTCCCAGATGTTGCTGAATCACATACCCGGGGATCTCTGGCCAGTGTTGTGGCTGCGAGTAATCTGCTGGTTCTTTCGGGCTGCCGGCTGCGGGAAAAGCCACGGGAACTGGTATCGGAAGTACTGAACCCGGAGATCCGAGGGGGACTGCAGTTGACAGCGGCCCGCTGGCGGACTGCTGACCGGCACTGCCATCGGCATCGTCTTTCATGCGTGCCCCTTTCTCAGGCGTTTGACACAGTTGTTCAATTCACGGGTGATTATGTCGAGTAGCCCAGGGGATGCCACCTAAGGTACTCAAGCCCGCAGAAAGTATGACATCTGGGAAAGCTGAGACAGTCACGTGCAGAGAAACAAGGGCGTAAGATTTTTACAAAATCTTCAGCAATTCCGCGTCACAGCGGCTGCAAACGCGACTATGGGTCAGCAGTCGCGACACTGCACGTCGCCTGCGTATCAACCAGGGATCGTTTTTCAGGGGAAAATTCCATGAATCGTTTAATGATTGCCGCTGCAGCTCTGGCACTGACTTTCGGAACCTGTCTGGATGCCGAAGCGCAGCTGTTTGGCCGTCGCACCCAGCCCAGTCGCACTTCCACGTCGCGTTCCGGCAATGCTTCGTCACTGCCTCAAAGTCTGCAGCGAGTCTACAACCCCAACAATCTGCCGCTCAGCCGACTGCAGGTTCGCAGAATCGAACGTACAGCCGAGAAGGACCAGCAGGAAGCTGCCAAAAAAGGCATTAGTGTGCAGGCTGTTGTGGATCGTCGCACGAAGCGAGCTGAGACATTTGCGGCAATTGCCAGCGGGCTGGGAGCCGGGCTATCTGGTGCGTCGGCGGCTGCAGCCAGTTATCAGGCACAGACGCTGGCTGCCCCGACTCGCACTACAAGCTCCGGCCAAACCCGCAATCAGTGGCTCTGGCAACAGTACAACCGCAACTACACAAATGACTCGAAGTACTTCTATCTGAACCAGATGCGATAAGCCCCCGAACTTTTCGCCAACTTTGAGCAATGACTGCGACAGGCCACTTGTGGAATCACGAGTGGCCTGTTTTGCGTAGTTTTTGATCGGACGAGATTTTCTGAGATTCTTTGTCACAGCCGGCTGGCGGTTCGCTAGAGGGGGGGAAGGCGCGCCCGCAGGGGCGTCAATGAGCGAAAAGTTGGCTGTGAGGAAGCCCACGATGAGTATACTTCCGTTCATTAATTTGCTGCGATCGACCTGTAATCCTCCGCGACGTCGCTCGTCGTTGCGGCGTCTGTGCCAGGGCACCGATGGCCTTGAACCTCGTCAATTGATGACTGCACTGATTGACGGTTATCTGGAACGAGAGAGCAACAACACGACGGCCAAGGCCAATGACCTGGAACTCACAACAGAGCCTGCGACGGCGGAGATCGGCACGTATTTTGGGGGCGCTATCGGTGGCAGTGATTCGCAGGATTTTTTCCGCCTGACGCTGCAGCAAAACGTCACGAATGCCTCGTTTACCCTTACTGAGATGACCGGCAATCTGAACCTGCAGGTCCGCAATTCTGCAGGGCGTGTTCTGGCTTCTGGCTTGAAGTCCGGAACTGCAGACGAGTTAGTGACACTGGGTTCGTTATCCGCCGGAACCTACTACGTACGGGTGTTTCGGGCGACTGTCAGCGTTCGCAGCTCCTACGCCGCTGTTTTCGATGCAACGCTGCCCGCACCCCCGCGTCCCGCATCTGGTGATGTGGAGCCCAACAACACCACTGAAGGTGCCAGGAGTGTTGGAGTTTTGTTGCCGGGAGTGGCGACCGTTGTAGCTGGCCAGCTGGGTCAGCTGAATTCGTCAGGCGACCGCGACGTTGTTGATTACTACCGAGTTCCGGTGGGCATGAACGGCAATCTGCAGCTGAACCTCAGTGGCTCTGCTTCTTCGTACTATCTGTCGGTATATGACAGAGATGGCAATCTGTTGACCATCGTCGACGACGGTACCATGACTCTGACGGGACTGGCAGCTGGCGATTACTTCATTAAAGTCTCGGAATTTGATGCGGTAAGCAGTTATTGGCTGTCCACGACACTGACAGCCGGCGGTCCTGTCAGCTTCAGCGATGTCGGCTCCAATGACACACAGGCAACAGCTGTCAGCCTGGGAAAGGTCAATTCGAGCCAGAACTTCGTCGGGGTCGGGAAGCTGACTCGGGGCGATGTTGACTGGTATCGATTCGAGACCACCGCCACATGGAACGGCTCGATGAATTTTGCCGGTGCAGCGGATTCTGACAATCCACGGCAGCTGACAGCAATGCCGGCAGGTACCTACTACGCAAAAGTTCAGACTAATTCCTATGTCGGGATGGAGGCTACTTTGTATCTTTGGGACCCTGTGACCTCTGCGACCATTGAGCAAATGACTGGGTACAGCTTCGGCCAGTACTACCGACTGTCGGGCACAATTACCTATGAAACGACACCGCCGACGCCACCCACACCACAGACTGGTGATGTGGAACCGAACGACAGTCGCACAGCAGCCGCGGTGCTGGCAAGCCTGACTCCCGGGGTTTCCGTGAGCGTAAGTGGCAGACTGACCGGCAGTGACCTTGAGGACTGGTATCGTGTTTATGTTGGTGCCAGCGGATCGCTGCAGGTGGACTTGACGGGGCTGTCCGCTGACCTCGATATGCAGGTTCAGAACACTTTCGGAAACATGCTTGGGGAATCAAAAAATACGTTAAGCAGCAGTGAGCGAGTGATTCTGTCAGGGCTGGCATCCGGTGACTATTTCATCAGGATCACACGTCACAGATCAGCGGCCTCCGACTATCAGCTTTCTGCAGTCAGTTCCGGAACGGTTATTCCCGACTCACTGGACCTCGAGCCGAACAATATCCGGTCTCAGGCATCAAATCTCGGCAGTGCCCCTTCCGGCGTTCCTGTGGTGATTGATGGGACGCTTACTGCGGGAGACACGGATTGGTACCGTTTTGAGGCAATGAGCCGGTGGAATGGATCACTGACGCTGTCTGTTACGGGCAGTTCTCCTGCACAGCAATCAGTCAGTGAACTGGGGGCCGGCACGTGGTATCTGCGAGTCCAGTCAAATCTGCTGGGACTCAGTGCTGCGCTGTTGAACTCGTCAGGTGTAGAGGTGCAGCGGCTGCAGTTGTATGCCGGCGGAAACACTTATCGTCTGAACGCGATGCTGCAGCATATTGAATCGCCACCGGTGGTGATTGGCAGGGACAGTGAGCCCAACGATACACGGTCGATGGCCTCACCATTTGGCACGATGCGTTCGGGTGCAGCCACCAGCGTGACCGGCAGTCTGGTGCCTGCTGAAGCTGACGACTGGTTTGAGTTTTCCCTCAGTGAGGCATCAACTCTGTCGGTTAATTTGAGTCTGAGCAACGCGCGGAGTCGGTTACTAAACAGGTGTGACCATTCCACCCACATCCAGGTAGTAAATTCCAGGGGATTTGTTCTCGCCGACACTACGCCTCCATTCACTAATGTGAATCGCGGCGGAACTCGGACGCTGAATCTGAGTTCTCTGCCGGCGGGCCGGTACTACCTGCGAGTCTTTCGAACTCAGACAGGCCTGGCGTCACCGTATACGCTGACGGCCACTCCGCAGCGGTAATTCCTGAACGCAGATGTCGTGCAGGCATGCGAGGTAGTTTGAAGGATCCAGATAACCTGTTTTGTGGCGTCAATAAAGAGGGAGTCATCAGATGAAAAGTGTGCGAAAGTTGATCGAGGTTTTCCGAGTTCTGTACGCCGGACATGGGCGTCGCCGCCGTTGTGCTTCCAGATTACATGGCCGCAGTGACTGTCTTGAGACTCGTCAGCTGATGACGGCCACAGCGGGCATGATGGTGGAGCGTGAGGGCAACAATACGGCCTTGCAGTCCAATCTTTTTACTGTGAAAACGCAGTCAAATGATCTGACCGGAGTGGTGACGGGGGCCATTGGAGGTAGTGACAGGCAGGACTACTTCCGGATCGACATCGCTCAGGGAGTGACCGATGCCAGATTCAGTTTGAGTAATCTCTCAGCCAATTTGAATCTGGAGATCCGCAATACTTCGGGACGGCTGATGGGATCCGGCGTTCGTGCGGGCACGCGGAGCGAGGCTGTTACGATCCGTTTTCTGCCGGCCGGCACTTACTACATCAGAGTTTTTAAGGGTACTCCGTCGGCTCGCAGCCAGTATTCAGTCGCGTTTAGTGGCCGCGTCGGTAGTGATGGACCGGCGATACCACGTTCGCTGGATGTGGAATCGAACGACACCCCGGCTACTGCTCGCAGCGTTGGAACAATGACTCCAGGCAGAACTAAGGTGCTGACCGGCAGCCTGAATGAAGGCGATTCCGAGGATTGGTACAAGGTGCCCGTTCTGGCCAATGGGTCCCTGAAGGTGGACCTGACTGGAATGTCGGCAGATCTGGACGTCGAAGTGCAGGACAGTACTGGCAATCGACTCGGCGTTTCAGACTTTGGGGGCCAGACCAGTGAGCAGATTTCCTTGACAGGCCTGCCGTCAGGCGACTATTTCGTTCGTATCTGGAATTTTCAACGAAACTCCTTCCAGGATGCTGGTTCTGAACATAACAACTCAAATTACACCCTCTCATTGCTGACTGCTCGTGGCACCAGCCCAGCTACTGTGGTCGGGCAGCGGCCTGCCACACAATCTCTGGCCTTTGATGTCGGGGCCCTGCCTGAGACATCTGAGCTGGTGATTCGCGGCAACCTCTCCCGGGGCTACTCGGACTGGTACAAATTTCAGGTGCCGCACTCGAATTGGGAGGCATACCTTGAGCTTACGGGGCCGGACGAAGATCCGCTGCGTGAATCCCTGGACTGGCCACTGCCGGCGGGTACCTATTTTTTGAATGTAGGTCTGTCGTCTGGGTATGCCGGGTTCCCCCGTCATTGGGGGGAGCGCCCGCGAATTGAAGACAGGGTGTCCACGAAACTGCCTTTGGCTTTCGGATGGGGAAGCTTGACTTTGGATGCATGGATCCGCCGTCATCTTGATGAGGACTTGCGGACAGGTCGCCTGCCGCCGGATTCAAAGCAATGGTGGCTGAGTGCTTCTCTGTTGGATGCAACTGGACGTGATCTTCACCGGATGAGTATCGAGATGAGCGGGGGGGGCAGTTATCGACTGGCGTTGCGGGCTGAACCGGTCGTGTATCCGGAAATTCCCGGCCTGTGACTTTTTCTGTTCATTTGATCAGATGTTCGTGCCGGTCGGCTGTTTAATTCCGGTTAAGTCGGAAAGCTCCGTATTTTTTTGTCACGGTCGGTGCGTTTTCGGCTAGAGGGGGGGGGCGGTCAGCAAACGTGCTGGTCTGACGCGTTAAGTCTGAGGGAGAGATTTGATGAAAACGGTCCGCGAAATCTATGAGTCTTTGCAGTCCCTCTGCAGTGGTCCTCGCCATCGTCGCCGAGCTCGGCGTCTGAGCCAGTCTGGTGACGGTCTTGAGTCACGCCAGTTGATGACGGCACTGATTGGTGGATTTTATGAAA
>Ga0172372_10008893_pt1 | contig 13145 bp, 9 predicted proteins | sample LakKiv5m_2_FD_114544 | JGI IMG/M metagenome (GOLD analysis project Ga0172372, IMG submission 114544) | Freshwater microbial communities from Kabuno Bay, South-Kivu, Congo - kab_092012_9.5m | ecosystem: Environmental > Aquatic > Freshwater > Lake | place: Democratic Republic of the Congo...
AGTTGCCTGTCGGCAAATATCGCCCGCTAAAAATGTCCACCGGACATTTTCTTGACGCGGCACTACGTGCAGTTGCCTGTCGGCAATCATCGCCCGCTAAAAATGTCCACAGGACATTTTCTTGACGCGGCACTACGTGCAGTTGCCTGTCGGCAATCATCGCCCGCTAAAAATGTCCACAGGACATTTTCTATACGCGGGCTCTCCCAACGGGACCACTTAAGGGATGACACCCTTGGAGGGTGTAAGCCCGATTAATAATACACTCTTTCAAATAGCATTTACTTAATCGAGTATTTCTCACCGTACTCACTCATCGCCTGCATGATGGGAAGAATCTTTTTGCCTTCCTTGGTCAGCGCATATTCCACGCGGGGTGGAACAATTTCGTAAACTGTTCTGCTTACAATGTGCTGTTCTTCGAGTTCTCTAAGTACCTGAGACAGCATTTTATCATTGATTGTAACTAAAATCTTCTTCAACTCGCTGAACCGTTTTTTTCCATTGCGAAGATTCCAGATCACAACACCTTTCCATCTTCCTCCTACAATTTGTAATGTCAGATCAACGGGGCAATAGAAAAATGTACCGTTAAGATTATATCTCTTCATAGCACCAAAGGTCAGTAAAATACATGGTGCTTACCAAATAGATAGTGCTTTCTAATTGGTAAGTATGGAGTTTGACAACAGTACTGAAGATAGCTTTGCAACAAAAATAAATATGAAAACCGCACAGCTTATCATTCGCGAAGAACAATACACGGTAACGGCACAGACTGCTTACGCAGTATCACGTTCAATCCTTGAAGGCGATTGGACTAAATTGGATTCGTTACTTGACGATAATTTCACTTACACCGGTGATGGATACATATTCACTAAAAACGAATATATAGCGTTCATGCAGGATATGCGAGCGGCGTTTTCGAATTTTGAAATGATTCTGGAAAAGACACTGACCGATGGTGACTGTGCGTCAATTCGCTTTGCATCCAAGGTGGTCAATACAGGCAGTTTCATGGGATCACCTGCGAATCAGAAAAATTTGAATGTGACCGGCATTTTCATGCGCAAGGTGCAAAATGGCAAGGTTATGCAGGAATGGCAAACCACTGATCTTCTCGGCACGATGAATCAAATTGGCTTCGGAGCAATGCTTGGGTATACAATTTTCGTCAGTGGATTTAAAGTGAAACAGAAACCACTGCTGCGTAAAGCGAATGACTTTCTGCATTTGAAAGGAAAAGTGTCAAACTACGATGTACTTGGCGCTGATGAGAAGAAAAAATATTTGAACGATTACGCTCGTCGGAAAAGTTCTCAGTCGTAGAACAATTCCTTCAGTCGCACAATTCCATTTGCTAATATTTGACGGGCAACGCAGCGACACTTTGTTCAATTAAGCGAGATACTACAATGAGCGTGTGCATACCACACGCTCACAAAGTTTGCAACACGCTCGCAAAGTATCCATTTGAAATAATCGGATGCTGATATTACTTGCAGAGGTAATTCAGTAAATCCGATGAGCCGACGCCAAATAATAACCTGCAGATTGCTAGTTCTATTTCTAATTGTATGGTCAATACCCTTCGAACTATAATACCTTCGATTAACGTCGTTCAGAAATAATTACCGACCTGCTCAACAAACTGCCATCGGCCAGAATGCATTGCACAGAATAAATTCCTGAAGCAAACTGCGCAATATTGATCGAACTTCTATTGGATTGCACGTTGTCATCAGCATGAACGAGCAACCCTGTTGCAGAGTACAAACGCACTTGTGAAATTATATTGTCCGAGACCTCGAGTTGCAGTTCATCATTCATTGCAGGAACAGGATACACATTTAAAGACTCCTTCAATACAATTGCATCCTGGTTACTCTCTGATGAAAACAATTCCTCGCTGAGATGAAAACGAACAACGAAACCATCTCCACTTGCCACATAGTTTTGTTGAAACGCGCCCGGTGTTACATCGAGATCAGTACTGTAAGTTGTTCCTGCGCAGGTAACCATTGTATCTGCATTAACGGTAATACATAGTATATCATCTGCAGAATTTCCACCAATGTAGGTTGATGTAATATAATTACCCGCTGTATCCATCTTCAAAATAAATCCATCACTGTAACCTGCCATTGTATCTTGCGGTGATGTTGTGTTCATGATCAAATCTGAACTGTGACTTACACCGGCAATGTAGAGATACTTGCCCCGCATTTCCATGGTCCATGTTTTGTCATCGTCGGCACCACCGTAAAATGTAGAGAACACTACTGCTCCGGTGCTGTCGAACTTTGCAACCCATGCGTCATTTACGCCTGAGTAGGTGCTCTGTATTGTTGTTCCTGCAGTGTTGAAATCGGGACTAGAAGTAAAACCTGCCATGTACACATTTCCGTTTGCGTCTCCGGCAACTCCGTAACAGTCTTCATAAACTGATCCGCCATAATACGTGGCATATTTTCTATTGCCGTTCAAATCTAGCACGACAAGATATGCATCGCAATTTCCAAGTCGACCGGCCTGAACGGCATTGGGCGTGCAAGGAAAATTCAAACTGAAACTTCCTCCAACCAACAAAATTGTTCCTGCATCAGTGGCTGAAAGCTGATGTACATCTTCCGTTCCGCTTCCTCCGTAAAATGTAGTCCATACAGGCGCGAATGAATCATTCATCACACAAACAAATCCATCAATGGCTCCTGCTCCGTTCGGTTGAAATCCTCCCACACTCAATGGTAATGATGCAGATGTCGAAGATCCTCCGATTACCAATCGGCCTGAACTGTCGGTGTCTATTCCGAAAATAAATTCCGCACCTATGCTCCCGAAATAACTCGACTGCACAACATCACCATTGAAATTCAATTTAAGAATTACAGCATCATAACTTCCTGCAGTAGAATCCTGATACGCATTCAACATCATCAGATCATTGCCGTTCGTTGATCCGCCAACGTAAATCGCAGTATCGTCAACAGTGATTGCATTTGCAGTTTCGTAATACAATCCTCCGTAAACGGTTGTCCACACATGCTGTCCCGCGCTGTCAAAGCGAACAATCACCATATCATAAGAACCACGAAGTGTATCACCCGCATCCATTCCTGGAAATGTAGTACTCTGCGTTCTTCCGCATACTACAACACCGCCATCCGGCATATCATCAATTGCAAGCAGCTCATCAGAGTCATTCGCTCCGAGATACGTAAACCATTCAACCGAAAATGAACCTGATTGTGTTAACACAGGTATATGATAACGCAACAAACGACTTTCAGCAGATGAAACAGATAATATTTCCGGTGTTTGCAATGTACGATCGACCGAAAGTTCATTGATCAAATTCCCACCAGTTGTGATGATGCGCAAACGACTGTTCACTGCTTCGGTTGTTCCTGCAGGAGGAAAAACCATCTCTGCTCCTATTCTGCAATTAAAAATATACTCGGTGCTTGTTAAGGATCCGTATAATCTACGCATCAATTTATTTCCGGAAACATGAAACTCAAGTTGCGCGTTGCTTTGCGAATCATGATACACGATTGCCTCAGCACAAACCGATTTCGCAAAAGAACCGGATTTATATTCGTTAACATCATAGTGGGAACCTGATTCCGTTAATGCTACATTCGAGGCAGATGCAAAAGGGAAATATTGTACCGATTCTCCGTTACCGAACGTAACTGTAAAACTTTCATCTGCGAAACGCCACTCCGTTGAGCCATCTTTCAGAACATACTTCCATTCGCCGACACCCGAAGAATTGATTTCAAATCCGGAATGCGCCGAAGCGAATGTTGTACACAATAAAAAAAATGAGAATAGAAACGGCTTCATAAAAAAATCCCCCCAATTAATTTGGGGGGAAGAGTTTGTATTATCTGATGAGATTCACATGTCCGACAAACTTGTGTGGATTTCCTGTGATATCCTTGAAACTTACTTTCCAGACATAAGTATCAATCTGGCATAATGGTCCGTTGTTGCGTGTTCCGTTCCAACCTTTATTAATGTCGTTGGAAATGAAAATCAAATTGCCCCATCTGTCGAAGATGTACATTTCGAAACTTGCATTATCGATTCCTTCTCCGAACACCAGGAACTGATCGTTACGACCGTCTTCGTTTGGTGTGAAAGCATTCGGAGCGTAGAAAGAATAATCAGGTTCGATGTACACGTATTCCGAATCCCAAGCCGAACAACCGTATTGATTTGTTACGTACTGCACAATCCAATACACTCCTGTGTCACTGTATTCGAAAGTGAACGTATTCACAAGGTTATTGATCTGCGTATCTGCCGGATCGCCCATCCAATAATGAGTGGTATCGCAATCGATGCAATTCGGAGTGATGGTGATAATCGGATTCAGAATATTTGTTTCCTGCGGACTTGCAGTAAATCCTGCAACCGGAATCGGGTAAACAGAAATCAGGTTAGCATAAGTAATAACATTCTGACAACCGTAAATATCAGTTACTGCATATGTCACGGTGTAATCACCTACGGAAGTGTAACAATGTTGGGGATCCAATGCGCTGCTGTTGCTGTTATCGCCGAAAGTGTATGTCCATGATGATGCAGCAGGATTAGACACACCTGTGAAATCAACACACACCGGATTACATCCACTTGTAACAGATGGAGAAACGCTTAATGTCGGCAATGGCAACACTGTGATCACCACTGAGCTCGTAGCAACCGGAGATCCGCACTGATCGGAAACAGTAACTACATAAGTAGTCGTAACCGTTGGTGATGCAGATGTCATAGCAGCGTTAGGATTAACCAAGCCCGCGGCCGGTGACCAACTGTAAGTATATGTACCGCCGTCACCACCTGAAGCAACCGCAGAAACCGGAGCAGCGCCACCAGGACAAATTGAATCATTTGTTGATGCTGTTACTGCTAACGGCGGATAAACAGTTACTAATACTGAATCAGAACTTTCACAACCGTTTACATCTTGAGAAACTACAGTGTAAGTTGTAGTTACAACAGGCGAAGCTGTAGTGATTGCTGTGTTTGGCGAACTTAATGAACTCGAAGGCGACCACTGATAGTTACTTCCGCCGCTGGCCGTGAGTGTCGCCGAGTTTCCGCAGATAAACTGATCGGCACCCGCGCTGATTACAGGTAACTGCCAAATGTTCACGGTTACTGTATCGGTATTAATACAGTTGAACTGATCTGTAACAGTAACAACATAATCGGTCGAAACCGTTGGATTCACCGAAATCATAGCTTGAAGGTTACTGCCAATAATGAAGTTACCTGCCCAAGCATATGTACCGCCACCGGTAGCATTCAGATCAGTTGTATCACCTTTACAGATTGAAATATCTGCACCGGCATTTGCAGGTGGAAGATTGCGAACAGCAACAGTAACAGTATCGTAACCGTAACAACCGAACTGATTCGTCGCATACAAATAGAAATCAGTGGTTACTGCAGGAGTAACTGTGGGTTGCGATGTATTTCCGTTGGTAATTACAGTAGCGTTGCTGGCTGTCCACGTGTAGGTGACCGCGCCCGATCCATTGAGTAACGTTGGCGTATTCGGACAAATACTGTCGTCGATACCCGCGCTTACAATGATATTGCTGCTGATGTCAACAAACACTGTTGCAGTATCTGCACATGCTCCGGATGAAGTTCCGATTACAGTGTAAGTGGCAGGACCAACAGGAAGGAATTCAACCTGATCGCCGTTCGGACTCAGAATATTGTAACCGCCATTTGGTGCGCTCCAAGTGTAATTCGATGCACCAACCACCGTCAATGTATCGCTTGAAGAAGGACAAATCGTGAGACTGTCATCCGACAATACCAATACAGGTAACTGATTCACGGTAACCGTAAAGTTGGATGTTGAAGTACAACCTTGCGGCGTCGTAGCCGTCACGTTGTATACTGTCGTTACTGCAGGAGAAACATTCACCGAATCCTGAGATGGTGTTAAAGGATTTACCGCAGGTAACCATGAATATGTATTGGCATTCGTGCCTGCATCAATATCTACATCTTCTCCTGCGCAAATTGTTGCTGATGGCGGAGTGAATGTAATTATAGGAAGCGGATTCACGACAACTGTTATGGAATCAACACCCGGACAAACACCTGCTGATGAAACTGTATACGTAGTCGTTACAGTAGGTGAAACTGTGATGTTCTGTGTACTTGCAGTGTAAGAAGCCGGACCTGTCCATGTATAACTGTTTGGAGAACCTGAACCGTTCAGAGTAATACTTTGTCCAATGCAAATTGATGCACTGCCGGGAGTGATTGTAAGATTCGGCACCGGCGTAATACCAACAGAAATTACGTTGGAATACAATGAAGTTGCAGGATTACAAGGATTGGAAACAGATGCTCTGAAATACAAAGCTGTTGTTACAGGGCAATACGTGTAAGGGTTTGTTGTAGCACCCGGAATGTTGGCCCATCCTGTTACTCCGTTAGGAGATGATTGCCATTGAATTGTTCCTACAGTGAATGATGACAACGTCATTGTAACGCAACCTCCTTGACAAACAACAGGTGGCGTTAACGATGCTGTTCCGATTGTTGGAGAGGCGTTCACTGTTACAGGAACAGTTACAGGCGCAACAGGATAACAAGTCAGATAACCGCCGGCAACTGTAATCGTGTAAGTAGTTGAAGTTGCAGGTGCAACGTTGAAAATACCGGTTGTATTGGAAATATTTCCCGGATTGCAAGTGAAAGTAGGTGTACCTGATCCGCAACCGCCGCTACCTGAAATTGTAGCTGTGATTGTTACGTTCTGGTTCGGACAAATTACTGCAGGATTCGGGTTCGGAGTTGCGCTGAGAATGAAAACAGGAGCAACTCCTGGCGTTGTAAACGTATACGTTGCCGACCACGGTCCGGCGCTTCCTGATCCGCAAACACGCTCACGAACCCGTAACACGTATTGCGTACCAGGACATAATGCCGAGAACGGAACAGTTACCGGAAGATACGGTTCCAATACACAGTTATCTGCCATTGGATTCGGAATATTGAGCGCACTTCTCCAGAACGGATATGTATTCCATGTAGTAGCATTACAAGCCGGAATTGTCGGGGAGAAATTGGATGCAGAAAAACATGCGACCTGCGCTTCCATATAGTAAGGACCGCAACCGCAAGTAGCCGGATCTGAACTTCCGTTGACGATAATGCTGCTTCCAGTGTTGTTGTACGTTACGCCTACCAGCGCAACTCCGTGACATGCCTTTGCCTGATTCGTAAAACCGAGCAATGCAGCCACAACAAGTACAACTCCAAAAAGTATTTTTTTGGTCATGTGTAAACTCCGCTAACTTGATAAATTATGATGTTTATGCCTGAGTAAATTTACGCCATTCTGACGAATTAGTTACACTATATTCAGGATTTAATTAACATCAAATTACGTCAATGAGAAGATGAATTCAGAGGGAAAATCGATAAGCAATCAATTTTCATCGTTAAGCGGAATCAGGTCAAAATCGGCAAAAAACACAGCTTTTGCGTTACGATCAACCCGTATTTAATTCAGACAAAACGGCATTTTGTTTCGATGTAGAATTCCACACTGAACTTACAGCATCAAATGGCGTAAACTAAACGGAACGGAGTTGATTCCCAAAGAAGTTGCGATTTCATTTCGTACAATCCGGAAAACGGCGCTGAGAGATCGACGTTATAAACAATTCGTTTATTCGATTATCAAATCAGGATGTGCTTTTTTAAGCGCATCAAGTCGCGAATCTTTCGGATTCGGCACCTGAACCGTTTTCAGATTCGGCATTTTCAACAACGGTGAAAAATCCCGGATATCGTTGCCGCGAATATTCAGCCAGCGCAACTTCTGACATTTCTCAATTCCATTGAGAGAGTCGAGCAAGTTGAACGACAAATCAGCTTCCTGCAAATTCGGGTAGCGCCCCAATTCACCAACGTTTGTGATGTTGCTGTGTCCGATTTCAATCCTTTCAATATTCGCGAATCCATTGTAGTAATAGATAGAATTTGTTTCGCAATACTCCAGGAAGAGCACTTTGTCTTTACCGAATTGCTTCATCGATTTCAACTCTTCGGAAACGCGGCGGCTGTGATAAACAGTTGATCGCCAATCCACGTTGCGTGATTCTCCCAAGTGATCGTAAATACGTCTGTACAAACGAACAGAGTATTCGGTTTTTCTTCCCCAGTTGCGACTCATCATCAAATCCACCATGTGAACCACATCATCACTCGTATCATAATCTTCGTTCAGTTCTTTCTGCGAAAATTTATCAGGATTCATATTCAGATCCACCAGATATGGAAGTGATTGATAGGACATGGTTGAGAGATAAGCACGATTCACGTAATCTGATTTATAAAGCGAATACCACGTTATAAATCGCGACCAACTTACCACTGAAGAAAATACGAACACAGAGAAGAACAACCACGTGTTAATTCTGTAAAGCCACGTATTTGTACGACGCTGCATTACTTTGATCACGGTAGTAATCACTCCGATTGCTGTAAGCAACAAATAGAAGTAAACGCCGATTCTCTTGTACGTCATTCCGAACATTTCCGTGTACATATTGTTGCGTGCTGCAGTAAAAAACAGCATCGCTACATTCTGTAACAACCACACAACAGCAAGAATGGAAATCAGCTTATAGCTCTTGTTGAAATTCAGGCGACCGCGGAAGAAGTACAGCACCAGCAACATGGCCAGCAAAACATTGATTACAAGTAAACCAACACCCTGGTGCACATAACTTGTATATGTAATCTCAGCAGGCAATGATTGTTCTCCTAAAAGGAAAAGCAAATCGCCTCCGTTTACAAACAACACCATGATGTTCAGCAACACCAGAAGCAATGTAGCCAGATAGCGTTCCGTTTCTTCCTGCATTAATGAATCGAACCAACCCGGCGCCGTACCATCATCTTCTTTCTGTTTTAATGTGCGATTATACTCCTGACTTCCATCTCCTATTCCACCGATTTTGCGCACATACAGTATTCCATACACAGCAACGGCACCGATTGTTGTGAACACGCACCATTTCCACGAAATCCAATCGAGGTTGATGTGCTTTGTCAACTCCTTAAACAATACGTTTGATCCGCGATACAACGCAAAGAACACAATCACAATAATTACTGCGACGATGGTGGCCCACATTCTTCCTGCATTTCTCTTCTCTTTCGGAGGCGCATCAGCCACTTGACGTGAAGCGCGTTTCTCAAAAAAATCTATAATCATAAAAACGTACGATCCGCCAACAGTACACGCCGATAAAAAGAAAGAGATCAGCATGGAACTTCCGGGCAAAACACTTTGTGCAGAGAAAAGCATCAATGCAGAAATGTTAGCGGTGATCGCCAATACAGAGCTGTTCAGATAAACTGCAAAACCGGAAACCAGCGCGAGCGTTGCAGATACCATCCAGTGACGCGTTTTAATAGCTGAAGGTCGCATTGCGCCCAACGCAACAACAATGAAAATCGTGAAAAGAAAAAAGTTGAGACCGGCACTTTGCTCATAAAACAGAAAGCTATATGCTGCAATGCCGAGAATGTAAATCCAGTCGTTACGTTTCATAGGGTTGTAATACGACCGAAAGGTAATGCAGGTTCGCCGAACAGAAGGAGAAGCGTGATTTTATTGTAATCTTTTAACAGGATTAACCGCAGAAAGCCGTTCCGACCAAACCGAGAATGGCCACAATAAAATAACCGGTTAGAGATGCAGCACCGGCATAATCTTTTGCAACGCGTTGTCCGAAAAGCAGACAGATAATCGTAAAAGCTCCGGAAGTACAACCAAGAATCATCCACGATGTTTCTCCGTTGATCAGAACCATTATCATTCCTGTTAAACAGAATAATCCGCTCAACAATTCCAGAAGCGTTACGATCGCCAAGAGTAATCCTGAAAAATGTCGCAACGGTGTTTGACCGAATTGTGTTTTGAAATATTCACGATTGCCTTTGTAATCCGCAATCTTGTTGATTGCAGACTGCAGAAAAGTAACTGCAAGAAAACCGCTGCATAGGAAAGCAATTATTGCCATGACTAAAAAAGTCCGCAATAACTCTGCTGCATTTCCTGCAAAAACATCAGCAACGGGCATGTCACCTTCCATTTCGGGAAGTTACGAATTTGCTGAGTACAAAAATGCAATCAGAATTTGCCGAAACCTTCGGCCTGCAGTTGCATGGATTTCAAAACAGGTTCGCTGTGTACAATTCCTTCCGCATTCATGTGATCGTTGATCAATGAAATAGGCTGTAACACCGGATAAACATGCAAACCGAGATAATGAAATGCGCCGGCCAAATGATCCATTCCGCGCAGATTCCCTGCTCTTCCTGAACCGATTCCGGTCAATGCCAGTTTCTTTCCCCGAATATCGCGAGGAGGAACCGCATCAAAAACCATCTTCAGAATTCCGGGAAAAGTTCCCTGATACTCCGGAACCACGAGGTGAAACTTCTCAGCGTTGCGGAAATATTTCGCGATCATTTCCTGAACTTCAGGGGATTGACGATCCGACATCCATATCGAAGAAAAATCAGCAGGCAAACTTTGTAAATCCAATAACTGAACTTCCAGACCCTGAGCCTGATAAAGTTGCAGAAACATTCTTGCGAAAACCTGCGTTTTATTGCCGGGGCGATTAGTGCCCGAAACTATTGTAATCATTGTTAACGAATCAATGTTTTTGTTCAAAAGTCAGCCAAACTGCAACCCTCATTTTCTGTACCTTCGGACGAAATTACGGATCAGGCAACCGATCAGCAAAGAACGCAAAATTGGTTATTCTATCCGCATTTTGCATTTCGGTCAAACAGAATTGATTACATGAATATTACGTATTACGGTCATTCCTGCTTTAATGTTGAAATCAACGGCACACATTTGCTGTTCGATCCATTCATTACGCAGAATCCACTGGCAACAGGTATTGATGCGGAACAGGTGAAGGCGGACTTTATTTTGGTTTCGCACGGTCACTTCGACCACATTGCCGACGCCGTAAGTATTGCCAAGCGCACCGGCGCAACCGTAATCAGCACTTGGGAAATTCATGAATGGCTGCAGAAACAAGGCGTTACCAATACGCGTCCGATGAATATCGGCGGTAAATGGATGACTCCTTTCGGGAAAGTGAAGTGTGTAAATGCCGTACACTCCAGCAGTTTGCCCGACGGCAGTTACGGCGGAAATCCGATGGGTTTTATCATTGAAAGCTCTGCAGGCAGTTTTTATTTTGCAGGAGATACCGCGTTAACGATGGACATGAAGCTCATTGGTGAATACAGAAAAATTGACTTCGCGTTTTTACCGATTGGTGACAATTTTACAATGGGCATTGACAATGCGATTATTGCCAGCGACTTTATCGCTTGCAACAATATCGTGGGAATGCATTACAATACATTCGGCTATATCGTTATTGATGAGAACGAAGCCGTAAACAGTTTCAGCAGAGCCGGCAAGAAGTTGACGCTGATGAAAGTGGGAGAAACAATTTCAAAACCCTGATTAGTGCAGATATGGGAAAAGTAATAGCAATCGCCAACCAAAAAGGCGGAGTAGGAAAAACAACAACTGCGATCAATCTTGCAGCGAGCTTTGCGGTGCTTGAGTATCGCACATTGCTGATTGATGCGGATCCGCAGGCCAATGCAACTTCAGGTGTTGGATTCGACCCGAAGAATGTGAAGACAAGTGTTTACGAATGTATCATCGACGGAAAAGATCCTCGTGATATTATTCTGCAGACTTCAACTCCGAATCTGGATATTCTTCCTGCGCATATTGATCTCGTAGGTGCGGAAATCGAAATGATCAATCTGCCGAACCGTGAGCGTATGATGAAAGGCGCATTGGAGAAAATCAAGAAAGAATATGATTTCATCATCATTGATTGTTCTCCTTCTCTTGGATTGGTTACAGTGAATGCGTTAACCGCTGCAGATTCTGTCTTAGTTCCTGTTCAGTGCGAATATTTCGCTCTCGAAGGTCTCGGCAAATTGTTGAACACAATTAAAATTGTGCAGTCGCGTTTGAATCCGGAATTGGCCATCGAAGGAATTCTTTTAACGATGTACGATATCCGCCTGCGTTTGAGCAATCAGGTTGTGGAAGAAGTGAAAACACATTTCCAGTCGATGGTTTTCGATACCATCATTCAGCGCAACACAAAACTGGGAGAAGCTCCGAGTTTCGGAGAAACCATCATCATGCATGATGCAACCAGCAAAGGCGCGATTAACTATCTGAATCTTGCACGCGAAATTCTCCAGAAGAACAACATGACGCGTTTGACGGATGAGGAGAAAATTATAAACATAACACAAGGCTGAAGTTCACCGTTTAACCGTTAGTTGGTTCACCGTTCTCAAGCGGCATACCACTAACGATGATCTGATAAATGGTGAACGATGAACTAATAAACGGTGAACATGAGCACGAAGAGAAATGCATTAGGAAAAGGATTGAGCGCGTTGCTTGAGAATGCAAACACGGACATCACTTCCACGAATCGCATGCCGGGAGAAATGTCGGCAGTGGTTGGCGCTGTGAGCAACATTCCTTTGAAGCAGATTGAGGCGAATCCATTTCAGCCGCGTACACATTTCGAAGAAGAAGCGTTGCAGGAACTTGCTGATTCATTGAAGCAGCACGGAATCATTCAACCTGTTGCGGTTCGTAAAATGGGTTACGACAAGTTCCAGCTGATTTCCGGTGAACGTCGCTTCCGTGCAGCACAGCTAGCGGGATTGGAATTCATTCCGGCTTATGTGCGTGTGGCGAATGATCAGGCGATGCTGGAAATGGCATTGGTGGAAAACATTCAACGCGAAAACCTTGATGCGATTGAAATTGCAATCAGCTACAAACGTCTGATTGAAGAATGTCACCTGACGCAGGAACAACTTGCAGAGAAAGTAAGTAAGCAACGTGCAACGGTTACAAATTACCTGCGCCTGCTCAAATTGCCGGCAGAAGTGCAGAAAGGAATTCGTGATAAGATGATTACAATGGGTCATGCCCGTGCTTTGATCAACGTAGAGAAGCAAAGCGACATGATTGATTTGTATCACCGCATTGTTGAAGAGAATCTTTC
>Ga0172372_10008894_pt1 | contig 13144 bp, 12 predicted proteins | sample LakKiv5m_2_FD_114544 | JGI IMG/M metagenome (GOLD analysis project Ga0172372, IMG submission 114544) | Freshwater microbial communities from Kabuno Bay, South-Kivu, Congo - kab_092012_9.5m | ecosystem: Environmental > Aquatic > Freshwater > Lake | place: Democratic Republic of the Congo...
CGCATAGGGACTCAAGTTGCCCGAGGAGACCACCATCAAACGGATGGTGTCGCAAATCATGTCGAGCAAGGCATGGTCTTGCAAGAGTGGCGGGTACTCCGCGAAGATGGCGCTGGACTCGGGGTTTTCGATGTGCGGCTCCAAGGCCACGGCACCTTCGGCCTTGAGCGTTTTCAATATTTTGGCCACCACCAAAATAATCGCCAAGTAATCTTCTTTGTGGTACTTGGGGCCTTTGAAAACTTTGCCAGCAGCTGCAAAACCGGTGCCTACACCAGCCTTGCTGTTACCGATGAGCGCAGCACCAACGGCTGCACCAAAAATAGACACAAACTCGAAGGGAGCCGCTTTGATAATGGGGGCCATATCGCCGCCGTGGACGATGTAAACGCCAAAGACGCAAGCGAACAAAACGACAAGACCTACTGCTCCCATTTTCTACTCCAAGTGTTAAAGCATGCGGCATCCGAGGATGCCCCATGCTTTCAATCTGTCCCACAAGCGTAACCGAATCAATAGACCTTTTGTTGTCTGGCGCTTCAGTTGACGGCTGCAACAACTGCAGGCCGTGGGATCAAGGCAGGCACAGTTTCCCATGCGCTGCGAATTTCCATCATGAGACCATGGATTTCGTCCAAGGCCTGCAAATCATTGCGTGCATTTACGTGCAACAAACGACGTGTCACGTAGTTATAAAGTTCATTCAAGTTGGTGGCCAAATCACCGCCCTTTTCAAAATCCAGAGCACCTTGCAGACCCAAGACGATGCGGCTGGCACGGGCAATTGCTTTGGATTTTTCACTCACATTGTTGTGTTGTATGTGGCCCTTGGCAGTTGACAAACTTTCAATCAACCCATCAAACAGCATTTGAATCAGCTCGACGTTGTTCGCTTGGGAAGCGCCGGTGCTGACTTTGACTTGTCCATAGCTTTCAATGGCTCGGTGGTTGGCTCGCATGATCAAGGGCTCCTGAAATTAATCGTTGACCCTGATTGATTCGGCGTGATGCGCTTGAACTTGAGAGCAGGCCATGTTTGTCACTGTCATTTCAAGCTGGAACCACTTTGTTTTCATCGGCAATAGCAGGACTGCGGACCGGCTGGGCGTTTGGCAGCGCGGATAAATCTGGTTGCAATGCAGAAGGTTCGGGCGATGGTTCGTCGGTGACCGTCATCGGCGCAGCGGTCATCGCCACGGGTTGGTCCACGGGTTGGGCCACGGGTGCTGCGGGTGCTGCGGGCGGTAATGCAGCGGAAGCAGCCGCCAACGCCTCTTCTGATGGCGGCAACAAACTGTCATCTTCATCCTCGTCAGTGTGAATCAACAAGGTGGCGGAGTAAGCTTCTGTCAGGTCCAAACCCAAGCGGGCGTAGATCATGGAAGTGACTTGGTCCAAAGACTGTTGGATGCGCAATTCCTCTTCGGGTTTTTTCGCGGCAAAGTCCACACCAGCTTGGTAAATACTGGCCAAGTGATGCATCGGCAACCAAGACTCCAAAGAACCGCGCGGTGTGGGGATGATGCGGTTGTTGGTGGGTACACCGGCAGTGCCAGCGCGGCCGTGTGTGTACCCTTCCATGAACACTTGCTCGATGTGCTGGCGCAGCACGGGTTCGTAATGCGGCTTCAAGTTGGTCACCGTTTTGGCGTCGATGCCGGGTACGGGCAAACCACTCATGGCATCCCACAGGGTCTTGCCGCTGAGTTCGCCAAACAAACCATCGTTATAGGTTTTGGGCAAATCAGGGCTGGCATAGCCCGAGTAGATGACGTTGACTTTGTCAACCACGTAGAGCACCAAGACGAAGACCAACAACAAGCCCCAGGCCATGAAAAGTTGGAAAAAGCTACTCATGCAACCCTCCTACTGGGTTTGGACGCAGGCTCGTGTTCCACCTGAAGTTGCCCACGCAATTTTTTGACCACCGAGGACAAAATTTGACTGATGCGGGACTCGCTGACTTCCAAGACCTCGCCGATCTCTTTCAAATTCAGCTCCTCCACGTAATAGAGTTGCATCACCAACTGTTCGCGTTCGGGCAAGTCGGCAATCGCTTCGGTGACCGCCTGCATGAATTCGGCCTCTTCCACCATCACATCCGGTTGTCGGGAGGCATCATCGGCAATCTTCATCACTTCTTCAGTGACCACTTCCAGCGAATAGGTCTCAAAACGGCGTGCTTTGCCGCGCTCTTTTTGGAAATCTTCCAAATCCTTGCCCATGTACTCGGCCATTTCAGCCTGGGTGGGTGCACGGCCCAATTCAGACGACAAAGTATGCAAGGTTTCGTTATGGGATTTGTTGAATGCCACCGCAGAACGGGGCAGGAATGACAGTCGACGGACTTCGTCGAGCATGGCACCGCGCACACGGCTGTGGGCGAAGTTTTCAAAGTCCACACCTTTGCTGGCGTCAAAAACGCGCGAGGCTTCCAACAAGCCCATCATGCCGACTTGAATCAGTTCGTCCAATTCCATGTAGGCGGGGACGCGGGCTTTCAAATGCAGGGCCACCCGCTTGACCAAACCAAGATGGGCCAGCACCAACTCTTCGCCTTGGGGGCGGGCTTGTTGGTACATCTTCATGGGTGAAAGTGTTCTCATGCTTGATCCGATTTGCTTTGCAGCAACCGCTCCATGAAAAATTGCAACCCACCGGAGGGGTGGTCAATCGGTCTGAGCTGGGTAGACAACTCCGCCAGACGACGAAAGTCACGCGCAGCTGCAGTTCCAGGGGCCAACTCCATGACGGATTGGTATTTCTTCAAAGAGCTCAAGACCATTTCATCCCGCTCAATGGCGGTCAAGTAATGAATGGATTCGTTGAGAAACCGCACACACACATCGTTCAAGCGTTGATACAACTTCCAGCCCTGGGTTTGGGTGTCGACCATGTTGGGCAGCAAATAAATTTCATCCAGTTGCATCTCTTGAGACAACACCTTGATCGTGCCGTAAGCATCGGCAATGGACGATGGGTCGTCTTGCACCACGATGAAGCGGCGCTGGCAAGCAGCCAGGAAAGCCAGCACGGAGGGAGAGATGCCGGCGGCCACATCGACAATCAGGTAATCAATGTCTTTGCTCAGGTCGCTGAAGGCTTGCACGATGCTGGCTGCTTGCACTTGGCTGAGGGCTGCCAACTCTTGCATGCCCGAGGCACCTGGGATCAATTGAATGCCTTGACGTGTTTTCAGGGTGATTTCAGCCAGTGTTTTTTGACCGGCCAAAAAATGACTGAGGTTGTACTCGGCCCGCGCACCCAAGGCGATTTGGGCGTTGGCCAATCCCAAGTCGGCATCAAACAACATCACGTCGTGACCACGCTGCGCCAGCGCCACCGCCAAGTTGATGGACACCGTGGTTTTACCCACGCCGCCTTTGCCGCTGGCGATACCGATCACTTCGGTGGATTTATGCTTAGTCATGCGTTGCCCCTGCTTGTTGGGATGCCAATCGGGTGATTCTGGCTGAAGTCATGGCCAAGGTGCTGCGCATGTCTTCGTGTGCTGCATCGCCCGCACCCAATGACAGATTGTTCAGCGCCAAATTGACCAATTCATCCATTTGCAGTTGACGGCTCCATTCTCCCAGGCGTTCGCCTCGGCTGGCAGCACTCACCCCCACATGACCTTCGGTCAGCACTTGAATAAGAGACCACGGCTGGGTGGACTCGTCCATCTTGCTGATCATCAGGCTTTGCCACTGGATCTGTGGCGTTGAGAGCAAACGCCGCAAAGAAGATTGCGAGGCATCGGCTGGAATCACCACATGGAATTGAGCCGCAGCCGAGAGGTTGGAGATTTCAGCCACACGTTCGATCAATTGAACACCGGGCGTGTCAATGATGATGAACTTGCGTTGGCCATGTTCTTCCAATAACAGTTTCAAGGTGGTGGCATTGGTGGCACGGAAACAATCCACGCCCGACTGTGCACTCAACAATTGGGTTTGGTTCCAAGCCCCTGCACGCTGATCGCTGTAGCTGATAACAGCGACTTGCTCGGCGCCCAAGTTCACGCTGGCATGTTGGGCCAAACGAGCCACCATCAGGGACTTGCCGGCGCCAGATGGGCCGGCCAAGACATGCAAGCCGGACTCCGGCACGCCCACACTGCTGTGCTGCATCGAATGCACCAATTGGCGGCGAATTTCTTCGATGGCTGGCTCGACATCCTCAAAACTTTGGATGCTGTCGATCAACAAGGCCCGCAACGCCACCGGAATGGCGGCATCTTGCAAGGCATTGCGCAAAGGATGCAAGCTGCGTGAGAGTCCAGCACCTTGCCAAACCATTTGCTGGCTGAGCTTGAATTCTTTGCGCAAGCTGGTGAGTTCCTCACGCACCAGAGCCACGATTTCACGTCCTCGCAAGCTGTCCCGCTCTTCTTGCGCCGCCTGAACAACCACAGGGTCGAGCGTGACGGTGTCAGGGGCCGGCTTCACTTCATTGCCAGTGGCCTCTGGCGTCAAGCCGACTTTGGCTTTGGACTTTAAAACAGCGGCAGGCACAAAGCCTTCCGGCAGGCTGGCATTGTCTGGGTCTGAGCGTTTTTGACTCGTCATCGTCTCTTCCATCACCTCGGCAAAGCTGGCGTTGGTTTTGCTGATGACGATTTCATCGGTGCTGCTTACCTTGGGCAACGCATATGTTTTCTCGGTCGGCACAAACGCTTCAGCCACTGCAGCCTCAGGGCTGATGGGGGGAATGTCGACCGCCACAATCAATTCGGTTTGACCACGCACCTTGCTGCTGGAGATGACGAGCACGTCGGGACCATACAGGGCCACCGCTTTTTGATTGGCGGCACGGGTATCGCGTGCAATGATTCGTTTGAGTTCCATGTTGTTTCTCGCAGGTCAAAAATGGTTGTGGTTATCAGTTGCGGTTCATGGCGTTCACTGTGTGAATCACCTTGACGGCTTGGTCATCCGGAATTTCGCTGTACGACAACACCGTCAAATCGCTCACGCGAAAACGCACTGCTTTGGACAACCAACCGCGGATCAAGGGCGACACCACCAACACGGCAGCATGCCCCGCTTCTTCCATCTCACGTGCGCCAACGCGCAACGCATTGAACAAGTTTTCAGCCAAGCTGGGTTCCAGCACCACCGGTTGACCCGGCTGGCTTTGCTGCAACACGTTGTGCAGCAGTTGCTCTAAACCCGGCTCCAAGGTCATGACCGACAAATTGCTGGACTCATCCACCAGGCTCTGCATGATCATGCGGCCCAACTTAGGTCGCACATAGGCGGCCAGTTGCTCTGGATCGGTGCTGCGGGCGCTGGCTTCTGTGAGGGTTTCCACAATGGATCGCATGTCGCGAATCGATACGCCCTCACTCAACAACTGTTGCAACACGCGGGTCACGATGCCCAAAGCCAATTTGCCAGGCACCAGCTCTTCCACAAGCTTGGGCGATTTGGCCGACAGTTTGTCCAACAACTGCTGCACTTCATCATGGCTGAGCAAGTCGGCAGAATTTTCACGCAGTACCTTGTTCAAGTGGGTGGCAATCGCCGTGCTGGCATCCACCACGGTGTAGCCCAAGGTGCGGGCCACATCGCGTTGTGAGGATTCAATCCAGACGGCTTCCAGACCAAAGGCTGGTTCACGCGTGGGAATGCCTTGCAGCTCGCCATACACCTGGCCGGGGTTGATGGCCAGCTCGCGCCCAACCTTGATCTCGCCTTTGCCCCGCACCACGCCCTTGAGCACGATGTTGTAGGAGTCTGGATCGATGTTCAAGTCATCGCGAATGCGCACAGGCTGAACCAAAAAGCCCAGCTCGGCAGACAATTTTTTACGCACGCCTTTGACGCGGCTCATCAATTCGCCGCCCGAGTCTTGATTGACCAGCGGGATCAAGCCATAGCCAATTTCCAAACCAATCAAATCAACTTGGTCGACATCGTCCCAGTCCAAGTCTTTGGCGGCCTCAGAGGTGGCTGCGGCTTGTGCCACTGCCTCTTGAGTGGCTTCTTCCACCACTTCACTGCGAATCACCAACAGACCCAAGCCTGCGGTGGCAACAGCCAAGCTGATGAATATCATGTGGGGCATGCCGGGCACCAAGCCCAGAATGGTCAGAATGATGGCTGAAATAAACAAGGCGGATGGATTGGCAAGCTGAGTACCCGCTTGTTCGGAAATGGATTCGGAGGTGGTGACGCGCGTCACGATGATGGCCGTGGCCAGCGACAACAACAGGGCTGGAATTTGCGCCACCAGTCCGTCACCAATGGTGAGCAGTGTGTAAATCTTGCCGGCTTCATTGACAGACAAATCGTGTTGAACCACACCAATGGCCAAACCGCCGACCAAGTTGATCAGCAGAATCAGTAAACCTGCAATGGCATCACCACTGACAAACTTGGAGGCACCGTCCATGGCACCAAAGAAATCCGATTCTTGGGAAAGCTCTTCACGCCGCTTTTTGGCCGTGGGCTGGTCAATCACGCCGGCATTCAAATCGGCATCGATCGACATTTGTTTGCCGGGCATGGCGTCCAAGGTGAAACGCGCGTTCACTTCAGAGACGCGGCCTGCACCCTTGGTCACCACGATGAAGTTGATGATCATCAAAATAGCAAAGATGATGAAGCCCACCACATAGTTACCAGCGATCACAAACTCGCCAAATGCAGCCACCACCTTGCCGGCGGCTTCATGACCCGTGTGACCATCAACCAAGATGACCCGGGTGGAGGCCACGTTCAAGGCCAAGCGCAACATGGTGGCAAACAACAACACCGTTGGAAAAGAGGAAAACTCCAGGGGTTTGCGCGTGCCAATCGCAATCATGATGATCACCAAGCTGATCACAATGTTGAAAGTAAACAAAAAGTCCAATAAAACCGGCGACAAAGGCAGTACCAACATGGCCATGATCAACAACACCAGGACTGGAATGCCCAGGCCGGTGTAGTCAAACTTTGCCAAGTTCTGTCGAATCGTTGACAGGGTTAAGGTGCTCATGGTTGTTTTGCCGCGTTTTTTTGTTACGTTAAGGTTTCAAATCAGTGCGCTTTTCAGCGCCGTCCGTAAGTTCAAGCAATGGATGTGCCAGCTTGAATCTTTGGCTGCACCACCCAAATGCGCTTGGCTGACCTGCCCGCAGATTGATGGCACCACAAGCGGCAATGCTTAACCTGTCACGGAAATTGCTTAGGTAGCCTGTCTTGAATGGGAAGCACACAACCGATATGAACCTGCCTGCCTTGAACACCGGCCTGAATCAGGCTACTGCCAACACCTCGCCCGAGGTCAACCCTGCGGGGACTGCGGCATTGCGCCTGCCTGCCGGCACTTTGTCGGGCGAGGACTTTGCAGCCTTTTTACGCCACCAAGTTCGTGCCTTGAAAACCAGCCAGCGGCAAGAAATTGCCGCAGCCCCTTTGCCCAAAGCTTTGCCTGCGGCCGATCGGCATGCCGCTGCGGCAGATCGTCAGCGGGACAAAACTGCGGATCGTGAGCAAAACCAAGCCACTGCCGAGCGCCACCCCGTGCCCACTGATGAAGCCAGCCAACGGCAGGCCAAAGCACGAGACGAAGCCCGTGCGCTTCTGGCGCAAAGCCCAGAAGCTGCGCCATCCGAGGCGGCCAAGGTCGACTCCGGAGCCAACTCAGCGAACACGCAAGATTCGGACCCCACCGACACACCTGTCAACGCTCTGGCGGCGACCGATGCGGCGTTGACCGAACCAACAGACTCGGCGGCAACACCATCTGCCGATGCACCGACGGTGATTCAAGAAGCGTTGACCACCATCCCGCTGAGTCCCAGCATCCACATCATCACCGTTGCGAACAGCCCGCCGGACGAGAAAAGTCTGAGCGATTTCGCGTTGGCGATGGGCTTGGATCCCGACCAAGTTCAAGCCTTGTTTGGCCCAGCTTCCTCAGCCAATGCGCAACCCGCTGCAGCGGTTTCAACCCATCAATTGCTGGCCACGGGTGGCCTGCCCAGCGTCAGTGCCCCAGCCAAACCGCTGGAACTGACGGCCCATGCGGCCTCAATGCCCCCGCTGCCCTCACAAGCACTGACCCAAGTTGCCGTCTCCACCGCTGACTTTCAAGCGATGAAAGCAGACTTGCCGCTGGATGCGCAGACCCAAGTGGCCAACGCCGTCAAAACCATGGACATCTTGAACATGCAGTTGGCAACCGGATCATTGCCCGCCAATGGGATGGCTGCCACGGCACCACCCGTCAGCACCTTGGCCGTGTTGTCGATGATGGACACTCAGCTGCGGGCCGAAGACATCGAGACGCTGAAAAATGAATTTGATGCGGTGAGCGCCCTGGATACCGGCACCGACAGCCATGGCTTGGGTTCGGGCAGTTCGGGCTCTTCTGCCAGCGCCAACACCGCCAGCAAGGCCGCCGCCGCTTGGGTCAACAACCCCAACATGGCCCAAACCTTTGACAAGCTGAGCGAAAAACTGGCCATTGAACTGGCTGGGCGCATGCATGAAAAATTGAATGCCGGCGAATGGAAAATGAAATTTGCCTTGAAGCCCGCCAGTTTGGGCCTGGTGGATGTGCAATTGGAAATGCGCGATGGCAAATTGACCGCTCAGTTCAATGCCGACACCAGCCTCACGCAAGAACTGATTCAAAACGGCAGCCAACGTCTGAAAGAGGCCTTGGGTCAACTTGGCATGAACAATGCATCCGTTTTAATCGGACAAGGTCATCAACAAGGGCCAGCCTCTGGTCAATCGGGCCACCGTCGCCAAGGCGGCGACAATCATGCCAAACTGGAAGGCGAATCGGTGACCGAAACCCTTGGGCCCACCAGACCCAGGCACAGCAACAGTTTGCAGTTTGACACTTACGCTTGAACACTGAGAGAAACAGGAGTACCCCATGGCAACAGAAGCAGCAGCAGCACCAGAAGAAGGCACAGAAGAGCCGAAAAAGAAAAAACCGATTCTTTTGATCGTCGGCGTCGTTGTGGGCGCCATTGTGGTCATGGTGTCGGTGGCTTTTGGCACTTTGTACTTTTCGGGCTTCTACGAGAAAAAAGCCGAATTGGCCGCGATGGATAAATTGGAAGAGCTTGAAGCTGCGGCCACCAAGGCCAAAGACGAGGCTCCGGCCAAGTTGAAAAAAGAAGCCCCAGAAGCCACGCGCTTTGAAAAAAACTATTTTCAGATCGACAAAGAACTGATGACCAACATCACCGGCTCGAAAAAAGTCATGGTGGTGCAAATGGCCGTCATGACTCACTACGACACCCGCGTGTTTGACAACATCAAAAAACATGAGTTTGCACTGCGCTCGGCGATGTTGGATGTGATGCGTCAAACCACCGAAGCTGAAACAACCAAGCCCGAGTTCCGCAAAGAGCTTGCCCTCAGACTCAAAGATGTGATGAACGCCATGCTCGAGCAATATGAAGACTTCGGCGGCATTGAAGAAGTCATGTTCACTTCGTTTGTGATGCAGTAAGGCACATGGCAACACGTCAAAATTTACTCAGCGATGAAGAGCTGGCGGCCCTGTCGGAAGGGCTGAAAGACGGCTCCATCGAAACAGACACGGGCTTCAACACCAAAGTGCGTGTGCGCAAACACGACTTGGCAAGTGAAAACTCCAGTCTGGGCGTGAATGTTTCATCGATCGACATGATCAATGAACGTTTCATCCGCATGTTCCGTTTGGGTTTGCTTGAAGTGTTGCGCACCACCCCGCGTGTCAATCCAACGCGGGTTCAGATCATGAAGTTTGGTGATTACCTGCAGATGCTCAAAGCACCGTTGTCGGTCAACACCATTCGCATCAATCCCATGCGTGGCAACTCGGTGATCATCATCGACCCGAACGTGGTGTTCAGTTCACTCGACAGTTTCTTTGGCGGCTTTGGCAAAGGTGTCTCGGATTTACCGCCAGGTCGCTTGTTCACGGCCACCGAAACGCGCATCATCCACATCATCTTGGAAGTGTTCTTCCGCTCTTTGAAAGATGCGTGGGGCCCGGTCATGGAAATCGACTGCGAACAGGTCAGCTCTGAGATCAACCCCCAGTTCGCACAAATTGCCGATGAAAACGATCTGGTGGTGCTGAGCCGGTTTGAAGCCGAGGCCACCGCATCGGGGGGCAAGGGCTTCATCGATTTGGTCTACCCGTATGCCACCCTCAAACCGCTGCGTGACTTGTTGCGCAACCGTGTCGCCTCGGGCGATGGCAACGAAGAATCCGACAAAATTTGGCGGGAAGATTTGGCGGTGGCTGTGGGCGACTCGGAGATGTTGGTCAAAGTGGTGATGGGCAACATCAAGACCACCTTGCACCATTTGCAGACCATGAAGGAAGGCGACATGCTGTTCTTTAAAAAACCCGAATTGGCGCAGTTCTTGGCCAACGACGTCCCCTCATTCGGGGTCAACATTGGCACCAAAGGCTCGAATGTGGCCGTGCGGATTGAAAAACAACTTGTCCCCGGACAGCTTTAAGAAGGCAGACAAATCATGAACGACACCACCGATCCCCAAGCTCAAGACCAAGATCAAGATGCAACACCACCGACCTCGGATGAATTCCAAGTGTCACAACCGGGCAATATCAATCCGGAAGTGTTGCAAAACATCTCGGTGAATTTGTCCATTGAAGTGGGTCGCACCAACATCAAGATCAAAGACCTGATGCGCTTGACGCAAGGCAGTGTGGTCGAACTCGACCGGATTGCAGGCGAGCCTTTGGATTTGCTGGTCAACGACACTGTGGTGGCTCAAGGCGAAGTGGTCCTGGTCAATGACCGTTATGGCATTCGCTTGACCCGCGTGGTGCCCTCTACGGATCGCTTGAAATCCATCTGAAGTGTGTCTTTTCTTGCTTGCGCATTGAAAAAGCCCGCGCGGGGCATTTTCAATAGTGGTTGATGTCCTGGTGGGGGTGTTCTTGTGTGTCGGCCTGCCGCTTGAACAGTTTTCGAAATATCAAAAAGAACACCACCGAGGCGGCTGCAAACACAAGCACATCGCGGCTGAAGCTGAAATCATTGAACATGAATTGCAGCAAGGCCACCACCCAAGCCGCCACGCCCATGCCCAATAGCAAAAAGGACAAGGTGAGCAATTCGGCAATCACCAGAAAAATTCCGAGCAACAGAGAAATTTGAAACGGTTCCATGGTCAAAGCTTGCTGCCCAACTTGCCTAGCGTCCCGCTGAGTGAAGACAACACATCGGATGGGACCAATACAATTTTGGCGTTGTTGCCCACGGCCAAAGATTGCACAGCATTGGCTTGCAATTTCTTGACTTCAAATTCAATGGCACTGGCCCCGCCTTCACTGATGGCTTTGGAGACAGCGGCAACAGCATAAGCTTCAGCGTCAGCCAGGATGCGCTTGGCAGCCGCTTCTTTTTCGGCCGAATACAAGCGGGCATCGGCTTGCAATTGGGTGGCTTGCTTGATGCCCTCAGCCTCGGTCACAGCACCCCGGCGCTTGCGCTCTGCATTGAGTTGCACTTGCATGGCTTCTTTGGTTTGCTCGTCCACTTCCACTTCGGTGATTTCCACACGGGTGAGCTTGATGCCCCACTCATCTGACACGGCTTGCAGCTCCGACTCGATTTCTTCGGCAATGTGGCGGCGATTGGACTGCACCCCATCCAACTCTGTTTTGCCAATGACACTTCGCACCGTTCCATTGACAATGGTTTTGATGCCCGTCTTGAGATCCGCAATGCGGTACATGGTTTTGGACGAATCGATGATGCGGTAGAAGATGGCCAGCTGGATGCTGATCGACACGTTGTCCAGGGTGATGGCATTGATGGGGTCCGGCGGTTGCTGCACCTCTTGGATCGACACTTTGTGCCGCACCACTTCAAAAAAGGGGATCAGCAAATGCAAGCCCGCTTCGATTTTGCGGTGGTAGCGGCCCAGTCGTTCAATCAGCCAGTTCTCTGACTGCGGCACGATGAAGACCGAAAAGCGCAAGGTCACCAAAACCAGGGCCAAGATAAACAAATAGACGACTGAAGAAAAGCTGAATCCGTTTTCCATGAGCCCAATCCTTGAAGCGGGTGCCGATCTTATCAATTATTGAAATTCTTTGGAGATATTAAGTTTTAATTCATCAGCGCTACCGGGTGTGACGGGGCCAACACTGGCACCAAAGTCACCCGCTTGGGGCACGGCATTGCCTGTTTTGGATATGCGCGCACGAACCATCACCGAGGTGACCTGCGACAGCTTCATTTGGGGATTCATCGCCAAACTGTCGTCCAATACAAAGTCGTAAGGCAGTTTGCTTACCGTGGTGCGGATGATGGCCAAGGGCATGCGCGGACCCTCTGCGGCATTGGCATAGATGAACACCGTGTCTTGCGGCGACACTTGGGCAGCCAAGGCAGGATCGATACTGACACGACCTGTGATTCTTTCGGTGCCGTCAGAGGCCGGTTTAGCGGTCAAGACGCCGGCACTGGCTGGCGCACCGGCCATGTTGGTGGCCGGCGACAAGGGTGGCAAACCGAGGCGATCGCGGGCTTGATCGATGGCCTCGTCCAAAGCTGCTGCATCGGGTGAAGCTGGCGGCAGACTGGCCTTGACTCTTTCCCAATAGGCCAAGGCTTCTTTGAAGCGGCCCTCGGAGAATGCCGCGCTGCCGGCCAGCAACAAGGCATTACCATGTGTCGGGTCCACTTTCAACACCGCATTGATGATAGCCCAGGGCTCACCCTTGAAATTGCCATTGTTTTTTTGCGCCAGCACTTCCGCCCGCTCAATCATCACATCCTCATTGCGGGCCAGCGCCAGCGATTTTTGCAGTGCCAAATCTGCCTCGTCGTAACGCGCCAAAGCACGATGTATGCGTCCGAGCATCACCCAGCCTTCGGCATTGCCGGGCTCCTTTTGCAAGCGTTCGGCGAGTTGATCGGCCATGCTGGCCAAGCGCTCGGGTGTGAGTTGTTCTTCGCCGTGGGCTTGCGCCGCCAATTGCGGGTCCAAGGCCATCGGTGTACCCACCCAGAAATACGCGCTGAATGACATGAGTGGGATCAACACGGCCATGCCCGCGAGCAAGCGCTTGGGGCGCTGGTGGGTGGCGGGCATGGGCGCTAGGGAGGGTTGCGGTGGCGGCGCATCCTCCAATAAACGTTGAGTCAACTCTTGGTGCGACA
>Ga0172372_10008896_pt1 | contig 13144 bp, 10 predicted proteins | sample LakKiv5m_2_FD_114544 | JGI IMG/M metagenome (GOLD analysis project Ga0172372, IMG submission 114544) | Freshwater microbial communities from Kabuno Bay, South-Kivu, Congo - kab_092012_9.5m | ecosystem: Environmental > Aquatic > Freshwater > Lake | place: Democratic Republic of the Congo...
TTGAGGCACTTCCTATTAAGTTAACGGCTTTCACACAAAATTTTAGAAAAGAGGCAGGGTCTTACGGCAAAGACATGAAAGGCCTTATCCGTTTGCATCAATTCCCCAAAGTAGAGCTTGTTCAATTTGTACATCCAGACCATTCTTTCCAGGCGCTTGAAGAGCTATGTGGCCATGCAGAGTTCATTTTAAAGGCATTGAATTTACCCTACAGAAAGGTTTTGCTTTGCTCAGGAGACATGGGGTTCTCTTCTGCAAAAACCTATGATTTAGAAGTATGGATGCCCTCTCAAGGGAAATACCGGGAAATTTCTTCTTGTTCAAATTTTTTAGATTTTCAGGCCAGAAGGGCTATGATAAGATTCAAGTTTGAAGGTAAACCTTATTTTGTTCACACATTAAATGGATCTGGTTTGGCAGTAGGCAGAACAGTGGCGGCTATTCTAGAAAATTACCAACAGCCTAATGGAAAAGTGTTGATACCGGACGTGTTAAAACCTTATATGGGAGTGGATAGTATTGGCTGAAAGAGAATATGATCATTATATCCGGATGTTCAGGGCACTTGCGAATCATGAGCGAATTCAAATTGTTTTGTTATTAAAAAAAAACCAAGAGATGTTTGCCCAAGATATTCAGCGTCATTTTTATCTTGAGCAGTCCACCACGTCTCATCATTTAAATTTATTAAAAAAAGCGGGCATTACGAAATCCAGAAAAGAGGGTCGTAAAATTTTTTATTCTCTGCATTTAGAGAATTTTTTAAGTATTTGGAAAGAGTTTGAGTCGAAGATATTTTAATCATTATTTGGCTGTATGGGATGCAAGTTTTGCTTCTGTATTCTCGTTTAATGGGTGATGACAAAGAAAGAATTATCTGAGTTTTCTTCTGACGGGGCATCTGAAAATGCTTCTTTTTTATTTGCCTCTGATGACATTGAAAAGCAGATCAAATTTGCAAATGCCATGAAGGAAATTTTGCCCAGATTGCCTATTCACAGCGATAAAGTTATTTTGGCCCAGGTGTTAATTGCCTTAATGATAGAAGGCATTGTGCAGGATCCTGGCGACAAAGAAAAAAAGATAGTTACCACCATTAAAAATGCCATTTTAAAAGACCCGGTTAAGCGTCAGCAAGCCTTTAAGTTTGCTCAAAACGCGATACAATCCCCTAAAAAAATGGATCAAATTTCCCCATGACGGACTTTTTATGAGCGGTTATAACCCAGATTTTTTTGAAGCGTCTCGTCCTTCAGAAAAACTTTTAAAGCACCTAAGCCATGAACTTTCGGACGAAAGCCCTGAATTGTTGAATGACATCAAATCGGAGATTTATCCTTCTGACCAATCCGGTAAAAGCGCGGATTTTGATGAAAAAGGATGGTTGGCTTAATGGAAATAGGTGCTATATCCCCTCTTTCTTCTCAGCCAGACTCTCCAAAAAAATCTAATTCTCAGTCTCATTTGGATTTTTCCAAAGTGTTACTTGAAAAAACAAATCAAGGGCAGTTGCCACAGCAAGTTCAAAAAGCAGGAAAAGCGCAGCAAGAGAGCATTAGCAAGCAAAAGTTTCATATTGAAGATGGTTCTGAAATGCAAGATGAAGACGAAAGCTCTGTTGAACTGGTGAAAAAAATTAAAAAAAAGCTAAAAAACTTATTGGATCTTGAGCGGCGTTTTCTAGGGTTCTAGACCGTTTTATCTTCTTGGGGTTTAAGGGGATTGATTGAAAACTCCTGCCTAACTCTTGTGCCCGCTTTCTTTTCTAACCCGCGCCTCTTCTTTTTGAAATCTCTTTAAAATTCTAATGGAGTTGTTTGAATGTAGCCTCATCTTAAATCATTTTTATTTTTTTACGGATCTCCGTCTATTCACCTCATTAAACTGGAACAGAAGTCAGGAAGACCTTTTTTAAACAGGCATTGTAAAGGCTTAAAGTTGCTGGCTTAGCATCAACACGGGCATAAAAATAAGGTAAAAACATAATAAAATTAAAAAGGAAATCATCACCAACAATAGGGGTTGAACATACCGTATTTTGCTTATTAGGGCTTCTTGTCTTTCTTGTTTCATTTGATCCGCAATCATCATTAAAAAATGTGGCATCTGAGAAGATTCATACCCTATTTGAAACAACTCTTTCTGAAATGGGCTTAAATGCCATTGGTAAGACAAGGCCTCAACAATAGATTGCGTACCATAAAAAACGTTCTTATTGTCCTTAAAAAGGCTTTCTAAAGCCGCCTTGACGGACACGCCTGATGTCAATAACACCGCCAATAACCATATCTGATTGGCAATTTTATAAGGCAAAAAAAACTGTTTTGTTTTTCTTAAAATCCATCGATGGCTTAGGGTTAGCGCCAGCAAAACCACAGTGATGAATAAAGCCAATGATTTAATATTGCATACCACCACCAAAATTTGGATTACTTTAGGCCAGTTGTTTTTTTGTTGATTTAAGCTTAGAAACAAAGGGAGAAGGGTTGAAAAAAACAAGCTAAAAATACCCAATGTTGTGATCAGTAAAAAACCGGGGTATTTCAGTTCTTTTAAACAGGCTTTTTGAATCTCATATTGCGAATGGATAAATGTCACAATATGGGTTAAATACACAGACAATTGGGGTGGGTTACAAGAAACGTCATAAGGACTGGGAACCACGTGATGCAAGGCTTGAGGAAAAGACATGCCTTCGTTTAATTTGTTTAAAATAAGGTCTAACGCTTTTTGCCGGTGTATTTCTGGGTATTTTTTTTTTAAAATATCGAAGACTTTCTGCATTGATACGCCTTGATTTAGAAGTAAGGCCATGGTTTGGCAAATATTGGTATAAAATGCCATTTTTTTGTGTGTGTAAAACGGCATCCCCCTCTCCAATTTTTTCTTAAAGGAAAAACAAAAGACAAGCCATTAACAATGTTGGCTTTCTTTTGTATGCCCAAAAAATACTGATCAGAAAAAACGCCACCCCCGCAAGTAAGGCAATAGCGATTTGCGGTGATAAAAGACCTAACGTAATCCCTATTAACCCAAAAATAAAAGAAATCACGTAGCTGCTGACCACCACTTGTTGAGGTGTGAGTCCTGCCTTAATTAACTGATGGTGAATATGGCCATTGTCTGCCTTAAAAATAGACCGTTTGTTCTTTATCCGCCTGATCATTGAAAGCGCTGTATCAAAAATAGGGATAATTAAGGTCATGATGGGAATCATCCAAGCAAAAGTGAGAGAGGTTTTAATAATACCAAGGACACAAACAACACTTAAAACGTATCCCAGAAATAAAGAACCACTGTCCCCCATAAAAATCTTTGCTTGATAAAAATTATACTTTAGAAACCCTAAACAGGCCCCCAATATAGAGACCCCAAATAAACTTAAAGAAAAAGAACCTGTAAAAAAACAAATTAAAGAAAATATCCCCGCCGCAATCCCGGCAATGCCCCCAGCAAGGCCATCTAGGCCATCTATTAAATTAATGGCATTCATCATGGCAACCATCCAGAAAACCGTTATCAAGAATGAAAGAGGGCCCAATGAGAGCGTTCCTACAAAAGGAATCATCACATTGTTAATTTGAATTCCAAATCCAAAAGAAAGGGTGGCCACCGCTATTTGGCAAATCAATTTAACCACTGCTTTTAATCCAAAAATATCGTCAATCAAGCCTACCCCCAAAATGGCGACCGCCCCTACCAAAAGCCCAAATAAGGGCTTGGTTACAGGAACAATGTCGAAAAGGACCAAGAATAAATAGGGAATAAAAGAAGAAAGAAAAATACCGATACCTCCTAAATGCGGCGTAGGGTGCTGATGGACTTTTCGATAAGAGGGGTCGTCTAAGATGTTAATCCGAAGTGCAAAAAGGCGAATTTGAGGGATAATCGCCAAAGCGAAAAAAAGCGATGCCATGAAAATGGCCAATGTTAAAAAATAAATCATTTTTTTATTTTAATGGTTTATTTAAAAAAGACAACTTGATTTTAAATGGACTTTTGTTGATTTGATATGGGTTCTTTTATTTTGTTTTCTTAATGAATCTTAAACTCATTTCAGTAAATTTATTTGATTAAAAATGACATTCCCCTGAAAAAACCATAGAAGGGGCATCTCACGCTTTGTTCTTTATTTAGACTAAACTTTGAATTCATTCTCTCCTTTTGAAAAGCATTAAGCCCCAGGGTGTTTTTTCATATTAACTTTAGAGTAAAAAAAACTTTTTTCCCTTTAAAAAAGAATCCCAATGGCCTTATTTTCTAAAGAAAATTTAGTCCAAGAGACACTGTTTTTTTAATGACAGGCTATTTTCATTTTTTAAACGAAAGAAATGTCATGGCCTGTTAAAAAAACAAGGTTCCTTTAATAAAAAGGCCTGAAATTTCGTAACTTTGTTTTTGCGCATCGGGTTTAGAGTTGTCCATTCGGTCATTAATCTTTTTCAAATAGCCTTCGCCTTCTATCATAAAACTTTCAACCACCGGATTATTAATGGGAAGTTTAATTTGAACAACCAAAGACCCCACTTCGACACAGTCATTTCTATCGACAATCACAGTTTGTACGCTATTTCCATTGCCTTGCTCAGATAAAGTATTGCTAATGGTATTAAAATTTCTTCCCCAGTTTTCATCTCTTGTATAAGAAAAGCTCACCTTAAAATTTTCCTTTTGAATAGGAGAGTATGTTGCCAATACCCTGGTGGCATACCCTGTTTGCTCTTCTTTATTGTCTTGTTTTGTAATGGCATATTGGTAGTCAAAATTAACCTGGGCATTTTCAAACGGCCTAATTTGTAAGCCACTGACCAAATTTCTTTGCTTAAATAAGGTATTGCTTAATGCCGACACCGTGTCGTATTGCTCTTCGATGTCAGACTCTGAAAGGCTGCCTATCAATGACATAAATGAAAAGGGTGTAAGCGTGGCTTTCGCCCCTCTTTTTGTATTGTAGGTATTTTTATAAGTGTCTAAAAAGTTTTTACTGTATGTCCTGGTTTTTGCGCTGTCTTTTAATGCTTGCAGCGAGACATCCAAAGAAGGAGATGTAAATTGGGTTTGTCTGTCGTTCACCCAAGAGCCTTCTAAGCTTAGAAAAGAAAAAGGAGAATAAGTGAGCAAGTAATCAAAATTTTTTGCTTCTTTAATGGTTAAGCCTTTAACAAGGGCCACGTTTCGAACAAGAAGAATGTCTGTGCTGGTTGTTTTTTGTGAAATACTCAATAAATTAAATGGAGAAATCGTCCCCCCGTATATATAAGTCTTGCTCAGTTGGCTATCGATGGAAATATCTGTGGTCACCACAACCTGAGCAGGGGTTATATAATCTGTTGTTTTTTTATTATTTAAATCTTGAAAATTTTCTTGTGCGTATAATGAAAAACTTCCGAAGTTTATGTTTTTTTTGCCCTTCAAAACGAAGGGATTGGGTTTGAAATCGATACGTTGCAATCGGGTATAGGCAGGCATGTCTTCTTGCGTCACGTTGGTGGTCACATCGTTGGCAATGGCCTTACTGGTTCTGTTTTCCATGATGTCGGTTAACTCTAATGAATAGGCAAACAAATTTAAAATGGCTTGCTTAGGGGCGACATTAATTAAAAAAGATTTTTTCTCATATGCTCTTACCGATCTATTTTCAGAGCTTGTGCTGGTTTGAATGCCGTTGAAGTTTTGAGCATTGTTTTTTTCAAAAGAGAATTTATTTAATTTAATGCCTTGAAAAGGTTCGAAATTAAAATAATAGTAAGACTGTGTTTTTCCGTTAGACAAAACCAGACCATTGTTCTCTTGAGAATTGTCATTTCTTAAGCTGAATGACATATAAGACTGATCGAAAGGTTTTAAGAAGGGATTGTAATGAGAAACCCCAGCTTGGGTTAATGCCCCATAAAATGAAAATCGCTGGATATCCCAAACATCGTACTGTTTAATCAAGCCTTTTTGACCTGAGATAGGGCTTTCTGATTCTGATAAATTGTACCGGAATCCTGAATTAAGCCATGTGTAAGGCGTAAAAACAATTGCGTACCCTTTGTTTGCAATCGTATTGATATTTTCTGTAGACACAATAGACGCTTTGTTGTTGATGGATTCAAAACTATAATTCCCATCTATTTTTAAGCCCTCAAATGGGGACGTGCCTCCCTCTACTGTGTATTTGTTTCGAAGTGTATAAGATTCAGTTGGCGAGACTTTTTGTTCAAGTGTGTTTTTTGAAAAATAATACTTAGGATTCACTGACAAATTTTTTATGACAGGCAATTTAGAAAATGTCATCACAGACCCATATTCAAATGCATTAGATTTACTAAAAGAAGGCTGTTTGTTGTCAATATAATCTTGAATAGATTCTGAAAAAGATTGTGAAAGATTTTGTCTTAGCCAGTCTGGCCCAAAGCCTGCAGAAAACCCGTATCCGTAATTTAAAATATCTGTATTTCTTAGCATTTCCCCTTGTGTGTTATTGGGGTCATCCAGGATCAGGTTATACCTAAAATTGCTTTGGGTATCAAAATAATTAAAAAATTTCCAATTTAGGTTTGTTTTAAAGTCATCTTCTACTTGATATCGGTCTTTATTGTCATCGCTATACCCTATCATCAAATTGCTTCTTTTATATGAAAAATTCAGTTTGTTATTTTGTGTAATCGTCCAGTCTAAAGCCGTGTTATAAGAATAAGATCCTTTTTTATCTTGAATAGGGGAAATGGCGAAAAAATTCTTATCAATATATTTGTAGCTATTGATCCATTGAACATGGTCTGATTTATATTCTGTAGAAAGTTTTGTTGCAAACTTATACTCTTTATTTTCGCCCACAAATGTTTTACTGCTTTGATCAAAATATTTAAATTGGGCCTCAATGACATTTTCTGGTCCTGGGTTAATATTTCTAAATTTCAACATCCCCACCACATAGTTAATGACATAGTCCTTGTCTTTTGTAAGTAACCGTTTGTCTAAAAAGATTAATTCAGAATTTTCTACAATGTTGCTTTTTCCCAGAGGATATTCTGCGTTCGGATCGGATTTTCCCACCATATTAGGTGCAACAAAGTCTACTTGCTGCTTGCTGTAGTTATGACGTGTTCCCACAATGTCTGTTTTCAGGGTCCATTTTTTAGAAAGGCTTTTACCTATTGTCAGTCCAACCACGGTGTCATTGACATCTCCTGGGTCTATAGAATCAGGGGGACTGTAGTCATAAAATAACGTTAACCGGTGAGACTCGTTAGGGTAAAAATCCAGTATTGCATCGGGGTTATTGTTGTCCCCTTTTTTTAGAAATTGAATTTTAACAGACTGCCCGTCTTCGGAATAATCCACACTATAATTGACATTTCTATCTAAAGGGTTTTCTAATTTTTTACTCACGGTGCCATCTTGAATCAAGATGTACTTCAATCCTTTGTATTTCATTGGCAAATCCCGAATAACAAAGCCATTTTCTCCACTTAAGTAAGCGGCCCCTGCTTTACTGCTAATCCCTTGAAAAATAAACGTGGTGGTAAAACTTTTTCTATATTTGTAACTTATTTTTGCAACTTGCCCCGCAGCCGGGTTCTTTAGTTTGATAATCCCTTTGTAAGCGCTTAAAATCTCATAATCTGTAGAGGGGATGATTTGGTCTGCTATCTGCAATTTGATATCCAGGGTATTAATTAAAGGATTTTGAGAAAGGGTGATTAAATTTCCATCTGAAACGGTGATGTTTTCAGAGGTAACAGACAACATTAATTCTTCTTTTTGAGATTTTGCGTATTCATTCAAATACGTCACACCCAGCTCTAAAGGCATTTGCTTGGCATCTTCTGTGGTCAAGGTGGTGACGATGGCCTTATAGGTTGCTGAAATCAAGCTTGGATAAGGGATTTTATAGTTGAAGTACAATTTCCCCAAATCGTAGTCTATGACGTAATCCAATATCTCTTTTTTTTCCTGACCATTGACCCTTATTTTTGTGGTGGCATCAATGATATTTTTTCTCTTTAAAAAATAAGGTCCAGTGGTGTCTTTCCCAATTAATTCTTCGCTGACCTCTTCTATTTTGTAATATTTATAAGACAGGGTTAAAGTCCCTTGGTTAATCGGATTTGCCAGTTTAAATTTCCCTTCCGAATAACTGATAAAATAGTCTTTGTTTTTATCTAATGCCGTGTCATCCATCAGCGCTTTTTCTGACCCCAATAATAAATACGGATGGTTTAAATAAAAAACAGAAGGGCTAAGCACATTTTTCGTACTGGTGTCTTCTTTCATGTTTTGCGTCGGACCTTCTCCGCCATTGTCGTTTAGGCCCTGAGGACTTATGTCTATATTGGCTGTTGGGTTAACCGTGACCCCCTCGTTTCTAAGTAAGGAAGGGATATTTTTTTTAATAGACCAAAGGGTTTCCGTTTCGTCTTGCACTTCTTTTTTCATCACCTGTTTTGCTTTTGATTTCCAAAGGAATTGCATCCCCAAAAAATTTTTTCTAGACAATACGGGCAGAAAATCTTCTATAGGGTTTGTAAATTCATAAATGACTTTAATGTAATCTTCTCTTTGCGGATATTTTTTAAACTGAATTTCGCCATCAAAATAATTAACCGTGTAATCTACACCTTCTGTCAAAAGGGCATTATTGAACCAAACTTGAACAGAGCCTTCTAAAATGTAGCTGTTTCCTAAACGATATTTGTCAGAGCCGCTTCCGTTTGTTTCAAATTTTTTAGGCTCTGACCTTTCTTTTCCGATAGCAAATATGGCCTCCCAATTTTGGCCACTTCCCATATATTTCATCCCAGTTAACTGCTTATTGATATTAATAAATTCTCCATTTTTAAATTCTGCATTTAAATGGTGAAAAGTGAGCTCATGGGTTTTGTATTTGACCTGAACATCATATTTTTCTGGCATATCGGTCTCTTTTTGGATATCGAAATTAACAGAGGTGTCTTCATCTATTTTGCCATTAATCGCGACTTTAAATCTCATGTCGAATTTTAAAGGCCCTAACAAGACATCTTTAGGCAACTTGTTATAAATAGGATCTCGAACAATGGTATCAAATCGAGGATCCAAAACACTTTTCGGAGAATAATCTCTTCCGCTTAATTTAGATTCGAAAAAGCCGTTTATATCTAAATTTAAATTTTTATTTTGAGGTTTTCTCGGGTACAAAAAGGCCTCTTGAATGGTCGTGGTAGAGGTCTGTTGATCTGTTGATGAAGAGGCTGTGATTTTTATTAACTTTGGCGCCGATATGTCTTCTTGCGAAAGGGTTAAAAAAGAGACCCCTTCTTTTGAAATCCACCCGAACGCTTCCTGATTAATCTTAATGTAAACAAATTTTTCGCTTTCTTTAATGACTTCAAAAATATCCCCTTCTCCCGCTGTATATTTTGCAAAAGAGTCTTTAGATTCGTTTGCCGTAATCGGTGTTTGGTCGTGTATTATTTTGATGCAGTATAAAGGATCCCCTAGCAAAGGGGTCATACTAAAAAAAAGCATTAATGCCCCCATTAAAAGGCGTCTCATTTCAAAATAAACATGGCATCCCCGTAACTATAAAAACGATATCGAGATTCTATGGCATGCACATAGGCTTTTTTTATTTCTTCTAATGATAAAAAGGAAGACACCAGCACCAGGAGTGACGATTTTGGCAGATGAAAATTGGTAATCACCCCTTTAACCACGTTAAATTGATATCCAGGACTAATAAACAAATTTGTTTTTCCTGCCCCAGACTGAATCTCTCCATTTTTAAACGAAGATTCCAATGTTCTGATAACGGTGGTCCCTACTGCAATAATCCGTTTATTATTTTTAATGGCATTGTTTAATTCTTGGGCTGCTGAAGTAGAAATATCATAAGCTTCTTCATGCATCCGATGATCTTGAATAAACTCTGATTGAATAGGCCTAAATGTACCCAATCCCACATGAAGCGTCACATAAATAACCTTTACCCCGATTGCCTCTATTTGTTGAAGAAGGTCTTTTGTAAAATGTAATCCCGCCGTTGGGGCCGCAACAGCCCCTTCTTTACTTGCATAAACAGTTTGATATCTTTCACTGTGAAACGCTTGAGAGGGGCCTCCATCTTGGATATAAGGAGGAATAGGAACTTGCCCATAAGCCTCAATACTTTCTTGAATTGAATTTGATTTTGAAAAAAGCTGAATTTTCACAAGTCCCCCTACTTCTTTTTCCAAAACATTTGCAAAAAAATCTTTGGAAAATACCAACTCATCGCCTTTGGACACTTTTTTCCCTGGCTTTAGCAAACATTCCCACTCGTTATTTTCATGTTTTTTAAGTAAAAAGACTTCTATTTTTCTGCCTTTAAAGTCGGCAAATAACCTTGCCTTGATGACTTTGGTGTCATTAAGTACTAAAACATCTTTAGGCCCAAGCAATGTCGGTAGTTGATGAATATGGGTATCTAGAACCCCATTTTGGATTAGCAATAACCTTGCGTCTTCTCTGCAATTTAAGGGGGACTTTGCAATTAAAAATTCTGGCAAAAAGTAATCAAACGCTTTGGTTTGCATGGCTTTCCTTTTTAGGACATTATCATGTTGAGATAATAGGTTTTACACCAAATCACAGGCTATCAAAACATCGAAATAACTTGATTGATTACGCTTTTTCGAAAATAGGCTTTTGATATTTCTTTTTATTTGATAAAAGTAGATTTAAGCATCACTTAAAAAAAAAGGAAACCCAATTATGTCTGCTAGAATTATTGCTGTAGTGAATCAAAAAGGCGGGGTGGGAAAAACCACAACAGCAGTCAATTTGGCTTCTCATCTTGCTTTCCTTGGAAAAAAAACCCTGTTAATCGATTTTGATCCTCAAGGGAATGCCACCACTGCCGTGGGCCTGAACCACGCAGAAATCAAATTCACAATCTACGATTTTCTGATGCAACTTTCTGGGTTTGAAGACACGGCCTACCCTTCAGCCTTTGACAATTTACACATCATGCCAGCAAACCAAAATTTGGCAGGCGCAGAAATAGAGCTTGTCGAAGCAGTTTCACGTGAAACCCGGCTAAAAGGCCTGCTTAATGACTCTATAAAGCATTTCTACGATTACATCATTATTGACTGCCCTCCCTCATTAGGGCTTTTAACCTTAAATGCGCTGATTTCTGCGGACAGAGCGGTGATTCCTCTTCAATGTGAATATTTTGCCTTAGAAGGGATCGCAGGCCTTGTAAAGACCCTAACGGAGGTCAGGCAGTATTACAATCCCGAACTTGAAATTGCAGGGATCGTGCTTACCATGTTTGACAAGCGAACGGCCTTAAATAAGCAAGTACTGGAAAATGCCAGAGGCTTTTTTAAAGACCTTGTTTTCAATACGGTTATTCCCAGAAATGTACGACTCAGCGAAGCCCCCAGCCACGGGCTTCCCATTTTACTTTACAACCCTCATTCTTTGGGAGCCATTGCTTACAAAAATCTTGCCGAGGAGGTTATCAACCGTGTTAATTGAAAGAAAAAATCGCCTTGGAAGAGGCCTGGAAGCATTGATTCCCAAAACCATTTTTGGTAATGAGCGTATTATTTTAGAGCTGGACGTGAATCAAATTGAAGCCAATCCCTATCAACCACGGATTGAGTTCAGCGAATCTCAGCTTTTTTCTTTAAGCGAATCCATCAAGGCACATGGGGTCAACCAACCGATCATTGTCAGAAAAAAAGAGGATGGCCAATATGAATTGATTGCGGGAGAAAGACGACTTAGAGCCAGTCAATTGGCTGGAAAAAAAACCATCCCAGCCATTATCAAAAATTTTTCAGACAAAGAGTCTCTTCAATTCGCTCTTATTGAAAACTTAGAAAGAGAAGACCTGAAAAGCATTGAAATAGCCAAAGGCTATAAACGGCTACTAGATGAATTTTCTTTAACCCATCAAGACATCGCTGATATTTTTTCAAAATCACGTTCCACAATCTCAAACGCTTTACGCTTGTTAGAACTCCCTGATTATATTCAAGACTCTCTTTTGAAAGGAGATGTCTCCGAAGGACAAGTAAGGCCATTGATTCCACACGTTTCCAGTTCTTTTTTTAAAACACTCTGGAAGACCATCTCTGAAAAAAAAATTAGCGCTAGACAAGTTGAAAATCAAGTTCGAACTCTACTAAAGAATCCCATAGCGATAGCCCCTGAGCTGGACCGATATTCAAAGTTAGAAAAACACCTCTCAGACCAGCTTCTTATGAAGATTAAGATCAAAAAGTCAAAAAAGGGAGGCAAAATAACACTGTTTTTTAAATCAGAAAATGATTATATCCGTCTTGTAGAAAAACTTTCAGCACCACAGGTTTCACATGAAACAAAGCCATAAAAAAGGGGGCTTGAACAAAGCCGATTAAAGCTTTCTCAGATTATCCAAAGATATTTAAATTTACCCCCAAGGTTCTTCTTTTATACCCCCTAATAAATCAAAAATTGATTCATTAGGGATGTTCAGCATAAAAAGACTTGTCTCATTCAATCAGTAAAAAAATGGAATACATAGAAAATGGGGCTTTAATCTCAGCTTGAGCAAGCACTTCTAAATGAATCTGTAACCCTTTTATCCTAAACTTTAAAAAAAGAGCCACGGATACCACAGACAAATTTAAAAAGACCAAAGGAATACCAAAGTGATGTATACAAATCGATATCAACCCTATCAAAAATTTCGAAATATCATCACCAAGCAACTGCTTAGGTAGGGAAACAAATTCGAATAAGCCACCTGTTTTTAGACTTATAAATGGAAGACATGGCGTCTATCCCAAAATGGGTTCTGATCACATCGTATATTTTCATCGCTGACCAGAGCGCCATGCACGAATTCTAAGAAAGACCGAACTGGTAATTTAAAGCTGTTTTAAATCAAAAAAAATCACATAAGCAGAATAAAAACCAAACCATAATCCGCAGGTCCAGGGCTCTAATTCCTGAATCCCCAACACTGAATTCCAAAATAGTTTTTTTTCTCAGCGCGGGTCAAATTCTCACCTCTCTCGTGCTCAGCCATGCCCCCCCCCTTATTACCACCGTAATGCAGCGAAAAAAGCCAGGCGCTTTGTCGGCAAAAAAGGCCTCTGGCTGTTATTGCTCGCAGGCGATGTTGTTCTATAAGCTTTGAAAA
>Ga0172372_10008897_pt1 | contig 13143 bp, 19 predicted proteins | sample LakKiv5m_2_FD_114544 | JGI IMG/M metagenome (GOLD analysis project Ga0172372, IMG submission 114544) | Freshwater microbial communities from Kabuno Bay, South-Kivu, Congo - kab_092012_9.5m | ecosystem: Environmental > Aquatic > Freshwater > Lake | place: Democratic Republic of the Congo...
AGCGTGCTGTACTTTCGGGCACACAACTCTCTGGCCAACTCTGGCGTGATGCCGCGAAGTTGGTTGCCACGGAGATATTCAACGCCGACATACCAAAGCTCGGTCACTCGGTTGGCGAACTTTTCGTTGGCTTTGATGGGGGACATCACGCTGATGGGAAGCTCGGTCGGCTTTTCGCCGAACTTGACCCTCAAGATTCTAGAACTCCAGGTCTCGCTCAAGATGTCGCAAAAGGGGTCGCCTGCTCCCGTGGCGTCAATCGCCAAATGTTCCGGTCGGACTCCCTCCTTTTCACAAATCTCTTTAACCTGTCTGGCAATTTGGAAGTTTCGTGGCTCGTTGGTTTTGGTGGCGTCTTCCCGAATTATGTACGCCTTGGAGAAGGAAACCGTCGGCAAATCCAGACTGCTTCGCCCAAAAGATCCGACATAAAGGACGGATCGATCACCTCCGTTGGTAAAAGCTGGGTCGAATCCCGCAACTTTAACTGGCTGGGTCTGCCAGAGGGGCAAAGCCTCTCCGTCAAACTTTCGAATGTCGGCCTCGGAATAGATGTTCTGCTCGGCACCAATGGGTGCGGGAAAAGATCTGATAAAACGCCAGTAAGAAAGAGAATTTTCCCCTTGATACTCCTTGGCCTCACGAAGCTGGCGGGATGTCAAAAGGAAAGGCCACTGGTCATCAACATCCAGATTTGGCGTCTTCTCCCCATCTAGGTGAATGCAATATCCTCGGCTGGTCTCCCAGCCGTCCATCTCGGCATTGACGCTGTTCCAGGTGTTTTTGGGGGTGATGTACTGGCCAAAGGGGTCGTAGGACGAGGCGAAGTTACCGAGAGCGATGCATTGAAAATAGGGATTGGCGTCCAAATTGTGGATTGCCTCAAAGATGGCCGGACTAACATCGGTTGCCTCGTCGACCAAAAGGAAGACACGTTTGTTCTTCAATCCAATTAGCTTTTCGGTGGCTTCCTTCTCCTTGTCTTTGGCGGACGGAATAAGCGTGATGCTCGAGCGGTCACTGCCAGCTTCGTCCAAAATCAGTTTGCCCATCGAATCCACGATCCTACCTGGAAGCCCTGGAATCTGGAGATGGCGTTCCCGAATCACCCCCCACATCCGCTTTCTGGCTTCCCGAACCGATGTCGTGGTGACCAAGACCAGCGTATTGAATGGGTCGCAGAGCCAGTTGATCAAACCCCAAATTCCGATGCAATGGGTCTTGCTGGAGGACTTTGGACCAGAAATCCCAAGATAATTCCACTTGCAGGCTTCCTCAAAAATCCTCTCCGCCCAAGGATTCCATTGAAAACCATTCTTGTGTTTCTTTGCGTCGTAAGGCCAGAGCAGTTCAATGATTCTCCTAAAGTGCCCATACTTTCCGAAACCACCACGCTCTGGTCCATAGTTGTCCCTAAAGGCGACAAGCTCAATGGTAACATCGGTGGTACCGACTGGCCAGATTCGGCCATATCTTTCAAAGCCTTGACTCAAGCAGACAGATTACAAAAACCAGAACCTATGCACAAGTATTATATAAAATAAGGCTTGCCACGGCTATTCTGGTCGGTACATCCAAACCCAACATGTGGGGGCACAACCCAACAGAAGGAGAAACATCTGGTGACCATAACAAAAGAACTGATTGCAATCGACCCCGGGAAATCGGGGGGAATAGCCTGGAAGATGGCCTACGGAGCCAGGGCTATCTCAATGCCCCAAACCGAACCAGACATTGCCGCCAAACTCAAGGAGATTTATTACCATCTGGATCAACCAACGGTCATCGTTGAGGAGGTGTGTGGCTACATTGGCAGACCACAACCGGGGTCGGCTATGTTCACTTTTGGGAGAAATTTCGGGTTTATTTTGGGGGTGCTGACCACCATCGGGGCGAGGGTCGTTTTGGTTCGGCCTCAAAAATGGCAGGGATACTTGAGTCTTGGAAAAAGCGAGGGCGACAAAACCAAATGGAAAAACAAACTAAAGCAAAGGGCGCAAAACCTATTCCCATCCATCAATGTGACGCTGGCGACGGCGGACGCTTTGTTGTTGTTGGAGTATGGCAACAAGACTGAATGAGTTTGGAGTTGTACGATTGGCAGAAGCCGTCTGCCGAAGCTTTGCTCGAGTCCTTGCGGAAACATCGGGTTGCCGCCGACTGGAGCGACACTGGGACTGGCAAGACGGCCAAGGCGGTGTGGATTGCCAAACAGATGGGAAAACCCACAGCGGTCATTTGCCCCAAAGCCGTTATACCGGCCTGGAAGAATTGGATGAAAGAAGCCAAGGTCAAACCGATCTTCATCCACAATTACGAGAAGTTAAGGACAGGCAAGACTGGATTTGGTGAATTTAAAAATGGGATGTGGGTTTGGTCGGACAAGCTTTCGGAAGACTGGCTTCTGATCTGGGACGAAGTCCACAAGTGCAAGGGGGTTAACAGCCTTAATGGGAAGATGCTTATTCAAAGTAAAAAATTCAACACTTTGATGCTTTCCGCCACCTTTGCATCAAATCCTCTGGATATGAAGTCGACTGGTTACATATTGGGGCTTCATGAGTACAATAACTTCTTCCCTTGGGCAATCCGCAATGGGGTCAAGAAAGCTCCGTGGGGTGCGTTGAGCTATTTCGGCGGAAAGAAAAAGCTGGCCGAAATCCACAAATCGATGGGAGAAAAAGCCCACCGAATCAAAATCGAGGATTTGGGAGACAAGTTCCCCGACAACGAGGTGTTTGCCGAGGCTTATGACTGCGGAGATGTGCAGGGTCTTTATGACGAACTTGAGAAAAAGCTGGCGGAAATTGCGGCCAGCAAGGCCGCCGACCGACCACACCCGATGACGGAAATCTTGAGGGCGAGGCAGGAGTCTGAACTTGTCCGAGTCCCGGTTCTTATTGAAATGGCGGAGACGCTTATGGACGAGGGGCGTAGCGTGGTGATCTTTTGCAACTTCCGTGGAACCATCGAGGCGTTGCAGGCAAAACTAAGAAACTCATCGGTAATCTGGGGAGAGCAGTCGGAAGACGACCGAGAGCAGATGATTTGTAAATTCCAAGACGATTCCCGCCACATAATGATTTGCCAGATCCAAAGCGGTGGGGTGGGCGTTTCGCTCCACGACATCAATGGAAAAAGGCCGCGCAGTTCCCTCATCTGCCCGACCTACTCGGCCATCGACCTCAAGCAGGCTCTTGGGAGAATCCATCGGGCGGGGGCAAAAAGTAAGGCTGTACAACGGATTATTTTTGCGGCTGACTCTATCGAGGAAAATGTGATGAAACGTGTAAAGGCAAAATTGAAAAACATCGAGACCCTCAACGACGGGGATATGGAGACCATATGAAGAAAAACCAGGAAGACCTCAACGACCAAATGGCAAAGATTGCCGGCCACTTTTACTTGCTGGCTCAACAATACTTCGGCGAACTCAAGGGCAGGGAAATCCCGCAGTGGGAAAAACAACTGCAATTGGGAATTGACATGTACGAGGATCTTAGGGAAAAGTTCACGCAATGAGCGCACACCACGAATTCTCCCCATCCCAGCTGATGTATCGGGAAGCCTGTCCTGGCTGGAAGCCCGACGATGGACCCCAGTCCGTGGCGGCGGCCGAGGGAACCTTGATGCACAAGGCTCTGGAGACTGGCGATTGCAGTGGCCTTACCGAGGAACAAATCCGTTGCGTTGAAATGGTGTCAAACCTATTCAAGGAGCTTGAGGAGGAGCTAGCCAATGACAATTCTACGGGAGCTTAAACTCAACATAATGAATGGGCTGACCTTTGGGACAGCCGATATGGTGATGGTCAAGGGAGACCGAGCCATCATTGGGGACGCCAAATTCGGATGGAATCCTGTTGAAGATGCAGAAAAGAACCTGCAAGGCTGGGCATACGCCATTGGCGTATACGAGAAGTTTCCCCAAGTGATGACGGTTGATGTTGTCTTTGCCCAGCCACGACTCGATATGGTAAGCAAAGCCAGATTTTCAAGGGAAAAGGATCTTGAGAAACTGAAACTTCGGGTGATGGCGGTTATTGCCAGAGCCAAGAACCACAAGCCCGAAGACTTAAAACCCAGCGAATTCTCTTGCCTCTATTGCGGGGCGAAGGCAACCTGCACGGCTTTGCACAAAAAGGCTCTTCTTATCTCCAGCAAATTTGCCCCATTGGCCGAGGATGCGGAACTGATCGACCTTTATAACCCAAGCCAACTCGCCACCCCAGAGTTGCGGGGCAAGGCGGAAATCCTGCGTAGGGTGCTGGAGCCTTGGTGCGAGAAAGTCCGCAAAAACAATTTGAGATATGCCGTCGAAGAGGGGGAAGACATCCCCGGATTCGAGGTCAAGGCGAGGTCTGGACGGCGCACCGTTTCCGACCCGCAAATCACTTGGGAACTGGTCAAGGATCGGCTGACTCCAGAGGAGTTTGCCGCCGTGACCGAAGTTTCCGTAGCCCAGCTTCTGAAAGCCTACTCCTCAAAGGCACCGCGAGGTTCCAAGGAGAAGCTCAAACAGGAGATCGAGGATCGGCTCACCGACGCAGGTGTACTGCAAGGGGGAGACGAGATTCGATATTTACAACGAATAAAGGAAAAATAGAAAATATGAAAACATCATTCGCCACCAAACCGGCGAGCAAACCCACAACGAAACCCGTGGCAACTGCCAGACCAGCACCCGAGGCCGTCGAGGAAGAGACATCCGAATCGACGCTTGCAGTTCGGGATACTGGCTCCGAAGTTGCTATGCCCATCCAAGGCTTGGACGGACAGATCCAGGGAGAGTTCTCCCGCAAGGATCTGACCATCCCCAAGCTGAACTTGGTCAACAAGACCGGGGAATTGTCCAACAACTTCCCCGCAGGGAGCTTCCTCTACAACCGTGAGGTGATTATCGGTGATGGCAAAAAAGCCTGCCCGATCACGATCACCCGCATGGCGAAGTTCTACCTGCAGGATCTGCCCTACGGATCGGGCGAGATGCCCAAGAACTTTTCCACCCTGCGCGACGTTCGTGCGGCTGGGGGAGCCTTGGCCAACGATGCCGAAGCCGAGGAGGGCGTGGATCGCTACTCCGAAGCCATGACCTGCATCGTGCTGGTGAAGTCGCCGGAGAAAGGCCACGCCTTGTTTCCGTTCGAGTTCGACAAGGAGCACTATGCGCTGGCTCAGTGGCTGTTGACCAAGTCCGCCTACAAGCAGACGGGTCGCAAGCTGTTCACCGATTCCCAACTGGCTCTTCGGGCTGGGGTCGACACGGCCAGCTACGAACTGACCTCGAGCATCCGCACCAACAGCCAGGGTTCCTGGTATGTGCCTGTGGTCAAGCTCGGGTCGAAACACGATGAGAAATTCATCGAGTTTGTCCGTAGCCTAACCAGCTAAAGACAATGGAAGTTCCCGCTCATGGTGCGCAGGGAGACCCTGCGACAGCCAAGCAAAACGACAGCCTCCAGGCTTTTGAAACAAGCGAGGAACTTTTCTGCCCACCGACCCGTGAGGTCGCCGATTTGGCTTGGAAAGTAGTGACCAAGATTATGAGCAGAGGCTCGGACAAAAGCGTGTTTGGCCAATGGTTCCACACGGATTCCAGAAGGTACAACGCCGACCGAGCCATCAACCATATCTGCCAAGCAATGATGCAGCTTGACGGAAACCGAAAAACACCAGACGAAAACAACGAGGAACCGACCGACCATCTGGAAAGAGCGGTGGTCCGGTCGGTCTTCCTCCTCTACAAGACAATGAAAGGTAAGCTCCAATGAAAAAGAAGAACGGAAACAAAAACGAATGGTCGACCTGCGTAATGAAAACCGACGCCAAGGAATTTGCAAAACTGCCAAAAAATGTGGGACAGGTTATTGTCAAAAAGATCCGAGACATCGATATGTGCGAGATGACCTTGGAGACCGACGACAAGACGGCCAAGCTTGTGGCCGACATCGGGAGGGATCTCATCAAGAACGACACCGAGGCGTTGTTTGGGTATGCCGTCAAAAAGGCCATTGAGGATATTGTCAAGAACGATGCGGGTTGGAAAAAGTGAGGGATTTTTTAGACAAAATTTTCTTGCACTTCTTCATCCGACTCGCCACCCTTTGGTTTCGGGATATTGCCTTCACCACCTGTCCGAAGACGGATCGGGTTTTGACGATGATCTTCTCGAGCAACGAGCACACGGTCGAAAAGGTTTTTGACTATATGCGAAAGGAAAACTTGCTGTGATCGACAGGGAACTGGAAAGGCTTCGTGGGTTTTACAACGGATTGACCGACACTCTGGAAGTCTGTCACAAAAGGCTGATTGAAACCAATGGGGTGATTGAGGGATTGGTCGGGCTTTGCCAGGAGCATCTGACGATGCTTTCGGATTTGGAATACGAAAACGCCAAGCTTCGCAAGGAAAACAGAAATATGAAAACACACATTGATCAAAAAGGAGAAAAATAAAATGCAGGAACTGATACTTGGAGTAATTATTGGGATATGTATCAATAATTTGTGGATCTGGTGGAAGCATCGGGTCACTTACACCACCACGAGTTACACGACCAATTCTGGCCGTACTCATTATGTCAGCTACGCAATGCCGAAGCTGAAATTCAAAAAGATCAACGCTTGGCCTTTCAAAAAGGCGGAGGATGTTTTTGTCGGGAAGAAACGGAGGAAAAAATGATTGAGACCATCAAGTTTCTCTTTGCGGCGGCCGGAATCGTTTCCATCCTAACCTTCTTTGTCTTTGTTTGCTGTTTTGCGGCTTGGCTGGTCGACAAATGGTGGAGGGGACGATGAGACACCTTGAACAGGTCATCGACCAGATGTCTATGCACATCACAGAACTTGAACAACGCATTGCCAAGCTTGAGCGAGAGAGCTACTTCCAAACCAAGCTGTCGGAACCCGTGGAGGTGGTCGGTTCTTGGATGACCGGCACGGACACGAAAGGAAACAGCCTATGAGTGTGGATGTGCGAATTCGGGCGTCGGAAGACACCGAAAACGAAAAGTTGAAACTGGAGGTTCATGTCGATCGTTTTGGAGCCACGGATCTGGAATTGGCCGTGGCCGAAAAGCTTTACCGCAAGGCCGAGATTCTTGTTGAGAATCTGGTCAACGAGGTCGAGACCAAGACAAACGAGGAGCCTTCCCGAATCATCACGCCGTAAATGTACGCCATTGATTTTGAGACGACCTACTCGTCGGATGTAAACATCGACAAGTTGGGTCAATGGCACTACCTGCGGCACCCCACAACCGACGCCTATCTGGTGTCGATTGTCGGGGAGGGCTTGGAATATGTAGGTAGGCCAGAGAAAGCTCCGTGGAATAAGATCGACGGACAACATTGGGTAGCCCACAACTACTCCTTTGACGGGGCGGTGATGGAGATGCTTCGTGAGCGTGGGGTAACCCAAGCCAAGCCCTCCAAGTTCACTTGCACGGCGAACCTATCGGTCTTTATGGGGGCACCCAGAAACTTGGGCGGTGCCGCCAAGGAATTGATGGGTGTGGCCGTGGACAAAGACCCTCGGGCGTTTATGAAGGGCAAGACTTGGGAAGAAGTAGTCGCTCTTGGCAAGGCCGAGGAGATCGAGAAATATGCGCTGGATGACTCAAGGCATTGTTTGGATCTGGCCAAGACCTTTCTCCATAGAATGCCAGAATCGGAACAACGGCTATCCAGCCAGACGATTCGGATGGGATGGCGTGGATTCAATGTGGACAGCAAGCTGATCGACGCTGGCCTAAACAAGCTGGATTGGATTCGCATCAAGGCCAACGAGAAACTTCCTTGGGCTGACGAGGATCACACCGGCGATGTCCTAAAAGTGACAGAGCTTGCCAAGGCTTGTCGGGAAGCGGGGATTCCAGTTCCTCCGTCAACTTCCGAGGACGATCCTGCATGCATTAGGTGGGAGGACGAGTACGGAGACAAATACCCTTGGGTGGCGGCAATGCGGGATTGGCGTAAATCCAACATGCTCTTTGCCAAGCTGGAAGTCCTTTCCAGAAGGCGTAGGCCGGACGGTACGGTTCCTTATGGTTTAAAATACTTTGGTGCCCAGACGGGGAGATGGTCGGGAGAATCAAGGTTCAACTTCCAAAATCTTCCTCGTGGTGATGTGCACGGAGTCGACCTCAGAGCCTGCATTGTACCCAGACCTAGCAAGAAATTTATCATCTCCGATTTGGCACAGATTGAGCCACGGGTTCTAGCGTGGCTCTGCGGGGATGAGGGATTACTCAAAGCCGTGCGGAACGGATATGGGATCTATGAGGCGTTTGCGGTTTCCTCCGGGCTATGGATGGGAAATAAAGGAACGCTCAAGAAAAGTAATCCGGATAAATACGCACTGGCCAAGGCGCAGGTGCTTGGACTTGGATATGGTTGCGGATACAAGAAATTTGTTTTGGTGGCCAAGATGATGGCTGGACTTGAACTGGACGAGGAGCATTCCCGAACAATCGTCGAGGGATACCGAAGGAAGAATTCCAAAGTGGTTGCGTTATGGAACCGACTGGAACGGACTTTCAAGGAGTCCCAGGGCGAGGACTGCCACATCGAACTCCCGTCGGGCAGGGCGCAGAAATACTTCGGCATTTCCAGCCAAATGGGGCAACACGGAAGACCCGACTGGAGGGCGGCGGTAAATATGGGCGGACCCAAGTTCCCATTCTGGGGAGGGAAACTTTGCGAGAATCTTGTTCAAGCCACCGCTCGGGATGTGTTCGGCGAGTGCCTTCTCCGTTTGGAGGATGCTGGACTTGACATCCTCGCCCACGTTCACGACGAGGTAATTTTAGAGGTGGACAAAGACGTCACTTGCGAGGATGTTAATAGGCTTATGGCAATCACCCCCGAATGGCTGGAAGGATGCCCGATTGAGGCAGAAAGCCAGGAAGCGGAATGCTACAAGAAATAAAAGAAAGTGAGGATACCCAAATGGCGAAAATGCCTAAAGTGCGGAAGACGTTGTGCCACGGACTCCCTTCTCTGCGACTTATGCGACAAAAACCCAACCAAATTAAAAAAGCTAAAAGCCAAAAGGAGTAAGAAATGAAGATAACCTTCACCTGCGAGTATACCCCAGAAATCCAGGAACTCGGGGAGCGTACCCGTTACCAGAACGAACATGTCTACCCCAAGGTGTCGATGGAGTTTGAAGCCGAGACGTTGGAATCCATCTACACCCAGTTTCGGGATTTCTTGCGGGGGTGTGGCTTCCACATTGAGTTTGAGATCGGGGAACTAGAGCCATGCGAACCATCCCCGGGAACCAAGGCCGTCGACGAACTTCGTGAGGAATACCATCAGGAGGGCAGCGAGAAATGAAGATTCCCTCTTGGTGGCCACACGACAACACTCCTCCCCAAAGAGATCTGGAGACTGAACGCCTTCAGGGGCGGATCGGGGTCTTGACCAAGCGGGTCGAGCAACTGGAGCTCCAGTTCGGGAACCTGTGGGAAGACTGCTGCAGCATGTGGGACCGAATCAAAAGCCTAGAAAACCAGAATCTCTGGGGCGAAACACCCAAGCCCGAAAACCTTGAAGACGTCCAGGCCTACCACGAGTCCAAGCTCAAGGCGTGGCTGAACGAAGAAAAGCCAAAGAAAAAGCAAAAGAAATGATCCACGCCGCCGACATACCCAACCACCAATACCTTTGGGTGGACAAATCCGTCTTGAGCCAAGGCCAAGCGCAAGGCTGGGAAGAGGCGGTGTGGTTTGGGTTGACGGCGGTACCTCATCGTGCCTGGGGATGCACCTTGATGCTCAAATGCGGGGCGATCTACCGAGGCACTCCGCTCTCCGCCCTCGCCTTAAACGAGGTGGGCAAGGAACAGCACTGGTCAATCGGGGACGCCCAAAGGTGGGACTGCTTCGGCTACAACTTCCAGCCGATTCGCTACGCTTACCTTCGGGAACTGGACTGCGATGTCTGGCTGGCCAAGCGTGGCCACTGGATGCGGGGACATTACTTATTCACAGCCGAGCCGTATGAGGACTCCTATTCGCTTGAGCCGTCCCAAACAAAAAGCCACCATTTCATCGCATTATGCAATGGAAGAATCACCTGTGTTCCGGGCAACAATGTGTTGTGGCACGAGAGCAGTTTCACAAAACCAAACGGAAAGCCAGACTGGTTAAGGGTACAAACGGAAACATGGCACGCCGAAGAACCGGGCTTTGACCATATCGTCACGGAGGAATCGGCATGAAGACAACCCTGTTCAGAATCCCCAACCTAAAATCACGGACGGTCGAACCAGCCAAGCCGTGGGAGTCGACCATCGAGGTTCCAAGCTTTGGAGCCAAGGAGGAGTTCCGCCGCTGGTGCGAAGCCGACACGACCGATTCGATTTTTGTCTCGGCGTTTGAGGGGGTCAATCCGCATGTCCGTGTTTCCAAGTCCAACGATCCTTACCGAATGCACGGCCTTATCGCCGACTATGACACCTCCATATCGGATGAGCAGTTGCTCGAAGGTCTGGCTCGTGGGTCAAAGCCGGGCTTCAAGCCGATGTACGCACACAAGACATTCAGTTCTGGTGCTCGGGTCATCTGGATGTTTGAGGAACCGATCTATGTGCTTCCGGGGGTGCTTAAGGAATTTATCGGATTGCTCGTCAAGGAGACCAAGGCCAAGCAGATTTTCCCGGGATTGGACGAGGTCGTCAGCAAGCCAGACCAGTATTACGCATGGTTTCCGGGAGCCGTCAAGTTTGCCGACCAACCCATCCGCACCGAGGCCGTTCACTCCATCCTTTCCGAGGCCGTCCAAAAGGCCAAGCGGTACAACGGCGAGGGAGCCGTGGAAATCCCGCTCGATAAGGTGTTTGCCAAGGTGCAGGAGGTTTATCCCGGTCGATGGGTCGGACCCTTTGAGGAGGGAATGCGGGGACCGCTTTTCTGGATCGACGACAACGTCGACCGCACGGGAGCACAAGTCACCAAGACGGGTATGATCTCCTACTCGACCCGAAGCCCGAAAGGCTTTATGTCGTGGGCGGATCTGTTCGGTGCCGGATGGGTCAAGGAGTACCAGGAAGACCGATACGGCGGCCCGATGGGTACATTCTGGTTTGACGGCAAGTTCTACTGGAAGAAAGACCTTGAGGGGTACTGGAGAAGTGCTGGCAAGGACGATACCCGCCACGATATCGTCGGCACCTTTGGGCTGTCGAGCGCACCAGACGCTCGGGGATCGTTGTCGGAAGCCGACGAGGCGATGCGGCGTATCCGTGAATCTCGGGTCATCCAAGGAGCTATGCCTGCCTTGTTTGATCCTCGGGATATCACGATCCAGGACGGAAAGCGGATGCTCAACATTTCACGCACCAAGATCATCCAGCCAGCCGAGGGCAAGCACCAGTGGGGACAGGACTTTCCTTGGCTGGCCAACTTCTTTGACACCGCCATCGAGCCGCATGAATCCTTGCCGTACCTAATGGGATGGCTCAAACATTTCTACTGCTCTGCCCTAAAAGGCGTTCTTCGCCCCGGCCAAGCCGTCTTCATCGCCGGCAATGTCGGGCTAGGGAAGACCTTCTTTGGAACCGAGATCGTCGCCCGTCTGTTGGGTGGGGGAGCCAACGCATCTGACTACCTCGTCCACGGCTCCCAGTTCAACGCCGAGTTGTTCGAGGTAGCCGTCTGGAATGTCGATGACGCTAGCTCCGCCGATTCCGCTGAAGCCCATCGCCACTACAGTCGCATGATCAAGCAGGGAGTGGCCAATACCCGACACGCCTACCACCGGAAGTTTATGGATCAGGTCACCTTGGACTGGCGTGGCAGGATCATCCAGACCCTCAACGACGACCCCGAATCCGTCCAGGCCGTGCCCCATACTGACGGCAGTATTTTGGACAAGATCTGCCTTTTCAAATTCAAGAGCCACGGGATGTTCCGCAAGATTGATCGGGACGAAATTCCCGCAATGTTGGCAAGGGAATTGCCTCACTTCGCCGCCTGGCTTCGGGATTGGGTCATTCCAGAACATGTGGTTGGTGACGAGAGGTATGGTGTCAAATCCTACCACCATCCCCTCTTGCTTGCCGAATCCAAGGCTTCCTCCAGCGTCCACAGCTTCCGCGAGTATCTGGACGAATTCCTCTCGCAATACAAGGAAGACCATCCCACCGAGACGCACTGGAAGGGTTCGGCCATCAAACTCCTTTTGGCCTTCCAAAACGACGCCAAGCTGTCGGCCAGCATGAAGATGTTCATACCCAACTCACGACATATGGGCAGGATGCTCGCCAGCTTGTCGGTCATTGAATGTGCCAAGGTCAAGCGGTCGCTCCTGCTCAATGGGATCACCCAATGGAAAATTGAATTACCAGGGCTTGACGGCTTGACAGGCCACGAAAACGAATAAACTAAAAACTATGGCCTACGAATCCAACAGCAACGACAACGAAAACCAGTCTTTAAGAAACATCAACAGCCTTCTTTTTTCGGCGGTAAATGATACTTCCACGGGTTTTAGCCTAAGTAATTTCAGGTCGAAGGTCGTTCGGTTTACCCCCACGTTGGACACTTCAGCTTACGCGGGGGGGGATGTTTTGTTCGACAGAACGGCAGTGGCAGTCTCGAACAGCAACGTCAATGCGCGGGGAACCATCCTTTCGGCATCCATTGTTGACCGAGACGATCAATCAACCCAGACCGTCACCTTGTATTTCCTCAACGCAAATGTCTCGCTGGGTACGGCCAACTCGGCCCCCTCGATCACCGATGACAATGCCAGCAATTCCATCATTGGAACCTGCACCGTGACCACGGGGACGGATTTGGGTGGGTGCAAGTTTGGGGAGACGCAGGGCTTGGTTATCCCCTTTGAACTGACTGGCCCGACCCTCTATGTGGCCGCAGTCACGGGCGGAACGCCCACCCACACGGCCAGCGGGGTCAGAGTCCGTCTTTCGCTACAACTCGAAACCAACCCGTAAGATGCCTTTCCCCCTTGCCAAAAGGGACACTTCGTTAAGGCCGTCTTTCTCCCGTGACTTCGCGGGAGTCAAGACCCTCGACCACGGGATTGGGCCCGCCATCACCTTCACCCGCGCCAGCAACGCCACCTTCTTCGACGCCAACGGTGTGCTGCAAACCGCCGCCAACAATGTCCCAAGATTC
>Ga0172372_10008898_pt1 | contig 13140 bp, 9 predicted proteins | sample LakKiv5m_2_FD_114544 | JGI IMG/M metagenome (GOLD analysis project Ga0172372, IMG submission 114544) | Freshwater microbial communities from Kabuno Bay, South-Kivu, Congo - kab_092012_9.5m | ecosystem: Environmental > Aquatic > Freshwater > Lake | place: Democratic Republic of the Congo...
CTCCTTGAAGAGATCCTCGGGCTTGGTGATGAGCTGGCCTTCGCGGGCGAGGCGCTTGATGCCCGCCTTGTCGCGGCTGAGGGCGAGGCGCTCGTAGAGGCAGGTGGCTTTCTGGCGGCGGAGCTCGGACAGCGACCAGTTTTCGTTGGCCGACTCGATTTCGTAGAAGCTGCGCTCGTCGGGGTCTTTGACGGAGAGCAGATCGACGTAGTGGGACCAGCTCAGGGTGAAGGGAGATTTCCGCGATGGTGTCGCGGGGATGGGCAATTGGTCAGGCCGCCTCTGACCAATCTGAGCAACCGCCAATTTGCCAGAAGGCTTATGGGCAATCTCATGGGGGACCAATTCACCAGACAGTGTCTGGTGTTTCTGCCGGGCCGCCAATTTAACAGACGGTGTCTGGTGAATTCGGGGGCTGAATTCGACGAAGAATTGCCGCATGAACTGAAGGTTGCTCACCGAAAAGCCTCGCCCAAACTCCGCCGTTAGTCGGATTGATAATTCGCGGAGAAGTTGTGCTCCATACTCCGCCCGCGTTTTCCCCTTCTGCTCGTGCTCCACGATGCGGCGGCCAATCTCGAAATTGGTCAGCACCTGAAAGGTGTCCACCACGGACGCCACGCCGCGCCGGGCGGACTGGATGAGGTGCCGCACCTCGGCCACGAGCGGGGCGAGGCCGTCGCGCTTGGTTTTGGCGACGGCGGTTCGTTTGGCGACGCGTTTCTTTTTCATGGGGCGGATTCTTGTCTCAACACGCCGCGCGTAACCACTTCTCCACCAGACCGCGCAGGTCTGCTTCGGACATCTTGCTGCCGTTGCCGCCGAAGCAGGTTTGCTGCACGCGCTGGAGGTCTTGCTGAAGTTCCTGTTGCTGGGTCGCACCCAATTGCACGAGCGGGCTGGTGCGCAGGCGGCGGAGCAGCGCGACGACCGCGAAGCCGTCCACCTCGGCGGGCATCTTGAACACGTCGCGCGCGCGCAACGGGCGTTCGCCGTCCTCTTCCCCGCGTTTCACCAGCGCGTAGATCAGGATGCCGAGCACGAGCGCGATGGCCGCGCCGATGCCGGGCCAGAGGTAGGGATTCCCCGGCTGCTTGAGCACCACGCCGCCTGCTGCGGCGGCTGCGGTGCGTCCGAGCCGCACGGACGGTTCCGCCAGCGTGGTCAGCTCCATGTCCTTGTAGGTCTGGCAGACCAGCTTGTAGTCCTTGGACTTCACCGGCGGGAACAGAAAGTCCGTCGGGCCTTCCGCCTTGCGGATGGCGTCGGTGTTGAGCGAGAGCGTCCACAGCCGCTCGGAGCGCGGGCCGACCTGCTCGCCCCAGGTGTTCAGTTCCTTCAACTGCAGGCCCTCGTGCGCGTTCACCTGCCGGACGCCCACGGCCTGCTTCAAGCCGGCGAGGTCAAGCAACTGGTCGAGGTCCGGCACCAGCCCACTGCCGACGGCCTTGATCTCCAACGCGAGCGCGCCGTTGATCGCGAACTGCCGCGTGTCGAGCGTCTGCGTGATTTCGACCTGCTTCGCCGGACGCGGCGGCGCGGCGGCGGCGATCTTGAGGACCGTCTCCGCCGAGGTGGCGGGAATCGTCACCGGGCCGGTGAGGTCAATGAACTTCAACTCCAGCTCAACGGGCGGAATCTTGTCCACGCTCGCGTCCTTGGCCCGGACGAGCAGGTAAGCCAGCACCGTCTCCTCCCAGCCCGGCTGCGCGGTGGGGCGCGGCTTCACCTCGGTGGAGGCGAAGACGACGGACTTCACGTCGAAGAACGGCGCAAGCACCTCGTTGAGCGCCAGCTCGAACTCATCGCGCGGTCCCTGGGCGTCCCGCATTTTGCGGACCATCATGGATTTCCGCTGCTTCTGCCGGCTGGCCCCGCCCGGCAGGCTCGCCGGGTCGTTGCTCAGATACTGGCCGAATTGCGCCACGCGGCCCATCGCCTCCGTGTGGACCACGCTCACGATGATGCCGAAGTCCTGGTCGCGGCCGATGGTGTTCGGGCCGTCCACGCGCGTCTGAAGGCGCACCTCGCTCAGGAGCTGGTCGAAATACGCGGCCTTCTTCTGCGCGCCGAGGGTGAACGGGTCGTCCTTGGTGATGACCAGCGCGCTGGCCAGGTAGCGGTATTTCAAGTCCTCGTGCAGCGGGTCGCGCTCGTCGGCGAGACGGGCGTTCACCACCTTGGCGAACTGGCTCAGGTGCGCCGCCGCGGCCTTGCCCGGCAGCGCGAGGAGCTGCTCGCGGATTTTCGCCAGCGCGGCGCGGTTCATCGCCTTGGAGAGGTTGATCTGGCCGCCCGAGCCGATGCCGATGAGGCTGTGGAACCAGCCGAGGTAGGCCTCAATGGAATAATTGGCGGGCGCGAGCTTCTGCACTTCCTTCGCGTAGGCCTCCGTGCCGCGCAGGAAGTAGTCCTGCGCCTGCAGGTTCTTCTCCTTGTAGCCGGTCATGCGCTTGCGGGCGTCGCCGGTGACCAGCTCCTGGAAATACTCGAAGTCGCCCCAGTCCGTGAGCAGCGTGCCGCCGAGGGTCAGCGCGCGGGAAACTTCCGTGTGCCCGGCGAGCCAAGCGTCAATCATCCGCAGCGACGTGGCGTAGCCGGTGCGGACCATCTCGAGCGTCTGCGTCTCGTTGCGGCGCGTGAGGCCGGCGCGCTGCACGTCCATCTTGCGCCAGCGGTCGGTGAGGTTGCCGTGCATCCGCGAGAGGATGAGGAAGAAAAGCTGCTCGTCCATTTGCTGGAACGGGCCGAAGACCTTCTCGATGTGGCTTTCGCGGTAGGCCTCCGCGTTGCTGTAGGCGAGGTCGAACGCGCCGACGACCTTCTGCCAGTCCTTCGGCGCGATGCCCGCCTGCCGGAACAGCCCCATCATCCGCGCGAGGCTCTCGATGTTCTTCTCCATCATGATGGGCGTGACGGGAATCCGCGCGTCATCGGGCAGCAGGTATTTCTTGCGCAGCGCCTCGGGCAGCGTCGGGTTGTGCGTCTGCGCCCATACGGTGAGGAAATCCTCCGCGAGCGCGACGCCCGCCTCCGGGGTGCGCCGGCCAATCTCGACAATGCGGTCGGCGGCGTGGTCGAAGTTCGCGCTGGCGAGGATGGTCTTGGACAGGCTCACGTCGAAGCGCTCGCGGACGCCGTCCGGCACGGCGGCCAGCCACTTGCCGGCGGGCGCGGTGGCGAGCAAGTCCTCCGCGAGGACGGGCTTCGGCTTCGAGGACGTGCTGAAAGTTTTCTGGGCGAAGGTGTTCTCCGCCTCGTGCATCCAGGACTCGGCCATCACCTGCGCGAGCTGGTTCCACGGCTTCGCGTTCAGGTCCACGTTTTCGGCGAGCAACGCGGCGACGGTCGCCTGCGCCTTGAGGTTGTCCGTGCGCAGGGCCACTTCGCCGCGCAACTCGTTCTGCAACTTGCGTTGCAAGCCCGCGACGAGGCGCATGGCGGCGTCGGGATTGTCCTTCACCAGCTCGACGAAGACCGGCGCGAGCGTGCCGGGCTGGATTTGCATCAGCACCTTGGCGAGGGCGGTGCCGGCCTTGGACTTCTCCCACTCGCTGACGCGGGGCATCGCCAGCAGGCGGAGGTTTTCATCCCAAATTTTCTGCACCTGGCCGCGCTGGGCGGCCTCGGTCTCCTGCTGCGAGGCGACGAAAGCGGCCAGCTCGTTGCGCACGCCCTCGTCGGCGATCTGCTCCAACTGCCCCGCCGCCGGAAGATACGTGCGGGCGAGGTCCTTGAAGCCGCCGGCCAGCAGGACGCGCCCGGCCAGCAGGCGCTTCGCCGCGTCAGTGCCGCCCAGCTTGTCGGTGCCCTTGCGCAGCTTGTCGGAAAGCCAGAAGGCCTCGTTCGGCGGCACGGCCAGGCCGACGAGCTGCCCGAGCTTGCGCACGTTGTCGTTGGTCAACTCGCCCGGCACGGCGTCGGCCAGGCCGAGCACGTCGTCGAGCTTCACGTTGGGCTTCTGCTTCTCGACGAGGTCCGCGAGCATCTTGTCGTAGATCTTGCGCGCCAAATCCGGCGGCATCAGCGCCAGCTCGGCGCGGACCTTGGGCCACTCGCTGAACCGGAAGTGCGCGAAGAAGCGGTCGGACGCCGTGAGCGTGGCGGGGTCCGCCTTCGCCGTGCGCTCGATGGCGTAGAAGATGTCGGTGAGGTCGCGCGAGAACTTGTGCGTGAGGATGGACTCGTATTGCTTCAGGAGCTTCGGGTCCATCGGCGCGGCGGCGGGCTGCTGCGCACGGGCCGGAGAAACGCAGGCAAGGACGCAGGCGATGGCGAGGAGCGCGGCGTTCACGCCGCAGCAGGCCACGATTGGAGACGGGCGTTCGTGGTTGCTCGCAGCGCCGCGCTCCGCCCCACAATCCCAACGGGATTGCGCCCTCCAGCCCAAGGTTGCGAGGAACGAGCCACCTTGGGGAAGCGACGCGCCAGCCGGCAACCCCAACGGGGTTGCGGCCCGCCGTGACTCGCTGGGCAAAACCCCGTTGGGGTTGAAACATTTTCCGTCCGTAACCCAGGGTAGCTCGTGCCTCGCAACCCTGGGCTTTGGGACGGAATCCCGTTGGGATTCCCCGTTTGGTTTTCCGGTCGGGTTAGTGACCAGGCTCAGGCGCGAGACGAGGCAGAGAACAAAGGATTTCATGGGCTGAGGATGCGAGTGTCGGCAGGAAAAATGGTCACGAGGTCACGACCCCTTGTTGGGCAGCTTCTCAAATTCCTGAAAGCCCGCGCGGCCGTCGGTCTTGGGCGCGGCCTTGGGGCCGGGGCCGGGCGTGCCGAGCAATTCGGCGGCAGCGGCCTTTCCCTTCGCGCCCTTCTCGGGGCCGCCGCCCTGCTTGATGGCCAGCGCGGCTTCGAGGTTCTGCAACTTGACCGCGTTGATGCCGGTCACGCCGGTGACGGGCCGGACCGCGCCCGTGCCCACGGTGCCGACTGCCACGTTCACCGCTGTGCCCACGATGGGAGGCGGAGGCGGACGAGTGGCGGGCGGCGGGGGCGGCGGAGGTGGTGGCGGCGTAACCGCCTTGGGCGTCGGAGGCGGCGGGAGGACCACGGTGCGGCCGTCGGCCTTCACGCCGTTGACCGTGTTGATGCCGTCAATCTTGCTCACGCCCTGCGCGGTGTTCTTGGGCACGGCCACATTGCCGGTCTCGATGTTCTTGATGCGGGCCGCGCCTTCCTCCTTCACGCCCTTGACACCCGCGACAGCCGCAGGCGCTGGATCGGTCGGTTTCTTGGCGGGCGGCTCCTGCGCGGCGGCCAGCGAACCAAGGCACAGGCAGACCGGCAGGGCGCGGTGAAGGGGGAGTTTTTTCATTGGATTCTGCGTTGCAGGGTTTTCGTAAATTCCGCTTCCACGCGCTGCTCGTATTGGGCCAGCGCGCCGGGTTCCTGGTGTTCCGCGAGGTAGCGGAAAATCTGCCGCGTCCGCTCGGCGAAGGGTCGCCACTCGTCCTCGCTCGCGCCGTTGGTCTTGAGCAGGTAGGTCGCGTAGTAATGCGCCTTGCCGAGCATCTCGCGGATGGCGCGCGTGGTCTTGGCGTCGTCGCCGTGGACTTGCGCGGCCTCCTGGAGCAGCTCCGTCAGGTCATTGATGGACCCGACGACATCCAGCATTTCGAGCCGGGCCTTGGCCTTGGCGAGACGGATCTGGTGCTTCACCAACGGGCGCTCGTCCTTGGGCAACTCGGCGGCCACCTTGTCATACTCCTCGACGATCAGCTCCCAGTTCGGCTCCTTCGCGCGCTCCAGCTCGCGAATCTGGCCCACATGGATGCGCGCCTGCTCGCGGGCCAACTGGGTCTGGCCCTGGTTGAAGTGGTAATACAGCACGGCCACGGGGAAGAGCAGCCAGAGCAGCGTGAAGAACTTTCTCATCTCACGCACCTCGCTTGCTTGCGGGAGACCATGAACGAGTGGTTCGCGTGCGGTGAGTTGTTCGCGCCGTTCCCCCTCACCCCGGCCCTCTCCCGCCGGGAGAGGGAGAGACGCACTCCGCTTTCGACTGACAGGAACGTCTCAGCACTTCGAGAGCAGACTGACTCTCCCCCTCTCCCAGCGGGAGAGGGCCGGGGTGAGGGAGAACGGTCATGTTCGCCCAAACAGGTTGCAAGAAAACGAGACGCGCCCTTCCTCATCGCGCGGCCAACGCTCCTTCCTTCGCGCGGGCTTCCTCGTCGCGCTCGGGCCGGCCCACCTTCCAGTCGCTGCCGAAGTATTCCAGCGCCACCGGGATCAAGGACAGGACCGCCGCGCCCAGGACCATCGCCAGCACGGCCCATTCCTCCAGGCTCAACCCGCGCCGCGCCAGCGGCATGGTCACGACCAGGTCGCCCAGCGCCGACGTGGCGAGGTGCTTGTCGTTCACGTCCACGTAGGTGCCCATCAACGCCGTGGCCACGGTTCGCAGGGTCTCGCCTTCCTGCCGCGACAGGTGCCCGTCAATGAACGAGCCTTTGTGCGGATTGCCCACCCCGAGCACGAAGACTTCCTTCACCGACTTGGGCCGGGGGAGGATTGGCACGAGGTTCGCCGAATCGCCGTCCGTAAAAATGATCAGCCGCGTGCTGCCCTCGGGATAATCGTTCACCAGCTTGACCGCCGCGTTGAGGGCCTGGCCGAGATCGGTCTGGCCGGCGGGCATCGAGTAGGTCACCGGCAGGCCGTTGAAGACGTTGCGCACCAGCTCCGGGTCGCGCGCCTCCATCACCACCGGCATCGAATCCGTCCAGAAGGCGATCACGCCAAAGCGCAGGTTCCCGCTCACGCGCTGGAGAATGCCCTCCACCACCTCCCGCATCCGCGCCTGCCGCGTCTGCTTGCCCTCCGGCCCCGCGTCCGTGAGATACATGCTCGGCGAGAGGTCCGCGACGAAGACCAGCCGTGTCGCCGTCTGGTTGTCCGACTGGCGATTGCCGCCGTCCTTCTCCGCGAGCTTGAGCAGGAACAGCGTCACCAGTCCCCACGTGAAGGCCGCGAGGCAGAGCGACCGCAGCAACGGCACGATGCGCGTCCAGCCATGCGGCGCGCCCGTCGGCCCGAACGCCAGCCGCCCGACCGCGCGAATCCGCCGCACATGGAGCCACTCGGCGAGCGACGCGAGGAGCAGGACGGCCAGCGCGGAGACGAGCTCAACCGGGGCTTCAACCACGCCGCGCGGCGGGCGACGCAACTTGACACCCGCACCATCCGAACGAGGTGGCCTGCTCCCTCTCCTCCATCGGATGGAGGAGAGGGCAGGGAGAGGAGGGGCGTGACCGCTGGATTATCAAGGCTCCCCTCTCCCCAGCCCTCTCCCCGCTCCTGCGTCGCAGGGAGAGGGGGTTCACCTGCCGTGGTGCGTGTGCCAAGTTGCGCCGCGCGGCGGGCGACGCCGCAGGAATTCTTTGACACCAACTCGCCGTTGACTAGCCTCGCGGCGAAATTCAACTGACCACACCATGAGATTCGGCATCAACACCTTCCTCTACACATCCCCGTTCACCACCGCCAGCGTGAAGCTGTTCCCCAAGTTCAAGCAATGGGGCTTCGACACGGTCGAGATTCCGGTCGAGGCGCCGGAGCACATTGACGCGGCGAAGGTGAAGGCCGCCGCCGACAAGGCCGGCATCGCCATCGGCTCCATCTGCGCGTGCATGGGCCCGGGCCGCGACTTCCGGGGCACCGCCGAAGAGCAGGCCACCGGCATGGCCTACTGCAAGGCCCTCGTGGACCAGGCCGCCATCATGGGCTGCCCGCGCCTCATCGGCCCGATCTACTCCGTGGTCGGCAAGGCCGACGCCGTCGAGCCGGCGCAGCAGAAGGCTGAGTTCGCGCTCGTGGTGAAGAACCTCAAGGTGCTCGCCGCGTATGCCGCCAAGCAGGGTGTCACGCTCTGCATCGAGCCGCTGAACCGCTTTGAGACCGACTTCCTCAACACCTGCGACAAGGGCCTCGCGCTCCTCAAGGCCGTGGGCGCGAAGAACGTCGTGCTGCACCTCGACACCTTCCACATGAACATCGAGGAGAAGAACCAGGCCGCCGCGATCATCAAGGCCGGCAAGCACCTCGGCCACTTCCACGCCTGCGGCAGCGACCGAGGCACGCCCGGCGGCGACCACATTGACTGGAAGCCCATCGTCGCCGCGCTCAAGAAGATTGGCTACCAAGGCGACGTGGTCATCGAGAGCTTCACGACCGACGTGAAGGTCATCGCCCGCGCCGCCGCCATCTGGCGCAAGATCGAGCCGAAGCGCGACGACATCGCCGTGAAGGGCCTCGCGAACCTGAAGCGCTTCTTCGGAAAGAAATAAGCCGCACGGGAAACTGCCTTCGCGCAAAAGCCGCTGGATGCTTCCGGCGGCTTTTGCCTTTGAACCGGGACGAGGCGGTCGCGCAGCCGCCGGCGCAGCCCAATGGCGGGAGCGCCGTCGCGGGTCAGGTGAAGAACACCTGCTCCGCCGTGCGGCGCAGCAGCCAGTCGCGGTCGGTGGCGGAGAGGAAGTCCAGGCGGTCGCGGATCAGCGCGACCGAGTCGGCGTAGGTGTGGCCGCGCTGGACTTGGTAGGGGCAGTCCGTGGCCCACATGAGGCGCTGCGGGCCGAAGGTGTCGCGGAGGCGGCGGATCATCGGGCCGAAGTCGAGGTAGGGCGCGCGCTTCTGGCCGAAGGCGTAGAACGCCGACGCCTTCACATGGACGTGCGGGAACTTCGCCAAGGCGCAGAGCTGCGCGACTTCGGCTTCGGGAAAAGTCCCGCCCGTGCCGATGCGGGCAAAGTGGTCAATCACGACCCGGGTGCGGGGAAACTTCGCGCACATCGCCGCGATGCCGGGGAGCGCGTTGGGGCCGATGAGCGGGCAGATGGCGAGGCCGTCTTCGCCGGCGCACTTCCACATCTCCGCCATGCCGGGCGAGCCGAGCCAGGCCTCCACGGGCCTCTGGCCGGGGCTGATGCGGAAGCCGCGCACGCCCTGCCGCGCGAGGTCGCGCATCGCGTCCTGCGGGCGCGCGGCGGAGTCGTCCACGATGCCGACGCCCGCGAAGACGCCGGGGAAGCGGCGCATGGCGTCAATCATGTAGCGGTTGTCGAAGCGGTAAAAACTCATCTGGATGAGCACGACGCGCGTGACGCCGTGGGGGCGGGCGAGGGCGAGCAGTTCCTCCGGCGTGAAACTGGGCGGCTGCATGGCGGAAACCTGATACCCCGGCGCGAGCGGGAAGGCGGTGGTGTCCGGCGTCCAGACGTGGACGTGCGCGTCAATGAAGCCGCGCCGCCGGGCGGTGGCCGGGGTCGCGCAGCCGGCGAGCGCTCCCGTGGCGAGGCCGGTGGCGGCGGTGAGAAACTCACGGCGGGACGGAGGGCGGGCGAGGGGGCGCATGATGGTGGGCGGAGGCTAGCACCGGTCCCCGCCGCGTCAACGCGATCAACCGGCGGCCAAAATCAGGGGCCAAAAACGACGTTGCATTTCCACCGGACGCCCGGCATTTTGCGTGCCCTTTGGTTCGGGGCGTAGCGTAGTTTGGCTAGCGCGCTTGGTTCGGGTCCAAGAGGTCGTGAGTTCAAATCTCACCGCCCCGACCATCTCTTGGCAGCGGTTACGTGCAGCTTTCCACCAACTTGCCGTCCGCCCCGCCCGCCGCGCCGGGTGCCGCCGCCGTCTCCCCGCTGCTCCTTCTGCTGCGCATCAACCTGCTCCAGTCCTGGCGGCGGCTCTGCTCGGTGCGCGACCAGTCCAGCCTGCTCACGGGCATCATCGTGCTGTTCATCGGCGGCTACATCGTGCTGGCGTTCGGGCTGTTTCACAAAGGGCTGAAGTTCATCGGCGTGTTCCCCGGCATCGGCGAGCTGCTCATCGAGCGGCTGCTGTTCCTGCTCTTCGCGTTCCTGTTCATGCTGCTGCTGTTCAGCAACCTGGTCATCGGCTACTCGAACTTCTTCCGCAACCGCGAGACGGCCGCGCTGCTCACGCTGCCGGTGCCGGCGCAGACGGTGTTCCGCTGGAAATTTCTGGAGTCCACGCTGCTCGCGTCGTGGGCGTTTCTCTTCCTCATCGCGCCGCTGCTGGGGGCCTACGGGATGTGGCGGCAGGTGCCGTGGCATTTCTACGCGCTGACCGTGGTGCTGGTGGGGCTGTTCATCGTGCTGCCGGCGGTGTTCGGCTCGTGGGCGGCGGTGAACCTCGCGCGGTTCCTCGACCGGCGGGCGTTCCAGATCGCGGCGCTCGTCGCGGCGGGCGCGCTGTTCTTCGTGGTCAAATACTACCTGCGTCCCGAGCAGGTGGACGAGGAATCGCTCGAGACGCGCGTGCTGGCCGTGCTGGACCGCCTGCTGTCCAAGACCCGCTTCGCGCAGTTCCCCTTCCTGCCGAGCTACTGGCTCTCCGCGAGCGTGCAGCAATGGGCCGAGGGCGCGCGCGCGGCGGCGGGCTTCTTCGTGCTGGTGCTGTTGAGCCATGTGCTGTTCTTCGGCGTGCTGACCTTCACGCGGATGGGCCACCTGTTTTACGACGCGACCTCCGTGGTGCACAGCCGCGCCAGCGTGTTCGGCCAGTGGGAATGGTTCCGCCACTGGCAGGACCGGCGGCGGCAGTTCCACTACCGCGCGGGCTTCATGGAACGGCTCTTCCGCCTGCTGCCGCTGCGCGCGGACGTGCGGGCGCTGATGGTCAAGGACGTGCGGATGTTCTGGCGCGACACGACGCAGTGGGGCCAGTCGCTCGTGCTCTTCGGGCTGCTCGGCGTTTATATCCTGAACCTCCGGCACTTCACCTCGCAGATCAGCAGCGACTTCTGGCTGCACCTGATTTCCTACCTCAACCTCGCCGCCTGCTCGCTCAACCTCGCCACGCTCACCACGCGCTTCGTCTTCCCGCAGTTCTCGCTGGAGGGCAAACGCCTCTGGATCGTGGGCCGCGCGCCGCTGGGGCTGGTGAAGGTGGTGCAGACCAAGTTCCTCCTCGTCACCGGCGCGTCGCTGGCCGTGACGCTGGGGATGATCGCGCTCTCGTGCCACATGCTGCAAATGCCCGCCGAGCGCACCGCCTACTTCGCCGGGGCGATCACCGTGATGACGCTCACGCTCAACGCGCTGGCGCTGGGCATCGGCGTGCTTTACCCGAACCTGCGCGAGGACAACCCGAGCAAGATCGTCAGCGGCTTCGGCGGCACGTTCGCGCTGGTGATGAGCTTCCTCTACATCGTCGCCAGCGTGCTGCTGCTGGCGTGGGGCTCGCCGTGGCGCTGGAACCGCGAGCTGCGCGACCCGCCGGTGCTGACGTGCTTCGCCGGCTTCGCCGGGCTGTCCTTCGCGCTGGGCTACGTGCCGCTGAAGCTGGCGCTGCGGAAGCTGCGGAACTTCGAGCACTGAGGTTCAACCGTGGCGCGTGGTGCGTGGTGCGTGAAGAAATTTGGGCGCGTCCGAAAGTTTTCACGCACCACGCACCTCGCACCTCGCGCTGCGGCCAATTTTCCCTTTCCACGCCGCGCGCCGGGACTACACTTCCCCATGCCTTCGGACTTCGACCAATCCGAGTTTGTGGACAGCGACGTTCTCACCACCGCCCGGCCCGCCGTCCGCGCCAACCCCATGAGCGATTCCACTTCCGGCTCCGCCAGCCGTCCACCCAGCCGCGAGGAGCTTGACCTGCGCGTGTCCGACGCCCAGCAGCAGCTCGCGGAGCTGAAGCGCAAACAGGACGAGCTGGAGCGCGAGCGCGCCGCCTTGGAGGAGGCCCGCCGCCGCCGCGTCGAGTTGCAGACCGGCCGCGAGGAGATGCTGCACCACCTCGCGCGCGGCCTCGTGCTGCTGGAGGAGGCGGAACTGCGCTCCCGCCGTGACGCCGAACAGATGGCGAAGTCGCTCACCGGCCTGCGCGAATCGCTCGACAAGGTTCGGGCCATCAACGAGGAGGGCTGGAGCGCCGAGGCCTACAACATCGAGCTGACCCGCGCCCTGACCGCCATCGAAAACGCCCGCATGGAATGGAACGGCGCGCGGCTCAAGTGGCCGGTGCTGGATGGCGCGCTCGCCGGCAACTCCGGCGAGGTCGCCGCCGCCGGCCCCGCGAAGATTCAAGGCCACCTCCTCGGCGCGCAGAGTTTCAGCGAGTTGTGCCGGCTGGGTTTCGCGCTCACCTGGCCCGTGGCGGTGGCGGTGCTGCTTGGCATTGTGGGGAGCGCCGTGCTGCTGTTGCTGCGCCGCTGACGGCTTCAGCCATGTCTCTGTTCCGAAAAAAGTCCGACCCGCTTTCGGAACGTGCCCGCGCGCTGGAGGCCGAGATCGCCGCGTTGCAGGAGCAGATCAAGCAGGCCGAATCCGGCGCGCCGCTCTGGCCCGGCACGCCGAAACTGCGCTCCACCACGCTGCCCGGCGGCCAGCGGGCCGAGGCGGTGTCCGCGCCCCCCGCGCCGGTCTTCGAGGACGTGGACCAGAAGCGGCTCAAGACCGCCCCGGCCGCCGCGCCCGCCGCGCCGCACCCGGAGGTCAGCCCCCGCCCGCGCGGCGTTTCCGCCACGCTCCAGAACCTCAAACGCCAGTTCGGCCTCACGCCGTCCGGCAATCCCAAGCTCGTGAAGCTCCTCGACTCCGGCCAGATCCGCTGCCTGCGCCCGCTGCGTTACGAACGGCGGGTCGCGCGCAACCGTTTCTTCCTGTTGAGCGCCGTCCTGCTCGCGGTGCTCTACGGCCTCTTCCGCGCCATCATGGGCAGCCGCTGAAACGGGCGGGATCAAGGCGGCCCACGACGAACTACCAACTTGCGGATCATCGGAGAGGAAGGGCGGCTGACCGAAAGAACGGGGCGGAAAGAGCCAGTTGCAGAACCCCGGGACGTGTCAAACGAAGGGAGTCCAACGAATCCTTTTCAAAGGGGTTATTCGCTTGTCCCCATTCGTTTGACAGCGAGCCGGAAGGTTTTGTAAGCGCCTCGAAAGAGCGGATTTTTTTTCTGCCCCCTTCTTTCTGTCAGTCATCGGAGGCTTGGGGAGCTTGAACCGGCTGTTGGCAGGAAAGTGGGATGCCCCCTTCGTGAAGGTTCGGCGGGGCGCAACTTGACACACGCACCATAATGGGGACGTGAGCCGTTGTAGTGTTGAGTCCAGCAAACCCTTCAACCGAAAGGAGCACCATGAGTCCCCCGACGAACCCTGTGCCGTCCCTGCGC